>Ga0105239_10009306_pt1 | contig 11106 bp, 11 predicted proteins | sample KBSC44metaG_FD_92761 | JGI IMG/M metagenome (GOLD analysis project Ga0105239, IMG submission 92761) | Corn rhizosphere microbial communities from Kellogg Biological Station, Michigan, USA - KBS C4-4 metaG | ecosystem: Host-associated > Plants > Roots > Rhizosphere > Soil | place: Michigan, USA...
TTCCGGAACGACGGTGGGTGCCCTTTCCGCCTTCGCAACCAGCTTGGCTGCTTCTTCTTTGATCTGGGCGTCGCTCAGACCCGCTTCTCCGGACGCCGGCGTCGTGCTCGATTCTCCACCGCCGGAGCTGTCTCCACTTCCTCCACCCCCGCAAGCGGCGAGGACCAAGACCAAACACATCATGGCCAATGCAGCAAGTAACCATCTGTACTTCCTACTTTGCATGTCTCCTCCGTAAAACGTTGTGGTCAGGTCGGATGAATGATTTGACTCGGCCAGATCTACCGATCGACAGTCGGGGCGATGCACCCGAAGCGGCCGCGGAAATGGGCGAGCGGCATATCGTCACCTCGCCGCTCCACCCGATGGACTGCGGCTATGAACACCTTGTGTGTCCCATGTGCGGTCAGCTCGGTGGTCCGGCATTCGAGCCTCGCCGAGGCGCCGGTCAAAAGAGGTTCCCCGTGCCGGCCTGGTTCGGTCGCGACGTCCGTGAAGTCGCTCCCCGGGAGGGCGAATCGCTCGGCCAGGTCCAACTGACCCTGGCTCAGCACATTCACAGCGAATCCGCCGCTCCGCTCGATCGCCGCCCCGGTCGTCGAGAACCGATTCAGGCAGGCCAGGATCATCGGCGGGTCGGCGCAGACGGGGCAGATTGCGCTCACCGTGGTCCCGAAATCCTCCGCGTCCGAGCGGGTGGTGACAACCGTCACGCCGGTGGGGAACTGCCCGATCGCGAGGCGGAACGCCTCCGGAGTCAGGGCCTCGGCCACGGCTCGCCTTCGCCGTTCATCTGGTTACCTCCAGCACCAGAGGTCGCTCGGTGCCGACCCGTAGCGTGTACTCACCGCCGACGACGAGCGGAACCAGCGGCCCCAGCGCTCCTGACAAGACGATGTCTCCCGCCCGTAACCCGACACCGAGCTCGAGCAGCGTCTCGGCCAGCCAGGCGACCGCCTCCGCCGGGTGGCCGAGCGCGTTCGCCCCGACTCCGGCCGACACCTCGCGGCCGTCCTCCTCAAGGCTCATCTCCACCGTGCCGAGGTCTGCCCCGGCAAGCTCCTCGTTCCATGCGCCGAGGACGAAGCCGCCGTAGGAGGCGTTGTCGGCGATGGTGTCGGCGAGCTCGATTCGCCAGTCGGCAATCCGGCTGTCGACGATCTCGATCGCCGGGGCGACGGCGACGGTCGCCGCCAGCACTTCTGCTGCGGTGACCCGCGGCCCGGCCGGCGGCTCGGAGCCCATCAGGAACGCTATCTCGCCCTCGGCCTGCGGCTGCAGGAAGGTCGAGATGGAAACCCGCGCCTGGCCGTCGACGACGTCGAACCGGCGCGAGCCCCACAGGGTGCCGAAGTCGGGCTTGTCCACCCCCATCTGTTCCTGCACTGCGGCGCTGGTCAAGCCGATCTTGCGACCGACGATCTGCTCGCCGGCAGCGACCCGGTTGCGCGTCCAGCGCTCCTGCACGCGGTAAGCCTCGACGGGATCGTGGAGGCCGCAGGTCTCGCTCAGCGGAGCGATCGGCGTCCGCGTCGACCAAGCGCCCTCCAGCCGGGCGGCCAAGGCCTCGGCGGCGGAGTCCGTCAGGGAGTTCATTTTGCCGGCGCCTGCAGCCCGATCGCGATGTCGATGATCAGGTCCTCCTGGCCGCCGACGTAACCGCGCCGACCCGCCTCGAGAAGGATCTCGTGCATCGGCACCCCGTAGCGCTCGGCGGCGATCTCGGCGTGCTTGAGGAAGCTCGAGTACGCGCCCGCGTAGCCGAGCGTGATCGACCCGCGATCGGGAAACGGGGGCTCTTCGATGAAGCTGCCGACCACCTCCTCGGCGGCGTCGATCGCGGCCAGCGCGTCGATGCCGGTCTCGATTCCGAGACGGTCGAGGACGGCGACGAGCAGCTCGGTCTTGGCATTTCCGGCACCGGCACCGAGCCCGCGCAGTGATCCGTCCAGCCGGCGGGCCCCGGCTCGATAAGCGAAGACGGAGTTGCCGATGGCGACGCCGAGGTTGTCGTGCGCATGGAAACCGACGTCCGCCTCGCCGCCGACCTCCGCGACCACCGCCGCCACGCGCTCGCCGACCTGGTCGAGGACGAGCGCCCCGGCCGAGTCGACTACGTAAGGGCATTCGCAGCCGGCGTCGACCATGATTCGGGCCCCTTCGGCGAGCACGTCCGGTGGTGCCATGTGGGCCATCATCAGGAAACCGACCGTCTCGAGCCCAAGCGCTCGGGCCGCAGCGAAGTGCTGGAGCGCGACGTCGGCCTCGGTGCAGTGAGTCGCGATGCGGACGATCGAGACGCCGAGGTCGGCCGCTGCTTCCAGGTCAGGAACGGTGCCGATCCCGGGGACGAGCAAGCAGGCGATCTTGGCTGCGCCTGCTTCCTCCACGGCGGCGGCGATCAGGGTCCTTTCGGGAGTCCCCGAGAAACCGTAATTGAAGGAGGAGCCCCCGAGGCCGTCGCCGTGGGACACCTCGATCACCGAGACGCCGGCGCTGTCCAAGGCCGCCACCGTCCGGCGGATCTGATCCTCGGTGAACATGTGCGCGACCGCGTGACTGCCATCGCGCAGGCTGGTGTCGGTGATCGTCACCTCGGGCGAACGACTCACTGGACGACTCACGGCACCTGTCCTCGCCGGACACGCGCGAGCGCGTTGCCGACCCGGGCGGCTGCCGCAGTCATGATGTCGAGGTTGCCGGCGTAGGGCGGGAAGCTGTCCCCGGCGCCTTCGACCTCGAGCAGGATGGTGACCCGCGCCTGACCGCCCCAGCCTTCGCGCGGCTCCTCGAACTGCGGCGGGGCGGCGAGGCGATACCCGGGGACGAAGGCGGCGACATCGGCCACCATCGCTTCGATCGACCGCTCGATCGAAGCTTGGTCGGCACCCGGATCGATCCCGCAGAAGACGGTGTCCCGCATCAGGGGCGGCGGCTCAGCCGGGTTGAGGATGATGATCGCCTTACCCCGGGCGGCGCCGCCGACCCGTTCGACCGCGCGTGCGGTGGAGCGGGTGAACTCATCGATGTTCGCACGGGTGCCTGGCCCGGCCGATCGCGAGGACACCGAGGCAACGATCTCGGCGTAGCTGACCGGTGTCACGCGGCTGACCGCGGCGACCATGGGCACCGTGGCCTGGCCGCCACAGGTGACCATGCTGAGGTTGGGCGCATCGAGGTGTTCGTCGATGTTCACCGAGGGAATGCAGAACGGTCCGACTGCGGCGGGGGTCAGGTCGACGGCGGTGATCCCGGCGGCCTCGTAGCGCCCCGCGTTGGCCGCGTGGGCGCGCGCCGAGGTCGCCTCGAAGACGATCTCCGGCAGCTCGGCCTGGGCGAGCAACCAATCGGTGCCCTCTGCCGAGGTCTCGACGCCCAGTTCGGCCGCGCGCCGCAGACCCTCCGATTCGGGATCGATGCCGACCATCCATCGCACGTCGATCTCAGGGTCGCGACGCAGCTTGATCAGGAGATCGCCGCCGATGTTGCCGGAGCCGACGATCGCCACGGGGACCGCGGCGCTCATCCGCGCGCTCCCACGACGGTTCGACCTCCAGAAGCGGCGCGCATCCGCCCTTGAATCCCGGCCGCCGCCTCGAGAACGCCGGCAGCGAGTTGGTCGTGATCGCGCGGCCAGTTCTGCGCCGGCATCGAGATCGAGAGCGCCGCCACCGCGTCACCCTTGGGGTCCCGGAGCAGGGCAGCGACACAACGCAGGTCGCCCATGGTCTCGCCGCGGTCGACCGCGATTCCATCTTCGCGGACGCGCAGCAACTCTGGCCAAAGAGAGTCGACGCTGGTCGCCGTCCGCGGAGTGAACCGTTGCAACCGGCCTTCGCCGAGGAGCGAGAGCAACTCGCCTTCATCGCATGCCGCCAGCAGCTGCTTGCCGACCGCGCTGCCGTGGCCAGGCAACCTGGCCCCCACGGCAGGCGTCTGAATCGTGGACGCTTGCCGGTCGGCACGCCTGTCGACGTAGACGACGCGGCCTCGGTCCCGGACCGCCAGGTTGGCGGTCGCGCCGTGGCGGGCGGCGAGCACCCCGAGCGCCGGCTGCGCCGCCATCTTCACGGTGCTCGTCCGGGCAAGGATCGCGTGCAGGCTGGCCACCCGCCAGCCAAGCTCGTAGCGACCGTTCATGCGACGACACAGCAGCCCCGTACCGGCGAGCGACACCAGCAATTCGTGCGCCTGGGACTTGGAGACGCCGAGCACCTCGGCGACCGCGGTCGGGCCCCACTCCGGAGCCTCGATGGTGAAGAGATCGAGGACCTGGCCAGCGTGCGCAACGGTTTTCAACATCCCTACTCCTCTCCCATCTCCGGGGGACCGGCTCGGTCGACGGGTGCCTTCCCTCACCCCTCGGCGGCCAGTAAAGGACGCGGAATCGAGATCTGTCAAGGCGGCGTTCCGCTATTCCGGACCGGTCCCTTACTGCTCCCGCCCACACGGATTTATTTGATATGTATGATTAAGATTATGGGAACGCCCCGGCTGAGGGCAACTACAGAGGAGAATGGCGATGACGAATGCCGAAACGGGCCGCCGTCCCCGGATCGCCCAGGTGGGCGCGATCGCGCTCGGAACCCCGGATATAGACGAGTCGCTGCGCTTCTTTCGCGACCTTCTCGGGATGGAGGAGGTCCGGCGCGACGATAGTGCGTCCTACCTGCGCGGCTACCAGGAGCTCAAGCATCACTCCTTGGTTCTGTTCGAGTCCGACGAGCCGATCGTCGACAGCTACTGCCTGCGGACGGAGCGCCCGGAGCACGTCGAGCAATTCGCCGACATCCTGCGCGAGCAAGGGGTCGAGGTTCTCGAGCTGGCCCCCGGTCATCAGGCAGGTCGGGGCGCCGCGATCCGCTTCCTCCACCCCCATTCGCGTCATCCCTTCGAGATCTACTACGACATCGAGGCGCCCGAGGCGCCCGACGGGATCCGCTCGCTACTACCCAGCAACAGCTCGAAGCGCCGAGGGCTCGGCGTCCGCCGTATCGACCACATCAACCTGGCCACGGCGGTCGAGCAAGTCGGCGATGCCGAGCTCTGGTTGCGGGAGACACTCGGCTTCCGCCGGCGCGAGTCGATGAGCCACGACGGCACCCTCCTCTCGTCCTGGCTGGCGGTGACCCCGCAGGTGCACGACATCGCCATCGGCGCGGGCGTCAACAACGAAGAGGCCCAGTTGCACCACGTCGCCTTCAACCTCGAGAACCAAAGCGACGTGCTCGTCGCTGCCGACACCCTCCGCGATCACGGGGTTGCGATCAACGCCGGGCCCGGCAAGCACGGCATCAGCCAAGGGATGTTCCTCTACGTGCGCGACCCCGGCTCCGGCCACTGCGTCGAGATCTTTGCCGGGGGCTACCTGATCTTCGACCCTGACTGGAAGTCGATCGACTGGGACATGGAAGCCGTTCTTTCCCATGGCCTGTCGTGGTACGGCGATCCTCTCGACACGCCTGAGGGCAGCGCGTTGAGCGTCACGACCCCGTCTTCGGGGCTGCAATCACGGCTCGGCTCGCTGGCACGCGGTTGATGCGCGGAGGACCCAGACCATGGAGACGATCGTGACCATGACGACAACCGAGACCGACCTGAGCTTCGAGGCCACCCGACGCGAGATCGCGACCGACCAGGGCGTCCTCCGCTTCCATGAGGCCGGAGAGGGCCCCCCGCTCGTGATGCTTCACGGGTCGGGTCCCGGTGTCAGCGGTTGGCGGAACTTCCGCGGCAACCTCGCGACCTTCACGCGCAGTCACCGGGTCCTTATCCTCGAGATGCCGGGGTTCGGCCTGAGCGATCCGATCGCCGACCACCCCGCTGTCGGGGCGGTCGACTCAGTCCTCCGCTTCATGGACAGCCTCGGCGTCGAGCGCGCGGACCTGATCGGAAACTCCTTCGGCGGCTTCATCGGGAGCATGCTGGCCATGGAGCACCCCTCACGTCTGAGGCGCCTTGTGACCGTCGGTGGGGTCGGTCGCAACATCTTCTCGCCCACGCCGGCGGAGGGAGTCAAGATCATCACCGACTTCGTCGAGAACCCGAGCCGCGAGCTCCTCGTGCGCTGGTTGCACTCGATGGTCTACGACCCTGCTCTCGTGACGGACGAGCTCATCGAGGAACGCTGGAAGCAGGCGAACGATCCCGCGACCCTCGCTTGCATCCGCGCGATGTACGGCCGAGGCGCGGGAGCGGGGCTCTACGACGCCGCGGACGACGGGCCTCCGCCGCTCTGGGCGCAGCTGCACAAGATCAAGGCGCCGACTCTGCTCACCTGGGGCCGCGACGATCGCGTCACGCCCCTCGACGGTGCGCTGCTGCCGGTGAGAACGATCCCGGACGTTGAGCTCCACGTGTTTCCCAACTGCGGTCACTGGGTGATGATCGAGGCTGCCGGCGCCTGGGAAAGCGCCGTGTCGGCGTTCCTCACCCGTCCCTAGGCCAGCTGACATCCGTCCGCGGACTTGTTCCCATTTCAAGGTACTCATAGGAAGGAAAGATCGTGACTGAAGCCATCACCGATCGCGCCGAAGACGTCCTCGTGCGTGTCGACGGGCTTGCCGGCGAGCTGGAAGCCGGAGCCGAGGAGACCGAGCGGCTTGGGAAGCTCTCGCCCCCCAATGCGGCGGCCGTACGGGCCGCCGGAACGATGCGTCTCCTGCAGGCGCCCGAGCACGGTGGCTACGCGGCCGATCCGCGGATCTTCGCCGAGGCTGTGATGGCGACGGCCCGTCGCTGTGGCTCCACCGGCTGGGTCTGTGGCGTCGTCGGCGTGCATCCGTGGGAGCTCGCGCTGATGGATCCTCGACTCTCTGAGGAGATCTGGGCCGACGACCCCGACGTCTGGGTCTCGTCGCCCTACACCCCCAACGGCGTTGCCGAGCCGGTCGATGGGGGCTACATGCTGACCGGACGCTGGCCCTTCTCCTCGGGGACCGACCACGCGGACTGGGTGATGCTCGGCGCACTGACCGGCGACGGCTCCGGCATCCCCGCAAAGAACGCGGAGTACCTCCACGTCACCCTGCCGCGTGCCGACTACGAGATCCTGGAGGATTCTTGGAACGTCGTCGGTCTGAAAGGGACGGGGTCTAAAGACGTCGTCGTTCAAGGAGCCTTCATCCCCGCATACCGGACGATCTCCCACGAAGACGTGGTCTTCGGAGCGGCCGCGGAGAAGAGGGGACGCACCGACCCGCTCTACAAGCTCCCCTTCTCGGTCATCTTCCCGGTCGGCATCACCGCAGCGATCATCGGCATCAGCGAAGGAGCGCTGGCCGCCCACCTGGCTTACCAGCGGACTCGGGTGAGCCCGTCCGGCGCCAGCAAGGCCCGCGACGACCACGAGATCCTGTACGTCATCGCGGAGGCAGCCTCTGAGATCGAGGCCTCGCGGCTGCAGCTGCTGGCCGGCGTCGGCAACATGTACGAGGCCATCGGCGAAGGCGCCGCGCCAACGCCGGAGGACGTGTTCACCGTACGACGCAACCAGATCCGATGCGCGTGGCGGTGCGTGGCAGCCGTCGACGAGATCTTCGGCCGCTCGGGCGGCAACGCCGGACGCGAGAGCAACCCGCTGCAGCGATTCTGGCGGGATGCGCACATGGGCCTGCAGCACTTCATCCACATCCCCGGTCCGATCTACAAGGTCAACGCGTTGCGGATGATGGACCTTGAGCTGACGCCCGAGGAGCAGGCGACGATTTAACTGTAGATGCCGCCGCGCTGTTCCTTTGAAGCTCCCGGGGCCGAGGGGTCGGCGGCCGGTGGACGACTGGAGGCCCTGCTCGACCCCTGATCACGTCGTCTCGACCGAGACCTACCCTCTGGTGGATCTCCGTCGGGGACGGCGGGCGGGTACGCCCGTTGCCCGTTCGCACAACCACGGCGCGACCAGCGTGGCGCGTCGCGCGATGGGGAGTCCAACATGTCTTTCGGCGTACGATTTCGCGACCGGCCCCGAGCCGGGCCTGGTACTGGCCCAGGGCCCATCGAGGATCGCGTAGGCATCGGCGTTCACCGTCTCGCCAATGACGTGGCGGTCGGATAGAAGATCGATCGCGTGCTTCCACTTCGGCGAGAACGAGATGTTGCGTCGGCCATTCGGCCGCGACCATTCCTCGCGCGACGCGGAAGATCCCGGCTACTTCGCCCGCGGGCGCCGGCTCGGGTTCGAGGACGGGATGCCACGGGAGTGCGTCCTTAATCTCGACCATGCGGACACGGTGGCCAAGGGCTTCATCGGTGACCGCATCACGGCCCTCGGCGCGGAGAAACTACACGCCGTGTGCCCCGCCTGATGGCGCCACCGGCTGCGGTTGAGCTCCGGTGAGTTTTCTCGGAAAGTAGTTCGAACCGAACCGTGTATCGCACCCAGGAGGTCGGCGGTTCGAATCCGCCTGCCTCCACTCTCATCTTCCCTGCAAATGGAAGTTTTTGTGACCATCCTCACTTGTTTTGCTGCGAAAACGTCAGCCACTTTGTGGCAGATGTGGGGCCATTTTTTGGGCAATCGTGCCCGTATTCGGGGGGGAATCCGCGCACATCCACGCGTGCCCGCAGGCATATTGCAGGGGATTACGGCGCCACCCATTCGGCTCCACAGGCCGGATTCCGGAGTTCTCGCTCGAACCGAGCGGGTGCCGTGCCGACCACCTCTTAACTGGCGCTGAGCACTCGCAGGCGCTCGCGCTCGACGGATCCGCCGTCCTTGCGGAGGGTGCGATTGAGTTGACTTAGATCCGTCGGACGGCTGGCGAGACCTTCGCGGTCGAGCCGCACGGACAGGCCCCTCTGGTCAGGACCGGTCGCGGATCTGCGCCGAGCGCTCAGTCCACGGCCGGGCGACGCCGGTGCGGAGGTGACCAGCCATCCTCGGCCGGCTGCCCTAAGCGATTACGGAGGATCCCGAGCCCTTCGATCTCCAGCTCGACCTCGTCGCCGGGGGCCAGCTCGCGTCCGATCTCGATCGTCGAGCCGCCGTTGCAGGTGCCGGACCCGAGCAAGGTGCCAGGGACGAGACGCTCGCCCTGCGAGGCCCAGGCGACCACCTCGTCGAGGCCCCAGATCGCCTCGGCGCTGTCGGCGTCACAGGTGGTCTCGCCGTTGACCCGGGCGCGCATCCGCAGGCCGCCGCGCCAGTCGATCTCGTCCGGGGTGGCGATCCAGGGACCGACCCCGCAGGCGAAGTGCTTGCCCTTGCAGGGACCGAGGCGCCCCTCCATCTCGCGGAACTGGATATCGCGGGCGCTGAAGTCGTTGAGGATCGTGAAGCCGAAGATGTGGTCCGCCGCCGTTTCGGGGGCGAGGTCGGCACCGCCGCGGCCGATCACGATGCCAAGCTCGACCTCGTAGTCCAGGCGGCGGCTGTAGGCGGGCCAGGGCACCTCCTCCCCCGGCCCGATGAAGGAGGCGGGGTTGCCCTGGTAGGAGACCGGCAGCTCGTAGAGGACGTCGGGCACCGGCTGGCCGAGGCGTTTGTAGGCGAAGGAGAAATGCTCCTCGAAGATCATGAAGTCCCGGTAGGCGGCCGGGTCGAGGGCGCCCGCGAGGTCCGGGTCGGCGACCGCCGCCTCCTCGGGCCCGGACTCGATCGCCGCCCGCGCCGCCGCCAGGAACGCCTCGCCGCCGGCGATCGCCGCCGCCATGCTCGCGGGCGTGATCGCGGCGGCGATCCGGGCGGCCGCCTCGGGGTCGGCGCCCGCGGCTTCGTGTCGGGCGCGCTCGGCACGGCGGACGTCGACCCAGCCGCGGGCCGGATCGGCCGCGGCGAGCACCCGGGTCTCGGGGCCGTCGACCCCGGGGCGCAGCGATCGGGCGAAGAACATCAGGCCGCTTCCGCCGCCGGCCGCCCCCGGCGGCGGCGCCGGTCGAGGCGGAGCAGCCGCCGCACCGCCCCGGCGCGGCTCGCCGTGGTCTCCCATTTGGCGAGGCCGACCGCAAGCAGCAGCGCGGCGCCGTTGAAGAGGTCGGGGATCCAGATCGGCGCGCCGGCCAACTGCAGGCCCTTGACCCCGGTCGCCAGCACGATCACGGCGACAATCGTCCCCCAGACGTTGAAGCGCCCGCCGCGGAACTGGGTCGAGCCGAGGAAGGCGGCCGAGAAAGCCGGCAGCAGGTAGCTCGGCCCGATCGTCGGATCGCCGGTGGCGAGGTTGGCGGAGACGAGCAGCCCGGCGAACGCCGCGATCACGCCGCAGACGACCAGCGAGCCGACCACGACCGCCGCGACCCGCACCCCGGCCAGCCGCGCGGCCTCGATGTTGCCGCCGGTGGCGTAGACGCGGCGCCCCAGCGGCGTGCGCTCGAGCAGGTACCAGACGACCAGCGCGGTGGCGAGCATCAGGTAGACCGGCAAGGTCAGGCCGAGGATTTCGGTGGTGCCGAGCTTCTGAAAGCTCTGCGGCAGGCCGAGGATCTGCTGGCTGTCAGAGACCCAGGCGATCAGCGCGAGCAGGATCGAGCTCATGCCGAGGGTGGCGATGAAGGAGTCGATCCTCGCCTTGACCACGAGCAGCCCGTTGGCGAGGCCGACGAGGCCGCCCGCGAGCAGGGTCAGGGCGATCGCCGGGACCACGGCGACGCCCTTGTCGACGAGGAGCCAGGCGACGACTATCGCACCGAAGCCGAGCTCGGCCCCGATCGCAAGGTCGAAGGCGCCGGCGCTGAGCGCGACGACCAGCCCGATTGCGAGGATCGCGGTCACCGCCTGGCTGTCGAACATCGCTTTCCAGGTGTCCCACTTGAGGAACGTGTCCGGGACCCAGATCGAGAAGACGATGAACATCACGACGAAGATGTAGAGCGCCGAGATGTTGCGGAAGGACAGCGCCGCTACTGCCCGGCGGACGGCGCTCGATCGATCGGTTCGGTTCACAGGATCGCCTCTTTCGTGGTCGTCGTGGGAGCAGTTCCGTCGGGGTGTGCACCGAGCGAGGCCCCGACCAGTGCCGCCTCGCTGAGTGCGGGCCGCCGCGCCTCGGCGGCGAGGGCGCCGTCGCGGAGGACGAGCACCCGGTCGCAGATCAGCGCCAGCTCCTTGGCGTCGGAGGAGCAGATGAGGACGCCCGCGCCCTCGCTCGCGGCGGTCGCGATCAATTCGAA
>Ga0105239_10009307_pt1 | contig 11104 bp, 9 predicted proteins | sample KBSC44metaG_FD_92761 | JGI IMG/M metagenome (GOLD analysis project Ga0105239, IMG submission 92761) | Corn rhizosphere microbial communities from Kellogg Biological Station, Michigan, USA - KBS C4-4 metaG | ecosystem: Host-associated > Plants > Roots > Rhizosphere > Soil | place: Michigan, USA...
CCCCCGGTCTTGATGCAGAGATTGCCGCCCTTTTTCCTGATGCGCTTGATGAGGCAGGGATTCCGATTGGGTGGAATAATGTTACTCTGTCAGATATTGCTATTCTTAATCCTGAAACTTGGTCTAAAGCAACTCGTCCAGATGAAATTGATTATGTCGATTTAGCTAATACTAAATGGGGTACTATTGAATCTATACAAAAATTCAAAAGTGATGAGGCTCCTAGTAGAGCGCAGAGAGTCTTAAAACAGGGAGATACAATAGTTGGAGTTGTTCGTCCGGGAAATGGCTCTTATTCTTATGTCGGTCTTGATGGTTTAACAGGTAGCACAGGTTTTGCGGTATTAAGGCCTAAAGAGCTTTGTTATAGAGAAATTGTCTTTCTGTCAGCAACCTCAACTGAGAATATTGAACGACTAACACATTTAGCTGATGGTGCTGCCTATCCTGCTGTTAAGCCTGAAGTCGTGGCCCACACTGAAATTTATATTCCTAGCAAATCTTTATTGGAAGCATTTTCTGAGTTGACAAGATACTTAATTGATTTGATTGAACAAAACAAAAAAGAAAATAAAACATTGACCAATCTCCGAGACACCCTTCTTCCCAAGCTTATTTCAGGTGATGTCAGAGTTCAGGATGTTGTAGGAGAGATTGCATGACTGTGTCGCTTGTATTGCAGAATCTACCGTTGGAGCCTGCCGCTTGGTATCCTGGGATTCAAAGAACATGTGCCAATTGGCCGAACGCACCAATGCTGCAACAAACCTTTCAGGCTTTTGAACAAGCCTTTATAGACAATAATGATACTATTATTGATTGTGCCAAAAGTCTCGTTGAGGTGGTTTGCCAAACGATTATAGACGAGTTTCACTCTTCCAATGCTCCATTTTTACCGACTAGCGCTTTACCATCTTTAAGTGAATGGCTTTCGGCTGCAATTAAAGCCCTGAAATTAGGGGATGTGCGTGATCAGCAATTTCAAAAACTAGTTTCTTCTCATCACAAATTGGTGAATGCCTTGAATGATTTAAGAAATAGCGGTGGCCCAGTGAGCCACGGCAAAGATGCATACTTGGAACGCTTATCCCAACATCACCGAAAAATGGCTGTATTGGCTGCTGATACCATTATTATATTTTTATTTGAGGCTTACCAAGATATTCATTTACTTCTATCTTTTTCAAGAGAAGGCTACGAACGCTTAGAACATTGGAACCGCCAGATTGATAAATATACTTTAGTTAATCTCACTGGAGATGAGGAATCATCAGAAGTTTTAACACTTGAGTTTCGACTTCCGAATGGAGAACAAATACCCTTACTCGTTGAGCCTAGTAAGCTTCTCTATTATCTGGATCGTGAAGCTTACATTTCAGCCAAGAATGCTGCAACCAGTGTTCAAATTTCAGATGAGATTATGCTGGAAGATAGTGTGCAAGATGAAGTGGTGACAGCCGTATGAGCCTGATGACTGAAGCCCAGTTGGAAAATATTACTCTGGATTGGTTTAAGAATCTGGAATATCAGGTTGTAAATGATGTTCAGATTAACCCCGACTCTAACCAACCAGAGCGGCAATCCTACAGCGATGTGATACTGGAAGCACGTTTGGAAGCGGCCTTGATACGAATTAATCCAGCTATTCCTAAAGAGGCTATTCTGGATGCCAAGAAAAAGTTTCTTCAGACAGAAAAGCCCTCTATCGTAGAAGAGAACCGACGCCTGCACACGTACTTTATAGAAGGCGTGGATGTTGAGTTTTATGCTGAAGACGGTACCCTGACCAGTGATAAGGTGTGGCCGCTGGATTTTACCGATCTGGACAATAACGACTGGCTAGTCGTTAATCAGTTTTCCGTGGTTGAAAACAAGGCCAAACGCCGCCCGGATGTGGTGGTCTTTGTCAACGGCTTGCCCGTGGCGGTGATTGAACTCAAAAACCCAGGCGATGAAAACGCCACTATTGACCATGCCTTTAACCAGCTTCAAACCTACAAGAGCCAGATTAGTTCATTGTTCCGTACCAATACCGTATTAGTAACCTCGGACGGCCTGCTGGCTCGCATTGGTTCCCTAACGGCTGACAAAGAACGCTTCATGCCCTGGCGTACTATTCATGGGGATGATCTTTCACCCAAAGGCATGCCAGAACTGGAAACCCTTATTAAAGGCGTATTCGATAAGCGGCGTTTGCTGACTTTGATTGGGGACTTCACCGTATTTGGGGATACCGGGGAAGATCTGATCAAAATTATTGCCGGATATCATCAGTTTCACGCCGTTCAACATGCAGTGGATGAAACACTCAAGGCCAGCAGCCCGCAGGGTAATCGAAAAATCGGAGTCATCTGGCACACGCAAGGCTCGGGTAAAAGTTTATTGATGGCGTTTTATGCCGGACAAATCGTCAAAAATTCTGCCATGGAAAATCCGACGCTGGTTGTGATTACGGATCGCAATGATTTGGATGACCAGTTGTTCAATACGTTCGCCCTCTGTAAAGGACTGATTCGTCAAACTCCTCAACAAGCGGAAAACAGGGATGATCTAAAGACTATCCTTGAGCGACAAGCAGGCGGCGTCATTTTTACAACGATTCAAAAATTTACGCCCGATGCAGGGGAAACTAGCTACCGCATGTTGACGGATCGCCGCAATGTGATTGTAATTGCGGATGAAGCCCATCGAACCCAATACGGTTTTAAAGCGAAAGTCAAACAATCCACCGGTGAAATCTCTTACGGCTTTGCCAAGTATCTCCGGGATGCCTTACCCAATGCCTCTTTTATCGGCTTTACAGGAACCCCGATTGAACAGGGCGATAAAAGCACCCGGTCGATCTTTGGTGAAGACATTGATGTTTATGACATTACCCGTGCGGTGGAAGATGGGGCAACTGTTCCCATCTATTATGAGAGCCGACTCATTCGCATTGAATTGAACGACGACCAGCGCAAAGAATTGGACGCTTACGGGGAAGAGATTCAACAGGAAGAAGAGACGCCCAACTTTCGCTTGCTTGAAAAACTAGTGGGCGCTGATGACCGTATTCAAAAGCTGGCGTCGGACTTGGTGACGCATTACGAAGATCGGATTGCGGGCCTAGACGGTAAGGCAATGATAGTCTGTATGAGTCGTCGAATTGCCGTTAAGCTTTATAACGAAATTATAGCTCTTCGTCCTGACTGGCACAGTGACAATGACGAAGAAGGCCGGATCAAAATTGTGATGACGGGAGCCGCTTCAGACCCGCCGGAATGGCAACCTCACACTTGTAATAAATCGAGAAAAGATCTTTTGGCCAAACGAGCAAAAACTTTCAAGGATGATCTCAAGTTGGTGATTGTCTGCGATATGTGGCTCACCGGCTTTGATGCGCCCTGTATGCACACTATGTATATTGATAAGCCTCTAAAAGGGCACAATCTCATGCAGGCCATTGCCCGAGTGAACAGGGTTTTTAAAGACAAACCAGCGGGCCTAGTGGTTGATTACATTGGTATTGCCCAAAATCTGAAGCAGGCATTAGGTCAATATTCCCAGCCCGATCAAGAGAAAGTTGGGATTGACGAACAGGAAGCCATTTCTGTTCTGATGATGCAATATGAAATCGTAAAAGACATGTTCCACGGGTTTGATTACTTACCTGCTCTTCAAGGAACAGACTTGCAACGATTAACCAAGATGGCACAAGCCATTGAGTGGATATTGGATTTACTTCAGCAAGAAGCGGAAGCGGTTAATCCCGACGGGAAAACTGAAAAACAAATTGAACAAGAAAAAAAGAAAATACACCGTAAGTTTAATGATGCAGTGTTAGCGCTTTCAAAAGCATTCGCCCTGGCTTCTGCTACGGAGGCCGCAAAATCGATTCGTGAAGAAGTCGGATTCTTTCAAGCAATTCGAGCAGCTTTGGCGAAGAGCCGTGAAAGCAACGGACAAAGCGCAGCCGACCGAGAATTAGCGATTCAACAGATTGTTAGCCGTTCAGTGGTTTCTACTGACATTATTGATATTCTTCAAGCAACGGGGGTAGAAGCTCACGATATTTCAATCCTATCCGATGAGTTTCTGGCAGAAGTGCAGGCCATGGACAAGAAAAACTTGGCACTCGAAGCGTTACGAAAACTTTTGAACGGAGAGATACGGTCACAAAGCAAGCAAAATATTGTTCAATCCCGTTTATTCTCTGAACGCCTAGAGCAAGCCATTGCCAAGTATCACTTGAACGCTATTACCTCAGTTCAAGTATTAGAAGAACTTATAAATCTTGCCAAAGATATTCGTGCCGCAAGAGAGCGCGGTGAAGAAGAGGGGTTGAGTATCGATGAGGTAGCTTTTTACGATGCTTTAGCTGAGAACAAGAACGCTCTGGATCTAATGGGTGATGATCAGCTTAAAATCATTTCTCATGAATTGGTCGTGCAAGTGAAAAAGAACTTGTCCGTGGATTGGATGCACCGTGATTCAGCGAGAGCCAGAATCCGAATCTTGGTCAAACGTATCCTTAAAAAGTATGGATACCCTCCAGATCTCCAAGAAGATGCGGTTCAAACTGTCTTACAACAGGCAGAAGCGCTCTCGGCTGAGTGGATACACTAGCATGCATGGCCAATCGCCCCTAATGATTGTAATCGGAGGCCCAAACGGAGCCGGGAAGACCACGGCGGCCATGGCCGTATTGCCTAATGCCCTGCATTTGCTGGAATTTCTAAATGCGGATGAAATCGCCAAGGGTTTATCTCCGCTCAACCCCACTTCGGTACGCATCCAATCCAGCCGCTTACTATTGGATCGAGCCAATAAGTTCATCAAGAATAAAACCTCATTTGGCTTTGAAAGCACTTTGGCAGCAGGAAACGCACCGGAAAAGCTAATTAGGCAAGCCAAGGAACAAGGGTTTTCGGTGATCTTACTGTATTTTTGGCTCTCTTCTCCAAACCTTGCTTTGGAACGGGTAAAACAGCGGGTTGCAGCAGGGGGCCACGATATTCCAGAGTCGGACGTATTGCGCCGTTATGAGCGAAGCATTACCAACCTAACCAAGATTTACTTGCCTCTGGCTGACTTTTGGCTAGTCTATGACAACTCAAAGACTGAGCTTGAGCGTATAGCCCAGGGAGAGCAAGAATCGGGCAAGATTCACGTTTATAATGAAAGTACATGGCAGAACATCACCCAAGGAGCCAACCCATGAGTTTACCCTCCAGGCGAGATTCTCAGAGCGGACAATTTGCTAAAATGGGCGAAATGATTACCAAAGTGGCAGCTAGCGCTATCCGAGAGGCTGTAAAATCTTCCAAAGCTAGCAAAAGCACAACCGTAAAAGCGCCAAAATCTAAACCTCAAAAATAGTTTTATTCAACAAAAATGTAGCTTTACTTGAATAAGGTATTTGATATTCAAGAAGACTTGAATAAGGAGATTTATATTCAAGTAAAATGCTATAATCTTGAATATGGAAACTGATATTCAAGTAAAAGCGGGTCAATGGCGGCAGCATAGCAAGGGGTATAAAGCATACTTAACTAACCCTTTACCCCCGGCCATGGCCTTTTCAATGGCTTTGCAAAGTCAATTAGCCAAAGCAAATCTGTCCTTAGGCCGTCTGGACGGGATTGGTCGAATGTTGCCCAATCCTTACTTACTGATCAACCCATATCTACGGAATGAGGCGGTCTTAAGCTCTAAAATTGAAGGGACACGCTCAACCTTAACGGATCTATTTGAGTTTGAGCTTTCTGATGATGAGAATAACGGAACCCATGAAGATCTGGACGTTCAAGAAGTTGAAAACTATGTTCGGGCAATGGAATATGGCATTGAACGCCTAAAAGCACTTCCCATCAGCTTGCGCTTAATGCGAGAGCTTCATGAAATCCTAATGCAAGGTGTTAGAGGCCAAAATAAAACACCTGGAGAGTTTCGCCATAGCCAGAACTGGATTGGTCCGCCTGGATGTACCTTAAATACGGCATCTTTTGTGCCTCCACCACCGGAAGAGCTTTTGGATCAGCTTGGAAGTCTGGAAAACTATATTCATAGCAATCCACAAGAACCGGACCTGATTCAATGTGCCTTCCTTCACGGCCAGTTTGAAATAATCCATCCATTTTTAGATGGAAACGGTCGTATTGGCCGACTGCTGATCACCTTATTTTTAATTGAAAGAAACTTATTAAGCCTTCCTTTGCTCTATCTCAGCGCTTACTTTGAGAGGAACAGAAGCGAATACTATGAGAGACTAACCAATATATCAGCCAAAGACGACTGGGAAGGCTGGCTACTCTATTTTTTACAAGGCGTAGAAGATCAGGCCAATCGTTCTGTACGAACGGCCAATCAAATCCTAGCTTTGAAGCAAACATTGGAAGAATCCTTAAAAGAGCAGCCCAGTTCCGGCTTACTCTTGAAGACCCTGGACTTCCTTTTTCTACATCCAGTCATCAATGTGAACCGCTTGGCAAAAAAGCTGGAAGTCAGCTTTCAAACTTCCAATACTTTGATTTTAAAACTTGAGGAACTCGGAGTTATTCGAGAGATCACCGGGCAACGCCGCAATAGACGGTATTTCTTCTCACAATTGGTACAGTTAATAGCGGAATCCTAAGAAATGGCAAAACATAAGATAACTGAAACGTCTTTAACTAAAAGCATTTCATCTCAATCTTTAACATTTGAGCAAGCAATTCAGGCTTTGGATGACGGACAAGACCTTTATATTGATGCTCCGATTGACTCTCTTTGTCATCACTTACACGGTAGTGTTGAGCGTGAGCCAATGCAAGAGGTTTTGCTCTTTATGGCAGAGCAAAAAGGTTGGCCTATTTATGTTTGCAAGGGACATGATGAGGATTAAAAAGTTTTATTCGGCAAACTGAATTCCCGAATTGAGCCGTCAAGCCCATATGGAATTTCAAGCAAAGCCATTCGAAATTTATCTAACAGGGGGTACCATTCTCATATATTTACAACTTTTCCTGCTTGCTTTATAAACCAGCAGGATTTTTTGTTTATTCAAGTCTGTGAAATTCCTGGGACACTCTGCCTATTTTCAGTAGTAGGCTAACCAGTGGGAATATTATTATCAAACCCTATAGCTCTTATGAGCGTAGCATTAGCAATGTTTTTGGGGACTCAAAAATGTCGCAAGTAACAGTGCCGAAATTTGAAGGTTCAAAACTGTTTCGCATTTACCTATGCGAACTACAATGGCTAGCAATCAATATTAAAAATAAATGTTCGCAAATTTTTGACTATGAAAAACAACTGGACCCTTCTCGTGATTATATAGTTTCTAATCCTGTACTGTGGGAGCTTCTTTCATCTGCTCTTTCTGATGCGGCGAGATTAAAAAAATTAATAATCTCTCCTTCCAATAAACCGAAACTCTCCCAAGATCAATGGACGCTAATGCAAGAGCGTACTACCTACTTACAATCCATACTCTCGACAGTAGCATTAAATGAAATTTCGAATCCAAAATTGAGAAATACTATAGAGCACTTTGATGAGTACCTTGATGCTGCAAATATAGAATTACTTTCCCCGGTACGCCATGAAAAAATTGCACTCTATAAGCTAGGACTAACGGCTTGGAATCTGGACATTTTTAAGCCCTATGGAGTTACATGTGAGCAAGATATTTACAAGTTGCAATTTTATTTAATAAAAGAAAGAAATTTTACAACTTTGATTATCTTGTCGACTTTCAAAAAATTAATGATGAGGCAGTAGAAATTATTTCTGTTCTATCGAAATGCCTTGAACTTGCAGGGACCAATGGAGAACAGGGTGGAAGCTTAACTTTTCTCCAAAGCCAGCAAAAGCATGACCGTTAAGCTGCCCAAAACCAAAAACCAAGAATAGCTTTATTCAACAAAATCTTCATTTCACTTGAATAGAGAACTTTTTAAGACGAGCTGATTTCCAACATTCCTAAGACCTTAAGGATAGCGAGAATCGAGGAAAGCTGAATGTCTTCTTTATGATTTTCAAAGCGGGACACTGTTGGCGTACTGATATTGGCTAAAGCAGCTAGTCGTTGCTGAGTAAGTCCGAGAGCTTTGCGCCGCCGGAGGGCTTCTTCGACAAGTGCTGTCCAATTGAGCTGAAATTGCCGTTCCATCGTTTCTCCATAAACTGAATTAAACTATCTTTTAAACTAATCGGAACCTGGTCCGTTTGAAGTATCGTTTGTTTCGCTTTTTCCAGACGTTTACCCAAGTCATCCACGGCCAGCTTAATCGCTGCATGCGGAAGCCCATAAGACTCTCCTAACAGAATCAAATGTTTGGGCTTGATATCAGCAATCCTGATATCTCTTGCCCCTGCAATCTGCAAGGCAACGGTCTGGTATTCCTTATAGATTGCAGCCGCCACCAAATCATAAGCAGGGGTCAGACGAAGTCCCTCCGCGGCATGGAACATCGCAAAATTCTTTAAATGGGCATCCGTGTTTCCCGTTAACACTGCTACCAGGATTCGGCGATACAATGTATCAGCTTCGGCTGGCACGCATCGAGGGGTTTTACGGATAAACTGCCCCATATCCTCATAAGCACCTTCATACTTATCTTCGGAAAATTTCCCGAAAAGCTGGTTAAACTCCTCAAAGTGTTGCTTTTTACCATCAGAAACCCGATCAAAACGCTTGATTAATAAGGCCTTAGGAATTTGCTCCCCAATTGGAGCAATTTCAGCTTCAGCAATATGGTCATCAGGTAATAAGGCAGCCGTTGCCCGAAGCGTTAAAAGCTCTAGCTCCAAGATATCAGGCGACGCCCGAGAGGGCAGTTTGGCAATATGGGTCGAGCCTGATTCTTGTGTGGCGGGTTCATAGCCCTGGCTCGTCTTTTGGGCAGTCATCTTGGGTTGAACACCAGACAAAGAAGCTCGACCGGCTAGCGCTGCGACATGCTCCGGATCATCCAGATCCAAAGACCGTATTTCCCGAGGTTCTGGGTCAATAATGCTTACTGCCCCGATACAGTCCCGGCCAAAAGCTAACAGCAGGCCAAAGCGATTATTCTTATGTACTCCTAAGGCTCTGGCTTGAGCATCTAGTAGCCACCCTTCGGCTACTAGATTATCAAAATACGGATGAAGCCCACGTTCACAGTCATGAGGGGAATGACTCACGGGTAAAGTCATTGAAACAGGCGGATAATTGCCCGCTATGTAGCTCTCATCGTAAGTAAAGGAAAAGCGATTACCCGGCTCTTCTGCCAGAATGCCAGCATAACGGTCATATAGATAAACTTTTCCGTACTGCTTAATTGCCATATAAAACTTGCTTTATATTCTCAGAGACTTCAGAGTTAATATAAACTATAATTTATATTATACACTACGAAGCTTATAATATAAAGTAAGTTTTATAAATTATAGAATAAAATAGATAATATAAAACCTGTTTTATGCATAAGAAGGGAAAGCTTTTTTAGAGAAGAGCATTTTACGATCTTCATAGTCAGTATATATATGATGGGGTGGTCGCAACTCATTGACTGGGAAACTGGAATTGCGACGCTAAAACCCTGGAAAAGCTTCTCAGGCACTTACATCAATGGGATATGACAGTTTATTGCACGGATGACTGGGTTACTTACGAGAAAAGAATTCAGAAAAACTGCTCTGCTGCTCATCATCTAGTTAGCTTTTGTCCATCAGCCTAGATGTCGGCTCCGGCCTATGCTGGCAGCTCCTGCTTCGAAAGAGAGACGTTTGGATATTTACGAATCTCTCGGAGCTGTGGAAACTCTTCATCTTCCACAAAGGTAAATGCTTGACCCGACTTACCGGCTCTGCCAGTACGCCCAATACGGTGCACATAAAATTCACTATCTTTAGGCAAATCGAAGTTAAATACGGCCTCGACATTATCGACATCCAGCCCTCGTGCAGCCACATCGGTAGCCACTAATAGCTGAGTGTTTCCTTTGCGGAAACTTTGCATGACACGGTCCCGCTGAGATTGGGTTTTGCCGCCGTGTAGCCCTTCTGCCGTATAACCGGCACTTTTGAGCTTCTTCACCAGGGCATCCACTTTCCATTTTGTATTGCAGAAAACCAGCGCCAATCCAAACCGATGGTGCTTCAATAACTGGAGCAAGGCAGCCATTTTCTCTGATTTCCGGACTTCAAAATAACATTGCTCGATTTTCACCAGCGGCTGATCGTGCTGAGATACTTTTACATGCAGCGCATTGCGTTGATACTTTGCGGTCAATTCCAGAATGGATTTCGGCATAGTGGCCGAGAAGAAAACGGTTTGCCGCTGAGTGGGCGTCTGCTTCAGAATTTTCTCAATATCCGGACGAAAACCCATATTCAGCATTTCATCGGCTTCATCCAGAACAACCGTCAGTACACCGTTCAATTGCAGTGAACCGCGCTGAATCAAGTCTTTCACCCGTCCGGGTGTCCCGATGACAATTTGAGGGCGTTGCTGCAGCAAGCGGATCTGTCGCTCAATGGGTTGACCCCCATATATAGAAACCGCCATCAGGTTGTGATTATATTTAGCCAACTTTTGAAATTCAGCCGTCACTTGCAACGCTAGTTCCCGCGTGGGGCAGAGCACCAGTGCTTGGATGTTTCGGTTTCCTGACTGAACTCGCTCTATCACGGGAATCGCGAAAGCAGCGGTTTTCCCGGTACCGGTTTGAGCTTGGCCAATAATATCCCGACCCTCCAGAAGGTAAGGGATGCTCTGCGCCTGAATAGGAGAGGCATCCTGAAAGCCCATGTCGCAAATCGCCCTTTGAATTTCTGCGCTTAAGTTTAAATCTTGCATGCATATCTTTCTGGGCAGCTTAATTCAGCTGCCAATTTCTTATAGACGTAGATAAGCCTAACCAATATGTATCCTCAAGCCCAGTGCTAGTGGTTCAAACACTCTTCCTGTACTTGAGGGCATTTTGATTAGGCTTGGAATAAAACGCTTCTAGTTAGTAAGAGGCGCGAGCTTGGAAGCAACTTTGGCAATAAACAGGCTTACTACCGTTGGGCTGGAAAGGAACTTGGGTATTGGTACCGCAACTGGCGCACACGGCGTCATACATCGCTCTTTGGGGACGGTCGTATCCACCGCCGCCGC
>Ga0105239_10009311_pt1 | contig 11100 bp, 9 predicted proteins | sample KBSC44metaG_FD_92761 | JGI IMG/M metagenome (GOLD analysis project Ga0105239, IMG submission 92761) | Corn rhizosphere microbial communities from Kellogg Biological Station, Michigan, USA - KBS C4-4 metaG | ecosystem: Host-associated > Plants > Roots > Rhizosphere > Soil | place: Michigan, USA...
ACTTCCCCGTCCTGTTTACCAACGCCAAGCTGGGCACGGCTTCGACCGACATAAAGGGTGGCGGCGAAAACTTGCAGCCGTTGTTTGAGTCTATTGTGAAGACCATTCCTCCGCCGAAAGGCGATCCTGCCGGTCCGCTGCAAATTCTGGTTGCGAACCTCGATTACAGCGACTATCTCGGGCGTTTGGCCATTGCGCGCGTCTTCAATGGAACCATGCACACTGGAGAAGAAGTCGGCATTGCCAAACTTGATGGCTCGCTGCAAAAAACCAAAATCACCAAACTTTTTTCTTTCTCTGGCTTGAAACGTACCGATATCACCGAAACTGAACTCGGAGACATTGTTGCCGTCGCGGGCGTTGAAGGAATCACGATAGGTGAAACCATCACAGGCGCCGAAAACCCAGCCCCGCTTCCCCGCATCACGATTGATGAGCCTACCATCGCCATGCTCTTTACGGTGAACACTTCCCCGTTTGCCGGCCGCGAAGGCACATACGTCACATCACGCAATCTGCGTGACCGCCTGCAAAAAGAATTACTCACAAACGTCTCCCTGCGCGTGGAAGATACCGACACCACTGACTCCTTCAAAGTTATGGGGCGCGGCGAACTACAGCTCTCCATTCTGCTCGAAATGATGCGGCGTGAAGGCTACGAACTTGCCGTCGGCAAGCCGGAAATTGTTACGAAGCGCGTCGACGGCAAGTTGATGGAGCCAATCGAGCGTCTCACCGTAGACATCCCGGAAGAATTCGTCGGCGTTGTGATGGAACAGCTCGGCGCTCGCAAGAGCGAAGTCGCCAACATGCACAATCACGGGTATGGCCGGGTACGTATCGAATTCCGGGTGCCCAGTCGGGGTCTGATCGGTCTACGCAGCCAGTTGCTCACCGACACGCGGGGCACGATCGTGATGAATTCGCTCTTTGATGGATACATTGAGTGGCAAGGAGAAATTCCCCATCGCCTGACTGGCGCATTGATTGCCGATCGCCCGGGAGTGACGACGCCTTACGCTCTTTACAACCTGCAAGAACGCGGCGAACTTTTTGTCGGCCCTACAATCGATGTCTACGAGGGCATGATTGTTGGAGAGAACGCGAAGGACAACGATCTCGACGTAAACGTCGTCCGGGAAAAGAAACTGACCAACATGCGTTCTTCCACTTCTGACATGGCCATCCGCCTGGTCCCCTACCGCAATCTGAACCTGGAGCAAGCCATTGAGTTCATTGCTGAGGACGAATACGTCGAAGTAACGCCGAAAGCGCTGCGGCTGCGGAAAAAGATTTTGCAAGCCAACAGACGAAAGCGGAACTCGCTGGTTGCAGTGGAAGAAGAATCTTAACCTTGCATGATTGAGCGCAAATCCAAGCCGCTCAAGATGTTTCTAGTGCCTTGCAGTTGCGGGACTACTTTTGCCGTCTCTGAAAACTATGACCGCCAGGGTACTGCCTGGAGCCGCTATCTGAAGTGCCCGAAATGCGGCAAGCGGCACGATCCCAAAAACCGCTTATTACAAATCGGTTATCACCGGGAAGGTTACTGGAAAGTCGATGACTGCTAAGTTAGATACTAACCATCCCGATTATCTTCAGCCTGCACGCGTGTCTGTGGTTGGTGTCGGAAATGTCGGTACCACCTTCGCGTATGCGCTCCTACTCAGCGGATTCGCGGCAGAAATTGTCCTGATTGATGCTAACCGCGCCAAAGCCGAAGGCGAGGCTATGGACCTCAATCACACCGTGCCATTCACTCATCCGACGCGGGTATGGGCTGGCGATTATTCAGACTGTGCTGGTGCAGCAGTTACAGTCCTGGCTGCCGGAGCGGGACAGAAGCCTGGCGAAACACGACTGGATTTGATCAAGAAGAATGCCGCTATCTGGCGCGACATTATTCCGAATGTGGTGAGAAACAATCCCAACGGGATCATCCTGATCGCGACCAACCCGGTGGATGTTCTAACGTACGCCGCGTGGAAGCTATCTGGGCTGCCGTCTAAGCGCGTGATTGGCTCTGGAACAATTCTGGATACCGCGCGTTTTCGCTATCTCCTCAGTCAGCATTTCTGCGTCGATGCCTCGAGTGTTCATGCTTACATCATCGGTGAACACGGCGATAGCGAAGTCCCTGTCTGGTCTCTAGCCAACATCGCCGGCATGCGTTTGCCAGAGTTTTGCAAAACCCAAGGTCTTGCCTACGATCGGAAAGCGATGGATGAGATCTTTACCCGGACGCGCGATGCTGCATACCACATCATCGAGCGCAAAGGCGCAACTTACTATGCGGTGGCTGCCGGCTTGATGCGTATTACCCAGGCCATCCTGCGCAATCAGAGCACTGTGCTTTCAGTCTCCAGTTTGGTGAAGGATTACTGCGGCATCAGCGATGTCTGCTTCAGCCTGCCCACGGTCATCGATCGCGGTGGTGTCGAGAAGGCCCTATGCCTGGACCTCGCTCCTAACGAGATCGAGCAATTGAGACACTCCGCGGAGATACTTAGAGAGACAACATCTACCCTCGATCTTGGTAACTAAGAAGTACATATTTTCGATCCATGGTCTCTCAGCCCAAGCAAAAACTAATACGCCCCTTCTTGACACTTAGGCTATACTTCCCCCGCATTTGAACTGGTCGCTAGCTCCGCCAGCATAGCCGCCTTCCGGCTTTGCTCTTCGGCCGAACTCGCCCCTCTCAAATAGCTCAGCGTTCGAGGCAAGTCCGTGAAGAATATCTTCGTGGGAAATTTGAATTTCAACACTTCGGAAGAAGACCTTCGGCAACTGTTCGAGGCATATGGACAGGTGGACCGGGTGAGCATTATGACGGATCGAGATACTGGCCGCTCGCGTGGATTCGGATTTGTCGAGATGACCAACGCCGAGGATGGCGAGAAAGCCATCGCCGCACTAAATGGTCAGGAGGTCGGCGGACGCACGCTCAATATTAATGAGGCTCGCCCCAAGACCGAACGTGGCCCCGGAGGTGGCGGAGGAGGAAGAGGCGGCGGCTACGGCGGCGGACGCGGTGGAGGGCGCGGCGGTGACCGTGGTGGACGCGGCGGTGGTGGAGGCGGTCGCGACCGCTGGTAAAAACTCGCGAGAATTGCTGCGCCATCCTACGCCATGTAAACTGGAGGCACGCGCCCGTAGCTCAGCTGGATAGAGCGGTTGCCTCCGGAGCAACAGGTCGGGAGTTCGAATCTCTCCGGGCGCACCAGATTATCTCTCGCACGCTCGTTGAATTACGCCCTCCGAACTGTCACGCTCCGTGCTGAATTTGGGCGCAACTGGGAGCAAAACTCTTTCTACTTTGCCTGCCAGTTGCCGTTGCGCTTCCGGCATCGGCTGGGTAATGAAGAATCTGTGTGTCCGAGCGGCTACATGGGCTAGTGGAGTTCGGGGTTTTCCAGCGGAGGATGGCCCTCGGCCAGACGTTGTGCTTGCATCTGTTGGACGGCATTCGTTTGCGGTCGCGAACGCCGAAGAATACCTGACACTCCCTGAACAAACGCCTTCATCGCCTTTTTCATTCCTGCAGGGAATATCCAGTGAAGGAAAAGAAGGAAAACAAAAGCGACTAGGACATTCAACCGTTCCATCGGTGGTCAATGTTATTGTTTCGCTGAGTAATTGTGTATTTACGCAATGGGTCATGTGGGAGCAAGTTGGGAGCAGAACCAGGCAGATTTCTGCGAATGGCCTGTTTTTGTTTCATTCTGATTGTGAGCACATTCGCAACCGTCCGATTCTTTACCTTGTCCGACTTCGCACACTACACAAAGTACGCCTTTTCTGAAGGCGCTGCTCTCCTGCTGGGAGCACTACCATTTCTGCGGTCTCGGAACTGCGAAACCCGATCGGTAGTGTCATGATTCGATTAGAGAAGAGAAAACGTCACTGCTTCGCTAGGTCTGATAATTTTGCGAGGAAGTCCAATGAGTAAAATCAAGGCAGTCTTTGCAACTCCGGAGGGGAAAGAAGCGAATCATCAACTTGGCCGTCTGCAGACATGCGGTCCATAATTCCGTCATCGAAAATCGAATAATCCTGTGGGGCTGTTATTTCCACAGACCTAGAGTTTCGCCTTCAATTCGCCGCGCCATCTTTTCCCGGTATTTGAGTAATCCCTTCATACCGAGGATGCCGTATTTCGCTTCTGACGAGTCCCGAGAAAGCCCCTGTTTCAATAATTTACCGCCGGGGCCATTAACGTGCCTAGTATTTCAGAGCATGTTCCGAGTTCCCATTCGGCTCTCTGGAGGACTTATGTCTGACAAGATGCCAGGCGATACAGCAAGAAAGGAAACTGAAATGCCCCCTAACGAGCACTGGCGTGTGCTGTGCAAAAGGGCGTCCACCGAAAGCGACCCGCAAAAATTACTGGAACTGGTTAGGAAGATCATTCAACTAACCGCGGCAGAGATTCCGACGAATGATGAAGTTTCTCGGTTGGATACAAGAAGAACGCCAACAAAGGTGCTCTAGCTAGCCTTTTTATGCGGATTAGATATGCCTAGAGGATCGTTAAAGAAGACTGCTCGATTCTGCAAGTCAAGACCGAATTCCGCCAGCGTAAATTCGAGTTCTCCGAGCAGAGAGCGTAACTTGTCGAAATCGCGTTCAACGGCGATTGCTGCACACAAGTGCCGTAAGTGTTCTTCGGGGGACATCGCAATATATATTAGCGACGAATAGTCATAAGAACCCATACCGCGAACGCCGTATCCCAGTGGTGCGGCCTTTCATCTAAAGGAATCAACTTAGAACTTCAGGCCGGAAAATTGTCGAATGCGAAGTCTCGGGAGGATTAGAAAGCAAAACTGCTCGGTTTTGCACATCGAGTCCGTACTCAGTTAATGCAAACTCCAACTGGCGAAGCAATGAGTGCAGTTCTTCAGGATCAGATTCAACGGCGATCATGGCACACAACTTCTGAATGCGTTTTTCGGGGTTCACGGTTGGTATCGTATCCAACGTACGCAGATGTCGGAATACCGCGTATGCCCTAGCAGAATAGTGGCGTTCAGTTCAGCTACTTTTGTTCTTAAGGCCAAGAGGCGGCCTGTTTTTCTTTCAGGAGCCTGGGTTGGCTTCGATAGTGAGTCGGTATTTAGCGACAGAGACCTATGCCGCGATTGAAATTCATTCTGGCTCGCTCGAGTCGAGGCGTGCTGCAACCAGGAGGAACACTTACAGTTTCTCTCCATCCGATCAAGAATCCCGAGTGTAGACTGTTGTAGCGGGTACTCAGTAGATCGAGTTGTACTGAGTAGACCCCAAGTAGAATTTCCAATCGGTTACAACTCGGTGGGTGCACCAGAAAGTTATCGTCAAATTTCTTTTCAATTTATTTGTTCAGCAGTGTCGTATGGCTGGCCACGCAACGCCAGACACCATTCTGAAAAATCCAGGTATCGGTAAAGCGCCCGTAGTGCTCGAAGGCCTTTCCTTTGTAGGTCCCCTTGGTGTGATAGGTCCCAATTACCACTGCGGTGGTGTTGTACGAAAATACCTTTTCATTCTCATTCGCGACCAGTGATGCTTTGTAGTTCGGGTCTTTGTTGTCTGCCAGAAACTGCACCTTGTTCATCACCGTGCCGTCGGTGTCGGTATAGGCAAAGGTGTCGGCGACTAGGCTGTCCAACGCTTTGGAGTCGTGGTGCAGCTGTGCCAGGTTCCACGCGTTTTCGAGCGCGATGATCTTGGTTTCATCCCCGCTGGCAGCGAATCCCCATGTGGCCAATCCCAGGCACAAGCAAAGGCAGACCGCGAATTTCATGGACAGCGTCTCCTTATAAAAGGTTAATAAATGCAGGCCCCCAACACTAGTACCCGGTGGTAATGGGAATTTGGTTACTGCCAAAAGTAACCATAGTCATCTTGTTCTAATGGCGGGGCTAGTTCAGTCTTAATGGAGGGCAGGGTGTCGCCAGCCAGGCGAGCAGACCCCAAGGCCTCCTCCGCTATGAGTGCTACCAAGACATTCGCCACCGGCGCCGACTGGACACAACTACTTGCTGACCCCGATCTGGTCAGCCACCTGGGAAAACTGCTAAAAGTATGCCGCGAGGCCGCTCCGGAAAAGCGGGAGAAGGCGCTATTTGAGGCCATCCGCGAGATCAAACAAGGCGCTGCTTCGAAGCAGAAGAAAGACGACGGCGGCGGTGTAGCGGTGGCCGAAGAGCCTGTGGCTCAGCCCCAGACTATAGCTGCCGAAAGTTCACCTCCGTTTCAGCCGGATATCTTCACTCCTTCCTGGGGCAACGATCGGCGAAAGTATCCTCGCATGCACTGCTTTGTAGCGGTGGAAGTTCGTGTCGAGGGGTCAGAGGCTCCGATTTGGGGCAATCTATCAAACACCAGCTTGGGTGGGTGTTTGGTACAGACTTCTTCGTTGGTCGATACCGGCAAGAAAATTGAGATCGGGCTCTGGGTGGCGAACGGCAAGCTCTGGGTAAGAGGCGTGATCCTGAACGGAATCGTTACCGGGATCAAGGCCAGCGAAGGCATCCGAATTAAGTTTGCGGATATGGAACCTAGCGAACGTGAAACATTGCGTCACTTCCTGAAATTTGTGGAAAGCACCACAAAGAGCTATCACCAGACCAACGGTTACTTGGCGCAGATGAAGCGGTAAAACTTCGCTGCGTAGATTAAGAAATTCATACCATTTCCGTGCCTGAACGTCTGTCGATGTTCATCGGCAAAATTCATATTCCCGCAAAACCCGTCTGCCTGGAAAACTTGATAAACTGCCAATAGGCGCAGCCCTTGCGCTGAGGAGAAAGCTTTCTATGGCAGTAAGCGAGCAGACGCTGACCAGCAAGCAAATCGAGACCCTGGCCATCAACACCATCCGCACCCTGGCGATCGACGGCGTGCAAAAAGCCAATTCCGGACATCCGGGCGCACCCATGGGCTTGGCGCCTACCGCTTACACGCTGTTTCAGCGGTTCATGAAGTATGACCCGAAGGGACCGTTGTGGCCGAACCGGGACCGGTTTGTCCTCTCGGCGGGGCATGCTTCGATGCTGCTGTACTCGGTTCTATATTTGATCGGGGTGAAGGCGGTGGATGCTGAGGAAGAAAATGTCCTCGATGGGCCTGCCATTTCTCTTGATGACATCAAACAGTTCCGCCAGTTGGACAGCAAAACTCCCGGACATCCCGAATATCGGATTACTGCAGGCGTTGAAACCACCACCGGGCCGCTCGGCCAGGGTGTGGGCAACAGTGTTGGAATGGCGATTGCCGGACAGTGGCTGGCCGCCCGCTACAACAAACCGAACTTTACAATTTTTGACTACAACGTGTACGTCATTTGCTCTGATGGCGACATGATGGAAGGCATCGGCAGCGAGGCCGCATCACTCGCTGGCCATTTGAAGCTGTCGAATCTGTGCTGGCTCTACGACAACAATAATGTCACTCTCGACGGACCGGCGGACTGGTCTTATGGCGAGGACACAGAACAACGGTTCAAGTCTTACGGATGGAATGTTGTTCATGTAACCGATGCGAACGATGTTGAAATGCTGTCAAAGGCGCTGAACAACTTCCAGCAGACCAAAGACCGGCCGACCCTCATCATCGTGAATAGCCACATCGGCTATGGATCTCCCAACAAGCAAGACAAGAACGCTGCGCACGGAGAGCCGCTGGGGGAAGAAGAAGTAAAGCTCTCCAAGAGAAGTTACGGGTGGCCTGAGGACACGAAGTTTCTGGTTCCCGATGGCGTGCTTGAACACTTTCAAGACGGCATCGGAAAGCGCGGAGCCAGTGCGCATCAGTCCTGGGTCAAGATGTTCGCCGAGTATGCCAAAGCATTCCCTGACTTGGCCGAGCATCTCAACCGTATGCAGCAGCACAAGCTGCCAGAGGGATGGGACAAGAATCTAACGGCTTTCCCTGCTGATCCCAAAGGCGTAGCGACACGAGAGAGTTCTGGCAAGGTGCTCAATGCGATTGCGCAGAATGTGTCGTGGTTGATTGGCGGCTCTGCCGATTTGGCAACCTCCAACAAGACCACGTTGAAATTCGAGGGAGCCGGCGGCGACTTCAAACCCGGCAACTTCGGCGGACGCAACTTCCACTTCGGTGTCCGTGAACATGCCATGGGCGCAGCGCTGAACGGGATGACATTGTGCGGCGTCCGCGCTTTCGGCGGGACGTTCTTCAATTTCCTCGATTACATGAAGCCGAGTGTGCGGCTTGCGGCCATCATGGAAATCCCCGTCATTTTTGTTTATACCCATGACTCCATCGGACTCGGCGAAGATGGCCCGACGCACCAGCCGATTGAACAGCTGGCGACTCTTCGTGCCACCCCGGGAATCGTATTGCTACGACCCGGCGATGCGAATGAAGTAGTCGAGGCCTGGAAAGTCATCATGCAATTGAATCGCGAGCCGGCGGCGATCGTGCTCTCGCGTCAAGCGATGCCGACGTTTGATCGCACGAAATTCGCTTCTGCGGCGGGAGTCGCCAAAGGCGCATACGTTCTCGCTGATGCCGCGGACGGCAAGCCGGAACTCATCCTAATCGGAACCGGCAGCGAAGTATCTCTGTGCGTCGGCGCTTACGAACAGCTCAGCAAAGAAGGCGTGAAAGCACGCGTGGTCAGTTTGCCTTCATGGGATTTATTCGAAAAACAAAGCCAAAGCTACAAAGATGAAGTGTTGCCCCCGTCGGTCGGCGCACGCGTGGCCGTAGAACAAGGCTCGACGTTCGGCTGGGCGCGATGGGTGGGCCCAACTGGGAGCGTGGTTGGCATGACCACCTTCGGAGCATCCGCGCCCATTAAAGACCTGCAAAAGAAGTTTGGTTTCACTGTGGAGAATGTAGTCAAAGTTGCCCGTGAAACCATGGCGCGCCAGCCAAAGAAATGAAACGTATTTACACCCCAAAGCATCACAAAGGTAGGAGGCGGAGATGAATCCCGTAGAAACTCTTGAGACCGCGAAAGCGATCAACCCATTAAAGGATCTGCTGAAATTTGGTCAGTCGGTATGGCTAGATTACATCCGCCGCGACCTGATGACCACCGGCGAACTGAAGCGCCTGATTGAAGAAGATGGCCTGCGTGGTATGACCTCGAACCCTGCGATTTTCGAGAAGGCGATTTCCGATAGCAATCTTTATGACGACATTCTTCATTCGCTGGCTGGAAAAAACCTTACCCCTATTGCCAAGTTTGAAGCCCTCGCCATTCGCGATATCCAAGACGCTGCAGATGGACTGCGAGCGGTGTTCGACGCAAGCAAAGGGCAGGATGGATTTGTCAGCCTTGAAGTTTCTCCATATCTCGCTCGTGACACTCAAGGCACGATCGAGGAAGCCCGCCGCCTGCACAAAGCAGTCGGTCGTCCGAACGTGATGATTAAAGTGCCGGGGACAACCGAAGGATTGCCAGCCTTCCAGCAACTGACAGCGGAAGGCATCAATATCAATGTGACGCTTCTGTTCTCGCAGCAAGTCTATGAGCAGATCGCCGAAGCCTACGTCGCCGGACTTGAACAACTGGCAGCCAATGGTGGCGATGTCAGCAAAATGGCCAGCGTAGCCAGTTTCTTCATCAGCCGCATTGATTCGGCAATTGATAAAGTTGTTGAAGCCAAGCTGAAGACCTCGAAAGATCCCGCTGAACAAGCCGCTTTGAACAGTGTTCAAGGAAAAGTGGCCATCGCGAACGGCAAACTCGCTTATCAAAGCTATCTGAGAATTTTTGGAACCGACCGCTGGAAAAAACTCGCAGCTAAGGGAGCACACACGCAACGCGTTCTCTGGGCCAGCACCAGCACCAAGAATCCAGCATATAGCGACGTCATGTATATCGAAGAACTGATCGGGCCGGACACAGTGAACACGGTTCCTCCCGCGACGCTCGATGCCTACCGTGATCACGGTCATCCGCGTACGACGCTCACCCAAAATATCGCCGATGCAAAGCAAGTCATGGACACCTTGCCAAAGGCCGGCATCTCCATGAAAGAAGTCACCGACAAGCTGACAGACGACGGCGTCAGACTCTTCTCTGAGGCGTTTGACAAGCTGTTGAAAGCTATCGAGAAGAATGGCAAGTGAACTGAATTCTCAAACGTATAAATTACCGGGCGGACTGGATTCGGCTGTAAAGTCCGCCATCGCGGACTGGCAAAGTGGAGCGAAAGTCTCCAAGTTGTGGAATGGCGATGCTTCCCTGTGGACTGGTTCTGATGAAGGCCAGTGGCTGGGCTGGCTAAGGATCACCAATCAGCAGTTAAGCAACTTAGATACTTTTCGCCGCGTTGCCGACGATGCCAAGAGTGGCGGCTTCACCAGCATTCTGTTGCTGGGGATGGGCGGGTCTAGTTTGTGTCCCGAAGTATTGGAGAAGACATTTGGACACATCGCGGGATTCCCTCAACTTTATGTTCTCGATTCCACCGATCCCGCACAAATCAAAACTTTTGAAAAGAAAGTTGATCTTGCAAAAACAATATTGGTAGTTTCGAGCAAATCGGGCAGCACGCTTGAACCCAACATTTACAAACAATATTTCTTCGACCAAGTGAAGCAGGTTGTCGGCGCGGATAAAGTGGGCAGTCGCTTCATCGCCATCACAGACCCTGGCTCCAAAATGCAAAAGGTGGCCGAGGGCGACAAGTTTCGGCACATCTTCCACGGGCTCCCCAGCATCGGCGGACGCTACTCTGCCCTGTCGAATTTTGGGATGATTCCTGCGTCCCTGATGGGAATTGACGTAGCAAAGTTCCTCGAGCAGACCAAGAAGATGGTGGATGCGAGTTCTGCCTCAGTCCCCGTTGACCAAAACGCCGCCGTAGTCTTGGGATTGATTTTAGGCACTGCCGCAAAACAGGGCCGCGACAAAATCACCATCATCACTTCTCCCGGTGTTTCCGATCTTGGAGCTTGGCTAGAACAGCTAATTGCCGAATCTACGGGTAAACAAGGTCACGGCATTATTCCTGTCGATCGCGAAGCTCTAGGTGTACCTGGGATCTACGGAAACGACCGCGTATTTGCCTATCTGCGGCACGGAGCTTCGGCGGATAAAAATCAAGACTCGGCCGTCGCTGCCCTGGGGCAGGC
>Ga0105239_10009313_pt1 | contig 11100 bp, 7 predicted proteins | sample KBSC44metaG_FD_92761 | JGI IMG/M metagenome (GOLD analysis project Ga0105239, IMG submission 92761) | Corn rhizosphere microbial communities from Kellogg Biological Station, Michigan, USA - KBS C4-4 metaG | ecosystem: Host-associated > Plants > Roots > Rhizosphere > Soil | place: Michigan, USA...
GGCAAAAGTTATAACCGATAAGGACAGTGCCAAGGATATAGTGCAGGAGATATTCGTATCGCTATGGTTTCGCAGAATGAACTTAAGCGATATAGATTCGCTGCAGGCTTATTTGTTTACTGCCGCCCGGTACAAAGGGTTAACTTACATAAAGGAAAACATCAATAAAGATAAATACCTAGAATCGCTTAAGCAGTTCTTCAACGAGGAATGTGATTCGGTTAGTCAACAAATAGAAGCTAATGAATTAAGCCTTTTAATTGATGATGAAATAGCAACGCTACCGCCTAAAATGAAGGAAGTTTTTATTTTGAGCAGGAAGGAAAACCTTTCACATAAACTGATCTCAGAAAAACTAATGATTTCGGACAAAACGGTTAAAAAACAAATAAACAACGTTTTAAAGCACTTGCGTCTCAAACTCGCCGACAAATAATACCAGGTAGTTATATCACTCGATCGCCTATCATCAAAAACCCGCCCATATCGAACAGCAGCTATTAAGATCTTCTCATCAAAATCAACAATAAAATTCCCGCTTGATTTACAGCCTTTTGCAAATATTTCAATTTTCATCTACTACCAACGCACACTAATCAAGACTTATCATTAGAACCATAAAAATGACCAACCAGGAAGCTAAAGATCTTTTGGACCGCTATCACAAGGGCGAATGCACACCCGCTGAAAAAATAAAGCTGGAAGCATGGTATGACAGCCTTGCACACCAGGGTACGCCGGTATGGGACGGGGACGAAGTGGCACGTGTAAAAGACGAGCTGAAGGATGCTATTGATGCGCAGATAAACTATAAGAAAGGCCGCAGCATCAATTTAAGACTGCTGCTGGCGGCTGCCTCTATAGTATTCATTTGCAGTTTTGGTTGGTTGGCAATCAGATATAAAGACCAACTGAGAGATAAATTTAACCCTGTGGTTTACACCGAAACCGTTGTTCCGGCGGGGACAAAGGTAAAACTTACGTTGAGCGATGGTTCAACGGTTATTCTTAGCGGTTCGAGCAGGATAAGGTATCCTGAAAACTTTAACCGTAAAATAAGGGAGGTCAGCCTTTTAGAGGGGGAAGCCTATTTCGACATTAAACATGATGAATCAAGACCATTTATTGTAAAAGCAATGGGCACACAAATAAATGTATTGGGCACTGCCTTTAATGTTCGTGCCTATAAGTTTTTAAAGGATGTTCAAATAACAGTTACCCGCGGCAAGGTATCGGTTAGCGGTATAGCAAATGTTAAATATGAAAAGACAGGTTTTATCACCTTGCTGCCAAACGAACAGGTAACTATTGGTAAAGCAAACGGTAAAATCATTAAAAAGCACATCAATGCCGATGATTTTACAGGCTGGGTACAAGGCAAATACAGGTTTGATAACGAAACCCTGGGCAATGTAGCAGGCATGCTTGAATCCTATTATAAGGTCCACATCATATTTGCCAATGATGATTTGAAAGATATCCGCTTTAGTTCTGAATTTGAAAGTACAGACAAGTTGGAAGATTTACTATTTGTTATCTGTAAGGCAAATAACTTGTCGTACACTATAAATGACCAGCGCGTGGTTCTCAGTGAAAAGAAATAACCAATAAATAAAGTAAACCGAATTTTAAACCAAAAAAAGAAGAATTATGAGTTAAAGATCTACACCAAACTCCATCAAAAAACCGGCATGAATTTGTGTTTCACACCGGTTAAGCCAATTGAAAAATCAGTTAAGTAACGCCAATCACTCCCTGATTATCAATGCGAATTAGTAAACAAATTAATATTCACTTAATCCAATCTCAAAGGTATGGAAAATTATACCTATTCCCTCGCGCGATTAACATTACGCATCATGAAATTTACGTTCTATATCGTTACGGTTATTGCTTTAGGAACCCAGCTACTTTGGGCCAGCAATTCAGCCGGGCAAATATTAGAAAAAACGAAAATCGATATCCGGGCTGATAATAAAAGCCTGAAGGAAATTTTAAAGACGATAGAAGACAAAAGTAAAATCCATTTTACTTACAACGAACGCCTGGTAAAACAGTACCAGCATTTAACTGTAAATGAAAGCGATAAAACCGTTGCTTCAATTTTGCAAACCATTTTTGGCAATACAAATCTTGAATACACCGAAAAGAAAAACAAGATAATTATTGCAGAAAAACCCAAACCCGAGGAACAGTTACTGGACGGCACAGAAAATGCCGCGGCAACAATATCTGTTAAAGGAAAAGTAAGCGATGATAAAGGAGAAAACCTGTCGGGCGTAAGCGTAAGGGTGAAGGGTACAACTATAGGTGCCACAACCAATTCATCGGGCGACTACAGCCTTAAACTTACCGATACAACCGGAGCTGTACTGGTGTTTTCTTATATTGGCTTTGAAACTAAAGAGGTACCTGTAAATGGGCGTACCGTAATTAATATCAGCCTGGCAGCATCTTCAAGTAGTTTGAAAGAGGTAATTGTGGTGAGTTACGGAACGCAAAGCAAGCGTGAGGTTACAGGTGCTATCAGCCAACTTAATGCTTCAGAGGTTAAAGACTTACCGGTGGCCAATATCGGCCAAAAATTACAGGGCAAGTTTGCGGGTGTGCAAATAAATCAGAACGACGGGCAGCCTGGTGTTGAAATGTCGTTCCGCATACGTGGTGCCGCTTCTATCGGAGCTGGTAATAACCCGCTGATTGTTATTGACGGGTTTCCTTCAGAAAGCGGACTTCAAAGTTTGAGTCCCGATGAAGTTGAAAGTATCACTGTTTTAAAAGATGCTTCCGCTTCCTCATTGTACGGATCACGGGCAGCCAATGGCGTTATACTTGTTACCACCAAACAAGCAAAGAACGGAAAGCAAAATATTGAATTCAGCACCTATAATGGTATACAAACAGTATCTAAAAGAGGCCGTCCCGATTTAATGAATGCCCCTGAATTTGCTGAATTTAAAAAAGAATATTACGAAGACGCTGCGAAGTATGAAGGCTATACCGGCGGTGTTCCTGCTCAATACCAAAATCCTTCGCAATACAAACCTACCGATGGTACAAATTGGTTTGATGTTTTGTTAAGAAATGCCAGGACACAGAATTATAACTTATCCCTTTCTACCGGCACAACAAATTTAAAATCGCTGGTAAACTTAAACTACAACAGGCAGGACGGGGTAATGCTAAATCAATGGGCCGAAAGGGTTACAGCAAGGTCCAATAATATATACACCGCGTCTCCCAGGTTAACTTTGGCGCTGAACCTTGGTGTAACTTACCGCAACCAAAATATCACCCCTAATTTGGGTCAGGGCCGTAACATTATCCAGGTTGCCTACCTTACTGACCCAACGCTTAATTACAAAAATGCCGACGGTACTTATCCCATCGGTTTTGCGCCGCCGGGTATGTTTCAAACCCCCAATTTTTACAACGTATTGCAAGAAACGGTAAACCTTGATAAAAGGCTATCCTTTTTATCAAATGCGTACGCTACATACAAAATTACGGATGATTTGAAGTACAAGATCAGCATGAATGTAAACGGCGAAAATGGTGTTAACCGCGGTTTCAGCCCATCAACCATACGTGGCGGGGTGCAACCGGCAACTTCAGCATCTGCTTATTATAACACGAGTAATTTCTTATCATGGCTTGCGGAAAACACTTTGACCTATACAAAAACAATCAACAACAAGCATAACATAGAAGCTTTTGTAGGTTATACCGCCCAAAAAGTTAATTATGAAAGCAGCGGTATCTCGGCAACAGACTTTCCGGATGATAATATTCAATGGCTGAACGTAGCTGCAACAAAAACAGCTAACCCGGGTGTGGATGCGTACGATTTTTCGCTTATTTCCTATATAGGCAGGTTAAACTATAATTACGAAAATAAATACCTGTTATCCCTTGCATTCAGACGGGATGGTTCATCAAGGTTCGGGACGAACACCAAATACGGTAACTTCCCTTCTATTTCCGTAGGCTGGGTTGTTTCTGACGAGGATTTCATGAAATCGTTCAAGAACATTGACCTCTTAAAAATCAGGGGCAGCTACGGAAAAGTAGGTAATAACAACATAGGAAACTACACCTACCTGTCTGGTGTTGATCAACGAAATTATGTTTTTAATAATCAGCTTACTTCAGGAAGCGCACTCAATGGTATTGGCAACAATTATTTAACCTGGGAAACAACGGCAGGTTATGATTTTGGGTTAGACCTGGGCCTTTTTGGTAACAGGATTTTATTTACTTATGATTATTACTGGAAGAAAACAGACGGGTTATTATACCAGATTGATATTCCTTCACAGTCGGGCTTTAACAGCGTTACTTCAAACATTGGCCGTTTTGATTTTTGGGGCCATGAATTTAGCGTGGAAACAAAAAATACCGTCGGCAAAGTTAAATGGAATACCAACTTTAATATTTCGTTCGACCGCAATATTGTTAAACAGCTGGGTACCAGTAATGCTCCAATTGGCGGATACCAGGAATATTGGGATGATAACCGCACTGCAGTAGGTCATCCGATAGGACTGTTTTACGGGTATATAAATACCGGCGTGTACATGACACAGCATGAATTTGATACGCAGCCGCACGATGCAGCAGCTACAGTAGGCACAGCAAGATTTGCAGATGTTAGCGGCCCTAACGGAAAGCCGGATGGCATTATTGATTTCCACGACAGAACATGGATAGGTAACCCCAACCCTAAGTTTTCTTATGGTATGACCAATAGTTTCAGCTATAAAAATTTTGATGCGAGTATAGTGGTCGCCGGTACCGTTGGCAATGATATTGCAGACGATGCTTTTCAATCTACCGAAAACCTGGATGGTGTTTTCAATGTAAGAAAAGGCGTGGCCAGAAGGTGGCGGTCGGAACAAGACCCGGGGGACGGTATCTACCCAAGAACAAAGTCTGGTACGACAGTTGACTTTCGCAACTTTACCAGCAGGCAGGTTTTTAGCGGGACGTATTTAATGGCGAAAAACATCACATTTGGATACACCTTTCCAACATTGCATAACTCTGTTATAAGAAGCGCGAGAATATACATAAGTGCACAAAATGCTTTCACCTTCACCAAATATCCCGGGATGAACCCGGAGATAAGTCTCTATGGTTTAGACGGCCTTCACCAGGGGCGTGATTTTACGGCATTCCCAATTGCAAAAACATATTCAATAGGAGCAAATCTTAATTTTTAAAACTAAACAACATGAAAAATAAGTTATTATATATCATTATCATGACAACGGTTTTATCATCTTGTAAAAAAGATTTTTTAAACCAGTTGCCGCCAACGTATTTGAGTTCCGCCTCGTTTTTTAAAAACAAAACTCAATTCGACCAGGCATTAACGGGTGCTTATACATCGCTGCGTTCGATAGTTCACGAAGGAATTTACATGGATGAAATGCGTTCGGATAACGCCTTTTTTACCAGGTATTCCGCTAACCGGGGATTAGAAAGCTTAGAAGTGCTGGCGCTATTCCTGGATGATGCAAACTCCAGCGCAACGCCTAATTCACAAGGAAACAGGTACGCAGATAATTACATAGGAATTGCCAGGGTTAACACTATTTTAAGCAGGCTGGCGAAATCTACCTTAACACAACCGGAAAAGGATCAGATTTCTGGCGAAGCTTTATTTCTAAGGGCCTTTTATTATTACGACCTGGTGCAGCATTATGGCGGCGTACCTTTACAATTGACGGAACTGACTACAGTAGAAGAGGCTTTTAAACCAAGAAATACCGCGGACGAAGTGTACAAACAAATAGTTGCAGACCTTAAGGCCGCTATTCCTGTACTTCCGGTAGTTACTTCATTTCCACAGTCGGGCAGGGCATCTAAAGGAGCTGCGAAAATGTTGCTGGCTTACGCTTATATGTCGCAGCCAACAAAGGATTATGCAAGTGCTGAAACAGAGTTACGCGACATCACTCAAATGAACTATACCCTGCTGCCTAAATATGCTGATGTGTTTGACCCGAATAATAAGAATAGTTCGGAATCAATATTTGAAGTACAGTATAAGTCTGACCTTATAAGTGGCCAGCAAAGCAATTTTGCCTGGATTTTTATGCCTAAAACAACTAATTCAGAACTACTTACAGGCTACCATGGAGGTTCAATGGATATCTTCAGTGGCTGGAATGTGCCCACAAAGGAAATGGTGGATTCGTATGAGCCCGGTGATTTAAGGTTGCCCGCATCTGTTGCAGTTGTTGAAGGCATTATTAGCGGGGTTGAAGATTTTACAGCTACCGCCCTTAAAAGCCCTGTTGGTTATACGCCTGCAGCTGGGTCGACCTATTTTTATATGATAAAAAAATATTTTCACCCGCCGTATATTACCGACTTTAATACCCCTGATGACTGGCCGGTATTTCGCTATTCAGGCGCACTTTTATTATTAGCAGAATGTTTGGTAGATGAAAATAAAAATGCAGAGGCATTACCGTATTTAAACAAGGTAAGGCAAAGAGCCGGTCTTCCGCCAGTGGCACAGGCAACAGCGGACAATGTGGCCGACGAAACCCGTCATGAATTAGCGTTTGAAAACCACCGTTGGACAGATTTGATCCGTATCGGGAAAGCAGTGGAGGTATCTAATGCGAAAGGTGTACGTTTAAAGGCATTGTATGGATGGATATTACCAGCCGCTTTTAATGTTACAGACACTAAACTGATTTTCCCTATACCTTTCCGTGAGTTGCAGATAAATACCAAACTGACGCAAAACCCGGGTTATAACTAAGCCAAAACCATATCCACAACAGGTAAACAATTGTACTTAACTACTTTTGTTTACCTGTTTTATTTATTTAACGCACTAAAATTCGCTCTTTGTTTTAAAGGCTGATTAAATATCTCTCAAAAAAACCGTCATGGAACGCGATCCATGCGCGCCCAGTACCAGCGACTGCTCAATGTCTGCTGTTTTAGACGGGCCTGCAATAAATGTTGCAAAGCCGTATTTTTCGTTCCCTATTTTTTCATAGGCATGGTGCATGGTTGGTACGATGTTACTTTTGTCCAAGACTACAACCAGGTGCTGGCAAATAAATGGCGTCACCCTTTGGCCAAGTCGGTTTTCGTTAAGCCATACGGCCCCGTTTTCGGCAATGCCCATATCAGCCTGCAAAATTGCCAGTTCAATATTATCAAGCGTGTGCGGTAAATCTTTGATATCCACCTGCGGTGCCCGCATGCCAAGCGGTTCGGATAGCAAATTTACTACCCTTTGGCCCGCAGTAGTATTCGTTTCAATATACGCCGATACTTCATCAAGCGTGGCTATGTCTATCACTTTTCCGCCTATTGCCGTAAGTACTTCTGCAAATTTTTCCACCACATTTATCTCGCCGCCTTTTAAAATATCAAGATCGGGCAAGGGCGATAAGCGGGGTTGATTTGCTGCAACCGCCGAAAGAATTTTATCCCTGCTGCTCATTTTTTACGGTTTTTGTTATACCATTCGCCAAAAGATTGTTCCGGGGTTTCCGGCATATCACGTTGCTTAAACCAGGGGTTAAACTTGTTATTAACAGCAAATGGGGCATGTTTTAAAACCCAGCGTCCAACTTTGCCTCCCGTATGGTAGGCGGCCGGCGACGACAGTGTGAAAGCCATCAATTTCATCGATGCCTTTTTGGCCGTCGTGGTATAGCCTTTTTGTACGATAACCTGCCGCCACTTATACAATTGCTGATGAATGTCGATTTTAACCGGGCAAACATTGGAGCAGGAGCCGCAAAGCGTTGAAGCAAAAGGCAGGTCGGCATATTTCTCCATATCCAGGTTAGGCGCTAAAATAGCGCCAATGGGACCGGCTATGGCCGTGTGATAGCTATGCCCACCGCTTCGCCTATAAACCGGGCAGGTGTTCATACACGCCCCGCAGCGGATACATTTCAGCGAGTTCCTGAAGTCCTCCCTGCCTAGCTGGATGCTCCGGCCGTTGTCTACTATGATTATGTGTAATCGCTGCCCATCTCGCGGCTTAACAAAATGGCTTGAGTAGGTGGTAATTGGCTGCCCCGTTGCGCTGCGGGCAAGCAGGCGTAAGAAAACGCCGAGATGCTTTCTTTGAGGTATGATCTTTTCAATGCCCATGCTGGCAATATGTATATCGGCCAGGTGAGCACCCATATCGGCATTTCCTTCGTTGGTGCATACCACAAATTCGCCGGTCTCGGCAACAGCAAAGTTTACACCTGTAAGGGCAGCTTTGCGGGTTAAAAATACTTCGCGCAAGTGCTGCCGGGCGGCTTCGGTTAAAAGCTGCGGGTCGGCATTACCAGCTGGTGTGCCGAGGTGTATATGGAAAAGATCGCCTATTTCTTCTTTCTTTTTATGGATGCAGGGCAACACAATATGGCTTGGCGGTTCTTTGGCCAGCTGCACAATGCGTTCGCCAAGGTCGGAGTCTATTACGTCAATGCCTTGTTGTTCCAGGTATTCATTCAAATGGCACTCTTCAGTAAGCATTGATTTGCTTTTTACCATTTTCCTGATTCCGTTTTTCAGCAGCAGTTCCAACACTATTTCGTTATGCTCTTTTGCATCGGCGGCCCAGTGAACTATAGTTCCGTTGGCTTGTGCGTTTGCCTCAAATTGCTGCAGGTATTGGCTAAGGTTTGATAGTACGTTGTCTTTTATCTGCGATGCTGCCTCGCGCAAAGCCTCCCATCCGGGCAGACCATGAGCCATTTTATCGCGCTTTTGCCGTACCCACCAAAGCGTTTCATCGTGCCAGTCAACCCGGTTTTCATCTTTGTTAAAAATGGCCGCTAATTCAGCATGATCTTTTACTTCGCTCTCCATCTTATCCCGCGTTTAATATTTCGGCTATATGCAGCACTTTTACTTTGCTGCCCTGCCTGTTTAAAATTCCTTCCATGTGCATCAGGCATGACATGTCGACTCCCGTTATAAATTCTGCACCATGCTCCAAATGATCGGCCACCCTGTCCTTACCCATTTTAACCGACACAGATTCTTCGGCCACACAAAACGTACCGCCAAAACCACAGCATTCGTCTTTCCTGTTTAAGGGGATAAGCTCAATACCTTCCACCATATTAAGCAGGCTACCGGGTTTTGAATATTCCGGTGCTACAAGCTCGGTCATTTGCGAAAGGTGCAGACCGCGCTGCCCGTGACAACTTTGGTGCATACCTACCTTATGTGGAAACTTTGCGGGAAGACTCTTTACTTTCAACACATCTGTTAAAAATTCAGTCAATTCGTACACTTTATGATTAATTGTTGCCTGCGGATCAGCATCGCCATGCAAGTGCTCTTTTATATGCAAAACACAGCTGCCGGAGGGCGCTACCACATAATCAAATCCGGCAAAATTCTTAATAAAAAGATCGTTGCAGCCGCCGGTTAAATGTTCAAAGCCCGAATTAGCCATTGGCTGGCCGCAACAGGTTTGATTGGGCGGATAGGTTACATCTACACCCAACTTTTCTAATAATTGCAGGGTTGCTATTGCAGCACCCGGGTAAAATTGGTCGACGTAGCAGGGGATAAACAAGCCAACTTTCATAAAGCTAACGTTTGATTGGCAGAGTAATAAGTTAAATTAATAATGTCGTTCGGGATTGCCTTGCGGTTCCATTCTTTATGAATAACCAGGGCAGCGCCCACAGCCGAAGCCTGTGCCATTGAAGCCGCATAAACTTCGATATGAGGAAAAGCAAGCGAGAGCAGGTGCATATACACGCTATTTTTACTGAACCCGCCGTCAACAAATATCCGGGTAACCTTCGCGCCCTTAAGCACAAGCTGTACAGATTCAATCTGTAACTGCATTATATCCATCATTAATTGATGATAGGCTTCAATTTCATCTTTAAATTCGGAAATTTCCCGATCCGCAAAATGGGATTTTTTATTGAGGTTAAAGCCATCCCCTTTATCGTCTGTTTTATTTTTGAGCCTGGCAATTAATTCCGGTTCAAAAGTCACGCTTCTGAAGCTAATAATATTTTTATTAAAGTGTTCTGCAATCCGTTTAACCTGCTGTTCATGTTCCATACCGGCAAACAACCTCGAGGCCTTTACCGGTTTGCCCTGGTACTGTAAGTAGCTTAAACAGTCTTCCTTAAGCTCTTCCACCGTTAGTGGCTGATGGTTAAACGGGTTTAAGCTAATGCACCAGGTACCTGTCGATATAAGCACAAAAGGCTCGTGAAAATTCATCAGGTACGGGATAAGCGCCGCCGAGCTGTCATGCAGGCCTACCCCTACCTTATATCTATTACCGGGGAACAATGCTGGCAACACCTTATTTGCGGCAACAACGGGCGGCAATTTCATGGTGATACCTTCCCGCTGTATCCATTCATGATAACGGTTATTTTCAAAATCCCACATCCCGGTATGGCAGCCAATGCTGGTAAGATCTGAGTATGGTTCGCCGGTGAGCAAAAAACTCATGTACTGCGGCAAGTGCAGGGCATATTTAATCTTGTTGAAAATTTCAGGCTTTTCCTTTTTTACACGATACACCTGTAAGCCCGAGTTTAATGAGCCTAAAACCGGGGAAGCAGTGCTCAGGCTAAACTGCTCTTCACCACCATATTTACTATAAAATTCCTTGCTTAATTCTTCAGGATAAGGTTTCAGATAATTGTATAACGGGCAAACGGTTTTACCTGTTTCGTCGACATAAACAAAGCTTGCCCCGTAAGTTGAGAAATTGACCGCTTTTACCTGGAACTCCTTTAACCTGAACACTTCGCTCAAAGAATCAAACACCGAAAGCCGCAGGCTCTCCACGTTTTCGCAGGGGAATCCATCCTCATCAACCGTCTCAATAAACCGCGCCGATTTTTCAAAAACTATCTTATAATTCTCGTCGAATAAAAACAGTTTCTTGTTGGTTTTGCCAACGTCGAAAACGGCAATTACAGGTATTGCGCTCATCTGTTACTTTGCTATTTATTAAAGCCCTGTCGCAACGGTTTTTAAACCGCGTTCCTTAATCAAATTCTCTCTCACTTGTAAACTTCTGTAAGCGTTTACAGGGCTCAAAGCACCGCCCAATAACAGGCTTGCCTGGGCAAC
>Ga0105239_10009314_pt1 | contig 11100 bp, 10 predicted proteins | sample KBSC44metaG_FD_92761 | JGI IMG/M metagenome (GOLD analysis project Ga0105239, IMG submission 92761) | Corn rhizosphere microbial communities from Kellogg Biological Station, Michigan, USA - KBS C4-4 metaG | ecosystem: Host-associated > Plants > Roots > Rhizosphere > Soil | place: Michigan, USA...
CGCGCTGAACTGGAAGCCGTTGAAGAGCGGCGATTCGTACCAGACCGCGTGGTCCATGCGCCAATCGAACTCGGCCCGGTTGTCTCCGCCGGTATTGCCCATGATCGAATTATAATCTCCGAGCGTTCGCGTGAACGGATCCATCGCGGCTGTGCTTTTCTTGTACGGCGTGTCGGACTTGCCGGCTTTGATGGCGCCCCACGGCCCTTCCATCCCTAAAAAGCTGTCGCGCGTCCCAAATGCTGCTTTTTCGGTTGGGGCTGACGCTATATCGACCTGAGATTCCAACTGGGCCACCACCGCCATGCCGTCCCAGCCATACGGTGCGAGGTTATGCCTGACACGAATACCGAAACTCGAAATGTTGCTGGCGACTCCGAATTTTGTGCCCTGATCGAAAACTGATGGATTAAAGACGTCCCCGGATACATCGATGGATCCGTAGAGCGTGACCGTCGTGTTATCGATCAACGGTCCCAGAGGGCCCGCTTTGACTGGAATGCCACCAATTGTTCGAACAGGCGGTGGCGGCGCCGGCGAAGTCGCGACAGAGGCGTGCAGAACCGGATTGCCCTTGAATTTACCTGGATCAGTAGCGACCGGCGCGGCGGCGACAGCTGCCACCGGCCTCGCCGCAGACAAGCTGCGGACTTTCTGCCGCAGTTCGGCGTTCTCTTTTTCGATCTTGTCGAGCCGCGCCATGACGTCATCGAGCGTTGCAGATCGCGCCGCGCCGCTGAACGAGACCAGGCAAAGAGCAGCACAAGCTGTCCCCGAAAGAAAACTATTCCTCATGACGTTATCCCCGCGTTCGAACCCGATTCAACTCCCGAGCGAAGGGAGCGTAATGTATACCAAATGCCAATTGGAAGGGTTCGCGCACTGGTTAACGAAATATTCGAAGTTTGTCGCAAAAATGGTACAGTGATACTATTGCAATGCAGCAATTTGTCGCACCGCTGCGGTTTATCGTCGCAGCTCCAGACGGCGCAGCCCAGTTTGTGTGAGTTCGCTTGGCCTTAGTGGATCCCTAGCATCTGGCCGGGTTTAGGGCGACGACGTTGCACAATTTATAATTGTGCACCTTGGGCGGCCGCCCGCCGTCACCAAGACCTGCTGCACCGGGTCAGTCCGCCCATGGCTTTTCGCCGCGCCCGATGCGTTCGGCAATCTCGGCCTGAAATGCCGGCGGTCCGAAAGCAAACCAGTCTTGTTCGACTTGATAGATCAGCAACCGCTTATTTTCCGAACTGAACTTCATCAGCCAGTCCAGGGCTTTTCTCTTGGGACGGTCCCCGGCCGCGACCACCACGTCGACCGGCAGGCCGTGCCAGATGAAATTGGCCGCCAGCATGATCATGTCGGATTTGTCCGGACGCATCTATTCAGGCAACGGACTTGAGGGCGTGAGCCATCCGCAAATGAATTCGCGGCACGGATGCTGCGGACGTTCGCTGTAGATTGAACACTGATGCTCGACGCTGAACGGACACGGCTTGCCTGGCCGAATCCGATGTCCACGCACTTCGATCTGCAGCCAGCCATCGCAGCATGCCGTACAGCTTCCGCAGCTTCTCTCGTGGTGAGGTTTCATCGCGGCGGCCAACCATCTGTCAGAATATTCGACTGCGCCCAGACATAGCACATCTCGGGATTACCGGATGGCCCACGCAGCACCCATTCCGCGGCAATCATGGAATCGGCAAGGGTCTGCTTTGCGCCGATGATGCATGATTGCAGTTCTGATCCGCTTCCGATGTGGACTGGTTTTCCCCGTGGGATGCCTTACGCTAGCCTTCAATCCGGCCTGGTGGTGGCAGATCACGCCGGCAAAAAACAATCATGGAGGAAATCGTCATGACCACACGCCGTGATTTTCTGAAGGCAGGCACCGCTGCGGCTGCCACCGGCATTGTCTTCTGCAGCTGCGGCCTGCTGCAAAGTGCGCACGCCCAGCAGCCGGCACGCCAAAAACTACCGGTCATGGTCGGCGGCAAACGGGTCAAGACCATCGACGTGCACGCCCATTGCCACTTCCGCGAGGCCGGCGCCTTGCTCGGCACGGATGCCGCCACAGTGCAGCTTCCGCCGGTCAACGGCGCGGCCGAGGCCTTCATCGAGATCGACAAGCGGCTCGCCGCCATGGACTCGCAGGCCGTTGACCTCGAGGTGCTGTCGATCAATCCGTTCTGGTACGGCCGCGAGCGCGATCTCGCCGCCCAGATCGTCAAGATCCAGAACGAAAAGCTGGCCGAACTCTGCGCCTCAAAGCCCGACCGGTTCGCGGCCTTCGCTTCCCTCACCCTGCAGGCGCCGGATCTCGCCGTGCAGGAACTCGAGACCGCGGTGAAGAAGCAGGGGTTGAAGGGGGCCGCGATCGGCGGCGTGGTGAACGGCGTGGAATTCTCCGACCCGAAATTCCATCCGGTGTGGGCCAAGGCGGAGGAACTCGGCGTACCCTTGTTCATCCATCCGCAGGGCGTGGCCGAACTCAGCAAGCGGCTCTCCGGCAACGGCTGGCTCGGCAACACCATCGGCAATCCGCTGGAGACGACGATTGCGCTCTCGCACCTTATTTTCGAGGGGACGCTTGATCGCTTTGCCGGGCTGAAAGTGATCGCCGCGCACGGCGGCGGCTTCCTGCCTTCCTATGCCGATCGTTCCGATCATGCCTGCATGGTTGGCCCCAAGGGCTGCAATCCCGACGTGAAGCTTTCAAAAGCGCCGACGGAATATCTCAAGCAGATCTATTTCGATTCGCTGATTTTCTCACCCGAGGCGATCCGCCATCTGGTGGCCCAGGTCGGCGCCCGTCAGATCGTGCTGGGCAGCGACTATCCCTATCCCTGGCAGCTGCAACCCGTCGACCATATTTTCGCCTCCGCTTCGCTCAGCGACGACGACAAGGCCGACATCCTTGGCCGCACCGCGGCAAAGCTGCTGAATTTCACCGCGTAGCGCTGCGAGATAGCGACTTTGACCTTGATGGTGTGGGTGACGTCCCGCTCCAGGACGGCCACGTGATATCGGTTGGCGCTAATCTCTATTGCGGATATCAAATCGGCGGCTTTCTCGGCGATCATAAGGGTTGCGGCATTGGTGTTGGCCGACGGCATCGTTGGCATGATGGAGGGTAAGTGCTGTCTTTGAGTTTTGCCACCGATGTCCGTTAAGTGCCAAAGGGCGATACTGTCGCCCGCTTGAATGAAAGAGGCCGCCAACTGAGGCGGCCTCGCGTCCATTTTCAACTGATGTTGTTCTTGGCTTTGCAGGCCCTGTATTTGGCCAGGGCTTCGGGAGAGCCTTCGTTCCATGAACCGTCCGCATGGATAGGAATCCCAGCCGATACTGCACATCGCTTGGCGATATCATGACGTGCTTTGCCGGTCTTGTTGCCCTTGGAATCAACGAATTGAGCAGAGGCAAGCGAAGGCGCCAACAGGATTGCGGCCGCCAGAATTGCAAACGACGATTTGGTCCTTTCACCCTCGAAAGTTGCCGACTAGAATGCTACCGTGCCTGCGTTGGTAGCAGATCACGGTTCCACCTCAAAAAATAGGCCACTGCGAAATTCAAAACCGGCCACCAGCGAACCGAACGAACCGGAGACGGAGCATGGGTGCTATTCTGGCTATTGCGATGGCGTTCCTGTTAGCCGCACCCGCCATTGCGCTTGCAGACCAGAAGAAGAGTTCTTCCGGGAAGGACACTCCGACCGAGAACGTTGGTATAAACTTCGGGAAGGTAGAAAACACCTACCAGACCAACAAGCCTGCGCCCAAGTCAGGCGTAAACGGCGGAAGTGCGCCCAAGGGCGGCACGCGGCACTAACTCAGACCAATTTGCCCACCGCCGCCCGCGAGATCGGGGCTGACATCGGCGCCTCTTGTCGGCGAGGCCAGACCGGCGCGGTGGGCGCTTGGCGGGGTTCAAGTAGTGCATGGCGGTGAGGACCATGGCCCCAGTCTCGGTGGTCCTGCCGGACCCCACCAGGCATAAAATAGGATGCCGACACGAGCGCACCCTGCTACTCGATCACCTCGTCAGCGCGCGACAGCAACGCCGGGGGCACAACGAGACCGATGGCCTTCGCCGTCTTGAGGTTGATCACGAGTTCGAACCTGGTCGGCTGCTCGACTGGCAAATCGCCCGGCTTTGATCCTTTGTGAATCTTGTCGGCCAGAAATGCGGCCCGACGAAACAGCTCGTAGTAGTTCGTCGCATAGGAAACGAGGCCGCCCGCCGTTACCTGCTCGCGATAGGTGTAGATCGACGGGATTTTAGCCTGCATCAGAAATTCAGTGAGTCTGGTTTGCTGGCTTGCCAGGAACGGATCGGCGACCACGAGAATTGCGCTGGGACCAATGCGGGTCAGGCTGAGAAATGCATCATCCAGTTCGCGCTCGTGTCTGATCTCGACGACGTCAAGCTTGATAAGCAGGACAGCCGCCGCCCGTCGCGCCTGCTCCACAGCGACCGCACAGTACGGATTGCTCGGATTCGAAAGCACGACAACTCGCGAAACATGGGGGATCAACTCGTTGACCAATTCAAGCCGCTTGCCCTCCAGCTCGGCGGCTTGCGTCGAGAACCCGGTAACGTTGCCTTGCCGCTGGGCGAGACCGGGGACCAGGCCCACAGCGACGGGATCTCCGCTGGTCATGATGATGGGGATGGTGGCAGTCGCATCCTTGGCGGCAAGGCTGGCGGGTGTGCCCCACGTCACGATTACATCAACAGGCAACCCCACTAGCTCGGCTGCGAAGCTGGGGTATTTGGCCGTCTCCCCTTCCACGTATCGGTTCACAAGTTCGAGGTTCTGACCCTCGACGTACCCGAGTGATCTTAACCCGTCTCGTAAGCCGTCTAGCGGGGGCCATTTCTCGTTCGCGAGAACACCGACGCGCAAAGTCTTGCCTCGCTGCGCCTGCGCGGCAAGCGGCCAGCTTGCCAGGGCGCCGAAAAGCCTGATGAAGTAGCGCCGATGCATGTGCCCTCTGAGAACAAACCTTGCCGCTATATCTAGCTTAGCACTTTGTGCGGTGCGGCGAGTGTGAAATGCCAATAGTCGGCTTCTGACCGAATTACCGGTCGGGCGGGGAGGCCAATGAGAGCAGCCGCGAGGCCCCGCCTCGGCATGGCTGAGTGCCTGACGGACCGCACAACCCAAGGCAATTTGCGTCCTTACTTCTCCAAGCCGAAGGGATCGTCGACCGAATGGGCCGGCTGGGTGAACCAGCGGGCGCCGGTTTCGGTGATGACCATGTGGTCCTCCAGGCGCACGCCGAATTCGCCATAAATGCAAATGGTCGGCTCGTTCGAGAAGGTCATGCCGGGCCTCAGCACGGTCTTGTCGCCCTTCACGAGATAGGGCCATTCGTGCACGTCCAGGCCGATGCCGTGGCCGGTGCGGTGCGGGAGGCCGGGTGTCGCATAGCCGGGGCCGAAGCCGGCGCCGTTAATGACGCCGCGGGCGGCGATGTCGATATCCTCGCAACGGTTGCCGGGTTTGGCGGCAGCGAAGCCCGCGGCCTGCGCCGCTTTCTCCAGGTTCCAGACGTCGCGCTGGCGCCTGGTCGGTTCGCCGAAGACGTAGGAGCGTGTGATGTCGGAGAGATAGCCATCGACCGGCGCGCCGGTGTCGATCAGGATCATGTCGCCGTCCTTGAGCGTCTGCGGATAGGGTACGCCATGCGGATACGCCGTCGCCTCGCCGAACAGCACCGCGTTGAAAGGGGGATCGCCTTCCGAGCCGAGCTTGCGGTGCGCGGCGGTGATGAATGCCTGCACTTCGGTGGTGGTGATGCCTTCGTGCATGATGCGAGCGGCGGCCTTGTGGGCTTCGAGCGTGATGTTTTTGGCCGTCTGCATCAGTGCGAGCTCTTGCTCGGACTTGATCATGCGGCAACCGGCGGTTACGTCGATGGAGTTGATAAAGGTGTAGGCGTTGCCGGCGCGGCGCAGTCCGTCAAAGGTGAAAAACGGCGTTGCCTCATCGACGGCTATCGTGCCGCTGGGATAGCCGAGTGCGCGTACGGTCTCGGTTGCGGTTGCGGTCGGATCCTCGTCCTCCTCCCAGACCGCGATCTTGTCGCCAAACGAGATCATGGTCTTGAGTTTCTCGACCTCGAAGGCCGGCGAGATATAGACGATCGCGCCGTTGGCCGGCAGAACCGCGCTGTGCATGCGCTCGGTGCGGCGGAACTTCAATCCGGTAAAATAGGTCATGCTCGAGGAGACATCGAGATAGAGCGCGTCGATGCCCTTCTCGCGCATGATCGCCTGGGCGCGGGCGATGCGCTGCAGGCGCTCATCGACGCCGATCGGCGGCACATCGCCGCGCATGTTCTTGATGATGGCGAGTTCCGCCTCCGCGGTCGAACCGCCGACACCGACCGTCATGGAAAGCCCCTTTCAATCGTCACCGCCGAAACCGGCGCTGTACCAGGATATTTGCCGTCGCCGTCAGCCCCAGGGTTGCGGTCATCAGGACGAACGCGACGGAAGCGCCGAACGGCCAGTTGTTGAGCTGAAACTGTCCGTAGACCAGGGGCCCCATCATCTTGAACTTGGGGCCGCCGAGCAGGACGGGTGTCGCATAAGCGTTCATGCCGAGGATGAAGGTCAGGATGGTCCCGGCGAGGATACCAGGCAGCGACAGCGGCAGCAGCACGCGACGAAACATCGTCATCGGCCCGGCGCCGAGACTGAAGGCGGCCTCCTCGACATTGCGGTTGATGCCTTCGATCACGCTCTGCAACGTCAGCACCATGTAGGGCAGATTGACGGCAATGATGCCGGCAACGACGGCGCCCTCGGTATACATGATCTGCAGTGGCTGGTTGATCGCGCCGAACTGCATCAAGGTCACATTGAGAAAACCCTTGGAGCCGAACAGGACCATCCACCCGGCGGCGCGCACCGCGTTGCCGACGAACAGCGGCAGCACCACCAGCATGATCAGCACATTCTTGAACCTGGACGGGGTGCGCGCCAGCACGTAGGCAAGCGGTAAACCCATCACCAGGCAGGCGACGGTGCAAAGCGCGGCCACACGCAACGTCGTCCACAGCACGCCGGTGTAGTAGGGATCGGCGAAGAATTTGACGTAGTTGTCCAGCGTGAACGTCTCCACCATCATGCGCCGCGGTTCGAAACTGTTGAAGCTGTAGCGCAACAGGATCGCCAGCGGCACCAGCAGGCCAACGGCCACGTACACCGTCGCCGGCCCGACCAGCGTCGTGGCCGAGAGCAGTGACGCAGGCGCTTCGTCTGACTGGAACTGCGTTCGACCGGTCGCGGCCATCGGTTGCCCGATCAGCTCTTGAGCACCTTGTCCCACCATTCCTTGAACTCGACGTCATTCTTGTTCATGTAGTCGTAGTCGAGATCGACGAGTTTCTTGATCTCGTCGGGGGTGAAGCCGATGCGTTTGTTGAGATCGGGCGCGACCGCGGCGTTGGTGACGGTGGGATTGTAGCCCATGTCGACCGCAAACGCTTCTTGCGCGCTCTTGTCCAGCATGGCGTCCAGATAGGCGTATCCGCCGCCCTTGTTGGGCGCGTTCTTCGGGATGACGAAGCCCGAGATGTAGGCGAGGGTGCCTTCGGTAGGGGCAATAGCGGCTACGGGAATGCCCGCGTTCTGCCATTGCACGACGCGCGCTTTCCACATGACGCCGATGCCGAATTCCTCCGCCTTCAGGCCCTGAGCGAACGCCTCGTTGGTCGGATAGATGCGCATGCCGGCATTCTTGCATTCCAGCAGCAATTTCTTGCCGGGCTCGAGATCGTTGACCTTGCCGCCGGCGGCGAGCGCCGCGCAGACCATCGTGTATTGGTACTGGATGTCGATGATGCCGAGTTTGTTGCCGTGCCTGGGATCGAACACGTCCTTGTAACTGGCGGGCGCTGTCGTGAGCATCTTCGGATTGTAGACGCCGACCTTGCCCGAATAGATATGGCCGACGCCATAGGGATATTTCATCGACGGCAGCAGATTGCCGGCATTCCTGAGCTTGCCGTAGTCGATCGGCAAGACGGTGTCGGCGTCGTGCATCTGGAACATGTTGAGCGCGGAAAGACCCTGCACATCCGAGGTGCCGTGCGGCAGTCGCTTTTCGGCGAGCATTTTCGAGCGCCGTTCGGGATCGCCGGCCTGATCCTGCACCACCTCCCAGCCGTCCTTGATGAGCAGCGGTACCTCGATATTCTTGTTGAGCAGGCGGGCGTAGTCACCGCCCCAGGTGCCGACAACGATGCGGCCTTTCACCTGCGCCGATGCCGTGCGCGGCAGGGTTGCGGTGCCGGCCAGGGCAGCCGCGCCGAGCAGGACTTCGCGGCGGGATTTCGATCTGGTCATGGTTGGTGCCTCCGGGACATTGGTTGGTTGGCAGGGATGTTACGATTGAAAGACGCGGCCTGTCGATTTGCTCCAGCCGATGTGGACCTGTTCTCCGATCACCGGCAAGGGCTGTTCCGGCCGGTTCTGGATCTGCACGATCACCCTTTCCTTTGGCGACAGGCGGACGTGCAGATCCACCTGCGATCCGAGATAGCTGATGAATTCCACCGCGCCGGGAAAGCTGTTGTCCATCGCCGACGCTGCTGGCGTCGTCAGCGCAAGACGTTCGGGGCGCAGCGCGAGGGAAGCGCTCCCGGTGCCGTTTGCTTCGCAGGCGACGACCAGGCCGCCGGCCGAGACGAAGCGCCCGGGACCATCCATGCGGCCATCGATGAACGTGGAGCGGCCGACGAAATCCGCGACGAATTTTTCCGAAGGGCGTTCGTAGAGATCCTGCTGCGACCCGATCTGGCGGATACGACCCTCGCTCATGACGACGAGGCGGTCCGCCATGGTCAAGGCCTCCTCCTGGTCATGTGTCACCATCACCGTCGTCAATCCGAGTTGGCGCTGCAATTCGCGGATTTCGACCCGCACATCCCCGCGCAATTTGGCGTCGAGGTTGGACAGCGGCTCATCGAGCAGCAGTACGTCGGGCCGGAAAACCAGGGCACGCGCCAGCGCCACGCGCTGCTGCTGGCCGCCTGACAATTGCCGCGGCAGCCGGTCGCTGAGATGATCGAGCCGCACCAGGCGCAATGCCTCCGTGATCTTCGGCGCCATCTGCGCCTTCGGCATCCTGCGCATCTCGAGGCCGAACGCGATGTTCTCGGCCACCGTCATGTGCGGGAACAGCGCATAGCTCTGGAACACCAGACCGGCGTTGCGCATCCACGGCGGCAACGCGGTAATGTCACGTTCGCCCAAATGCACACTGCCGGATGTCGGCTCGATGAAGCCGGCAACGATGCGCAAGGTTGTGGTCTTGCCACAGCCGGAGGGACCGAGCAGGACGAGGAACTCGCCATCGGCAATGTCCAGTGAAATATCATCGACGGCCTTGAAGTCGCCATAGCACTTGGTGATCTCGGTCAACCGCAAGCGCGCCATCGTCAGACCACGCGGCCGATGTCGACGAAGCGATCGGTCAGCAGCATGGCCCCGCCGATGAACAGGATCTGCAGAACCGACACCGCCGCGATGGTCGGGTCGATCTTCCATTCGAGATATTGCAGGATCGCGATCGGCAGGGTGGTGCGGCCGGGACCGACGAGGAACAGGCTCATTTCCAGATTTCCGAACGAGGCGATGAAGCCGAACAGGGAGGCCGCGACAATGCCCGGCAAGATAGCCGGCAAGGTGATGCGCCGGAACGTGGTCAGGCGATTGGCGCCGAGGCTTTGCGCGGCCTCCTCGACGGCGCGGTCCATGCCGACGAGGCTGGCGGTGATGAGGCGCACCGTCCAGGGGATGGCTATCAGCACGTGACCGGCGACCAGGCCGCCGAGTGAACCGAGGATCGGCCAGCCGGTGGCGATCTCGGTTTCGACATGGAAGACATAGAGCGCGATGCCGAGCACGATGCCCGGCACGATCAGCGGCAGCAACAACAGGTTGTTCACCGCCTCACGTCCGATGAAGCGCCCCCGCACCAGGCAAACCGCGGCGGGAACGCCGATGGCCAGGCCGATCGATGTCGCGACCACAGCGACCTGCAGGCTGAGGAGAAATCCCGAGACGAACCTGTCGTTGCCGGGCACGGCGCGAAACCACTTCAGCGAATAGCCTTCCGGGGGGAACGACGGAATTTCCTGCGCGAAGAACGCCAGCCAGATCACGAAGAACATCGGCAGCAGGATATACGCGAGCGACACCCCGGCCGCCGCTCCGAGCGCCACGCGGCCGACAACGCGCGACGAGGTCCATGCCGGTACGAGAGTCAAGATCGCCTCGCTACGAGCCCCTGCAATCAATTCAGCCGGTTCTTGTGCAAGATACCGGCCTTCATGATCAGGGAGAGATGTTTGCCTTGATCGCCAAGCAGCGCAAGGTCTTTCAGCGGATTGCCGTCGACGACGATGGCGTCGGAAAAGGCGCCTGGCTGTAATGTGCCCAGCTTGCCCGGCATGCGCAGGACTTCGGCGCCGATCATGGTCGCCGAGCGGATGATCTCGATCGGCGAGACGACCTGCTGACGGATGGTGAACTCCTTCGACTGGTCCCAATGCAACTCGCCCAGCAGATCGCTGCCATAGGCGACCGGAATGCCGTGGCGCTTGCAGATCTCCAGCGACTTCAGCCCTCCCTGCAGCACGATTTCGTTCTTGGCGAGGCTTTCGTCGATCATGCCGAACTGCTTGGCCCGGTCTTTCATGGCGTAGTAGGTGACGAGATTGGCGACGAGGAACATGGCCTTCTCGGCCATCAGCTTTGCGGATGCATCATCGATAAGATTGCCGTGCTCGATAGTGCGAACGCCGAGGCGCGCGGCGCGGGTGATGGCTTCTGCGGAATAGGCATGGGCGCAGACGTAGCGGCCGAAGGCGGTTGCCTCTTCCACCGCCGCACTGACTTCGCTATCCGAGAACTGCAAGCTGTCGAGCGGATCGTAGGGTGACGCGACGCCGCCGGACATCATGATCTTCACATGGTCGGCGCCCTGGCGCATCTGCTCGCGCGCGGATTTCCGGACTTCATCAACGCCATCAGCGATGGCGGATTTGAACTGCAGGCCGTTACAGCAGACGCATTCGCCGC
>Ga0105239_10009315_pt1 | contig 11096 bp, 10 predicted proteins | sample KBSC44metaG_FD_92761 | JGI IMG/M metagenome (GOLD analysis project Ga0105239, IMG submission 92761) | Corn rhizosphere microbial communities from Kellogg Biological Station, Michigan, USA - KBS C4-4 metaG | ecosystem: Host-associated > Plants > Roots > Rhizosphere > Soil | place: Michigan, USA...
CTCGTCCCTGGCCGCCGCCTGCTCTGTTGTCGTCGTTCTCGCGCCCGTCACCGCCGCGACTTCGACCACGCCGTCGACCAGCGCCGCGCCGGGGCGGCACGGGCCGGAACACGACCTCTGCGACGGGCACAAGTGGTCGCTGTTCGGGTGTCGTCCCGATCATCATCAGACTCGACAACCGGATGCCGGCGGGGCGCCGTTAGCCGGCTGAACGCCGCTGGCAGACGTGCGGACTCGCTAGGCTGACGGCCGTGGACGAGGTCTTGAGCGGCGGAATCACGAACGCGGGTGCTGTTGTCCGGCGTGGTGAGATCGTGGACCGTCCCGCGCAGCCGCATGCGTCGGCGATTCATCGTTTTCTGGAGGCGTTGCCAGAGCACGGTTTCACCGGCGCTCCCAGGCCCGTCGGTCTGGGTGATGGCCGCGAGCAGCTCACCTACGTGGACGGCGATGTCGCGGTGATGCCGTATCCGGCCTGGTCGATGACCGAGCCGGCGTTGGCGTCGGTCGGCGCGCTGCTGCGGCGGCTCCACCGGGCGTCGTCGACGATTCCGTTGGAGCCGGGCGTGGCGTGGACCACAGACCTGGCCGATCCGCGCGGCGGCGCGATGCTGTGCCACAGCGACGCCTGCGTGGAGAACGTCGTCTTCCGCGACGGCGAGGCGTTCGGCCTGATCGACTTCGACATGGCCGCGCCGGGGCGTCCGCTGTGGGATGTCGCGATGGCCGCACGCTATTGGGTCCCGATGCTCGATCCCGAGACGGCCGCACGTTTTCCGCCCTACGCCAGCCTCGATCCCGTACGCCGCCTGCGGATCCTCGCCGACGGCTACGGGATGTCGGCCGACGATCGGGCCGAGCTGGTCGGCGTCGTCGAAGAGGTGACCGTTGTCGAGCGTGCGGACATCGCTGCGCAGCTCGAGGCCGGTGACCCGGCGTTCGTCAAAGCCTTCGACAACCACGGCGGGTGGGGCACGTGGGACCGGTTGCAAGCGTGGCTGGCAGATCAGCGTGCGGTTTTCCTCGCAGCGTTGATGGAGTAGCCGCCTCGGCTCAGTCCTCGATGATCCGGTCGTGCTGGTGCGTTCCGTAGTACTCCGCTTGGCGCTTCATCAGCTCACGCATAGAGGTCCCGCGCGGCACGTTGTAGACGGTCCCCGGAAAATCGAGGCCGCGCTGGACCACCCACAGCTCGTCGTGGCGGTCGGGCGAGAACAGCTCGGCGGGATCTCCGGCGGCGATCCAGCCGATCGGGAGCACCGTGCCTTGCGGCAGTCGTGAGTTCACCTGGAGCACGCTGTTGATGCGCAGCTCGGTGCCGGTTTCCGCGACCGAGCCGGGGAACAGTGAGGCGCCGGTCGCCACGAACACCTCGTCTTCGATGCGGGCGCCGTTGACGTGGGCGTGCGGGCCGACCAGCACCCCGTCGCCGACGTGCGCGGGGAAGCCGGCGCGGCCCCGGATCAGCGCGCCTTCCATCACCACGGTGTCCGCGCCGATGCGTACCTCGCCGTCCTCGGCGGTGAGGACGGCGCCGTGCAACACGCGGGCTCGTTCACCCAGTACCACCGCTCCGCATAGCACCGCACTCGGCGCCACGTATGCGGACTCCGGGATCGTCGGACTCTTACCTCGGTGTTGAACAAGCATGGGGCGAGACTAAGGCTTCGACGCCTTATCGGGCTTCGTGGTCCGATCGGCGGCGGGCCGCCAGGACGGTTCCGATTCCGGCGAGGAGGGCGGTCAGTGCGGTGACCGCGCCGAGGGCTGCTGACATGGGGACTCCGGTGTCGGGGAGGCTGCGGGCCTTCTTGCCGGTCATGTGGAAGGGAAGCTTCGCCTGCGGCTTCTTGGGCGTCGCATGCCCGGGTGCGGGCTTTGCGGGAGGTGCGGTGGGGGTCGCGGGGTCGGCGGCCTGGGCCGCTGCGACCGGCGCGGCTGACGCGGCCGACGCGACCGAGGCCGCCGGGACCAGCGTGCGCTGCTGCGGCCCCGGGTCCTGCCCCACCGAGGTCGGCACCGGGAAGCCGACGGTCCCGGCCTCCAGGTCGAAGCGGATCGGGCCCCTGGCGAACGCCGGGAGACCGATCAGGGTGCCGGAGGTCGTGGTAGAGGCCTTGTCGGCGACGGTGACGCCGGTCCCGGGGCCGGTGTTGAAGGCGGCCGACCAGCCGGCTGCCGGGACGCCGACGACCAGCGAGCGTCCGGCGCGCCAGGTACCGGCCGGGCCGCCGGGGACGTTGAGCACGAACTCCGGCGCGCCGGTGTCGAACATCGCCGGCCCGCAGGTCTTGCCGAGCCCGGCGCCCTCGACGCAGGTCTGGACGGCGCGGGGGTTCCAGGACGGCGGCGTCGCGACAGATGCGTTCGGCAGGGTACTGACACGCCCGGCCCGTGCGGCGTAGGACTCGGTATACGAGCTCACATAAGCGCGTGCGTCGTAGGTGACGGCGGTCCCCGAGGGCCGGGTGCCGGCTACCGGCGTGCGCGGCAGCCGGGCCAGGCCGTAGCCGGTCGCGGGGACGTTCAGCAGCACCTCGCCGCTGACGTTCGCCGGGTCGTAGCGCACCGCGAACTGGCGGCCGATGGGGCGGCCGGCGGCGTCGTGCAGCGTCCACAGCGGGTTCACCAGCCCGGAGGTCTCCTCGGGGCTGACGCCCATGATGCCGTCGAGCACGCCGCCGAACATCGCGGGCTTCACGCCGTGCGCGGCCGGGCAGTCGGGCTTGTCGGCGAAGCAGTCGGTCGAGCGGACCAGCTCGATCGGAAGCGGGCCGGTGTGGAAGTCGCCGATCGCGACGTCGGCATCGGCCTGGTCGCCGTGGAGCTGGATGCCGCTGCCGTAGCCGTAGGCCGCTGCCGCGCCGGTGACCTTGACCGCCTTGGCCGGGATCTTGTCGGCGGCCACGCGGATGCCGGTCGAGCCGGTGTCCAGCAGCAGCAGGAGCGGGACGCCGCCGATGGCGACGGTGACGACCGGGCGCGGAGCGGTGTCCGGGTCGGCGACGGAGAAGGGGATGGGGCGCGCCGGCGCGGCCGCCTCGGCGACGTGCTGCGAGGACGGGGATGACGGGGGTGACGGCACCGGACGCGCCGCCGCGTCGACCGCGGCCGCCGAGGACGCGCCGAGCATCCCGCCAGCCAGCCCGATCGCCGCCGCCGTTGCCGAGAACCGTGTGGCCAAGGTCCGCATCCGTCCGCCCGAGGTAGTGGAAGTCGCGGCCCACTTTGGGCGATCAGGACCCGCGGACACGAATCGCTTGCGCTGAACGGATGAAGGGCCGGCCGCTCGCTTTCGCGCCCCCCGGGACGAGGTGGAAACCTGGCTCAGAACCGTCGACCGAAGCAGTACCCGTACACAGCGGCCAGACACAGCACCCAGGTGATCCTGGCGAGGAGACTTCATGAAGCCGACCGAACCGGCCATCGGCGCCCCCTGCTGGGCCGAGCTGGGCACCACGGACGTGCCCGGATCGGGCGAGTTCTACAGCGCCCTGTTCGGCTGGACCGTGTCGACCGGCTCGCACTCCGACACCGGCGGCTACACCCTGGCCCGGCTCCAGGACCTGTACGTCGCGTCCATGGCGCCGCTGTACGCACCGGGCCAGCCGATCGCCTGGACCGTGTCCTTCGCCGTCCTCGACGCGGAGGTGACCGCCGCCCGCGCCGCCGAGAAGGGAGGCAGGGTCCTGATGGCGCCCACCGACATCTTCGACAGCGGCCGCTTCGCCGTCCTGCGCGACCCCACCGGCGCGATGTTCAGCATCTGGCAGCCCCGCACCTTCCCCGGCTTCGGCCTCTGGGACGAACCCGGCGCGGCCTGCTGGGCCGAGCTCGCCACCCGCGACGTCCCGACGGCCACCGCCTTCTACCAGGAACTCCTCGGCTGGTCCATCAGCGGCGACCCCTCCTACCCGCACCTGAGCGCCGGCGACCGCCAGTTCGGCGGCATCCAGAACATGAACGCCACCGGCGTCCCGGAGGCGGTGACACCGCACTGGCTGCTGTACTTCAAGGTGCAGGACACGGCGGCGAAGGCGGCACAGGCGGTGGGGCTCGGCGCGCAGCTGCTGGCCGGGCCCTTCCACCTGCCCGGCACCGGGTACTTCGCGACGCTGCGGGATCCGCGGGGGGCGGTGTTCGCGCTGTATCAGGGGGAGGGGGAGAGTTAGGAATTTCGGCGATCAGGCGAAACCGCCCCGCAAAGGTGATCCTGGAAGGAACCCAGCGCTGCCGAACGAAAGGAAGGCGGTCTGATGGCGACCTTCATGGATGTGCACGAGGGGTTCGTCGGGGTGACCGGCGAGCAGCTCAAGGAGGCGCACGCGGCCGACCTCGCCGTCGAGGGCGAGGAGGGCGTGCACTTCGAGAAGGCGTGGCTCGACCCCGAGTCCGGCATGGTGTTCTGCCTGTCCACGGGACCCAGCAAGGAGGCCGTGATGCGGGTTCATGAGCGGGCCGGTCACCCGGCGAACCAGGTCTACGAGGTGCCGATCAGCGTGTGAGAGTGACAGTGAGAGTGACGGCGCGGCCGGCGGGTGTGAGTCCCGCCGGCCGCGCCATGTCCGCCGCCATGTCCGCCGCCACGCGCGCGGCCACGCCTGCCACCGCGTGTCGAAGCGGCCCCTGCCGCGACCATCAAGCCGCCGCCAGCGCCTCCCGCCGCCGCAGCCGCTGCGCCCGGGCCGCCGCCGGGTCGACGATCGGCACCGCGTCGAGCAGCGTGCGCGTGTACTCGTGCTGCGGGGCGTCGAACAGCGTCGCGGCGTCGGCGAGTTCCACGATCTTCCCCGCCCGCATCACCGCCACGCGGTCGGCGACCTGGCGGACGACCGCCAGGTCGTGCGCCACGAAGACCACCGTCAGCCCGTACTCGCGCTGCACATCGCGCAGCAGGTCCAGGATGACCGCCTGCGTCGAGACGTCCAGCGACGCCACCGGCTCGTCGCACACCAGCAGCTTCGGACGCAGCGCCAGCGCGCGGGCGATGCCGACGCGCTGCCGCATGCCGCCGGAGAACTCGTGCGGGAAGCGGTCGTAGGACTCCGGGTCCAGACCCACCTTCGTCATCAGCTCGCGGACGGCGGTGCGGATCTCCGCGTCCGACAGCTCGTCGGCGATGCGCAGCGGGTCGGCGATCGTCTCGCCGACCGAGCGGCGCGGGTTCAGCGAGGACAGCGGGTCCTGGAACACCATCTGCAGGTCGCGCCGCAGCGGCCGCAGTTGGCGCTCGGGGATCGCCGAGATGTCCGTGCCGCTGAAGACCACGCGCCCGGCCGAGGGATCCAGCAGCCGCACCAGCATCCGCGCCAGCGTGGTCTTGCCGCTGCCGCTCTCGCCGACCAGGCCGAGCGTCTCGCCGGCGCGCAGGTCCAGGCTGACGCCGTCCACCGCGCGGACGGGCTCGTTCCCGCGCCCGAAGACAGCGGCAGCGCCGCCACGGCGGTAGTGCTTGGCGACGTCCTCGACCTGAACCAGGACAGAGGGTTCTGATTGCGCCGCGGCCCGCTCCGGCAGCGGGGCGTCCAGCCGGGGCATGGCCGCCAGCAGGCCCTGCGTATAAGCATCCTGCGGATCCAGCAGCACCTGCTCGGCCGACCCGACCTCCACCGCCGACCCCTCGTGCATCACCACGACCTCGTCCGCGGTCCCGGCGACCACCCCGAGGTCGTGGCTGATCAGCACCAGCGCCATCCCGGTCTCGGCCCGCACCTCGTCCAGCAGGTCCAGGATCTGCGCCTGCACCGTCACGTCCAGCGCCGTCGTCGGCTCGTCCGCGACCAGCACCGCGGGCCGGCAGGCCAGCGCCATCGCGATCAGCGCACGCTGCCGCATCCCGCCGGAGAACTCGTGCGGATGCGCGCGGTAGCGCCGTCCGGCGTCCGGGATCCGCACCTGCCGCAGCACCTCGATCGTGCGCGCCCGGGCCTCGGCCCGGGAGGCCTTGGTGTGCAGCCGGTAGACCTCGGAGATCTGGTCGCCGATGGTGTGGAACGGGTCCAGCGCGGTCAGCGGGTCCTGGAACACCATCGCGATCTTCGACGCGCGCAGCCTGCGCACCTCGGCGTCGGTGGCCGAGACCAGGTCCACGCCGCCGACCAGCACCTGCCCGGACACCCTCGCCGAGGTACCCCGATGCAGGCCCAGCAGCGACAGCGCCGCGGCGCTCTTGCCCGAGCCGGACTGGCCGACGATGCCCAGCGCGGAGCCTGCCTCCACCGAGAAGTCCAGGTCCTTGACCGCGTGCACGATACCGCCGCCGCGCACCGGGAAGTCGATGGTCAGGCCCTTGACCTCGAGCACACTACTCATGCCAGCTCCACTCGAGGATCGATCGCCGCGTACAGGATGTCGGCCACGGCGTTGGCCAGGACGTAGACCCCGCCGGCGGTGACCGTCACCCCGACGATCACCGGCAGGTCTGTGCTGCTCACCGCGCTGACCAGGGTGTGGCCGATGCCCGGCAGACCGAACATGGTCTCGGTGAGCACCGCCGAGGTCATGATGTTCGCCAGGTCGATGGCGGCCATCGTGACCAGCGGGGTCAGCGCGCCGCGCAGCACGTGCCGGGTGATGACGCGCCGTTCGGGCAGGCCGTAGGCGCGCGCGGTGCGGACGTGGTCCTCGCTGAGGGTCTCCAGCGTCTGCGCGCGTGTCATCCGCGCGTAGGCGGCGGCGGCGATCAGCGCCAGCGCGATCCACGGCAGCAACAGGTTCTGGGCCCAGGCCGCCGGGTCCTGGGTCAGCGGCACGTACGTCGGGAACGGCAGCCATTGCAGGTCGGCGCTGAACACGATGAGCAGTACCAGCGCGACCAGGAACACCGGGGTGGCGTATCCGACCAGGATGACGGTGTTCAGGACCCGGTCCAGCCAGCGCCGGCGGCTGAGCACGGTCACCAGGCCCGCGCCGATGCCGAGCAGCAGCGACAGCGCCAGCGCGCCGAGCGCGAGCGAGGCCGACACCGGCAGCGCGGCGCCCAGCATCGTGGTCACCGGCTGGTCGGTCTCGAAGGAGTAGCCGAGGCACGGCGCCGCGCAATGTTGGACGCTGGGGCCCGTGGAGTAGTCGTGCCCGAGGAAGATGGCGTGCAGGAACGACAGATACTGGTCGAGCAGCGGCTTGTCCAGGCCCATCGAGGACTTCACGACGGCCAGCCGGTCCGGCGTGCACCCCTTGCCGCAGGCCAACAGCGCCGGGTCCGAGGGACCGGCGTAGAAGAGCCCGTAGACGATCGCCGACAGTGCCAGCAGAACGACGGCCGCGCCGACGATCCGGCGGATCAGATAGCCGGTCACGGCGCGACCTCCGTGTTCCTCGGGTCCAGGGTCCGGCGGACCCCGTCGGCGAGCAGCGTGAACGCCAGCAGCGTCAGGAACAGCGCGCCGCCGGGGACGACCACGTACATGACGTCCGGGCGGAACCAGGTCGTGCCGGCCGAGAGCATTTGGCCCCAAGAAGGCGTCGGCGGGCGCACCCCGACGCCCAGGAACGACAGGCCGGCCTCGGCGACCATGTTCGTCGGCACCAGCAGTGAGGCATACGTCAGGACCGGGGTCACCAGCCCGGGCAGGATCTCGCGGCGGGCCACGCGCAGCGGCGGTGCGCCGGACAGCTTGGCCGCGGCGACGAAATCGCGGGTGCGCAGCGACAGCGCCTGGCCGCGGGCCAGCCGCGCGGCGCCGCCCCAGCCGAGAAGGGCGATGACGACGGCGAGGATCAGCGGCCGGGGAACGGAGTCCGGGACGATGGCCATCAGCGCGACCGCGAACAACACCTGCGGGAACGCCAGGGCCAGATCCGTCAGCCGGCTCAGCACGGCGTCCACGCCCCGGCCGCCGAGCCCGGCGGCGATGCCGACCGAGACGCCGATCAGCACCTGCAGCGCGGTGGCGCCGAGCGCGACGCCCAGGGAGATCCGGGCGCCGTAGACGAGCCGGGCGAACAGGTCGCGCCCGGTCTGCGGCTCCACGCCGAGCCAGTGGCTGCCGCTGACCCCGCCGAGCGAGCCCAGCGGGGTGCCGCCGCTGGCCGAGTCGACCAGCTCCGGGTGCAGGGAGGTGGTGTTCTGCCCCTCCAGGGCGGTCAGGACCGGGGCGAAGACCGCGACCAGCACCATCACCGTGATGATGGCCATGCCGGTCGCGGCGGCCTTGTCCTTGCGCAGGCGGCGCCACAGCGCGCCGCGGGTGCGGGTGGCGGAAGCCGACGGCGGCGCCGGCGGGCCGGAGCCCGCCGCCGCCCCCGCGGCCTCGATGGTGGTGGTCAACGCAGCGGCCTTACTTCACCGACACGCGGGCCAGGTCGTACTGCCCGCGCCAGCCGTCCGGCACCGCGTCCTTGACGTTCTTGCCGAACAGGTAGACGTCCTTCTCGTAGAACAGCGGCACGGTCAGCGCCTGCTGCCCGAGCTTGGCGTCCAGCGCGCCCCAGCGGGCCTGGGCCTGCGCCGGGTCGGTGATGGCGTTGATCGCGTCGATCTCGGCGTTCACGCTCGGGTCGTTCAGCTGCGCCAGGTTGAAGTTGCCGCCGCTGGTGACGATCTGCCGGCCGTCGAAGATCGGGATCAGGAACGGCGCGCCGGAGGGCCAGTCGGCGCCCCAGTACTGCAGCGAGGCGCCGGGCTCGGTGCTGGGCTTGCCGGTGACGTCGGTGTAGCTGTTGTCGTCGATCGGGTTCAGGTTCACCGTGATGCCCGCGGCCTTGAGCGCGTCCTGCACCGAGGTGGCCAGCTTCGGGCCGAAGTTGTTGGCGTCGTCGGCCTGGTGGGTCAGCGTGATCGTCAGGCCGTTGGGGTAGCCGGCCTGCGCCAGCAGTTCCTTGGCCTTGGCCGGGTCGCCGGTGGCGCCGGCCGGGAAGAAGTCATAGGGCTGATAGCCCAGGGCCTTCTGCGGCGGCAGGAACGTGGTCGAGGCGCCGGCCACGGCGGTGCCGCCGGCGGCGTTGACCGCGGTGGTGCGGTTGACCGCGTAGGAGATCGCCTCGCGCACCCGGATGTCGTCGACCGGGTTCAGGTTCACCGTGATGCCGGCCGCCTTCAGCGCGTCCTGGATCGCCGCGCCCACCTTCGGGCCCAGGTTGTCGGCGTCGTCGGCCTCGTGGAACAGGGTGATCGTCAGGCCGTTGGAATAGCCGGCCTGCGCCAGCAGCTCCTTGGCCTTGGCCACGTTCCCGGTCGCGCCGGCCGGGAAGTAGTCGTAGGGCTGGTAGCCCAGCGCCTTCTGCGGCGGCAGGAAGGTGGTCGAGGCGCCGGCCACGGCGGTGCCGCCGGCGGCGTTGACCGCGGTGGTGCGGTTGACCGCGTAGGAGATCGCCTCGCGCACCCGGATGTCGTCGAACGGCTTCACCTTGGGGTTGAACGCGATGTAGGTGGTCGCCGGGAACTCCCCGCGGGCCACGCGCTTGGCCAGCGCGGGGTTGCTGTTCAGCTGCGCCAGCTGGTCCGGGCCGATGGTGGTGTCGGTGCTGACCGCGTTCGCGTCCTGGCCGGTGCCGGTCGCGATGCGCTGGTTGATCACCGCGGCGTCCAGGCCGGCGGTGACGTTGATCTTGTCCGGGCACGCGTAGCGCAGCGGGTCCGAGGCCGAGGACCAGTGCGGGTTGCGGACCAGGTCCAGGGTCTTGCCCTTGTCGAAGCTGGCGACCATGTACGGCCCGGAGGAGACCGGGTGCTTCTCGTAGCCGACGCCGGTGTCCTTGGCCTTGGGCACCGGGGCGAACTGTGTGGCGGTGGCCAGCAGCGGGAAGTCGCCCTCGGGCTTGCGCAGGTGGAAGATGATCGTCTTGGCGTCGGGGGTCTCGATCGCCGCGATGCCGGCCGGGTCCTTGTAAGGGCCCTGGTAGTTCGCCGCGTCGACCAGCCAGTCGCGCAGGTACGGGGCGCCGCCGGGCAGCTCGGGGGCGAAGGAGCGCTCGATGCCGTACTTGACGTCGGCACTCGTGATCGGCGTGCCGTCCTCGAAGAAGACGTTGTCCTTCAGGTGGTACGTCCAGGTCTGCGCGTTGTCGCTCGGCGTCCCGAGGTCGGTGGCCAGGTCCGGCGCGGCCTTGGCGCCGTCCTGCCCGGGCTGCCGGTTGCGCGTGGTGAGCGTGCGGAACAGCAGCGAGGGGATGTTGCCGCCGCCGGAGGTGTAGATCCGCGCCGGGTCCAGCTTGCTGATGCTGCCCTGGTTCAGGACCTCCAGGGTGCCGCCCTGGCAGGTCTTGGGGTCGAACGCGGCCGAGCCCGGCGTGCCGGACGAGGAGTGGCCCGCCGACGACGAGCACGCGGCCGCCCCCGCGGCGACCAGCGCCAGGGCAGCCGAAAGGACGGATATTCTCCGCATGGGAAGAACCTCTCGAACGAGACAGACGTGGGAAAGCGGTGCACACCGGCCAAGGCGCGCACCGACGAGAACAGCGACGAGAAAAACGCTTAAGCGAAGGTCCGCAAACGAACGCGGAGAGAAGGCCGGCTAACGGCTACAGAGGATGTCCGCGACACAGTGGTTCGTCACCGCGAGCAGCGCGCGTTCGAGGAACGCCATGCGGGCCGTGATGATCGAGGACATGTCTAGAAGGTAGGTCGGGATTCGGGGAAGGGTCAAACCGGTTCGGTATATGGACAAGAGCTTGATGCGATCGTTACATGGGGGTGCCCTGGCCGAGATCATCGGGCGACGGACTCCACAAGGCATGAGGCGGTTATGCCCGTGACAAGTGAGGGTCATGCGATGGAGTCCGGCCGGAACCGGCCTCGACGCGCTGAGGCCGAACGCGGTGTGCGCCCGGCTCGGAATCTGAGCAGGGCACACGGATTTTGCGGTTTAGCGATCAGGGCGCGGTGGTCGTGATTCGGGCCATCGCAGGGCTGCTGCTGGGCAGGATCGACAGCCCGGTGACCGGGACTCGCGGGCTGGTTGGCGGTGGATAACAGGCCTAATGCGTGGACAAGACCGCAGCCAATTCAAAGGCCTGCCACCGAATCGGCGACACCTAGTCGATCGCGCCGCTGGCAGCGGGCTCCGCGGTGACGAAAAGTCCGCTACCGAATCGGCGGGACCCAGCCGATCACGCCACGGCGGCGGGCTCCGCGGTGACGAGCAGCCTGCCACCGA
>Ga0105239_10009316_pt1 | contig 11096 bp, 9 predicted proteins | sample KBSC44metaG_FD_92761 | JGI IMG/M metagenome (GOLD analysis project Ga0105239, IMG submission 92761) | Corn rhizosphere microbial communities from Kellogg Biological Station, Michigan, USA - KBS C4-4 metaG | ecosystem: Host-associated > Plants > Roots > Rhizosphere > Soil | place: Michigan, USA...
CTTCAAGAAGTAGCCGATGCCGAGGCTGATCGTCCTGTACAGCGTTCCCGACGATCCCGAAGCGTTCGACGCGCACTACCGCGACCAGAGCCAGTACCGCCGCGATACCGGAGAGCGCCGGCGATACCGCACGGCGTATCGTGCGCCATCGGCGCTCCCCTTGTCTGCGGAGAGAGACGGTCGGGACAGCCACAGAGACGGGCTCCGCCGGCGCCTCGCTGTCCGCTGGCGCCGGTTCGCTCACATCGACGAGAACGTTCGGAGCGGCTATCGGCGCAAACGACCACCGGTAGAGATCCGGCTCGCCCGGAAACAGCGCGGCTAGCTCCGAACGCCGCCTCTCGGCCTCCTCCCCCGCCTCCATCGCCGCCAGCGCCAAGACCAGTAGCTTTTGTGCAGCGAGTATCTGCGGGGCCGTGCTCACTGCACGGCGCGCCAGCAGGACAGCCGCTGCGAAATCCCCCTCCACCGACGCACGATGCGCCGCCTGGTAATCGGCACGCGCCAGAGTCAGCGCCTCACCGCCATCTCCCTCTGCCGCGCCCAGCGCCTGCGCACAAAGCCTGTCGAGCGCGTCTATCGACGCGATCCGGGTCGACGGAGCCAGATGCGCGATGGCGGCCAGCCGCTGTCTCGCTTCGGCGAACCGTCCCTGCAACGCCTCGCTCCGAGCCGTGGCATACGCCACTGCGACTCCGGAAGCGAGCACGCGTTCGGCATCCGCCCGCTCCAGCCCACACCGCTCACACGCCTCGGGCGCGGAGCCGACGCCCGGCTGCCACGCGCCGCCACACCCGGGGCAGCGGGGAATCCGCCACGGCCAGGCGTCCTCGGCAATAATCGGAGACTCTTCCGCGAAAACTGCTGATGCTGTCATGGATAACGGCCTGATGCCGTCTGGCGATCCGTCGGGCATGGCATGCCATGCCAGGCTCTCTAGGCCATCTCAAACAGGATATCCGTCAACATATCCAGCTTCTGGCGTACTTCGCGCTCATCCCCGGCGACCAGAGCGAATTTGACGGCATCGCTGGCAGACCGAATACTGGGACCAGACTCTGGGTGCTCCTTCAAGAGCCGATCGGCCTGGTCTAACAACGGCACACACATATCGGCGTTCGGCGCCTCGCGCCAGCGCGCCAGTGCCTGAGCGATCAAGGACGTCTGCGGCGCCGCACCGATCATCGAATCGAGCGGCTCCAGGGCAACTCCGCCGCTTCGCTCGGGCGCCGCTGCCGCCCCGCCGAAATCCCCGTTCCCGTTACCGACCACGGAAAAGGAGCCCTGAACCCGAACAATCGGAGCGCTGACATAGCGAGCGGTCACATCAAGCGTACCGTCGAGCGTATACCGGAACTCGACCTGCACGACCTCATTGTTCTCCAGCTCACTGTTGGTCAACAGGCTGCCATGCGTTATATCGCTCGGGTCCGGCATAGCGGCGGAGTTCAGACGCCGCAGCGGCAGCTCCGCGATCATCCGGTGGTCGTCACACAGGTTGCTGTCCGTCGCGGCCTCGAACACACGGATACTGATCGGCGTCTCCTGTCCGCCGAACAGCGTCCCATACTCGCGCATCTGTGTCGCCGGCAGTTTGGAGTCCTTCGGAATGATCTCCGAAAAATAGTCCTCGATAAACTGCCCCACACCCACCCGCTTGATCGCCGCGACTCCCAGCCGGTGCGGCGCGACATCCAGGATCATAATGTCCTTTTGCGAATCCTGGAATGCTCTTCGCTCAATGCCGGCCGCGATCGCCGCACCCTTGGCCACTGCCTCGTCCGGGTTATCGTACTCCCGGATCGGACGTCCCCACTGCGCCTCCAGAGCACGACGGAACAGCCCGAGGCGGCTGGAACCACCCACCGGCAGGACGACATCGATCTCTTCCCAGCGCAGGCGCGAGCGCGAAAGCGCTTCGTTCACCAGCACCATCGCGCGCATCAACATCTCTTCCATGAGGTCGTCGAGCATCTCGCGCGTCAGTTCGAACTGAATGCCGCCCTCATGGGTGAGATAGGGGAGATCGACCGGGACCATGGGTACCGCGCTCAGCTGCTTCTTGTAGGTCTCCGCGGCCTCTTTCAGCGTCTGCGCAAGCTTGCGGTCACGGGACGGCGGCGAGAGCTTGGCGCCCTCATGCTGCTCCGTGTACTTTTCGCGGAAGAGCTTGATCAGAAGATCGTCGACATCCTTGCCGCCGAGCTTATCATCCCCCACCGATGTCTTAACATCGAGGACCCCCTCGAACATTTCCAACACGGTGACATCCAGCGTCCCGCCGCCAAAGTCGAAGACAAGGATACGCTGATTCTCCTCCAGGCGGTCCAGCCCGTAGGAGAGCGCGGCAGCTGTGGGTTCATTGATCAGGCGGATGACGTTCAGGCCGACCATCTCGGCAGCCCGCTTCGTCGCCTCCCGCGCATCGTTTTCAAAACGAGCTGGCACGGAGACCACGATATCCTTGACCATGCCGACACCGAACTTCGCCTCGGCCGCCCGTTTCAGATGCGCCAGGATCTGAGCGGAGATCTCCTCGGGCCGGTAGCTGCGCGTCCCCAGCTTGACCAGATCCCGTGTGCCCATGAGGCGCTTGACCTCCTGCACCGTCCGGTCATGATAGGTGATCGCGCTATGCTTGGCGGCGGAGCCGACGATGAAATCCAGACTCTGCGTCAGCTGGACGACACTCGGCACGATACGGTCACCCTGGTCATCCTGGAGCAACTCCGGGCGCTCATCGATAAGTGCTGCAATCAGAGAGGTAGAGGTCCCCAGATCGATACCGATGATGGGCGCTTCGCTACCCTCTGGCAAAGCCCCAGCGGCATCATCCCGAAAGGCGCTGAGCGCCTGCCGCAGGTTTTTCTTGGTCCTCTCCATAGCAGCCTACAATGCCCGTCGCCGTACAGATCCGGCAGACCGGTACTCTCCCTTTACTGAAACATCGCCGTAGACTCAAGCGACTGTTTTGACATCGGCCCGTCGCAGTACGTCCGTGCCGCTCTGATAGCCGCGTCGTACCAGCTCCAGAATATGGTATTGCGGCACATCCGCGTTCTCCGCGGACGCCGGGACCGCCTCCAAGCCTTCGTGCAAGCGGCCGTCCATCACCCCGCCGCGCACCGCCGGGATCTCGGTTATCCCCACAGCGGCAAGCCGCCGTAAACAATCCCGCTGCGCCGATCGGATCTGTGCCGCCATCGCCCCATCGCCGCGTACCACCGTCGCCTCGTGCACCCAATCGAGAGCATCCATCAAGTGCACACACTCCAGCGCCATCTGCCGCGCACGTCGCTCACAGTTCCGCAAAGAGTCTGCCGTTGCCTCCGCCCGCGCGTCGGCCGTCTTCGACTCTTCCGCCAGCTGCTTGATACGTGAATCGAGCCCCTCCATCGCCGCGGAGAGGCGCAGGATCAGCCGGCCCTGTTTGGAGACGATCTGCAGAGGACCGGCGCCCGGCTCCTCCGCGGCGACATCGCCGCTATTCGGCAGCGCGGTAGGAAGTGCGGCAATCTCCCGCTGGATGTCTTCAAGTGTCATAGGCGGGTGAACGCAACCCCCTCGGCCTCCGCAGGATGGATCGGCGACCAGCCTGACTACCCTATTATAGGGGATAATCGGCGTCGCTTCCGAGTTTCGTTACCGCGGCACGCCGCAATAACACACGTCCGTGTCGATTTTGAAGCGCGTCACCTGCCGAAGTTTCAGGCGATTCGACGTTTCAATGTGCCGAAACGACATTAACCGGCGCGGAGATAAACAGGCTGACCGGTGGAAGACACATTTTGTCATTGCAGGCCTGCGCGCGAAGCGTGCCGGTAAGAACGGTTGTCCCGGGCTTGGCGGACGCTGCGACCGTCAGCGGTACCTTGACGGCCACCCCGCCGGAGTAGCCCGCAATATGCCCTTTTCCCTGCGGCGACGGGATAGACGCGTTCGATGCCGGGTAGATCGGCCCGCCGAGCGCAACACTGGTCGGCGATCCTCCCACGAGGGAGATCTGAGTCGGGATCACATACTCATCGCCGGGCTTGTTGGTATAGATGTGATAGCCGGGCGCCACCTGGATCTTCACCGTCAGGACCGCCCTCTGACCGGGCTTCACCTCGGCGGGAGTGACGCTCGCCGTGGCCATCACAATCCGTGAACGACTCCTCAGCTTCGCGATGTCGTCCCGAGAAGGCTGATTCCCACGGCGACCGATGCGCTGCGTATCTCCCTGTGACTGCCCCCCCGGCCCCTGAGCGTACGCCGATATGCCGGCGCTCAGAAGAACGGCAGACACTATCGCGGCGCTCGCGACTATCGAAAAGGTGGATTTACTCATCATCGTCCCGTTTGATTCGTTACGGCAAAATGGGTCTCCGTAACGACACGATCCCGTCCTCGTTCCTTCGCAAGATACAGCGCCTGGTCCGCAGCTTTCAGAGCGATTTCGGTGCCGCTGCCGTCACCCGGCATCACAGACGCCAGACCGACACTGATCGTGACCACGCCGCAAGCATTGTCGGCATGCGGAATACCGCAGTCCCGCACCCGTATACGGACCTGATCCAACACCGTATGCGCCGACTCCAGCGGTACATTCAGAAGCAAACAGAACTCCTCACCGCCGTAACGATATGCCATGGCGGAGGAGCCCACCTCTTTTTTTCCGGGGTTTATCCCGGTTCGAACATCGCGCAGCACATCCGCGACGCGGCGCAACGCTTCATCACCGGCCAGATGCCCGTATCGATCATTGTATCGTTTAAAGTAGTCGACGTCGCACAGAGCCACCGTCCAGGGCGTGCCACGCCGATCGACAAGGTCACGCATCGAGGCGAGATCTTCCCGCAGCTGCAGCCGGTTGTAGAGACCCGTAAGCGCATCACGCCGAGCGAGGTCCCAGAGCTTACGGTTCAGATCCCGCAGATCCTGGTGCAATCGCGTGACACGCTCCGCCACGAGCAGACGCGCCTCCAGATGTGACGGATCGAAAGGCTTGACCAGATAGTCGTCCGCTCCGGCCTGCATCCCCTCCAGGAAGTGCGTCCGATCTCCGAACGCGGTCAGCAGAACGAAGTAGGTATAGGGCTCGCCCGGCCTTCCCTCGGATGCGGCACGGACCCGACGGCACAACTCCAGGCCGTCCATACCGGGCATCATCCAGTCACTCAGGATGACCTCGGCGCCATGTCGCTGATAGAGGTCCCACGCCGTTTCACCATCACTGGCAACGAACAGCGTGTGGCCTTGCCGTTCGAGTATCGCCTGGAGGATACGGCGTGGAATGATATCGTCTTCTGCGATGAGGATATTCATGCGTATCGGATAGACCGAAGCAAACAGATTATACGACAAACAAAAGCGTTTGTAAGCAAGAACCGTGCGAGATTTACCCGCACGCATAAACAGGGATAAACCGTCTCGTCTTTCCACAATCCCAAAGAAAATCCCCAGAAAACTGACAGGCCATGCCCGATCTCGGGTAAATAAAGGGGCGGTTCCCGGAGAGGAGATAACAAGACACGATGAATACCCTGCCCGAAGAGACGCTGGATGACAGCTATGCGCGCGACCGCGCCGCCGCGGAGGACGATGGAACAGCCCTCCTGGAGCGCACTGATGATCGCCCACCGGTAGATCTTTACCACGCCGCCGTAGCCCTGGCCGACACACTCCACGACGATCTTGCGGATGCCCTGGAGTACATCGGCCTACCGGATATTGACCCGTCCCGCTGGGAGTCGCTCGATGTCGCGCGCGCCGCCGACTACGTGCGTCGCACCTATCCCGACCGCTTCCCGGCCCTCAGCCATCGCTTCCCTTGGCTCCCCGACGTCGCCGATCGCGCCATCGGCGCCTTGGCCGACGCCTTCTAAGACACACGAAGGCGCTCAGCGTACGAAGAAGTAGGCCAGCGCAAAGATCGCGTAGGCGACCAGAAGCTGAGCGCCCTCGAACCAGTTTGATTTGCCGTCACGCGCGATCAGATTGGCGATCAAGACGGCAAATCCGACCGTGATCAGCTCGAAGGTATTGAAGAGAAACGGCATCCGGTGGCCAAGCGGCACCGAAAGAAAGACGATCACCGGCCCGACGAATAGTGCGACCTGCGCAGACGAGCTCGTACAGATACCCAGAGCGACATCCATCCGGTCGCGCATCGCCATGACGACGGCCGTTGCGTGCTCCGCAGCGTTGCCGATAATCGGCAGCAGAATCACGCCCACGAACAGCGGCGAGATATGCAGCGCTTTGACCGTCGGCTCGATACTGGCTACCAGGATCTCGCTCTCCACCGCGACCGCGATCGTCGCGGCGGCAAGCACCAGGAAGGAGCGGGTCTTGCTCCATACCGGCGGCTCCTCCCCGCTATCCTCCTCCACACAGAAGACATCCTGGTGCGTCTTCAAGGAGAAAATCAGGCTGCCGATATACAGCGCGATCAGCAAACCAGCGATCCCCAGACTCATGTAGGCGACGGAATCACTCTCCGTCAGCGTCTGTACCGGCACCTTCTGTTGCGACAGAACAAACAGTGAGGGGGTCAGGATCGCGATCACGGCCAGAAAAAGCTGGATGATATCGGAGCCGACCGCCTCACGGTTAAAAGCCTGTTCCCGGTAACGGATCCCGCCAAACAGCATCGACATCCCCAGCACGAGTAGCAGATTGCCGATGATAGAGCCGATTAGAGAAGCGCGCACCACATCGAGCTGCCCAGCCCGGACCGCAAAGATCGTGATGATCAGTTCGGTCATATTGCCGAACGTGGCATTCAAAAGACTGCCGATCGTCGCACCCAGATGCTTTGCCAGTTGCTCGGTAGCACGCCCCATATAACCGGCCAGCGGTACGATCGCCAGCCCCGCTGCTATAAAGAGCCAGAGCGGCGGCGCGTGCGCCAGCTGCAACGCAATACTCAGCGGCAAAAACACAATCAGCAGGATCTTCATCCCGCTTATCGCTGGCCGCTTGTTCTCCTCAGGACGCTCCCCGGATTTCGCGGCATCGCCGTTGCCTTCGCTCATAGGGTCGCAAAAGCCAGCAGCGGCGTACGCCGGACGATAATCGGGCGCGGATTGCCGATATCGACGCCCATCTCCTGCAACAGCGCCGCCACGCGCTCCCGACCGTATCCGACCTCCTCCGGTTTATGGCAATCGGAGCCGAAGGTGAGCGGCACGCCGGCGGCGATCAGTAGACGCAGCATCCGGCGGTTGGGAAAGGGTTCATCACCGCCCATCTTGCGATAGCCGGAGGTATTGACTTCGACGATACACCCGGACTCCGCGACCGCTTCGGCGACAGGCGTATACAATCGGGCGGCAAGATCGTCGGAAAGGGGCGGCCCGTAGGCCTCGACAACCGTCAGGTGGGAAAGAATATCGAAGAGCCCGGAACGCGCCGCGCGGCTCACCAGCCGGTAATACTCGGCGTACGTCTCCTCCGGGTTCTCCGTTGTCCAGCGCGCGTGGCTGAAGACGCTGATCCGATGCACGTAGTGCACCGACCCAAGCACATAATCGAAGGGCTCGTCCGCCAGGAGCGCCGCCAGCGCCTCATCCTGCTCGCCGGTGTAGTCCGCCTCTACCCCGACCAGTACACGGATCTTATCGGCGTACTCTGCCTGAAACCGGCGGGCCTCCGCCGCATACGCAGGCATCTGGCTGCGGGCCATCTGTACGGTCGGGAGCGGATGGTCCCCTTCTCGGAACCAGGCGGGTCCATGATCGGAGATCCCGAATTGGACCATACCCCGCGCCAGAGCGGCATCAATATATTCGTAGATCTCGCCGGCCGCATGGCCGCAGCGATAGTGGTGACTGTGGTAATCGAAAGGGATCGTCAGGCTCGGCATCTTCCCTACGAGTGTACCCGCTGCCAAGCCGACAAATGCACACGGATCAGCCGATGCCGACCGATGCCAGCGTCGCAACGCTGGATCGATGCTGCTTGGCAGCGATCCCGGACGTATGCGCCTTTCCATGCGAACGCACCGCCGGCAGCACCAGCGCGGCCAGTATAGCCATAACGGCAACCGCAACACAGATACGCTCGATCACTGCAAATCCTCTGGGGGTGCCACTCGTCGCTGTGTAGTTCTGGGTCTGGGTCTGGGTATGCATCGTCGTCGTCCTCGGTAAGTTTATTGTGCTAACTTTGCCACGCGAACATGAAATCCAAATGAAAGCATGAAGCACCGGCAGCCCGGTAAATCGCACAATTTAAGGGGGCTGCAATTGCCGTGCCAGAACGAATCTTTATACGATAAAAATACCAGTTTTTACTCGCATTGCGATAGGGGCTCAGATCTGTCTGGCATCCAGGCAGATCACCCGTAGAAAAGGGGGTTGCAGGCATAAATACTCGCACCAGGGACACAGGCAGCCGGTCTTCCTGGGCGTGAATGCCTGGGATACGCCGGCGCAATTCCCCACAACGAGCGACAGCCGCATACGCCCGCTTCTGCCGGCGTACGCCTGACACGTCGCCCTTCTACAGCAGAGGCGTTATCTGCGCCTTGAATGCATCCTCGGTCGTTTCGCCGATGACGCTGAAGGCGATCTTCCCCGTCTTATCGACCAGGTAAGTCGTCGGAATCAGAGAGATCCCGCCGTAGTCGTTGACCATCCTGCTGGTCGCCAGTAGCACCGGGTAGTTGATGCTGTTGGAGGCGACATAGGGTGCCACGGCAGACGTATCGGCATCCACAAACAGAGACACTACGGTAAAGCCGTTCGCGCCGTACGTATTCTGCAGATCGATCAGTGTCGGGACCTCGTCCTGGCAAGGAGGGCACCAGGTCGCACAGAAGTCGACCAGAACGACCTTCCCCGCGTAGTCGCTCAGGTGGAAGGCTGACCCATCGATCGTCGTTCCGTTGATCGCGGGCGCCACGGTGCCGACTGGCAACAGGTTTGCGTTCGTCGAAACGTTCACCGCCGCTGTCGCCTTCTGTGCCGTATTCGCCTTATTCGTCGCCTGGACAGTGAAGTTCCCGGTAGATGCCGGCGCGTGGTAAGTGCCGTCCGCGTCGATGCTCCCTCCCCCAATCCCCAGAACCGCCCAGGATGCATCCACGACATCGCCGGTAATAATATCCAGCGCGAAGAACGCCTCCGGATTGACGGAGTTGATCGCCACTGTGACCGTGTCCGGCCAGACTTCGATGCCCGGGTACCGCGCCCCGAGATCCGTCGTGCCCGAAATACCGGACTCCTTATCGGTGACCGTGATCGTCGCGTCGCCCACACCGTTCCCCGTAGCGACACCGCTCTTCAGGTCGATAGAGACCGCCGCGTTGTCCGACTTCCACTCCAGTTTGCTGTCCGTCGTCAGCACGAAGTTTCCGTCGGCATCGAACGCATATGCCGTAAACGTGGTCGTACCGCCGACCGGCAGCCGCCAGACATCGCAGAAGGGATAGATCTCGGTGATCGTGCTCAGCATGGTGAGCGAGAGCGTATTATTCGCTCCGCCGCCTTTCACCACGAACGGCGCCGTCCCCGTGGCGAGCGCCACCCCCTGAGCATCCTGCTCCGGATAGGCGGTAGCCGTCACTACGACCTCTCCCAGGGGCAGGACGTCGAACGTCGCCGAACTTGGCGATCCGTCCGGCGGCCGGTTGATGGTCACCGACTGGAACGGATTGCCTTTGTAGATGACATCTACCTTGATACTGTTAGCGGCGACCGGCACCAGGCGCGTTTTAGCGCGGCTCGGCCAGGCGACACGGAACGTCCCGCGCCCCATCTTTCCCGTAAGGCCAAGCGGTACGCTCACAGAACGCCCACCGCCACACCCGGCAAGAGGAACGCCAGTTACCGCGAGCGCACACGCGCCCACCAGCAGATCCCGCCGTGAAAGATAGATTCGTTTCAGATCGTTCATTGGATGATCACCGTCCCGCCCGCTCCCTGCACGTTTATCGTCGCTGTGCCCGAAGCCGCCGTGTCCGCCTGGCTGGTCGCCCGAACGTGATAGGTCCCGATCGCCGCCGGCGCGGTATAGACGCCCTGCGAATTGACCGATCCAGCGGCCTGACCTTCGTCGATGCTCCAGCCGACGGCCTGGTTCGTTGCTCCCTGAACCGTTGCCGTGAATGTCGCCGTATCGCCGGCGCTGATCGTTGGCGCCGCTGTGGTAACCGTAACGATCGGATGGACCGTGACGGCGAGAACCCCCTGCTGCGTCGTGTCGAAGACGCTCGTCGCAACCAGATGGTAGACACCGGCCGTGGCGGGCGCTGTATAGCTGCCGCCGCTGGTGATCGTGCCGCCGCCCGCCTCCTGTATCGACCAGGTGACACCGGTATTCGACGTACCGGTGACCGTCGCGCTGAACGTGTGGCTGTCGTTGATCTTCAGGTAGCCGCTGAAGGCGGGGATCGTTACCCGCGTCCCGGTCGTCACCGTAACGGTCGTCGCCGCACTGGAGATCCCGTCGACCGTCGCCACGATCGTCGCCGTTCCTGGCTGTAATCCGGTCAAGACATCGCCACTCAGCCCCACCTTATCGGCGCCCTGCGTAAGTGCGTAGGTCGCCGAACCTGGCGTCACCGCGATCACGCTTCCGACGCTGTCACGCACGGTAAATGTCGGCGACATCGTCTCACCCAACCCCACCAGGATCGGTGTACCTAGCGTAACGGACGCGACACGGGATTTTACGCTGACGGTAAGGAGGGACCCGGTGGTAGCCGAAACGTTGGCCTGGGTATCCGCCGTCGCTACCAGAGCGCCCGTGCCCCCTGCCTGCGCATAAAATCGGACCGAGCACAGCCAGGAGCCGATCCTTGCCGGTGCTGGGGCGGTATACGTCTGCAAAAACGGGGTCGCCGTAGATCCGCGATCGATCGTAAAGCGCAGATCATTTCCATCAGACTTGGCTCCCTGTAGCGTGATAACGGCAGAGAGCGCGGAAGACGGCCCAGGCAATGTCGATCGGCTACGGGCAGACCAATCGATCGCGACGCTAAACGGCGCCGTGTTCGCCCCCGGCGAAGAGGTCGGCGTCGGCGTCGGCGTTGGTGTGGGTGTCGGAGTACTGGTCGCCCCCGGCGTCGGAGTAGGGCTGCCGCCGCCTCCCCCACCCCCTCCGCAGCC
>Ga0105239_10009319_pt1 | contig 11095 bp, 11 predicted proteins | sample KBSC44metaG_FD_92761 | JGI IMG/M metagenome (GOLD analysis project Ga0105239, IMG submission 92761) | Corn rhizosphere microbial communities from Kellogg Biological Station, Michigan, USA - KBS C4-4 metaG | ecosystem: Host-associated > Plants > Roots > Rhizosphere > Soil | place: Michigan, USA...
CCCGTGCCATGCGATCGCAGGGTTCTCAATCGATTGTGAAAGGGGCTGAAATCGGGCCAGTCTTCCGGAAACCTGTCTTGCCGGAAACGTATCTGCCCATTACATACCAACCGCTGAACGGGCGGTTCAGAATTTACATATTGCCGGCCGGGCAATACCCGCTTTGGATTGCGGGAGGAGAGGCGTCCGTATGTCTATACCTCAATCCGCCGGCGGCCCGATCGGGTCGCGCGACGATCTGGTGCGCCATCTGGCCGACGGCTGCAAGCCGAAGGCCGATTGGCGTATCGGCACCGAGCACGAGAAATTCGTCTACGACCTGAGGACCCACAAGCCTCTGGCTTACGAGGGCACACCGGGCATTCGCGTGCTCCTCGAGGGCATGCGCCGCTTCGGCTGGGAGGATGTGCGCGAAGGCGACAACATCATCGGGCTTTCGCAGAATAGCGCGTCGCTCAGCCTCGAGCCCGGCGGGCAGTTCGAACTGTCCGGCGCCCCGCTCAAGACCGTTCATGAGACCTGCTCCGAAGTAAACACGCATCTGGAGCAGGTGCGCGCGGTGGCCGGTGACATCGGCGCCGGCGTGATCGGCCTTGGCTTCGCGCCGACCTGGTCGATGGCCGAAACCCATCAGATGCCCAAAGGCCGCTACAAGATCATGCGCGCCTACATGCCCAAGGTGGGCGGCTATGGGCATGAGATGATGTTCCGCACCTGTACCGTGCAGGTGAACCTCGACTTCTCGTCCGAAGCCGACATGGTGAAGAAGTTTCGCGTCGGCCTGGCGCTGCAGCCGGTGGCGACCGCGTTGTTCGCGAACTCGCCGTTCCGCGAGGGCAAGCCGAACGGATTTCTGTCGTACCGCTCGCAGGTCTGGACCGACGTGGACAACGACCGCGCCGGGATGCTGCCCTGGGTGTTCGAGGAGGGCATGTCGTTCGAGCGCTATGTCGACTATGTGCTCGATGTGCCGATGTACTTCGTCTATCGCGACGGCAAATACATCGATGTGTCAGGCAAGAGCTTCAAAGATTTTCTGGCGCACAAGATTCCGGAAGTGAAGGATATCGAGCCGACGATGGCCGATTGGGCCGATCATCTCACGACGATCTTTCCCGAAGTCCGGCTCAAGCGATTCCTTGAGATGCGCGGCGCCGACGGCGGAAGCTGGCGGCGGATCTGCGGATTGCCCGCGCTCTGGACCGGCATCTATTACGACCAGACCGCGCTCGACGCGGCCTGGGATCTGGTGAAGGACTGGACGGCGGAAGAGCGGCAGTCGATGCGCAGTGCGGTGCCGGTGCTCGGGTTCAAGACGCCATTCCGCAAAACCACGGTCGGGGAACTGGCCCATCGCATGCTCGAAATTTCGTCGGCGGGCTTGCTGCGCCGCGCCGAGGAAGATTCCGCTGGGGCGACAGAGGATGGTTTCCTCAATCCCCTGCGCGAGCTGGTGGATCGCGGCTATACGCGCGGCGAGGAACTTCTGAGGCGCTATCATGGCGAATGGAACCGCGATCTCGCGCCCTTGTTCAAAGAATATAATTTTCTTTGAACGGAGTCGTCTCTAGTCTTGGGTCATGCGTAGCGGCGTACAGGTGAGATTGGCGGCAACGCGCGACCGCCGCGCTATTGCGGATTGCGATCCGCGCGTGGCGTCCGACCTGCAACGCCGTGAGCGGATCGATGCCGCGATCGCCGCGCGGCATTGCTGGGTCGGCGAACACAACAAGGCGATCGCAGGCTACGGCGTTCTGTCGACAAGCTTTTTCGGACGCGATTTTATCGAGTTGGTTCACGTCGCGGAAAACATGCGGCGGCTTGGCGTCGGCGACGCGCTGCTCGAGACCATCGAACGCACGCGGCAAGCCGACCGTCTCTTCACGTCGACGAACGAATCCAACGCACCCATGTGCGCGCTGCTGGAAAAACGCGGCTACGAGCCCAGCGGCGAAATCCAGAATCTCGACGCCAACGACGCGGAACTGATCTTCGTGAAGTTTATGCCGCGCAGAGACCCTTAACGGCGCGAATACCAGATCAGTCCGATCCCGATGACTGCGGTCGCCATCCCGTAATAGGTCCAGTGCATGACGCCGATCATCGGCGAGGGAATCTGGGTTATCATGCCCATACCCTGGCCAATCCAAAGCAGACCGAGCAGCAAGGCCACAATGCCAACGATCAGCATCAACGTCTTCATGAAATCCCCCTGAACGAGTCGGGGGACGCTATCACGATTTCGGTTGGGGTACACGCTCCGCGCCCTGGCGGGCGAGCATCCATCCGGGATATTCGCTGGGCAGGGCGCTGACATCGTCCAGCGCCTTCATTTCGTCGGGCGTGAGCACCAGCTTGGCCGCCTCAAGATTGTCGTCCAGCTGTTCCATCGTCTTCGCGCCGATGATGACGGTCGTGACAAACGGCTTGGCGAGGACATAGGCGAGGGCGACACGCGCCACCGAAACGCCTCGGGCATTCCCGATCTCGCGCATCGCATCGACGCATTTCCAGGCGCGGTCCTTGTCGACCGGCGGGAAATCGAACGCCACGCGGCGCGCGCCTTCAGGGCCGTTGCTGCCCGGGCCGAACTTGCCGGACAGCAGGCCGCCCGCCAGCGGACTCCATACCATCAGCCCGATCTTCTGGTCGTTGAGCAGCGGTACGATCTCGCGTTCGAGGTCGCGGCCGGCGATCGAGTAATAGGCCTGCAACGTCTCGAACCGTGCCCAGCCGCGGTGATAGGACGCGCCCTGCGCCTTCATGATTTTCCAGACCTGCCAGTTCGACACCCCGACATAGCGGACCATGCCGTTGCGCGTGAGATCGTCGAGCGCGCGCATGGTTTCCTCGACCGGCGTCACGCTGTCGGTGGCATGGATCTGGTAAAGGTCGATGTGATCGGTCTGCAATCGTTCGAGGCTGCGCGCGACGGAGTCCATGATATGGCCGCGGCTTGCACCGATGTCGTTCGGTCCCTTGCCGGTGCGGCCATAGCATTTCGTGGCCAGCACGATGTCCGAGCGCCGGACGCCGATGTCCTTCAGTGACTGTCCGGTGATCGTTTCGGATTGCCCCTCGGAATAGACATCGGCCGTGTCGATGAAGTTCACGCCGGCTTCGAGCGAGCGCGACACCAGCCCCGTCGCGTTCTTCTGATCGAGTTCGCCGACGACCTTCCAAAATCCGCTGCCGCCGCCGAACGTCATCGTGCCGAGGCAGATTTCCGAAACGAACATGCCGGTGCTGCCGAGCTGATTGTATTTCATCGTGTGTCTCCGGTTTTGCCGCTGACGCAATCGTAGGCTCTCACGCGCGACACGCGCAATTGCATCAAGGCCTTGATGCCTGCATGGTCTTACCCGCATCGAGGGATTGAATATGCCGTTTGTTACACTTGTCGGAATGGTCGCGGGCGTTCTGACCACGGTTGCGTTTCTGCCGCAGGTTCTGCGTACCTGGCGGACGCGATCGACCGCGGACATCTCGCTCGTGATGTTCTTGATCTATATAACCGGCCTCGTGCTCTGGCTGATCTACGGCGTGATGTTGAACGATCTTCCGCTGATCCTCTCGAACGCCGTGACGCTGGTCTTCTCCGGCACGATCCTCGCGCTGAAACTGCGTCACGGGTAGGGTTCAGCTTATTCAATCAAATAATGTCATGGCCCGCGAATGCGGGCCATCCCAGTTGGATTCTGCTCGATGCAACTTGTTCGCGCGGTCAAAGCGAGAGCTGTAGAAATTTCACAGGATGTCATCTGGGTGGCCCGCATTCGCGGGCCATGACATTTTCAATTGAGTGTAGACTCTAATCGGGCAGGGGAATGAATTCTCTGTCGTCACCGGGAATGGTGCCGAGGCGCATCGCTTTACAGTCCGCTTTCGCCCGCTCCAGGCGTTCGTGCGAACTGGAGACGAAATTCCACCAGACGTGACGCGGCCCATCGAGCGGTGCGCCGCCAAGGAGCATGACACGGGCATCGCCTGATGCCTTGATCTCCGCCCGCTCGCCTTTGTCGAACAAGATCATCGCGCCGGTTTCGTGGCGCGCGCCGCCGGACTCCACGGTGCCACGCACCACCATCGCGCCGCGTTCTTCGTATTCTTCCGGAAGCGCGAGCGTGCTTGCGTCTTTCATTTGCGCGTCGACATAGAAGATGTCCATCGGCACGCGGACGGGTGAAGCCATTCCGTAGGCCTTGCCCGTGACGACGCGCAACTGCACGCCGTTGCTTTCCGTGGCTGGCAGATCGGCCTTTGCGACGTGCTGGAAATGCGGAGGATCTTCCTCATTGGCGTGCGGCAGCCCGACCCAGCTCTGGATGCCGTGCATGCGGTGACCCCGCGCGCGCACATCCGGTCCCGTGCGTTCGGAATGGACGATGCCGCGCCCCGCGGTCATCCAGTTCACGTCGCCGGGCACAATCTCCTGCGCGTTGCCGAGACTGTCGCGATGCACCTGCGAGCCCTCGAACAGATAGGTGACGGTCGCGAGCCCAATATGGGGGTGCGGCCGCACATCGATCCCTTTGCCCGGCGCGAAATCGACAGGGCCGAAATAGTCGAAGAACACGAATGGCCCGACCGTGCGCTGATGGGGATGCGGCAACACCCGCGCGACACTGAACCCGTCGCCGAGTTCCCGTTTGACCCCGCTCAAATCGCGCATCACACTCTCCGCCGTACCGTCGGCAATCCTACCCGATCGAAATGACAGCAGGAACCCGGCTTCGTACCTCTTCTCGCGCGGCAACCGATGAAATAAGACTCGCGGAAGCTGTCATTTCGAAGGGGGCGCGGTTGGATCTCTATCTGCATATCGGGACGGAAAAAACCGGTACGACCTCGATTCAGGATTTCCTGCGAAGCAACCGCGGGCGGCTGCTTGCTCGGGGCGTGCAGTATCCGAAGCTGCCCGGCCCCCCCAATCAGATTTCTCTTTCGACGGCAGCTTTGGAAGAGGTTCAGCGCGCGATCACACATATATTCGATGTGCACTCCCTGGACGATCTCGTCGCATTTCGCGAAAGCATAGCCAAGACACTGTCGGAGGCGTTTACCGGCAGCACCAGCAGAATCGCGATCCTCTCCAACGAACATTGTTCTTCGCGTTTGCTGAATCGGGCAGAAGTGCAGACCCTGCACGATATGCTCCGGCCCTTTTTCGAACGGATGTTCATCGTCGTTTATTTGCGGCGCCAGGATGAGTTTCTGCTGAGCACATATTCGACCGCCGTGAAGACCGGCCTTAGATGGCCACTTGCCATTCCTGCCGTGGATTCCAAGCGCGATCGCCGCTACGACTATTGGCAATTGCTGAGCCGGTGGGCGGCCGTTTTTGGCCGCGACGCCATGATCTGCCGAAGATTCGAGAGGAACGCGTTGAAGGGCGGCGACGTCATTGAGGATTTCCTGGAAACCGTCGGCGTGGAGAACGATCCGGCCTTCGAATGGCCGCCGAACCAGAACGAAAGCCTGGATGCGGTGAGCCTCGAATTCTTGCGCCTCATGAACGGATACATCGGCCAACGCGGTCCATTGCGGCATCGCCTGCATCAGCTGCTTGCGAAAATCGGCAAGGGACCGCAGCTGACGCTTCCCGCCGAAAAGCTCGCCGAATTTATGGGGACGCTTCGCGAATCCAATCACAAGGTCGCAGAAGAATATTTTGGCGGAGCGCGGGACGATTCGGACGACCCTCTCTTTGCGCCGCTAAAATTTTCGCGGCCGCGCGTGGAACAACCTCAAATGACGTTGGACGACGCGATTAAAGTTATGGCGCGTGTCTGGGCCGGCGCCAATGAGGATGTGGAAGGTGGTTTGCTCGACACAATCGAGAGGGACGTCCTGGAGCGGCAGCGCCTGAGGCGCAAAGCTCCTCCCCCCAATCTCAACCGTATCGAGCGGAAGAAGGAGCGGAAGGAGAAACGGGCGGCCATGAAACGCGCAAACGCCGAAACCCCGTCGGCTCCATGAAAATTAAAATTTTGACATGACTGGGTTGTGAGAACCATGCTCTAATTTAGGTTGTACATCATCCTGGGGGTAAGCGGCTTGGACGACGTTTATGCTCCGGATGGCAGCGTCGCGGCCTGCTCGCCGCTCGCGCCAAATGAAATTCCCTTCGAGCAATTGCTGCACACCGCCGATAGCGCGCGAGACGCACGCCGGTATTCCGAGGCCGCAGATCTCTATCGGACGTATCTGTGGCAGCAGCCCGACCGCGCCGCGATCTGGGTTCAGTTCGGCCACATGCTCAAGGAGTCCGGTAATACCGACAACGCAGGCCTTGCCTATGAACAGGCGCTCAAGATCGAACCGTTCGACGCCGATACGCATCTGCAATACGGCCACCTCCTGAAGATTACCGGTAACACGACCGTCGCGGTCCAGATGTATGCGCGCGCGCTCGAACTCGATCCGGCCTCGCGCGACGCGGCCCGGGAACTGACGATGCTCCGCAACGAGGTGGGCGTCGAACGAAAAGAGGGCGCTTCGATACCGCAACTCTTTTGCCACTGGCTCTGGCACGGTGCCACGGTCCTCTGCGACGGGACGGTTACCTGCGGTCTCGACGATCCTTTCAAGCAGCGCAGCTACGGCAATCTGAAATCGGAAACGGTGCACGATGTGCTGCGCAAACCGGCCATCGCAAAGCGGCGCGAGGATCTGCTTGCCGGAAGGGCCTGCGAAGGTTGCAGCATGTACACCACAGCGGCGCGCAAGAATGACGATCAATTGAGGCCCAGCTCGCCTTTCCCGCGCCGGCTGATCATCGAGCCCTCCATTCGCTGCAACATCCGTTGCCGGAATTCGACGTGCGACATCGCCAATGACCCCAGTTTTCATCTCCGGCGCGAGGATTTCATGTCGTGGCCGCTGTTCACCAAGCTGATGGACGAGGCCGGCCCCCACATCAAGGAGCTGTATTTCTACAATTACGGCGAGCCCTTCGTGCATCCCAAAGCGCTCGACATGCTGGCCTATGCCAGAGCGCTCAATCCAACGGTCCAGATCACCACCAGTACAAACGGCATCATGCTGGCGCGAGAGGGCATGGCCGAGCGCATCGTCGCGGAGAATTTGCTCGATTTCATATGCTTCACGATCGGCGGCGTCGATCAGGAAAGCTACGGGCGCTATCACAAATCGGGTTCGTTCGAGAAAGCCATGCTGGGCATGCGCCGGCTGGCAGAAGAGAAGCGCCGCCTCGGAAAGACGACGCCGGTCATCCACTGGCGCTATCTGCTGTTCAACTGGAACGACTCCGACACGCAGATCGCCGAGGCGCTGCGGCTGCGCGAGGAGATCGGCGTCGACGAGTTCAAATTCATGCTGAGCTGGACGCCGATGGATGGGCGTTCTTTCCAGCGCGCGCCGGGCACGCCCGGCTTCGAGGCCATCCGTGCGCACGTCGCCTATCAGGACGGCTATTGCCCCGAACCGTTCGCGGAAGCCGGGCTGTGGCAACCCGAAGACAGTCCGTTGCTTGGCCACTTCTGCTGGACCGGCAAGACGGCGCGAATTCTGATGACGCCCACGAACGGACGGGGCGTCCTTCGCTTTGCGCGGCCGGCAATGCTCGATGTGCCGCAGCCCAAGGTGACGCTCCGCATGCCCTGGGGCACAGCGGACGCGCAGGTCGGCATGAAAGAATGGATCGACACTCCCATTGCCGTGCCCGATCAGTTCGCGGACGCCCCGGTCCCTATCGAGATCGACGTCGATCCGATCTTCCGCCCCATGCGTCAGATCGAAAGCACCGATAGCCGCGATCTCGGCATCATGATGTCGATGGACGGTGTTGCACCGCAGCCCAATCCATACCGTGCCGCGGCCGTCGGTCTCACCGTAGCGGCCGACCAGACGCGCTGAGACTCGCCTGTTAGCTGCCGCTCGCTGTTTTGCGCAGAAAGAGCACTTTGCCGGCCAACACGCGATTTTACCTTTGAACAACCAATGGTGATTACTGGTTTGGATACACCGGAAGAGGAGAAGACATTGCTGGCCTCGAAATCAATCAAGCGCTTGTCGTGGGCGCAGTTTGGCCTTTGGGTGTCGCTGTTCGCGACTGCGCTCATGGGCGGCGCTCCTCGTGCGGGAGCAAGCGATCAGGACTTCGAAGTCATCTACAGCTTCCACGACAACGGCGATGGTGGCGGCCCCTATGGCGACGTCGTCATGGACGCGGCGGGCAATATTTTCGGTACAACTTTCAACCATAATGGAGCTTCGACGCCGGGAGATGTTTTCAGCATCTCGCCAGATGGCACCGAGCGGGTGTTGTACCACTTTAAGGGACGCAAAGACGGGACCTACCCAAACTCCGACTTGGTCAGGGACAGGAAAGGCAACCTTTACGGCACAACGGAGGGTGGAGGTACTGACGATGCGGGCGTCGTATTCAAGCTCGCGCCAGACGGTAAGGAGAAGCCGATCTACGCTTTCACACGTCCCGACTCGGCTGTTCCTGAGAGTATCACCCTGGGCAAGCACGGCACTCTTTACGGCGCAGCGACGAACGGCTGTTGTTGTTGTGGTTATATTTACAAGCTGTCGAAAGGCGGCACCGAAACCGTGCTGTACACCTTCACCGGCGGTGAAGACGGCGGCTCACCATTCGGCCAGTTGGTGGAGGACGCGCAAGGCAATTTGTACGGCGCGACGAGCGGCGGTGGCGCCTATGGCGCGGGTGTGGTGTTCAAGCTTACGCCGGATGGCAAAGAGACCGTGCTTCACGCGTTCATGGGCGGCAGCGATGGCAGCGATCCGCAAGGGGGCCTCGTCGCCGATAAAGCAGGCAACCTCTATGGCACGACCTATTTGGGAGGTGTCACGGGTGGTGGTGGTGGCACGGTATTCAAAATCGCGCCGGACGGCACTGAAACGGTGCTGTACAGGTTTTGCAGCGTGGCGAATTGCGCTGATGGCTGGGAACCAGCCGGGAATTTGTTGTTGGATAGAAACATCTACGGGACGACCACGCGTGGAGCCTACGTCTCGTTCAACGGGACGATATTCAAGCTTGCGCCGGACGGCACCGAGGTTGTGCTGCACGCGTTTGAGGGCGGCAGCGATGGGGGCCGTCCGAACGATTTGTACCAGGACACGACAGATCCGGACGGCTATTTATACGGAACTGGAGGTACCTATGGCGCTTACGGAGCGGGCAACGTGTTCAAACTGAAGAAGTGAGACGGGGAAGTTTGGAACTGAGGGACTTCGGGGTCAGAGTAGGAACTCTGCTCGAGTGTTGTAAGTCATGCGCCAGCGGCGATTCACTGGGAATTTGGTTCTGGTCTGACGAAGCTTCGTCTCCAGATTAGCCAGAAGACGAAGACGGTGGCTGCCCCAACTGGCCCAAATAGAATGAAATCATGAGGATCGGGATCACCGGGCAGCCGCAAAATAATGGAAGTCAGTATGCCCAGGAATAATCCTGTCATCGAAACGGACCACCAGTGACCTGGTCTGAAAGGCCTGAAAAGGAAAAATGCTGGCAGCCCTATCAATATGGTCAGCATCGCAGAATACACGTAGAGGACACAGAACAAACCGACCGCATTCTCAGTTCCAAACGCGCCCCAAAACAGGCCGGAAGCAGTTAGCGCCGCAGCTGGAATGGCCGCGGCGACGAGAAATCCGATCGAGGCAAATGCGCTTTCTCTCACGTGTTGGTGGCTTCCGGGTCTTTCGGCGTTAGCGCAGAAACTCCTAGCAAGAAATCAGTTCAGGAAGCGTGAACTTGTCCTGCGTATCGCGCGCGATCGGCCGAACCCATCGCACGGCGGGAAGGGGCAAGTCTCCGTAAAGATGCGGATAGAGCGCGCCCGCTGTCGAAGGTTCGTATTTCAGTACGTCGCCCAGGCTGTCGGCATCGACGGCCACCAGAACGAGGTCGTCGGCATCGGCGTAGTAGCGCGTCAGCGTTCCGATCAGCTGTTCCTCAGTGGAAAAGTGCAGGAAGCCATCGGCTTGGTCCTTCGCCGAACCGCGATAGATACCAGCCGCTTCGGCTGCGTGCCATTCATCGCTGTGAACGATTTTGAAGATCAACATCGAGGCTCTTATAGTGCCAGCTGTTCTTGATGTCGCGTTTGCATGAAGAGATTTCTCAGCAGGCTTTCTCCAGGTACGGAATTCTTCATCGTCACCGGCATTGCGTTCGGCCCATTCCTGCTGGCCGAAGTGCTCTCACTCGTCGTTCCGCGTTCCGGTCCCCATCACAACAGCCTGTCGCTTCTGTTTCTGGCGGGTCAGGAGCTTGCTCTTGGTGCGCTGCTGTTGTGGTTCCTCCACGCCCGTGACTGGGTCCTGCGCGATTTGGGGCTGACAGAAGATGCGCCGCTCCAGGACGTGGGCGCCGGCGGGCTGCTGTTCGTGGCCGTCTATTCTGCGTGGTTCCTGATTTGGAATCTCGCCGCGTCGGTGTCTCCGGACTTCGTGATGTCGATGGTCAGGACCAGTGGAAATGTCGTTGGCGGACATATCCCGCCGTTGACGTCCGTCACCGTGTCGGTTGTCAACGGCCTATTCGAGGAGTTGTTCGTTGTCGGCTACGTGATGTCGGCGCTTGCGCGGATGCAGAAGAGTGCCTGGTTCTGCGTCAACGTCAGCACGGCACTCCGGCTGGCCTATCACCTTTACCAGGGGCCGCTCGGTGTCCTTTCCGTGGTGCCGACGGGACTGATCTTTGCCTTCTGGTTCGCGCGCACGAAAAGGCTGTGGCCCATCATCGGCGCACACATCCTGATGGATACGGTTGCGCTCTTAACGCACGCGTGACGGCTACGCCGCGGTGCCGCCGACGGTGAGGCCGTCGAGACGCAAGGTCGGCTGGCCGACGCCCACCGGCACCGACTGTCCGTTCTTGCCGCAGACGCCGACGCCGGGATCGAGCTTCATGTCGTTGCCGATCATCGTCACGCGCGTAAGCGAATCCGGTCCGTTGCCGATCAGGGTTGCGCCCTTGATCGCGGGGCCGATCTTGCCGTCCTCGATCAGATAGGCCTCGGTGCAGGAGAACACGAACTTGCCGTTGGTGATGTCGACCTGTCCGCCGCCGAAATTGGTGGCGTAGATTCCCTTCTTC
>Ga0105239_10009320_pt1 | contig 11093 bp, 12 predicted proteins | sample KBSC44metaG_FD_92761 | JGI IMG/M metagenome (GOLD analysis project Ga0105239, IMG submission 92761) | Corn rhizosphere microbial communities from Kellogg Biological Station, Michigan, USA - KBS C4-4 metaG | ecosystem: Host-associated > Plants > Roots > Rhizosphere > Soil | place: Michigan, USA...
ACCCCGCGCGGCGCGGGCACCGGCAACTACGGGCAGGCCACCCCGTTCGAGGGCGGGATCCTGCTCGACCTGCGCGCTCTCACCGACGTCCGCATCGGCGCCGACACGGTCACGGCGGGCGCGGGCGCGCGGCTCTCGGCGATCGACAAGGAGCTGCGCGCGGCCGGGCGCGACATCTGGATGTACCCGTCCACCAAGACGTCGACGATCGGCGGCTTCGTCGGCGGCGGCAGCGCAGGCACCGGCTCGATCGAGCACCTCACGACGTCCGACGGGTACGTGGTGTCGGCGACCGTCGCGCCGATGGACGGCTCGGGGGAGCTGTTCACGGTCTCGGGGGCCGACCTCGTGCCGTTCATCCACACCTACGGCGTGACGGGCGTGCTCGTCGAGGTGGAGGTGCGCACCGACCCGGCGCGCGACTGGACGGCCGTGTACGCGGCGTTCGACTCCTACGCGGGGCTCGCGGCCGGGCTGCGGGCGATGGGCGGGCTCGACCCGCTCCCGCGGCTGGTCTCCGGCGACGAGCCCGCGCTGGTGCCGACCCTGCCCGCCTCGGTGGACCTCGACCCGCGGTCCTACAGCCTGCGGGTGATCGCCGTTTCCTCGACGCTCGAACAGGTGCGCGACGCGGTGGCCGGGGCGGGCGGCGCGGTGGTCGCGGAGCTCGACGACTACGTCGAGACCGACCGGCTCTCCGGCATGTCCTACAACCACCCGGTCTACTTCCTGCAACGCGGCCACCCCGACCAGACGTGGTTCCACATGGAGACCGCGGGCGAGGTGATCCTCGACGACCCCGACGCCGTTCGCGCGGTCTACGAGGGCCCGGTCCACCTGCACCTGGAGCTATTCGCCCGCGGACCGGGGGCGATGGTCGTGGCCGAGTACCGCTCGGAGCAGGAGATGCTGGCGGGGATCGGCAAGATGGAGGCGATCGGGATGGGCGTGCACTCGCCGCACCAGTGGTACGTCGACCGCAACGTCGCGCTGGCGATCGAGACGGCGCGGCGCACCGACCCGAAGGGCCTGCTCAACCCGGGCAAGCTCACCACCTCGCCGCCCGTCGACTCGCGGGTGAACATCGGCGTGGCCCGATGAACTTCGCCGATCTCACCTGGCCCGAGGTGGTGGCGCTGCCGCCCGACACGGTCGCCGTCCTGCCGCTGGGCTCGATCGAGCAGCACGGCCCGCACCTGCCGCTGTCCACCGACTACGTGATCGCGTCGGAGATCGCCGCGGCCGCCGTCGGTGCCGTCACGGACGCCCCGGCGGTGCTGCTGCCCGCGCTGGCCTACACGAAGTCCGACGAGCACCACGCGTTCCCGGGCTCGATCTGGCTGTCCTGGGACACCCTGATGGCCACGCTGGTGGACATCGGGCGCTCGCTCGCGGCGTCCGGGATCACGCGCGTGCTGTTCGTCAACGGGCACGGCGGCAACTCGGCGCTGGGCCAAGTGGCCAACCGGGAGCTGCGGCGCCGGTTCGGGCTGCGCACGTTCTTCACCCACCCGGGCGTGCCCGTGGACCAGGGCGGCACGGGCTCGGCGCCGTCGGAGTACGGCATGGGCGTGCACGGCGGGCACGGCGAGACGTCGCTGATGCTGCACCTGCGGCCCGACCTGGTGCGGATGGAGCTGGCCCGGCCCAACGTGCCGACGGCGCTGCGGGAGTTCCGCCACATCGGGTTCGGCAAGCCCGTGTCGTTCGGCTGGACGAGTGACGATTTTGGGCCGGACGGGCACATCGGCGACCCCACCGGGGCGACGGCCGAGCACGGGAAGCGTTTCGTCGAATCCGCGGTGCCGCACCTGGCCGAAGTGATCGTCGAAGCCCATCGGTTCGGGGCCCGACCGGCGGAGTGACGCTGCGTCCAGAGCAGCCGAAGCGACCATTCGGCAGAACGAGTGATCACCCGGCGAAGCTCCGGGGTCGCGGCTGCGTACCGTAGCGGGCTCCTGCTTCGGGAGGGGGTGGCGGTGACGCGCTCGGACACCTCCCGTTCGTCGCGCATCGTCCTGCGCACCCCCGACGCAGGCCCCCGCCGTCCCGACGGCGTCTCCACCGGGCAGCACGCCGCGTGGCACCCGGTGCCGTGGCACCAGCGTGCGCTCGTCGCGCTGATCGCGGTCGGCCTGCTGGCGGGGCTCTTCGTCGCGGGCGTGCGCACCTGGGACGCGGCACCGTCGTGCGTCCCCGTGCGGATCGTCGCCGCGCCCGACATCGCCCCGCTCGTCGCCGAGGTCGCGGCCCGGCTCGACCGCGCCGCGGGGTGCGCGTTCTCGGTGGTCCCGCGCTCGTCCACGGACGAGGCGCAGGCGCTCGTCGGCGGACCGGACGGCCCCGAGCCGCCGCACGTCTGGATGCCCGAGTCGACCCTGCAGCTCGCCAAGGCGCGGGCCCAGGGCGCCACGGCGGTGCCCCCGTCGGGGGTGTCCGTGGTCGCCACGCCGGTGGTGATGGCGCTCGCCGCCGACGCGGTCGGCAAGCTCGGACCGGGCAGGCCGACCTGCGACGCCGTGCTGCGGGCCGACGACGTCGCCGTCGGAGCACCTGACCCCACCCAGGACCCGATCGGGCTGGCCGCGCTGCTGGAGGCCCAGGCCGACCTCGGGTCGGCGCCCGACGGTGACGCCACCCTCGTGGCGTTCCTGCGGAGGATGCAGAGCAGGCTCGCGGACCCGGGTGACTCCCTGTTCAACCGGCTCCCCGGCGCGACGGCGGCCGGGCCGCCGGTCACCGCGTTCCCCACCACGGAGCAGCGGATGCTGCGCCACAACGTCGAGCGGCCCGGGAGCACCCTCACCGCCGCCTACCCGAGCGAGGCGCCGACGTGGATGGACTACCCGTTCGCGGTGCTGGCCACGGCCAACCCGGCCGAGCGGGACGCGGCGGCGCGGCTGCTCGTCGCGTTGCAGGAGCCGGACGGGCAGGCGGCGCTCACGGCGGGCGGGTTCCGCACCGCCGACGGGCAGGTGCCCGCCGACCGCCTCGTCGACGCCCGCATCGTGCGCAGGCTGCCCGCGCCTGCGCCGTTGGTCGAGTCCCCGACGTCCGACGCCGCGCTCCAGCGGTGGGCCGCGGCCACGCGCAGCGGTCGGATCGAGGTGCTGATCGACGTCTCCGGTTCGATGAACGCGGTCGTGCCGAAGCTCCGCAAGACCCGGCTCGCGGTCACGCTCGACGCGGCCGCCCGCGGGCTGAACCTGTTCGAGCCGACCACCACCCTCGGGCTGTGGACGTTCGCCAACCGGCTCGACGGCGAGCGCGACTACCGGCAGGTCATGCCGGTCACCCCGGTCCCGCAGCTGCTCTCCGGGCCGGGGCTGGAGGCGCTGCGGTCGATCCGCGCCGTGCCGGGCGCGCACACCGGCCTGTACGACTCGGTGCTGGGGCTCTACGAGGAGGCGCGGCGCAACTGGGAGCCGGGGAAGCTCAACGTCGTGGTCGTGCTCACCGACGGCGACGACGACGACCCCGCGGGCATCGGCCGCGAGGAGCTCGTGCGCCGTCTCGCCGCCGACGCCGACCCGGCCCGCCCCGTGCCGGTCATCGGGCTGGCGATCGGCCCCGACCTCGACCCGGGCCCGCTGGCGGAGATCGCGCGGGCCACCGGCGGCCGCTCGTTCGTCGTCACCGACCCGGCTCGCATCGGCAACGTCTTCTTCGCCGCGCTGGGCGCGCTGAGCAAGGCGTGAGCCGGGCACGCTAGCCTTTGCGGGCGGACGAGCAGGCCGGGCGGCCGCGTCGGCGGGCGTGCCCGCCGCCGAGGAAAGTCCGGACTCCGCAGGGCAGGGTGGTTGTCAACGGCAACCCGGGGCGACCCGCGGGACAGTGCCACAGAGAACAGACCGCCTCCCGCGACGAGCGGGGGGTAAGGGTGAAACGGTGGTGTAAGAGACCACCAGCACCCCGGGTGACCGGGGTGGCTCGGTAAACCCCACCCGGAGCAAGACCAAGAGGCTCCCGCACGGGAGCTGCGCAGGCGTTCGAGGGCGGCCCGTCCGAGCCTGCGGGTAGGTCGCTCGAGCCCGCCGGCGACGGCGGGCCTAGATGGATGGTCGCCGAACCGCGCGCCGCGAGGCGCCGGGGAACAGGATCCGGCTTACAGGCCTGCTCGTCCGCCCCCCGACCGCCGGGCGGGCGCCGTTCCAACGGCCGGTGGAGCGCGTTGGAGCGCAGTTGGAGCGGTCGGGGGCATGGTCGTCCCAACCCCGGACGACACCGCCACGAACGGAGACCCCGTGTCCATCGTCGAGATCCTGATCCTGGTCGCCATGATCGGATACGCCATCTACCGCCAGACCCAGCAGCACGAGGTCGTCGGCTCCAGCCGGTTCAAGCTCGCGGTCATCTACGCCGTCATCGGGCTGGTCGTCGGGGGCTTCTCCCGCCCCGACACCGCCGCCGAGTGGGCGCTGCTCGTGGCCAGCCTCGTGCTGAGCGTCGTCGTCGGTCTGGCCCGCGGCAAGCTGACCCGGGTGTGGGCGGACGACACCGCCGGTGAGCACCGGGTCTACAGCCGGGGCACCGCGGTCACCGTCGCGCTGTTCCTCGGCATGGTCGTCGCCAAGTTCGGGCTCGGCACCTACGCCTACTTCGCCCACATCAGCGACGACGGCGGCTTCGGCGAGATCCTGATCATGATCGCCGTGATGGTGGCCTTCCAGGCCGAGCTGATCTGGCGCCGCGCCCGCGCGCTGGGCGCCCGCACCGCGTCCCGTCCGACCGTCGCCGCCCAGAAGTAACAGGCCTCCCGGCGCCCCGGGGTCTCGTTCGGGCAATCGAGACCCAAAGGTGTCGATCACCGCGGGGGAGCCGGACGATACTTGGACCATGGCGGATCTGACTGCCGCGGTGCGCGGCATATGGTGGTTGGTACTGCTGCGGGGGATCCTGGCGATCCTGTTCGGACTGTTCGCGCTGTTCGCCCCGGGCACCGCGCTCCTCGCGCTGGTTTTCGTGTTCGCGGCCTACGCGATCCTCGACGGCATCACGGCGCTCGCCGTCGGGATCCGCCACCGCACGGACGACCCGCACTGGGTCTGGCACCTCGTGCAGGGCGCCGTGTCGGTGCTCGCGGGCATCATCGCGTTCGCGTGGCCGGGCGTCACGGTGCTGGCGATCCTCTTCGTCATCGCGTTCTGGAGCATCGTGGGCGGCATCGCGGAGGTCGTGGAGTCCTTCATGATGCGCAAGCGCGGCAGCGAGGGCTGGGGCTGGATGCTCGCCGCGGGCATCGTGAGCGTGCTGTTCGGCGTCGTGCTGCTGGCCTCGCCCGGCACCGCGCTGATCACGCTGCTGTGGCTGGTCGGGGCGTACGCCATCGTGTTCGGCGTCATCATCGTCGTGTGGGCGGTGCGGCTGCGGCGGGCCGTCGGCGCCGCGACCGGGGGATAGCCCGTGATCCCTGACTCGGCGGCCGTCTTCTGGATGCTGGTCGCTTTCGTGGTCACCTTCGCGGTCACCCGGGTCATCACCAACCTCATCCGCCGCGGCCGTGGCCCCTTCCGGGACATGTCCGTCGGCGGTGTCCACATCCACCACCAGGTGTGGGGGATCTTCCTCCTGCTCGGCGTCGGCACCATGGAGCTGGCCTACCGGCCCGCGAGCCCGTGGCTGGAGGTGCTCGCCGTGCTCTTCGGTATGGGCGCCGCGCTCACGCTGGACGAGTTCGCCCTTTGGCTGCGGCTCGACGACGTGTACTGGGGCCCCGAGGGGCGGCGCTCGGTGGACGCCGTGCTGCTCGCGACGCTCGTCGGCCTGCTCCTGCTCGTCGGCCTCTCACCGTTCGACGACGACACCACCGACGGCGAACTGGTCCTCGGCATCACCATCGCGGTCAACCTGCTGTTCGTGCTGGCGGCGATCCTCAAGGGCCGCATCGTGTTCGGCGTGCTCGGCCTGTTCGTGCCGATCATCGCGTTCGTCGCCACCTGCAGGCTGGCCCGGCCGCGCTCGCCGTGGGCGCGGCGGTTCTACCGCGAGGGCTCGCGGCGGCTCGCGCGGTCGCGGAAGCGGTTCCCCGAGGGGCGGCGCATGCGGTGGGAGCCCATCGTCGACCTGTTCGCGGGGAAGCACCCGACGGCTTCCGAGGAGGACGCCGCGCGGCCGACCGGGTGAAGCCCGAAAACGGACAGTTCGCCGAAAACGAGGGTTGAAGGCGACGCACGGCGGGAACACTCCGCCAACCAGGGCGGTCAGCCCCCTGGATGGCCGAGAAGGTGACTACCGTGATTGCGTTCGTGGTGGTGTGTGTCGGGCTCCTCGTGGTGCTCGCGCTCGTCGTCCAGGTCGTGGACAGCATGGGCGCCTCGGCTTTCCGCTCGCTCGCCGCCGAGCGCCGGGAGCGGTGGGAGGCCCGTGCGCTGGCCACCCGCGCTGTCATCGCGCGCCGGATGCCGCGCCGCACGGCCTGAGCCACACGGCGCGGCCGCGTTGCCTACTGCGACGGCTGCGGCACCGTGCAGTTGATCTTCGGGTTGGCGCCCGCGTAGTTGAGCGGGCCCGCGATGATCGTGACGATCACCGTGGTCAGTTGCGCGCAGTTGACGGGGTCGTTGGCGAAGTAGTTGCGCTGGTAGGCCGCGAACGCGCCGATCAGCAACCAGATCAGGACGAGCAGCGAGAAGATGCGCACGGGGCTCCCTTTCAGGTGCGGGGGACCGCAGTGTGGCGGGTGGACGCCAGATTTGCAGTACGAACACCCCGAGGTTGCCGTTGTGTTAACCGTCCTTCATCATTCGGACATCGACGACGCTAAGAGGTGACCTGTGGCGCACGCTTGTCACGATCGGCTCGTGGTGCTTTCGGGGCGCGGATCCGTCGTCGTCCGCGAATGGACCGGACCTGCGGGCGCCCCGGTGCTCGTGCTCCTCCACGGCGTCGCGTTGGACGTCGACACCAACTGGTCGCTCGCGGCCGAGGCCCTCGCGGCGCACTACCGGGTGCTCGCGATCGACCTGCGCGGCCACGGCAACGGCCTGCCGGTCGCGGGGGCGTTCCGCCTGGAGGACTGCGCGGACGACGTCGCCGCCGTGCTGCTCACCCTCGGCACCGGCCCGGTCATCCCGGTGGGGTTCTCGATCGGGGGAATGGTCGCCCAGTTGCTGTGGCGCAGGCACCGCGACCTGGTGGGGGGCCTGGTCCTGTGCTCCACCGCCCGCAACGTCACCGGCTCGCCGTTGGAGCGGGTGCTGGCGTTGGCGATGCCGTGGGCCGTGGTCACCGCGTCGTGGTTCGCCCCGTTCTCGCCGGTGGGCACCGACGCCATCGCAGGCCCGTTGCTCGACGCCAGCCTCACCGCCGCACAGCGCCGGGCCGCGCTCGCCCACATGCGCCGGGTGCCGCTCGCCACCGCGCTCGACGCCATGCGCGCGGCGTGCTCGTTCAGCTCCCACCTGTGGATCGGCGGGGTCGACGTGCCCACCGCGGTGCTCATCACCCGCGACGACCGCGTCGTTGCGCCGCAGCGCCAGCGCAAGCTGGCCGCGGCGGTGCCCGGCGCCGTGGTGGTGGAGATCGACGGCGACCACGGCGTGTTCCTCGCCGACCCCGCGGGCTTCGCCGAGGGGCTCCGCCAGGCGTGTGCCGCCGTCACCCTGCCGGTTGTACCCACGACGAGCACCGCGGCCTGAGGGCGCACCGAACGGCGGTTCCGTCGCCTCCGGGGTCCGACCAAGATGGACGGCTCTGCCACACAGTTGTGGCGCACCCACATTCCTCCTGGACCCTGAGGTATGCCCATGTCCCGAACACCCACCGCCTACGCCCGCGATGCCATCGAGTACGACCGCCGCACCTCCGCGTTCGAGCGGTACCGCGGCATGATCGTCGACGCACTGCCGCTGCGGCGCGGCGACACCGTCATCGACGCCGGGTGCGGCACCGGCCTCTGCTTCGCCGCAGTGCAGGAGCGCATCGGCCCGGAGGGCACCCTCGTCGGGGTGGACGCGGCACCCGAGATGCTCGAGCTCGCCGCGGAGCGCGTCGACGCCGCCGGTTGGTCGAACGTCGTGCTCACCTGCGCGCCCCTGGAAACGGCCGAGCTGCCCACCGCCGACCACGCGCTGTTCTGCGCGGTGCACGACATCATGCAGTCCGGTCCCGCCCTGGACAACGTCCTCGGCCACCTGCGGCCCGGTGCGGGTGTGGCGGCGGGTGGCGGCAAGTGGGGGCCGGTCTGGGCGATCGGCATGAACGCGAGCGTGCTCGCGCTGCACGCGCCGTACGTTCGCGACTTCGCGGGGTTCGACCGCCCGTGGACCCACCTCGCCGAACGCGTCGCCGACCTTGCCGTGCAGGAGCTGGCGATGGGCGCGGGGTACGTGGCTAGTGGACGGCGGGGGCAACCTCCGCGGCGGTGAGACGTCGTTTAAGGGTGTGAGCCTCAGCGTCGACACCCGTCTGCCCCTGCAGATCACCCCGGCGTCCGCTGTGGACGCCGGTGCCCGGGGGATCGACGTCCGGTTGATGGCCGAGGTCCGGCCCGCCGTCACCCGCTACTGCCGGGCCCGCCTCGGTTGTGCCGAGCGCGCCGCCGACCTGGCCCGCGCCGTGTGCCGCACGATCACCGCGACGGCGCCGTCGACCGGCGACGAAGCCGAGCTCACGGCGTTCGTCTACCGCACCGCCGCAGCCGCCGTCGACGGCGCGGGGCCCACCGGCCTGCCCGTCCAGCTGCACCAGCTCCCGCCCGCCGAGCGCGAGGTGCTGGTGCTGCGGGTCGCGGTGGGGCTCTCGCTGGAGCGGACGGCTGCCGCCTTGGGCGCGTCGCCCGAGCTGGTGCGCCGCGTGCAGCACCAAGCCCTGCAGCACCTGCGCAGCGCCTAACCCAGCACGGCCACCGCACGACCCAGGATGTAGGGCACGGACTCGCCGAAGGCCTCCCACGTCGCGTCCGGTCGTTGCCCGCTGCGGTGCATGCGCAGGTAGTGCGCCGTGAGCGCGGCGAGGCGCATGCCCGCCAGCGCCCGGAACCAGGCCACGTCGCGGAGCGGGGCGCCGTAGGCCGCCACGAGGTCCTCGGGCTCGGGGGCGGCCGCGATGTCGGGTCGCTGGGCGGGGTGCCAGCTCTCCCGGTCGTAGATCATCGCGATCCAGCCGACGTCGACCCGGGCATCGCCCCGGTGCGCGCCCTCCCAGTCGAGCACGGCGACCAGATCGCCGCCGTCGACCATCCAGTTGTTGGCGTAGAAGTCGGCGTGCACGAGGCCGGGTGGGCCGACCTCGGGCACCGCCGCCCGCAGCCGGGCGTGCAAGGTGCGGCCCGCCGGGATCCACGACGGTTCGGGGGTCTCGTCCAACAGCTTCCGCCAGTGGTCGACGACGGCCGCGAGCGGCGTCGCCGCCCGCCAGGCCGTGGGCGGCGGCGTGGCGTGGATGCGGGCCAGCACCCGCATGGCCTCGGCGAACACGGCGTGGGCCGGTGCGGGCGCGCCGCCCTCGGCGAACACGTCGCCAGGCGGAGCGCCCGCCACGCGGTCGACGATGAGGTACGGGGTGCCGAACCACGGGCCGTGCTCACCGCTCCACCGCAGCCTCGGCGCGGGCACGCCGTGCTCGGCCAGCGCGGTGAGCAGCGGGGCCTGCCGGTGCACGTCCGTGGCGGCGCTGCGGCGCGCCCCCAGCGGCGGCATGCGCAGGACCCAACGCTCGGTGCCGCCGGTGCCGCCGGTGCCGCCGGTGCCGCCGGTGCCGCCGGTGCCGCCGCTGCCGCCGCCGACGTGGACGTCGAACGCCCAGGTGATGCCCGAGTGGCCGGGCATGCGTTCGAGGCCGTCCACGTGAGCGTCGGGGCCGAGGGTGTCGGCCGCCCAGCGCCCGAGCCGGTCCTGCATCGCCGTGGCGTCGTCCTGCCGCCACCTCGCCTGCTCAGCCGGGGTCGACACCAGCGACGCCCGCGACGAGCACCCACAGCTTGGCCGCCGTGACCTCCTGGTCGGGCCACTGCTCGCCCGACAGCGCGACGCCCAGCACCTCGCGCATGCCGCCGATCATCATGGCGGCGACGAACGCGGGGTCGCGGTCGGCCGGGATCTCGCCGCGGGCCTGGCCCAGCGCCATCACCCGCTCGGCCAGCTGGATCATCTCGGTGCGGTGGCGGGCCTCCATCGCCGCGACGTCGGCGTCGAGGTGCAGGTTGTGCACGATGATCCGGGCGAGCGGATCGGCGTAGTGGAACGCCACGTACAGCTCGGTGCGACGGCGCTCCCGCTCGGCGAACGTGCCGCCGGGCGCCGGGTTGATCTCCAGGGCCTCCGTGCGGAAACGGGCGTAGAAGTCGTCGACCACGGCGCCGATGAGGCCCGCCCGCGAGCCGAAGTGGCGGTAGATGAGCCCGACCGACGTGTCGGCCCGTTGCGCGACGGAGTCGACCTCCAGCGAGCCCGAGCGCTCGATCAGCTCCGCGCGGGCGGCGTGGATGAGCCGGGCTCTGCTGGCGGCCCCGCGTGCGGTCGGAGCGACGTCCGAGATCGGCAAAATGAACTCACCTTCCCCGGGAAGGAGGCTAACACGGTCCGTTGACATGCCCGGGCCGCCGAGGCAAAGTGAACTCACTTCAACGAGGAAGGGGCCGCATGTCGAAGCTGCTGGTCGAGCGGCAGGACGGCGTCACCGTCCTCACCCTCAACCGCCCCGAGGTGCACAACAACGTCGACGACGAGACGGCGATGCTGCTCGCCGACGCCATCGACGCGTTCGCCGCGGACGACGCGGCCAAGGTACTCGTCATCACGGGCGCGGGCGATCGGACGTTCTGCGCGGGAGCCAACCTCAAGGGCATGGCCGAGCTCTTCCAGCACCGCCGCACCTACGACGCGGGCCCGATGGGCTTCGCCCGGCTCGACCCCGACAAGCCCGTGATCGGGGCCATCAACGGGGCCTGCTACGCGGGCGGGGTCGAGCTCGCGGTGTGGTGCGACTTCCGCATCGTCGACGAGCGCGCGACGTTCGGCCTGCTCAACAAGCGCTGGGGCCTCTCGCTGGCCGACGGCGGCACCCAGCGCCTGCCACGGGTCGTCGGCATCGGCAACGCCCTTTACCTGATCGAGACCGGCGTGGAGATCGACGCCGCCCGCGCGCAGGTCATG
>Ga0105239_10009321_pt1 | contig 11091 bp, 5 predicted proteins | sample KBSC44metaG_FD_92761 | JGI IMG/M metagenome (GOLD analysis project Ga0105239, IMG submission 92761) | Corn rhizosphere microbial communities from Kellogg Biological Station, Michigan, USA - KBS C4-4 metaG | ecosystem: Host-associated > Plants > Roots > Rhizosphere > Soil | place: Michigan, USA...
ACAGTGGCGCGTGGTGTGGCAGAAGTGGCGCAAGCGCCTCGCGCGGGTGCGTTTGGTGGACCAGCACAAAATAAACTCTCCACCTGAGGCAAGTGAGGTTGGCGGCTCTATGAAACCGATGCACTTCGTTAGCCGCATAAAGGGGACTCGGGACGTTCATTCCATGACCGCTGACGAGTTCCGCAAGCGCGTAGCGGCGGCCAGGTCCGCTCACACCAGCGGGAAGCCGGATCAGGGGTGGACTCACCAGGAGCGCTTCGCTGGGGGTTTGGTGAGGCCGTACTACGACTGGGATGCAAAATACGAGACGCTCCCGGAAGATTTGGAGGAGGAGAAGTCGATGCAATTCCTCAATTTCAAGGCCGTCCTGCGGAAGTTACATCCCAAAGACGTCCATCCTGATGCTGTCATTCACTTTGCGGAGCGCCACGGACCGTTGGAAGGCGCAGGGAAGTACGTGTACAAGATCTCCTTCCGCGCCTTCGTGGCGGGTGTGGCGATGGAGGTTTCTCACATCCCGGTTCACGCACGCCGGGCACTGGGTCTCGGGGCGAAAGATGCGCACCCCCATCTTGATTTGAGCGTCTTCAAGGAAAAGGAGCAACTCCTCGGCGTGATATACGGTTCGAAGGACACTGATAAGGTGCGTCGCTACCTGATTCCGAAAGATCCAGCAACAGACCCCTGCGAGTTTCTCGCTCAATATGTCACGGAGGATGCCGTTGTGTTCAAGCCAGAAGGATCGGCTGGTGGGGTGTCCATGACGACCGAAGCAAAGCCCAAATCAAAGCGGGGGAGGAAACCGAAGTCGGCGGGTGAGGCGAGTGGGGCGAGCTCTGGGCAGAGCGGAGGAACTAGTTCGAGCGATGCGGGCCTGGCGGAAAAGGAGACGTTCACGGCGGCGCACCCACAGGAAGGGACGGCCGTCTCCGACGTCCTGACGGCCGCAACATCTTTTTTCGGTGACAAGTATCGGTTGCAGGAAGACTTGAAGGCGATCACCGTCGACCGGGAGAGGAAGTGTATCATCATCCCCACGGAGGAACGGTGGTGCTTCATCAGCAAGAGGCGTCATGTTTCCAACAACCCCTTCCTGGTGGTGACGGAAGTCGGTGCGCGGCTGAAATGCCCGGATGACGAGTGCAAGGCGCGCGGTGAGCTCCCGCACATCCCGCTCTCTGAACTGCCGGTGGTCCTCCGCGACTTTTTCACCAGAAAGTTCTACTCGCACGTCAACCCAGAAGCGATGACTGTTGCCAATGAGGAATGCAAGACCAACATTACTAGAAACTTCCCCATGGAGGAGGCAACGGAGACGTCGCCGCTGAACAATGTCCTCACAACGATCGCGCATCATCAGAAGTGCATATCCTGCGGAAGTTCTAAGATGCAGTTTGAGCATACTCTTCGCGGGTGGTACCTCCGCTGCAACACCTGCGACAAGCCTTGGCCGAGCAATCCCATCGCCCTCCCGGAGGCCGACTTCCCGACCTTATACGCCGTGCTCACGCAGATGAATGTCGCTATAGGGACCGTCAACATCAACAACGGGACGGTGAACAATTACATCACCACCGTGGACGAGCCCTTTGTCGGGACATACGATGCGGACGGGTTGGTGCTCTTTGAGGATGAGGGATTGAACAGCATCGCCTTAGAGGCCCTCCAGGGAACTGACTACGGGCTTTCTGCTTTGGTCTTCGCTCTCTTCTCCGAAGATTTTCATTGCGCAAAGTCGGGTGCCAAGGGAACGGATGGGATGTGGTACCACTTCACAAATCATTGTTGGTCGGCCAAGGCGGAGTTAGTGCTTCGCCAAATGTTAGGTGACAAAGCTCACTTCCAAGGCGTATTCCGGCGGGCGTCAATATTTTATGAGAAGCACGCCATACAGACGGAGGACACAAAACGCAAGGCGAGGCATCTCCAGCGCATCTGCGAGCAGCTTGGTGACAATGCGCGGCGCAAGCGGATCCTGGAGGATGCCATTGAGCGCTTTCACAGCACGAGACCGAAGTTCCTCGAACTACTTGACACCGGCAATACACTCGCCTTTACGAACGGCGTGTATGATTTCTCCGCTTTCGAGTTCCGGGACGGCCGGCCGGAGGACTTCATTTCCGTGCAATTGAACATCCCTTACCAGCCGACTGATCAACTTTCCGACGATTGCGCCTTCGTCATGGATTTCATGAGTGCGATTCAACCTGACGTAGAGACGAGGGATTACTTGCTGAAGGTTCTCTCGCTCTGCATCACCACTGACTCGTCTCAGCAGCTGTTCTTCATCTTCACCGGCGCGGGTGCTAACGGGAAGAGCAAGTTGATGAACTTCCTCATGGACACGCTTGGCGAGCACTTTGGCGCATCCCCCGCTGCGCTTCTTACGAGAAGGAGAGAGGACGCCAACCAAGCGAATGAAGCACTCTCTGGTCTGGAGAAGTGCCGCGTGGCGGTATTTTCTGAAGGAGCGTCGTCCGAAATCCTTCAAGTGAATACTATCAAGTTGTTCTCTGGAGAAGACGCCATCAGTACCCGCGGTTTGCACGAAAAGCAGAGGAGATGGAAACCCCGGTTTGTCTGCATTCTGGTTTGCAATGACATTCCACGGCTTGACGAGAATACGTGGGCAGGGTGGCGGCGCATGCGGGTCGTCCATTTTCCAACCTTGTTCGTTGACAATCCGTCGCGGCCCAATGAACGTCAGAGGGACTCTGAGATTGGGGAGAAACTGGTCAAGCGAGCAACCGCCTTCATTGGAATACTCATCGAGTACAACAAGCGGTTCAAGACTGAGGGTCTACGTGAACCTGACTTGGTTATGCGCGCCACGCAGAAATATCAAAGTGCCAATGATGTGGTGGCCGAGTTCTGTGAGGAGAACATCGCAGAAGGAGAGCAAGGAACCATGTTGGTGTGGAAGGACTTGTACCCAATCTTCAAGAGGTGGGCTGACAGGAACGGACTGACGGCACCAACGAAGTTAAAATCTACACCGCTGTTCAACGCTTATTTCAAGGAGGAAGCCAAGACCAATCATTGCTCACGAATGGGACACCCAGTCTATGGGTGGAGGGACAGGCGTGTAATTGGATGATCCAATTTGAAAAACAAAGTAATGACATTTATTGATTGTCACGTGTTTAAGTGCGGCGGTGGTGGAGGCGCAGCGGCCATGTTGTCACTGTGAGTCCGCTGTTGAAAGCCAGGGGTCGTGTGACATACCTTACCAGAGGACCCCAATGTCCTGATCCACTTCCCTACCATCCCAATTTGACATTTGCAAACATGTATCTCGTCCGAACCATCACGGACGAATTTTCATCTCCGCCACGAGACAACACCCGGCAGGTCACCTTCCGCGTATTCCAGGACCGGCAGAAGATGGACCTCTTTATTTCCGGGCATCGGTCGCGAAACTATGGTACTTATTACGACCATGAAGTTCACGATCTCCCGGAGGGGCAGGCTTGGTTTGTCAGTGCGGGGGACAGCTGGGAAGTATGTTCCTGCGCTCCCTTCATCGCCGTGGCACCCAAACAGAGCTGCGCGACATGTTGGCACTCCGCATGCTGGGGTGACTGCACCCACTGCTCCCTCTGCACAGATTTGACAGAGGCTCAGCAAAGATACTTGAAGATTGTGACTGAGCTCAAAACGGCCGAGGCCCCCGCGCAAAAGGTTCAATTACGGAAGCATCTTACCTATTCTATCTGAGCACAGACCTCAGGGATGCCTTGGACGCTGTCTCAAAAGAAAGCCAAGGAGGGAATGACGACAAACTGCGCTCGGCGGTGAATACGCTATACGTTATGTTGACTTAGGTTTGGGCACGGGTGTCGTCATCACATGAAAGTTTCCGTACATATTCGTTCAGGTGGCCTCGGCTCCGTATGTGTCCAATAGAAGCGGTTGGGCAGGGACACCCTTGTTCCGTTTGAGTAAAGTGGAAAGGCTCCTTGGAAAGAGCAATCTCCTCCCGACTGTCAAACAATTTGACGACGGCGAGAAAGTCCGAAAGATTGTTTCGATGTCTACCGGAAACAAAGAGGCCATCTTCTCACAGAAGAGGATGTTATCACTCTGATGCACCATGTGCGCGGTTCCCCGATTGCCAAATCATTTCGTAAATGGGTTACTAAGGTGGTGAAAAAGATCATGCTCGACGGTCGCTACGAGCTCCCTGGTGCATCGTAGAAGCTTTTCCAAGATGCGGAAACGGCACGTGCAGCGGAGGCTGAGGCACGACTTGCAGCGGAGAAGGAAGCGGCGGAAGCGAAAGCTGCGCTGGAAAAGGCGCGGGAAGCCAATGACAAGCTGAAGCGCCGGTTGAAGAACAAGCATCAGAAGGGGGAGACGGTGTACATCGCGCGCAACCCCGCTGACTCTGAGAGGAACCTCTACAAAATCGGCCGCACCAAGGACCTGGACAACCGCACCGGTCAGTACGCCACGGCGGTGCCCGACGGAGTTGAGATCATTCACCGGATCGCGACGTGCGACTCCCATCTCGTCGAGAAAGTCGTTCATCATATATTGGATGTCCACCGCTACGACGCGAACCGGGAGTGGTTCCAAGGAGACCCGGAGTTGTTCCGTCGCGTCGTCAATGCCGTTGCGCACTTTGTCGACGGCCTCACCGACTCGCTGCACAACGTCAACGGGCTGAAATTCGACGAAATTATGAAGAGATGCGTCAACAAGCTGAAGAACTTCGACGACGGAGACGGTGCCTCAGATTCGTCCACGGCGACGCAGTCGTCCATTGTGGTCAACTCCAGCGGAAGTAATGCCGTCGTCAATGTCACCGTGAATGTTGCCCCAGAACTGGTGCTTGCCCGCGATTTCTGCAGCGAGAGAGTCATCCCAGACGCCGGAGGTACGATGTTGCAGTGGAAAGAAGTGTGTCCGGTATTGAAAGAGTGGGGAACAGTGAAAGGCCGCGCTGTCCCTTCCAAAATCACGATGACTCCGCACTTCAACACGCATTTCAACGAGAATGCACAGACTCAGCATTGCAGGAGGGCCGGGAAGCCGGTCTACGGGTGGAGAAACAGGTGCCTCGTGCCCACTCCACCACAAGACAGTCAGGCTACCACTGACACGGAAACATAATGTGATTATAAAAACCAAAGTTGGTTGCGTCAACTCTACATAATTTCAGAGGCCGAAAAAATAACAACCACTTCGCTCGGGGCGCCCAAAATCACAAATATAACAGCATTTCACAACCTTGGTCCAAATTCACAGCATTTTCAGAAATCAAATTGAATTTCAGAATTTTTCTACAGCCTGAAGGTGTGTTCAGCTTCTTATTGGCTTATTTTGGTCCCCCTGATCGATTTGTCCATTATATTACAATTATCTACAATTATTTCATTAAGTAAAGAAATTATATTTTGAGTATAGAAACTCAACGGGGTGGCCACCTCTTTACGGCGAATTTTTCCTCGTCAACACGGAAATTCGGCATTTCCTGGGCAAATTCACGGCAGACGTCTTGACAACTCCGACCTGATCTCGTTGTGACAGGCGTTAGGACGAAGTTGACACGAAAGCCGGCGCCAAGATTGCTAACCAAATGATGTGATTTTGTGGTGGGCGGCAAACCGCGTGTTTCCGTGGCTGCATTCCAATGGTATGCACCCTCAAATTGAGCAGCACCAATGAAAAAAGGAAGCGACGATCCTTGACGTCCCAAGAATTGGAAATCATTACCGGTTTGTTTCCAGGGGTAATTGGTCCATCCAGGTCGTGAACAGTCAAAAACCCTAGCCCTGAAAGCCATGATGACAGAACCGGAACACAACAGACACCACTGTTGCTTGAGTGGTCCACTCTGTTCTTGGGTAACCGTCTCCCAGCCCTCACTGTTTGGGCTGCGACGAAATAAGGGCTTTTCAGATTTTTTCTACGGCTTGACCATGACGAATCCCGACGCAGATGCGAGCGCGAGGCAGTTTCTCCGCAGGGTGATAGAACGGAACCGGCATGCACATGCGAATACAATCATTTATTTCCCCTTTGTTGGATTGAAGAAGAGGTGGAACAGGATCTACGAACTCACCATTGAAGCGCTGGAAATGATTCGGGTCAGACACGACTTGAACGGACCCCTGTGCTTCCCAAGGAGCACGAATGTACATGTCACCTGGGGAGCCGAGCAGGAGGAACTTCGCAACCCACCCGTACCCCGAGGGTCCGGTAGCGTTTTCCGAATTGTGAGGGTCCTTGACGGGGACCTGCGAAACGAGGTAGTACACTACGCTGAGACATGGTACACAGAAGAAATGTATCACGCATGGAAGGATGGATAAATCCCTCCGGGACCACTACGTCCTACGAACCGGAGCGGATTTTCTGATGTCTCCGCAGACCAAATCATGTGGTGTGACATAACATGACTCAAAAATTGCGTGCTTTCTTGTATCACCAAGCGCCCCTCTTTTCTTCACGACACAAGCCTCTGTGTGGAGCCCGCATGGGTCTCCCATATATCCCACCCCGTCCCACCCCATCCCACCTCAATCTCGTGGCCTGGCCTTTTTCTCTATTCTGGGCTGTCCGTAGGAATGCAGGGACCAAAGTCAAAGAGGCCGAGACACAGCATTTCACCGGCACCTTCACCAGGCGATGTTTTGGCCGGCGAAAGTTCCGTAGGCGATTGGGATAGCGATGCGGGCGTAAGTATCGCAGGAGGACCAGACCATGTTTTGTGCGTACCTGACTCAGTCATCTTTTCATAGTCTTTCGGCATTCCCGACCACGAGCTCTTCCGCAGCGACATCGAAGATCATGATACAGGCTGGGCTTTGGGAGCCAGCGATCCGGAAGACGCTGAGGGCTGGTCGTTCGGAGGAGAGGATGAGGGATGGTTGCTCGGAGGGGAGGAGGAAAAGCTTTCTGAAGGCGCACCCAACCTGGAAACACTGTCCCGAGCGCATGTTGCAAAGGTCATAGCCCAACACTACCGACACATTGCCACCGGGTCCTTTGTCACCGTCGATGACCTCGACTCGGCGATGGTTACCGCGCTCTTTGACCTCGCGCCGCCGAGTTTCCTCATCGACGGACAAAACTTCGTCTCCCTTTCCTGTTCAGCTCTGGGTCAAAATTACGAAACCGTCGGTAAACGCCATCAGGTCTTTGAGGAGCGTGAACTTCGCAGCGCGCGGTTGAGCAGCCGCCGTGTCGATCTTGACCGATTGCCTGAGGATACCTCTGTTTTGGACCTCCACCTTACGGCCTTTCCGCTATCAGCCATACGTATTCTCGGAAGTACCCTAAGCAGCTTCCATCGGATGAAGCGACAGAAAGGCAGCGGATCCGGGCGGATGGCGGTGTTCCTAACCTTCGTCTGCGAGACCGGCGCAACGCAGATGGAAATCATGCAGAGAGATGTCGACCTTGTGCGGGAAGGCGGGCGGGTGGATGGGAAAAGCGAGTTTGAAGGCGACCTGGATCTATTCCAAAAGTGGGGCAATTGCGCTCATGACACTGTCACCATCGGCAAGGACGTTCTTATCCTGTTGGAGGAGATGCTCAAACAGGTGGGACTGAAAGCAAGCCGATTGCCTGCGCTGGATACTGAGCCTGCGGGGACGACGGTGGGGTTTGCTAGGGTCTTTCAATACGGCGATGACGGCTACCGCGCTTGCACGGTGGGATTTTCGGTTGATGTGGGAGACACGGAAAGTGTGAGCGGGGAGTACCCGGCGGGAGCTGGCATCATTTTTCATGAGGAACTCAGATGGGACAATCACCCCGGACTCCTGTACTGCTCGGTGGACTTGGCGACGAAGGTCATGGAGCAACTTCGCGCCAGCGTGTTGCCCTTTGTTACGGACCGCTACCTCCAGGGCTTTCTCGACGACTATACGGATCCTCCAATGGTAGTGGTGTCCAAAGTCATTTCGTTTCTCCTTTCGAAGTTTGCCACATCACCCCAAGATAAGTACGAAAACCTCCTCGTGCACGGACAGGAGAGGGCGGGGAAATCCGGCAGTCTCATGTTGGGGACTCTCGTTGGCAACACTCCTGCGATGAGGACGATATACGAAGAACAGCGACGGACGCTGAGGACTATCCTCGCCGTCGGTCCCAATACCGCGGGCCCGGAACGTGACGCCCTGCAGAAATTTTCGTCGGTTGCCGGCATCTTTCGCGTCAACCACATTTTGAAAAAGCAGCTGTACCAGACCAATAACGACGCGTCGACGGATGTTTACGTTTTCGGGGACAGTCACAGCAGAGCGGAGCTCGCTCGGGAGATGATTGAAAAGCGAGTGTACGATGTGGAGGGAAGGAAGATTGTGTGGTTGTTAGTGATAGACGAGGCGTCTCATTTCTTCGGTCGGGGTTACTTCAATAGAGGGTTCAGTAGGGCGGAGACACTGTGGAGGGAAATCATCAAACTGGAGAATATTCTCTTGGCACCCGTCGACGCCACCCCGGGGCCATTATTCGAACGTGATGATCAGAATAGGGTTTTACGTCGGGGGGGCGTTCAGGTTCTGCAGGTCCGGGCCCACGACACATATTACGGAGCCGATCGCGTCGAAGTTGCCTTCCCGATCATGAACGACGAAAGTTTGGACAGGTTCAAAAACGGCGCAAAATGGTCCGACATACCCAATAATCACATTGCTGCCTACAACGGTATCCACAAATGCGTCAACGACTTCGTCGACAGCCCTCTGAGGACGTACATCAACGCAGACAACAAGCACGTAGTTCACCCGCTGCTGCTGATAGGAGTCACCAAAGATGTGAACGTGCTACACGGCTTGAAGGAACTAGCCCGCGCCCTTGCTCGGGGAGCATACCAGGCCCATCGTTTTGACGAAGGGGAGTTGGAATGGGTGCTTCGGGAGATCTCGCCCCGGCGGTTGGTGTGCGCAGCTTATGCCGAGAGGGTGATTACCATCTTCGTCGTGGAGAGCGGGGTCTTGACGGAAGAGACTGCGGATGCATTTCTCCTCCGGTGTTATGGCAACGATCCTGATCTATGGGGTGAGAATACCATTTCGGCGGAGGACAAATGGAAGAAAGCAAAACTGTTTGGCGACCACATTGGCACAACTATGCCCAGGGTCATGAAGTTCTATGGCTTGGACCTTCCTCCGGTGCTTCTCGGATACGGTCGTTTTGCACGTCTTGTGACAACAGCCTTCTCAGCACACTTCGACGGAGTATCGCATTTGTGGGTGGTGACGCATGCTGCAATGCGTGTGTTGAAAACCGTCAGAAGTGACGAGTACACCCGCTGCATGGAAGACATCCGGCAGTTCATATTCAGAGCCTTGACCAGGACGTACGGATTGGATTTGGATGTTGTTTTCGGAGGACGGTTCACGATCAAGTTTGCCACGCAGGCGTCTATCAAGGAAGATGTCCTCGACCACATCCGCACCACCAACGCTTTCGTCCATCAACTTGCCATTCATCGGGATCTCGAAAAGGCGCACAACGCTCTCGGGAGGGGTTTCTATCCACAGGGCTTTTATGGCCGGAAGCACTTGTCCACAAAGAGGAAGACTACGAACCCCATCATAGTTAACGCAGTCCCGTACGAAGCGCTGGAACGCGCGCGCCTGCGCCGGCCGCTGCTATTGAAAGAGTTTTCCAGGCGATGGGACGGTTTGCCGATCGGTCAGCAGGTTTTCATTGCGAACGATGAGAGGCGCGTGGTTGCCGAATTTCGATCTTTGGAGGAGGACCTTGATTTCAGCACTCCGTCCGTGATGGACATGACGGACGCGGATCCCTCAATATTTGATGGGTCAGCCGACGGAGATGTTCTCTTTGCGCCAGAGGAACGGGTCCGGCTTTATGAGCTCTATCAGATTGCGGCGGCCAGGGTGGACTCGTTGCGCGTAACGATTGGTAGGACGCCCAACGCTGCCACCAGCTCTCGTGACACCGCAATGGAGTTCTTTGCCACATTGTTTGCCTTCAACCACTCTTGGCAGCGAGGGAATTGGGGTGGCATCATCGACGGAGTTCCCAATGTCCTGCGCAAGAGGGGCTTTGTGGTCGGTACACTGTGGTTCGCCCTGAGCAACCGTCAGGAAGAGGTTGGCCTCACCGCGAGCGAGGTCATCCGACTACAGGAGATTGCGGGTTTCGCCAGCCCCAGTGTCCCCGCCCTCTTATCCTCCAATTGCATCCTCCTCACCATACCGCTCCTTCGCTCATGTGATAGGTTCTATCTTCCGCACGAGGATTTTGCGATCCGACGCGAAGGGATGTGTGATGAGCTCTCCCAGTACGTCGATCTGGCGACCCTGAAGAAGTTCATCGACTCCTGCCGTGCGCACACCGTGACAGTCTCCTGCGCTGTTCGCCAAAGCTGGACCCCGCCTCCGGCCATGAGGACACCAATGGTGGACTTTGCGGAGAGCGTGAAGAGGGCCTGTGCGACATCTCCTCCTGACCCTTATCGGAAGAAGGGGTATTATTCGTGGTTCTTAAACAGTGTGTGCAAAGCTTATCAGCAGACGGTCATTGACGGCGAGCTGGGTCACATTTCAAAGAGAGAACGTCAGACGGCGGAGATGTGGTGGTTGGTGTTGGGACCATGGTGGGACTACTTTGCCGTCGGATTTTCAGACCCGGAATTGGAGCGGAAGACGGACGGCATCATAATCGCCATATTGGCGTGGCACTTCCCGGAGGGTATCACGGCATCTGACTTTTCTAGCCTACACGGGCTCATTTACGGGACGGGTTGTGATGTGGCGGAGTCGTTTTCATGCCTGGACAACGGGCCCCTAAGCTTCCTCGGCGTGGACAGCCCGCAAACCTACACGGCGCCGGTCCTTCTGCTTGGCGAGGACGGGGTCTACCGGTTGCATGACGATTGGTTGAAGTTTTTCACAAAAAGTAACTACCCATTCGTGAGGGGGGGCTTGGACGAGGAGTTTTCCGCCCACGTACGTGAGACCGTCCTGCCTTCGTTGGTGCACGAAGCTTTACGGGATCTGCAAAGGAGAGGTTTCACTTCATCCGCCGATGGCCCCGGTAGCCGCGTAGACAACACCTCGTCAATTTACGCGAAATTTGCCGTCAAGATGCGTGCGTTTTTGGGGC
>Ga0105239_10009322_pt1 | contig 11089 bp, 12 predicted proteins | sample KBSC44metaG_FD_92761 | JGI IMG/M metagenome (GOLD analysis project Ga0105239, IMG submission 92761) | Corn rhizosphere microbial communities from Kellogg Biological Station, Michigan, USA - KBS C4-4 metaG | ecosystem: Host-associated > Plants > Roots > Rhizosphere > Soil | place: Michigan, USA...
CCTTCGTCGTACGACGCGCTGACTGGACCCGCGACTTGGAGCATCTACGCTACATCCGCGAGACGGTCTTCGTGCACGAGCAGCAAGTCCCGCTCGACATGGAGTGGGATGAGCTGGACCGAGCTTGCGTGCATGTGGTCGCTTTCGACAACGATGGAGCGCCGATCGGTACCGGCAGGCTTCTGCCCGACGGACACATAGGCAGGATGGCCGTGCTGCCTGCGTGGCGCGGAAAGGGCGTTGGCGGGGCGTTGCTGAGTGAACTGATGCGCATTGCGCGCGAGCGCGGCTTCACCGAGGTGATTCTGAATGCGCAGGTGCAGGCGATCGCGTTCTACGCGCGCCATGGTTTCGCTGCGCATGGTCCCCAGTTCCTCGAGGCAGGCATTCCTCACCAGGCCATGCGCCGGCAGCTGACTTAGGTGGTGATCGTCGCAGACTGGCGTGCGAACCCAGTCCGTGGAAGCTCGACGCAGCGGGTTTCGGCGAGCACGCCGCCCGGCGCGAAGTTGCGCTCGATGAAGGTGACCGCTCCGGCATTGTCGATCACAACTACCGTGGAGGCACGTGTGCCGTAGGCGGATGTGCTGATGAACGCGGATGCGAGCAGCCGCTCCCATTCGAGACTCACTCCGGTGCTCGGGAGCGCTTCGTCGGCTGGTACGTGGGTGTCCTGAAGAATCTGAAACAGCCCGTCCACCAGCGTATCGCGCGGCTGCGACAGAAGCCGCTCGAGTCGCTGCTTGCCGCGCTCGACCTTGGGCCAGGGCGTATTCAGAAGATCGTTGCTGAGCCCGTGAACACCGGGCGTGACCTCGGAGATAACGCCGCTCACATTGGCATAGTGATACAGGTGGCCCTGGGCTGCGACGATCAGGTTGAACCCGTCATAAGACGCGCGCGCCGCATGGATGCGCTCGAGGAACGGAACGGGGGGCTGGCCGTCCAACACGAAATCCTTGACCAGCAGACCGCGCGACTGCGTGCCGGTCTTGCGCCGCGCTCCATCGCGAAAATTGGTCACCGCGGCCAGCCGGCCCGTTGCCGATACGGCCAGCCAGCTTCCGCCCTTGTCCAGATCGCGTCCGCCGATCACCTCGGAAGATTCGGTCCACGGCGCAGCCGGCAGAGTCGGACGCGCAAAGAACTCGTCGCGGTTGGCGGCGAGCACGAGAGGGTACGCCGGATGTGCCCGATGCGCGAGGAGGATCAGGCACATTCGAAGCATTCCAAATGGCGCTCAGAGCCCGTGGCCAGCAGCTCATCGATGCGCAGCTGGTGGACAGCGGCCTGCAACGCGTGCTCGAACGGCCCGGCATCCGGGATGTTCTCGTAAATCTCCATCCAGAGCATCGGCTCGCCACGCTTGGTCATGAGCCGTCCTTGAATTCCGGTGGAATGCGCCAGCTGCTTCTGGAGATGCTCGACTTGACGGCGCGCGAGCGCAGCGCGATCCGCGGCCACACGGTAGTAGACGTAGAAGCTAGCCACGGTCTGGCATGTTGTCGGGCGGCGTTCCAGGAGACGCGTAGGGCAAAGGCAGGGGTTGCAGGCTCGGACCGTCGGCGCGCAGATTCAACGTTCCGCCCGCGTCGATCTGGACGACGGCGAGCACCTCCCACCCGCCCTGTGCAGCGGGCGCAACGCTCACAATTGTGCCGACCCGCTGTCCAGCGGTAAGGACCGAATCGCCAGGACCGGCACGCTCCACGCTCGCGAAGCGCGCCAAGCGCCGCTTCACCTGGCCCAGGTGCTGGCTGCGCGCCACGATCTCCTGCCCTGGATAGCAGCCCTTCGTGAAGCTCACCGCTCCCACCATCTCGAGGTTCAGCATCTGCGGGACAAACTGATCTTGCGTCGCCGCCGTAAGCCATGGAATCCCATTTGCGATTGAGAGCTGATCCCATGTGCTTTGACCGGCCGGGACAGCCCGGTGCGCCAGCCGATCCCAGACTTCGCCCCCGCGCTCTGCAGCTGCCGCAACTTGGACGCGATCACCGGGCAACGCGATAGCCGTTACGCCATCGGCGCTGCCGACCTCGTACGCGGACACCAGCGAGATGCCCAGTTCCTCGCGCACCAGTCGTGCGGCCTCGGGTCCGGTCACACCGATCAGTGCGACCTTATCGGAGACGACCGCCAGCCGGACACGCGAACGCAAGATATACATCTTGAGCCGCCGCGCTATGGGCTCCGCCGATTCGCGCGGTAGCTGCAGGGCGTGATTCCCGTCCATCACCCACAACAGCAAGGTGGCCAGTACACGTCCCTTCGGCGAGCAATACGCAGCCAATTGTCCACGCCGCGCCGAGACCTGAGTCACATCGTTCGACAGTTGACCCTGGAGAAACGCCTCTGCGTCCTCTCCCGAGGCCAGGATAAGACCCTCTTGCAGCAGCGGAACGATGACCGGCGAGTGCACGTGCTGCTGTCCCTGCCCACGGCCATCAAAACCGACTACCCGGCCGTCCTCGAAGCGCGCCGCGCGCTCGGTCAGGGCCCCCAGCCACGATATATCAGCTTGCAGTTCAGCCACGCGGAATCCACTCCATGTAGCATTGCATCGGACGATTATAGGTCCGTCACCGTCATGGCGGCACGGTCAGCGTTTCACCCATGAATGAACGCTTGTCTCTAAGGCTGCGGCCCTCGAGCGCCTTGGCCTGGTTGCTCACGGCGGCATACGCTCTGGCGGCAGCTGCCGTCTGGCTGGCCCCGCTCGCCGCCGTATGGAGCCTGGCGGCCAGTCTGATACTGGTCGGCGCACTTGCGCGAGATCTGCGCCGGCATGCGTGGCAGACGGCAGCGGCGGCAGTTGTGGCACTCGATCTGCGCGAGGATTGCTCAGTCACCGCACATTCACTTGAGGGCGGGTCGCGCGAATACCAGGTGGCCCGCGGCACCTTCGTTGCGCCGTTTCTGACTGTACTGGGGCTCAAGGGCGAAGGCCGGCCGCGGGCGCGCTTCGTGCTCATCGTACCCGGAAGCCTGGACGCGGACAGTTTCCGCAGGCTGCGCGTGTGGCTGCTTTGCCGTTGCGACGGACGGTCGGCTGAGCCGCGTGCCCGAGCGGTATGACCACCGGACGGATGCCAGCGTCGCGTGAGCGTCTACCGCGTGCGATAGAGCCGGCCGAGGTGAACTAACGGTGAGCCGCGGTTGTCTCTGGCTTCAGAGTCGGCAGCACGGTTCCTGAAAGCGGCGCTGAACGCTATACTTAGCGTTCTTGCGCGAGGCACCTCGCGCTTTTTTATTAGCTTTCAGACCAACCGGGCGAGATGGGTGACCGTGAGATAGACCAGCAGCTGGTCGAGCGGGCACAGCGGGGCGATAAGAAGGCATTCGAACTGCTCGTGGCCAAATACCAGCGCAAGCTGGCGCGGCTGCTATCCCGGTTCATCCGTGATCCGGCAGAGGTGGAGGACGTGGCGCAGGAGGCGTTCATCAAGGCCTACCGTGCGCTGCCTTCCTTCCGGGGTGAGAGCGCCTTCTACACCTGGTTGTACAGGATCGGCATCAACACGGCCAAGAATTACCTGGTGGCCCTGGGGCGGCGCGCGCCGACGACGACGGAGTTCGACAGCGAGGAGGCCGAGAACTTCGAAGACGGCGACCAGCTGCGCGACGTGAACACCCCGGAGAACGAATTGATGAGTAAGCAGATCGCGCAGACGGTCAACGACACAATGGAGCAATTGCCGGAGGAGTTGCGCACCGCCATCGTGCTGCGCGAGATCGACGGTCTCAGCTACGAGGAGATCGCGTCCGTGATGAACTGCCCGATCGGGACGGTCCGATCGCGCATCTTCCGGGCGCGCGAAACGATTGCGGACCGCTTGCGGCCGCTGCTGGAAACGAGCAAAGACAAAAGGTGGTGACATGGAGAAGATATCGCAGCTGATGGACGGCGAGCTCGAGGGGCGCGAGTGCGACCTCGAGCTCAAGCGTCTCAAAGCCGACGGCGCCCTTGCACAAAGCTGGGCCGCCTATCATTTGATCCGCGATGTGCTACGCGACGAAGCGTGCATGAACGTGGACCTTGCGCGGCGCGTGCACGAGCGCCTCGAAAAGGAACCGACCGTCATCGCCCCCCATACGCGCTTCGCCGCGCGGGTTGTGCGTTATACGCTACCCATGGCGGCCACCGTCGCCGGCATCGCGGTGGTCGGCTGGCTGGCCTTGAGCTTCCGGCCCGAGATCGAATCGACCGGCATCATGACCGCGAAGGCGCCGCAGGCGGTCGTCCAGGCGCCCCCGCCCAAGCCCGTCGTCGAGCGCACGGTGTTGTCGGCGAACGGGCAGATGAACGACTATCTGCTGGCCCACCAGGAATTTTCGCCCAGCAGCGATCTGCAGGGCCTGGCTCCGTACATCCGAACGGTATCCAACAAGGATCCGGAAAGCGTGCGATGAGGGGCGTGGCTGCCCGGCTGCTGCCGGGCCTGGTCCTGCTGCAGCTCTGCGTTAATGCGGCGCTGGCAGAGACCCTCGAGGAGACCGAAGCGCTCGCGCTGCTGCAGAAGATTGCTGGCGCCGCGCGTCAATTGAGCTACACCGGCACCTTCGTTTATCAGCACGGCGATCAGGTCGAGAGCTCCCGCATTACGCACTTCGCCGACTCGTCGGGCGAGTACGAGAAGCTCGAGACGCTCGACGGCCCGAAGCGCGAGGTCGTCCGCAACAATAACGACATCTGGACCTTCGACGCCGAACGCCAGGCGGTCAGGCACGAGCGGCGCCAGCAGCGCAAAGGCTTTCCCGCCCTGCTGCCTGATCAGTTGTCCCATCTGACCGACTTCTATCTCGTCCGCAAAGGCGAGCAGGAGCGCATTGCCGGGTATGTCGTGCAAGCACTGGTGCTGCAGCCGCGCGACGATTTTCGCTACGGCCATAAGCTGTGGGCCGATGTGACCACGGGGCTCCTGCTCAAAGCGCGCATGTTGGATGAGAAAAACCACCTTATCGAGCAGTTCGTCTTCACACAGCTGACGATCAACAACGGCGTAACGCGGGAATCGGTGCGCTCCAGCCTCGACACGCACGATTGGAAAGTCGAACCGCCCAACACTGGGCCGAAGCCGGCCGACACCGGCTGGATGGTCAAGACGCAGGCCCCCGGGTTCAAGAAGATCATGGAGATGAAGCGCTTCAAGCTCGGGTCGCAGACGCCCGTGGCGCACCTGGTGTACTCTGATGGCCTGGCGGCGGTGTCGGTATTTGTCGAGCCGTTGCCGACCACGCGCAAATTCCAGGAGGGACTGACGCATCAGGGTGCCGTCAACATCTACACCCGGCCGCTTCCCGATCAACTGGTGACCGTGCTGGGCGAAGTACCCGCCTTGACCGTCACGCAAATGGCAAACTCCGTCAGCCCCCGCGTCCCTTAGCGCGTTTGCCGTTACCGCCGGAGATCCGCGGCAAGCGGGCGACATCGCCGCCGCACACGACCCCACGAGGACCACACGACATGCTGAGGAAGCTCTTTCTGGCAGTGCTGTTTCTGTCTCCGATGACGGTCCCGGCCCAGGGCCGCGATCTGCCCAACTTCGCGGACCTCGCGGAGAAGCAGGCGCCGGCCGTGGTCAACATCAGCACGACGCAGACGGTGCACGCCCAGGCTGGCGGGCCGCCGGGCGGCTCCGAGGACGATCCGTTCAACGATTTCTTCCGCCGCTTCGGCCCGCCGCAGCCGCCGCGCGACTACGAGACGCGCTCGCTCGGCTCCGGCTTCGTCCTCAGCGCCGACGGCTACATCCTGACCAATTCGCACGTGGTCGAGGCAGCCGACGATATTACTGTGCGCCTCACAGACAAACGCGAATACAAGGCCAAGGTAATCGGCAGCGACCGCCGCACGGACGTGGCAGTGCTGAAGATCGATGCGACCGGATTGCCGGTGGTCACCGTAGGCGATCCCAACAAGCTGCGGGTCGGCGAATGGGTCGTCGCGATCGGCTCGCCGTTCGGCTTCGAGAGCAGCGTGACTGCCGGGATCGTCAGCGCGAAGGGGCGTTCGCTACCGCAAGAGAACTTCGTGCCGTTCATTCAGACCGACGTGGCGATCAACCCCGGCAATTCCGGCGGCCCGCTGTTCAACATGAACGGCGAAGTGGTTGGTATCAACTCGATGATCTTCAGCCGCACCGGCGGCTTCATGGGTCTGTCTTTCGCCATCCCGATCGACGTGGCTATCGATGTCGCGAAGCAATTGCAGACCACCGGACGCGTGAGCCGCGGGCGCATCGGCGTCGTCATTCAAGAGGTAACCAAGGAGCTCGCGGAGTCGTTCGGGTTGTCGAAGCCCACCGGCGCGCTGGTCAACTCGGTAGAGAAGGGTGGTGCCGCCGATAAAGCCGGCATCCAGCCGAGCGACGTCATCCTGAAATTCGACAACAAGGACGTGCCGACCTCCAATGAGTTGCCGCGCATCGTGGCCGGCACCAAGCCAGGGTCCAAGGTGTCCGTGCAGGTCTGGCGCAAAGGCGAAAAGAAGGATCTGCAGATCGTGGTCGGAGAGACGGCCGACGAACGCGCCGTCAAGCGTCCGCAGCAGAGCAAGAAGGGTTCGGGCGAGGCGCTCGCGAAGCTCGGCTTGACGACCTCGGAGCTGACCGCGGATCAAAAGAAGGAGCTGAACATCGCCACCGGCGTGATGGTCGAGAACGCAGACGGCGCCGCCGCCAAGGCCGGGATCCGGCGCGGCGACGTGATCCTGGCCGTCAACAACCAGGAGGTGAAATCCAGCGAAGAGCTGAACCGGCTGCTGTCCCCGGGCGACCGGCCTCGCACCGTGGCTTTGCTGGTCAAGCGCGGCGACGGCTCCATTTATGTCCCGCTCAAATTGAACGGCAACTGAGCAGGCGCTGCCCAAGGCCGCGCCAAGCCCGAGCGCCCGCCTGCGGCGCTCGGGCGTCAACCTGCGCCAAAGCGCGGCGCGCAGCCCGTATTTCCGTTAGAATTCCGACCTTTCCAATGCAGTGAGGGGCACTCGCGAGTGCCCTTTTTTCCAGTCCCTGATGGAGCACATCCGCAACTTTTCCATCATCGCCCACATCGACCACGGCAAATCCACTCTAGCTGATCGTTTCATCCAGCTCTGCGGCGGGCTGTCCGACCGGGAGATGGAGGCGCAGGTGCTCGACTCGATGGCGCTCGAGCGCGAGCGCGGCATTACCATCAAGGCGCAGACCGCGGCGCTCAGCTATCGTGCGCGTGACGGCAAGACCTACCAGCTGAACCTGATCGACACGCCCGGCCACGTGGATTTCTCGTACGAGGTGTCGCGGTCGCTCGCCGCTTGCGAGGGGGCGTTGTTGGTCGTGGACGCTTCGCAGGGCGTCGAAGCGCAGACCGTGGCCAATTGCTACACGGCGATCGAGCAGGGCGTCGAAGTGGTCCCGGTCCTGAACAAGATCGATCTGCCGTCCGCCGAACCCGAGCGCGTGATCGAGGAAATCGAAGACATCATCGGCATTCCGGCGCACGACGCGATTCGTGCGAGCGCCAAGACCGGCGAGGGTGTGCTAGACATCATCGAAGCAGTCATCGCACGCATCCCCGCGCCGAGCGGCGATCCCGATGCGCCGCTGAAGGCCCTGATCATCGACTCCTGGTTCGACAACTACGTCGGCGTGGTGATGCTGGTGCGGGTAGTGGACGGTCGCCTGGCGCCGAAGGAGAAGATCTTGTTCATGTCTTCGCGGGCGGCTCATTTGTGCGAGCAGGTCGGGGTTTTCACACCGAAGTCACTGCAGCGGGAGCAGCTGTCGGCCGGCGAGGTGGGGTTCGTGGTCGCCGGCATCAAGGAATTGAAGGATGCGCGCGTCGGCGACACCATCACGCTGTTCAATCGCCCCGCGGCCGAGGCGTTGCCCGGCTTCAAGGAGATCAAGCCGCAGGTGTTCGCCGGGCTCTATCCGGTCGACGCCAACGAGTACGATCAGCTGCGCGACGCACTCGAGAAGCTGCAGCTTAACGACTCGTCGCTGCGCTTCGAGCCCGAGACGTCGCAGGCGCTCGGCTTCGGCTTCCGCTGCGGCTTCCTCGGGCTGCTGCACATGGACATCGTGCAGGAGCGGCTCGAGCGCGAATACGACATGCACCTCATCACCACCGCGCCCACCGTGGTCTACCAGGTGCAGATGCAGGACGGGGCGCTGATCGAGGTCGAGAATCCGTCGCGCCTTCCAGACGCTTCCAAGATCGAGGAGATCCGCGAGCCGATCATCACGGCCACCATCCTCGTGCCGAACGACTACGTGGGCGCCGTCATGACGCTGTGCACCTCCAAGCGCGGCACCCAGAAGAACATGCAGTACATGGGTCGCCAGGTGATGCTGACCTGGGAATTGCCGCTCAACGAAGTCGTGATGGATTTCTTCGACAAGCTGAAGTCGGTGAGCCGTGGCTACGCCTCGCTCGACTACGATTTCAAGGAATTTCGTGCTGCCGATCTGGTCAAGCTCGACATCATGATCAACGGCGAGCGCGTCGATGCGCTGTCGCTGATCGTGCATCGCGCGAGCTCCCAGTCGCGTGGGCGCGAGCTGGCCGAGAAGATGCGCCAGCTGATCCCGCGCCAGATGTTCGATGTCGCAGTGCAGGCCGCGATCGGGTCGCACATCATCGCGCGCGAGAACATCAAGGCGTTGCGCAAGAACGTGCTGGCCAAGTGCTATGGCGGCGACATCACGCGCAAGAAAAAGCTGCTCGAAAAGCAAAAGGCCGGCAAGAAGCGCATGAAGCAGGTCGGCACCGTGGAGATCCCACAAGAAGCATTCCTCGCCATTCTGCAGGTCGAAAGCAAGTGAGCGCCGCGCTCCGTCACCCTCTCCTCGACGAATACAGGACATGAACTTCGCCCTTCTGATGCTGGTGCTGCTGGTGGTGACCGGCGGCGTGTGGTTGCTGGATCGCTTCTATCTGCGCGGGCGCGCCCCGGCGCAGGAGAAGGAGCCGTGGTGGGTCGAATACTCGAAGAGCTTCTTTCCGGTGATCCTCGTGGTGTTCCTGCTGCGCTCGTTTCTGGTCGAGCCGTTCAAGATCCCGTCCGGCTCGATGATCCCGACGCTGCTGGTCGGCGATTTCATCCTCGTGAACAAGTTCACGTACGGCATCCGGCTGCCGGTGATGAACGCCAAGGTGCTCGACGTGAACGAGCCGAAGCGCGGCGAAGTCATGGTGTTCCGTTATCCGGAGAATCCGTCGCTCGACTACATCAAGCGCGTGATCGGCACGCCCGGCGACAAGGTTGCTTACGTCAACAAGCAGCTCACCGTGAACGGACAGATCATGCCCATGACGACGGTCTCGGATTACACGTCTCCCGAGGGTGGGCTCAACTACACGGCGGCCAAGGAGTTTCGCGAGGATCTCAGCGGTCACCAGCATGAGATCCTGATCAATCCACGCGATGTGTCGGTTCAGCTGGCGCAGGTCAGGCAATTTCCGCATCGCGAGAATTGTGAATACAATGAGCAGGGCTTCGTGTGCACGGTTCCCGCGGGCCATTACTTCATGATGGGGGACAACCGCGACAGCAGCAGCGACAGCCGCTACTGGGGCTTCGTGCCGGAGCGCAACATAGTGGGCAAGGCATTCATGATCTGGTGGAACTTCAGCGACCTCGGCCGCATCGGTCGCTCGATCAAGTGAGACGACCTGAAGATTTCGCATGGGTGGTCGTTATTCCACGAATCAACCGGACGGGACACTGGGAAATGAATAGACAGCGCGGTCTGAGCCTCATCGGTTTGCTCATCACCTCGGGCGTGCTCGTGTTTTTTCTGATTATCGGGTTCAAGCTGCTGCCCTCGTACATCGAGTACTTCACTATCCAGCGCATCGTGAGCGAAATTGGCCGTGCACCCGACGTCCGCGGCGGAACCATACGGGACGTGGTCTCTTCGTTCGACCGGCGCGCCAGCATCGACAACGTCAGCTCGATAAAAGGTTCCGACCTCGAGGTCACCAAGACCGGCGAGGGCTTCGAGATCCTCGCGACCTGGACTTCGCGCGTGCCGCTGTTCTCCAACGTCAACGCGTGCATCGATTTCCAGGTCAAGAACTAGGTTCTTGACATCAGGCGCTTCCAGGCGCCAGGGCATGGCTAACGCAGCGCTTCTTTCCCGGCTCGGCTACCAGTTCGAGAATCCCGGACTTCTCCGCCAGGCGCTGACGCATCGGAGCCACAGCACCCCGCACAACGAGCGGCTCGAATTTCTCGGCGACGGCGTGCTGAACTGCGTGATCGCGTCGTTGCTGTACGATCGCTTTCCGCGTCTTCCGGAGGGTGACCTCTCGCGGTTGCGCGCCAGTCTTGTCAACCAGGACACGCTGAGCCGGCTCGCAGCCGCGCTCGATCTCGGGAACGAGCTGCGCCTAGGTGAAGGCGAACTGAAAAGCGGGGGCTTCCGCCGCCCGTCGATTCTCGCGGATGCTCTGGAGGCCGTGGTCGGTGCGATATTTCTGGACGGCGGCTTCGAGCGCGCCGCTGGAACGATCCGCACGATCTACGCACCGCTGCTGGATGAGCTCGATCCGGATCGTCTCGGCAAGGATCCGAAGACCCTCCTGCAGGAATATCTGCAGGGCAAGCGGCTGCCGCTGCCACAGTACAATGTCGTGAGTGTGAAAGGCGAGGCGCACGACCAGCAATTCCAGGTCGAGTGCGTGATTCCCGACCTCGAAATTCGCGCGCCCGGCGAAGGGCAGAGCCGGCGCAGCGCGGAGCAGAGCGCAGCGCGGCGCGCGTACGAGCTGGCGGTGAATCGATGACGGCTCAGAGCTCGGCGCACCGCGCGGGTTACGTGGCGCTGGTCGGCCGGCCGAACGTCGGCAAGTCCACTCTGCTGAATCGTCTGGTCGGCCAGAAGCTGAGCATCACGTCCTCGCGTCCGCAGACCACGCGCTATCGCGTCATCGGCATCGTGAGCGAGCCGGATGCGCAATTCGTCTTCGTCGACACCCCCGGACTGCAAAGCCGGAACGCCGGGCGGCTCAACCGCGCGTTGAACCGGACCGCGTCGGAAACGCTGGAGAGCGTGGACGTCGTCGTGCTCGTGATCGAGGCGCTGCGCTTCGGCGCCGA
>Ga0105239_10009323_pt1 | contig 11088 bp, 8 predicted proteins | sample KBSC44metaG_FD_92761 | JGI IMG/M metagenome (GOLD analysis project Ga0105239, IMG submission 92761) | Corn rhizosphere microbial communities from Kellogg Biological Station, Michigan, USA - KBS C4-4 metaG | ecosystem: Host-associated > Plants > Roots > Rhizosphere > Soil | place: Michigan, USA...
GCCCTTCTCGATCAGCATCATCGGCTCGGATCTCGACGCCGATGACCGCGTCGGTGCGCAAATCGTCGACCTGCTGCAGAAGTTACCCCACAGCGGCACCGCGCGGCTGGTCATACCACCGCGACAGGTGGAGCTACAGATCACGCTGCTGCCGCAGGCCCTGGCCTTCTACGGACTGAAGGCCGCCGATGTGCTGAAGACACTCAGCGCGGCCTATCACGGCCAGACGGTGGCTGAATTGAAGGAAGCTGATCGCAGTGTACCGGTCGTCATCCGGGTACGCAGATCCGCCGCGGATCCCGATGAAGTGGGTACACTGCTGTTGCGTGGCAAGGATGGCGCCCTCACCTCGCTGTCATCTGTTGCAAAAATCGAGATGACAGCGGCGCGCAGTCTCATCGAGCACGAAGACGGCTTGCGACGCCAGATTGTGGTTGCATCGCCGGCGACAACCGACCAGGCCGGCTACGCGAGGGCTGCCCGCGAGGCTATCGCCAAAAAGATCGAGTTACCCCCAGGGGTATTCCTCCGTTATGGCGGAGTTGCCGAGGCCCAACATTCCGCGGCGCATGAACTGCTGCTGCATTCCGCGGCGGCAGCCATCATGGTCATCCTGTTACTGGCGCTCGCCTTCGGTGGGATCCGCCAGGTGTTACTGGTGTTGTGTTCCTTACCGAGCACCCTTGTCGGGGGTGTCATAGCCGTGGCCCTGACGGGAGGCACACTGAGTCTGGGTTCCATGGTGGGATTCGTCGCGCTGTTCGGCATGGCTGCCCGCAATACCATCCTCCTGGTATCGCACTTCGACCACCTGGTGCAGACAGAAGGCCAGTCCTGGAGCTTCCAAACAGCCCTGCGGGGCGCGGAGGAGCGCCTGACGCCCGTGCTACTCACCACCTTGCTGACCGCCCTGGCGCTGTTACCGGTGGCACTCCAGTTGCACCAGCCGGGGCACGAGATCGAAGGCCCCATGGCCGTGGTGATCCTCGGCGGCCTGGTGTCCTCGACGATCGTCAGCCTGCTGTTGATTCCGCCCCTAGCGGCCCGGTGGCTTCAACCCACCTGATCATATCCACACTTTGGATTGCACGGACGGCGCGCTACTGTTGGTACCGTTCGTCTCCTCGTCCGAGGGATAAGCGTGCGGCGGCCCCGCGCGGTTCATGCGCGCATAGTTGGGAATAGCCACCAACTCAGAGCCATCCGCCCAGCGACCCGTGATGACCATCACTCCGCCGAGCAAATCGGGGCGCCACTGAACCCGCAGTGGATCCGTGCCCACTTTCTGATCGATGCGCTCGTTGTCAATGGCTTCCACGTTGTAGACCAGGGGGCCGTATTTCAGGGCGACCAGGGTCGAGTCCGCTTTGATCCGGGGGTCGGCAACGACGCGTTGGACCTCCATGGGCAACTCCAACTCGATACGGTCACCGGCGCTCCATTGCCGTGTCACGACCGCATAACCCTTGTGGATGTCCGCCGTGATGGGCTGTCCATTGACCGATATCCGCTCGAGGCCCCGAACAGCAGGCGATTCCTTGTAGAGCTTGCTGGTGCTCCGATCCGGAATCCGCACATAAACCGAGAAGGTTGCAGGCTGCTCAGGATTCACAGTGACAGAAACCGCGCCATGCCACGGGTAATCGGTTTTCTGCACGACCTCGACGTTCGTTCCGGCGACTTTGCCGACATGAATCCGGCTACCGACGAACAGGTTGACGTAAAGGCCCGTGCTGTCCTTGACGTAAGTCCAGGTCGGAATCATCAATAACGTACGCGACAAGTTCCCAACGCAGCACGGACAGACATGCCACAGGGCCCGCTCGGTATTCACCAGGGGGTTCGTGTAGCAGTAGCTCTTACCGTCCAATGCAACACCTCCAAGCAAGGCGTTGTACATCGTTTGCTCGTAGAGGTCGGCAAACCTGGCATCGTGATAGGCCAGGTTCAGTTTGTACTGGAAGAACACGAGCCCGCAGCTCGAGCAGGTCTCGCAGTACGCGTCATTGCCCAATGAATAGTTCGGCCCAAAGCCCTCGCTGGTCTCACCGCTGCCAATACCGCCGGTGAGGTAGTACTTCTTGTTGACCATATTGTCCCAGAGCGACAGCACCGCGCTCTGGTAGTCGGGATCATGGGTCTCGGCGGCGATATCGGCCATGCCTGAATAGAAGTAAGTGGCCCGGACCGCGTGACCCACAGCCTCGTATTGCTGTCCGGGGGGCAGATGGCTCTGGTCATACTCCGAGCCTCCGCGGCGCGAATCGAGGAGAAATTTCGCGAGCGAGATATAGGCGTCGCCGCGATGGTTGCCTTCCTGGTCGTTGACAAAACGCCCGAAACGCACCAACGCCTGCTCCATCTCCTGGTGCCCGTCGAACCATTCCTTCTTCCCGGGCCCGATATGGGCAACCCAACAGTCAGCCAGCTTCTTCGCGCCGTCATAGAGGCGCAGATCCTTGCCGTCCGTGAGTGTGTAGTGGTTGATGGCCGATTCAATGAAGTAACCGGCCACATAGCCTTCGTGATTGCCACGATGATCCGGCGACCACCTTTCTGGCCAGGTATTGCGACCGGCAAGCGTGTAGGCCGTCTGCAGATAGCCGTCCGGCATCTGCGCCGCCAGAATGATGGGAATCCAGCGCTCCAAGGTCGAACGCATCAACTCCTGCGCAGCCGAGATTTCCGCATCGCCCTGCGCATCCACCATCAAGGCAATGCACATCGACTCCACCGTCTGGTGCACCCAGGCGTTCGAGAAGACATAGCCTTTGTGTTTGCCGTGCGGCTCGCCCCGATTCGCCTTGCCGGCCTCGATGAAGTTGTCGATTCCACCATCGCCGCGCATGGGGGCGATATCCGTCCGCTCGCACATGCGAATGCAATGAGGAATCCAGTTGACCACGAGCGTCTTCGCTCGCTGACTCCAGAACGGGCTGTCAATCGAGTACTGGCGTGTATACACCACGTCCAACCGGTCTTTGGGCGGTGCGGCCTCGACATGGACCGAGATGGAGTGGGTCCGATCGTGGGATCCCGAAGCTGTGAGGGTGAGAACGTAGTCCCCCGCAGCCGAGAACCTGGCCGTCGTGACAGGCGCGGTCGCTTCCGCGAACGTGACGGCTCCGGGACCTTTTGTTTGCAGCCACCGGGCCGAATTCTTCTGCGAATCCTCGAGCCAGACTACCTTTCCCGCCAGGTATGTTGGCGCACCCAGAATGACAGATCGGTCCAGGCCGGCGTCGATCACCGGCGCAAGCCGCGGCAGAGGTCCGTAGTTATAAACACTCCATTGGAGAATTCCGGAAGGCATGCCCTTGTGGAGCATCACCTCGAGTCGTAATTTGCGGGTCTTGATTGGCGCAAACGTGGTGACGTTGAATACATCCGACGCCAGGCCCAGGCCCCGCGGATGCGCCACGGGAACAAAGTCGGCTCCGTTCCAGTAGAGGATGCGATAGCTCTGTGGAACCTGGGTGGTCGGATACCCGCTACCCGGTACCCGGCCGGGACGAGGATGATCAACAGCCCAATACACTTCGGCTCGATCGATCTCGACGGGTTGGCTCCACTCGTACTGCACCCATTGAAGGCCATCCTGCCGATCGTCGGCTTCATGAAGCGCGAAGAATCCATGCGAACGATCGAATGAGCTTGCGGGAATGAAGCCGCTGTTCAGCGCGGAGATCCTGCTCTCACTGGCCAGGGTGAGGCTCGAGGGAGAGGCGACACGCGCGATGTTCACGGCGCGATCCGCGGCCCGTGCCGTACTCCCAAGAGCCGACAGGATCGCAGTGCCCGTAAGACCTGCCAGGAACTCGCGCCGATTGGGCTCGTCATTCATGACCCATGCTCCGTCCCATTACTCAGACAAAAATAGCACGGCGCTCCTGAGTTTGGCTAATCGCGACCCGACACGACCCCCATGCGATCCTGCAGGCGCTTCCGATAGCGACGGCTCAATCGCAATCGTGCCTTGGATCGCAACACGACCTCGTAGTCACCACTGGTTTGCAGCTCCAGTCCGCGAACCCGCTCCAGGTTCACGACAATCGAGCGGTGAATACGAACAAACCGCTCCTCCCCCAGATCCTGCTCGAGATCCGACAGCGACCGACGCAAAATATGCGTATCACGGCCCACGTGCAGGCACGCGTAATAGCCCGCGGCCTCGATCCAATCGATGTCCGCGACATTCACGAACAGCACCTGGCCCTGACTTCTCACGACCAGTCGCTCGACGGCTCGCTGTTGTGAGGGCAGGTAATAGGCGAGCTTTTCCTTGGCGCGATTCAAAGCACGACCGAAGCGCGCGTCATCGAATGGCTTCAACAGGTAGTCGAGGGCACCGGCCTCGAAGGCACGCAGTGCATACTCATCGTAAGCCGTCACAAAGACGATGGCCGGCGGCAGATCGCTGCCCAACATCTCGAGAACATCAAAGCCATCGTATTCGGGCATTTGCACATCGAGAAACACCAGCCCGGGCTTTGACTTTCTGATTTCCTCAACAGCCTCCAGCCCGGACGCGCATTCAGCGACCGAGCCGATGTCCGGATCCCGGCGCAGGAGCAAGGTCACATTACGGCGCGCCAATGATTCGTCGTCGACCACGAGAGCCTGTATGGGCGCCGGTCGTGCCATTCACGCTTTCCTGAAAGGGAACGTGACGACCACTTCCACGCCGCCCGGATTGGCACGCTTCAGTTGCAGGTCGGATTCCTTGCCATGCAGGATCTGCAAACGCGTGCGCAGATTGCCGATGCCGACGCCAGTCTGGGTCGCCTCCCAATCCAGTGGCAGGCTCGGGCCGTCATTGTAAACGCTCAAGCAGAGATTGCCGCTGTGACATGCGCCGGCAACACGCACAGTCCCTCCGACAATACGCTTGGATATTCCGTGCTTGATGGCATTTTCCACCAGGGGCTGTAGTAGCAGGTTGGGAACCTGGGCGCTCAGCAGGTCTTCGGGGATATCCACGCTGACCTGAAGACGCTCGCCAAAACGAACCTTCTGGATCTCGAGATAGCGTTGCAGATACTCGACTTCCTCCTGCAGGGCCACCTGCGACCGGTGGGAATCCTCCGAGGAGCGGCGCAGAAACTCACTGAGCCCGACAATCATACTCACCGCGGCGTCGTTGCGATGGTCGCGCACCAGGCCGGCGATGGAGTTGAGGGTGTTGTACATGAAGTGCGGCTCCATCTGCCTGCGCAAGGCGGCGAGCTGCGCTTTCGAGAGCTCCTCATTGAGACGAGCGGTCTCAGTGACCTGCCGCCCCATACTCTCTCGTGCGTCGACCACGTAGGTTATGGCAATGATCAGCGCATACGCGATCAGAAACGTGAGAGCCTGGTAGAGGAACGTCGAGGTCCAGGTATCCAGGAATGTTGGCCAGTGTCGGTTGCCCCACGGGTTGTAGAGCACCTGGAGCAGTGCGGACCACGACTCGATGACCGCACTGATAGCGGTAAAAACCGCGAGATGCACGCTGACCGTGCGCACGCTCGTACCATGGACTATCGAGTACTGCCGCGCCAAACGAATCACGAGTGGGGTGACCAGCGCCCACGGAAGCCAGGACACCAGGTCGATCAGGAACAGTGGCAGCATCGGGACATGCTTGCCCTCCGCATGCAGCATGTACACCGTTTGACTGGCGTCAAATAGCCCGGCAGCGAGCCAGAGCGCTGCAATCCAGCGCCAGGGGGTCGGACGTACATCGGAGCGGGTAGCCGTCATGGCGGTCACTGTACGCCATCAAATCGCCGGTGCGAACTCACTCATGCAGCGAACCGCCGGCCGGGTGCAGTAAGCGGTATACGCCCGTTGCGGCCAGGGCCCCTAAACTTCTGCCCTGAAGATCGGCGAAAATGGCCCGTCGAGGGGTGCGATGCATCGCATCGCACGGGGAAGGCCGCGAGGCCGGAGGAGAAAGGACATGCGTATGAAGCGGCTCTTAGCGTGGCTCCTGGCTGCGATCGTGCTGTCATGCGCCTGCGTCGGCTGCGGTTGGGAGGCGGCGGACAAGGCAGGCCACATGCCAGGGACGGGCCCAGGTCTGACCTACCGCGCGACGACCTCGATCTCAAACAGCTTCGGCCAGCGCTTGCCGGTCACGAACAGATCATCCGCATCCGAGTCATACGCGATCCCATTCAAGACATCGGTGTGACCGGGAATGCGATCACGTGCCGGTAAAAGCCCGGTGAGGTCGATCCACCCCACGACCTCACCCGTGTTGGGATCGATGCGTGCAATACGATTCGTCCGCCAGATATTCGCCAGGATCGTGCCCCTCACCCACTCCAGCTCGTTCAGTTGGTCAACAGGCTCACCCCGCGCCGTCACCCGAATGCGCCGCAGCTCCTGCAACGTGCGCGGATCGAGGATCCGAAGCTCGGACGACCCATCACTCATGATGATCTCCTGGTCATTACAGGTCAGCGCCCAACCCTCGCCCGGGTACTGAAAACGCCCCTCGACCGCCAGGCTGCGCGGATCGTAGACAAACCCGACATGGGACTTCCAGGTCACACCGATCACGCGATGGCCACAATACGTGATGCCCTCGCCGAAATACTCCTGCGGAAGTTTGCGCATCAGCACGGGCTCACCGGTCTCCAGGCGAACCTTGCGAACACTCGAGTACCCCTGCAGGCCGGTGCTTTCGTACAAATAACCGTCCCGATAAAAGAGGCCTTCCGTGTAGGCCGCGGAATCATGGGGAAAGACATGCACCACCCTGTACGTGTAGGTGGGGATCGGCGGGGAGCTCACGTCGCGCGCCAACAGTGAGACGAGGGCCACCCAGAAACAGAAGATCACGCGTTTCGGAGCCGCGACGTCCAACGCTGTGCCCCGACGAGTTTCCCCACCCCGCTCGCAACATCCCACCATACGACTTTCAACAAAGGGGCCCGCTCTGAAATGAGGATCGCCTGTTGCAGATCGCTTTCAATGAACACCGTGCATCGGAACTTCACCGCGGCGTCCACCTTGTGACTCACCACGCCCCCCAAGCCCTGCATGATGAGTGGCGTGCGGCCGAATCCATGCTTCACCAGCCACCCTTGCGTGCTGGCACGGTCACGTTCCGGCCGATCCGTCACAATCACGCGCACGTTGTCAACTTCGCCTTCCGGTAGGGCCGAGCAACACTCCAGATCGAGCGCTACCGCGGTGTATCGGTCGTCCTGTTGCAAATCGCCCCACCGTCCGGCGGCGGTTCGCAGCCAGTCCGCCCGATAAGCGTCGGTGTAAGCATGACGCTCCCAGGGAAAGGAGGCGAAGTACCCGACGGCGTCAATGCCATAGTCCGGCCTGATGCGACTCGACTCGTCGTAGGCGGCCGTGAGTGTTTTGAGGGTCAGACCATGGCCCTGCAAGAAGGCCGTGCAATCAGCCAAAGTATGGCCCGATCCCGCGATGTCCTCACACAGCAGGACTTTGCTGCCCGCCGGGGGCAGCGGCAGGCAGGAATCCCACTTCACCGTCCGGTTGGCCCGTTCATACCGTAAGAACACGACGGGTGCGCCAATCGTGTGAGACACCATCAGCGCCAGCGGCGCGCCGCCCCGCAGAATGCCTATGACACAGGCAAAACCCTCCGCCTTCAGCGGGTCCTGCAAGGAGAATATCCATTGTTCGAGTTGCTCGTAGGTCAGGACGGCAATGGGCTTGTCCGCGCCCGTGAGAGCAGTACTAGGGTGCAACACCGAATCCTCCGATTGCGGTATCCGCGTTATAGGCGCGAGCGACCTGGCGAACATCGGACCCGGGACGGCCACAGTGACTGAGCAGGCAGGTCATGTCCAGGGTCAGTATCTCGCGGGCATCAGCGTTATTCATCATGACTTTCGCGACATAGCCATTGCGAAAGCCGCCCTGGAAGTTGCCTGTGTTGTAGGCGGAAATGGCCTGCAGCAATGCCGTACTGCCAGGGCTGCCAGCCTGTCGCGCGCGAGCGTATTGCGACTGCAGGAGCGCGGCTCCGGCGCGTACATTCTGACAAGGATCAAACGCACCTTCCGTGGTCAGATTCAATGAAGCCAGGTTGTGCGAGTTGATCTGCATCAATCCCATGTCGATTGAATAGCCTTGTTTGATCAGCCACGTGGACCAGGCCGCCGCCTGGGCGGCCGACTTTGGCGCGGACCGGAGTCGCACATTGCCATTCACATGCAAGGCCAAGGGGTGAAAGCTGCTTTCCGTCCGAATGATGGCTTCCAGAACAGTCGGTGCGACGCTCGGTGCGCATTGGTGCATTACCGTGGCGAGGTCGATCATGCGTGCACCACATCGCTCTTTTCCGGGGCAGTCACTTTCGCCCGCGCCGAAAAAACCGGATCCAGAAAGTACAGGATCTGCTTGCCATAGATGGGCGTCTGGCCGGCCATGAAAATCAGCATGTCGCCCGGCTCGATGACATTCCCGCGACCATCCTTCCTGGCGGCCGGCAGACGCATCACCTCATCAGGAGTCAGCAGAGGCCGGTTCGCCTCCTGGGTGGAGCTCATGATGGTGGCATGAGTGCCGAGCAACGCGCCGCCACTAAACTGGTAATTCCGCTTCACGACCGTGGCCGTGCCCGCCATTTTTGACAGCAACTCGGCCGTCTCGATCTTGTTGGGTGCGTAAGCTACCCGCACGTGGCAGTTGGAGAAGATACTCTCCTCCTTGCCATAGGCCGTCCAAAGCTGTGAGATATCCTGAATGATGAGATAGGCTTTCAGGCCGTAGCCGGCGATGAACGCCAGCGATTCCTCGAACACGCCCAGTTTGCCGAGACTGGGGAACTCATCGAGCATCAACAGCAATCGATGTTTGTAGCCCGCGGTGCTGCGGCCGTCCTTGAATGCCATCTTTTCGGTCAATCCCCGCACGATTTGCGTGATCACCAGCCGGATCAAAGGCCGCAGACGCTCCTTGTCCGACGGCGGCACCACGAGATAGAGCGAGACCGGCTTGTCATCGTTCATGAGGTCCTGGATTTTGAAATCCGACTGGGCCGTATTGCGGGACACGATGGGGTCCCGGTACAGCGTCAGATAGGAAATCGCTGTCGAGAGCACGCTGGATTGCTCCTCAGCCGCCGTGTTCAACATCGCGCGGGCCGCGGCAGCCACCACTGGATGACAGTAGTTCGGCGAGCCGTCCGGATTGGGCCAACCAGGCCCCTCCATGTCGTGATCCGTATCGAGCATGAACGCCATGGCTTGCTCGACGGTCCGACCGGGATGACTCAGGAACCGGATCATGCCGTTCAATGTCTTGTTATCTTCAGAATACAGCACGTGCAGTCCCACCCCGACCAGCAGCGCCTGGGCGGACTTCTGCCAATGGTCTTTCAATCCCTTCCCGTCCGGGTCCACGATCATGGTCATGATGTTCTGCATATCGGCCACTTCCCGGTCCGTGCCCACGCGCACTTCCGCCAGCGGATTGAAACGCACACTGGAGCCATCCATGGCCGACGGCTCGAACTTCAGCACCCGGTTATCCGCTTCGCGCTGGCGCCAGCCGGCGGTCAGCGCCCAGTTCTCGCCCTTGATGTCATAGACGACAGCACTGTGGGGCCATGATAGAAGCGTCGGCAGAACCAGACCCACGCCTTTACCGGAGCGGGTCGGCGCGAACGCCATGATGTGCTCGGGTCCGTCATGACGCAGATAACGGATCGCGTTGGTGCGCGGGTCTTTCCATCCTCCGACATACACCCCGCTGCTATTTCCCAGCAGTCCGGTCCGCTCGACCTCCTTGGGCGCAGCCCAGTGAGCCGAGCCATGCAGACTTTCCGAGTCGCCCCACAACTGATCCTGGGTGCTCCTGCCGAGATAGCCGATGTAGAGTCCGCTGGCAATGCCACCCACCAACGAGCCCCACAAGGCGACCCGGAATACGTTCTGGACGGCGGGCGCGGCCCCCGTGTGCCAACGGTGATACCAGGCCAGCCATTCGATCGGTCCGTATAGTTTCCACTGTCCGACCTGCAGAAGGGGCTCACCCAGCACGGGTGCGTAGGACAGCTCGCTCGCAACGTACTGCGTGCAGAGCCAGCACATGAGCACGACCAACATGACCCCAATGGCAATGTTGCGCTGGCGCATGGCACGGGGACCACCGTGCTTTCCTGGCGCGGCGTATAGAGGGCTCGCTAACAGATGGTTATCGCGCATGAGGACTCTCAATTCTCATCAGGGGGATAGGTACCGGGAAACACGATGTCCCTGTTGACCATCACGTTGAGCCGATATCCCTTGCGGATCTCGATAGTCGGTTGTACCTGCATGTTGCGGTTGGCGATCTGCTCGCCCAATTGCGACATCTGTTGTCCGACGGCCGCGGCGGCGACCTGGCCGTTGCTCGGAACCAGGGAGTTACTCTGCTGGGGTTGCGAGAGTTGATTTGCCGCGGACAACGCCGATGTCAGCAGAGCGAGACCGAATATCTTGACGTAGTGATTGTTGACACGGTCCGCGAAACCGGACATCCCTGCCATATCGTGCCCCCTCATGCCGTCGAGCTCGAGTGTGTAGGCGTTGGGGTAGATCAGGCGGTCCCAGCTCACCAGCGCACGGTTCTGTCCGTAGGAGACCTTCGAGTCATAGCGTCCGAAGAGCTTGGTACCCTGGGGAATCAGCAGATATTTTCCGGTGGCGGTGTCGTAAACGTTTGCCGAAACCTGCGCGATGATTTCACCGGGAAGATCGGAGTTGATCGCACTGACCAGGATGCTGGGGATCACCGTGCCGGTCTTGAGCTCGAATGGACTGGCCGGTCCCTGCAACGCGTTATCGAGATATTCGCTGTGCTGCTTTTTGTTGGCAAAAGCCTCCTTTTCATCCTGGCGGTTGAGATCCGAATCGCCGCTGGACAGATGATCGGCGACCTTCAGCAGAGCGCCTCCGAAATGACTGTCTGTGTTAGCGTTATGGCCACCGCCCGAGGCCGCTCCGGTACTCTCGCCGGAAGCCGGCTGCTCTTCGGACGCTGCCGCAACGGCAGGATGGATGTCGTAACGCTCACCGTCGGTAAACTTGGCTATGGGCGTGTCGGCCAGCCGGGCGTCATTCTCCAGGCTCTTGA
>Ga0105239_10009324_pt1 | contig 11086 bp, 13 predicted proteins | sample KBSC44metaG_FD_92761 | JGI IMG/M metagenome (GOLD analysis project Ga0105239, IMG submission 92761) | Corn rhizosphere microbial communities from Kellogg Biological Station, Michigan, USA - KBS C4-4 metaG | ecosystem: Host-associated > Plants > Roots > Rhizosphere > Soil | place: Michigan, USA...
CCGTTCTCGTAGAGCACACCGAGATTGAACATCGCGCCGCTATAGCCGCGCGACGCCGCTTCTTGGTCGAGAGCACGCGCGCGATCGAAATCCTTGTCGACGCCCAAGCCACTTGCATAAAGCACCGCAAGGCCCCCGCGCGCAGCGATGCTGCCTTTGGCGACCGCCGTCCGAAAATCCTCGGCCGCCTTCGGGAAGTTGCGACGTGCTGCCGCAACGCGGCCAGCCTGATAGAAGAAGCGGGCAACGTCCGGATAGCGCTGCATCGCCTCGTCGCATGCACGCTCGGCGGCTGGATCGATGGCGCCGTTCTCTAGAACGCCCGTAACCCCATTCGGTCGGTCGTCGTCGTAGGGGGACGCCGCAAGGCGGTCGCAATCGGTTACGATCGTAGCGGGCGACGGGGAGCTGGCAACGCCGGCGAGAGCCTTGCTGCTCGTTGGCTTTGCCGTAGTTTGGACCGCGGGCGCTTGAGAAGCGTCCGCCGCCCGGGTCTCCGCGCTGGGCGCGGCGCTGTGTTCCGGCGTCGGAGCCTGTGAGTCCGACGCCCGCGTGTCGCTACCCCGCTTGTCCGGTAACGCTGCATCGGTCGTGGCTGAAACAGCGGGGGTTGGTGTCTCGACCCAGCTACCCACGGGCGGGATCAAGTCGATCCAATATGCGAGCCAGATGGCCGTCACGGTCACCGTTATCAAGGCGACCGCCGTCGCAATCGCCCGTCCCGGGCGCAGGGCTCGGCGCTCGCGCAAGAGCGCCCTCAGGGTCGCGACGAGATGGGCGACGTCGCGCCCGAAACTCTCATGCGCAATCGTGTGCTTCTGGTACTGAACGAGATCCCGGATGTCGTCCGGGAGGGCGCTCGCCGCCGGCAGCGGCGGCATTTTCGCCTCGCGCCCGACCGTCACCGGAACGATGATGATGTCCCGCTTCAGCGCCGCACGAATTTCCTCGCGGACATAATCTCGCGTTCCAAGTGCCGCCTGCTCTTGGGCGAGTTCCATCCAGCGCGAGCCGATGATCGCAATCAGCACCTCGCAGGAGGCGAGCTCCTTCTCCAGCTCGCGATCAAAGCGCTGACCGGCCAGGAGCTGGTCGATATCCATGAAGACGTTCGCTGCGCCGAACTGGCCCCGAAGACGGTCGCAGATTCCCCGCGCGTCCGCGGGCGCATCCTCGCGGCGATAGCTGATGAAGATCTTCCCATGCCGGCCCACGCCGCTTCACCTCGCCTTCTGGTTGCGAGGCTAGCCTATTGCGTTGCGCGGGTCATCCCTCGAACCATACCGCCGATGTGTGCAGCGCGGGAAGATCTCGTGCCGATCAAGTGATGGGAACGGAGGACCGCACCGGCGGTTCTTAGCGTCGAGCGGCTCGCGAGATCGAAGCCGTCGAGTCGCAACGGCAGGACTGCGCCGGATGAGGTCGCGAGCAGTCATGTGTGATTATCCTGGTCAAGGAGACTTGCGATGCGAAGCTTGAAACATGTTGCTGCGCTTGCACTTTCGGGTGCCGCTCTGTTGATCGGAGCGAATGCCCCGGCGTTGTCGGCGCCCATCACGGCGCTGTCGGCGGCCGCGAAGCCGGCAAACGAGATCAGCGGCGTCGCCGTTCCGGTCCGCTTCGGTGGCTGGCATGGTGGCGGCTGGCACGGCGGGGGATGGCATGGAGGCGGCTGGCACGGTGGCGGCTGGGGCTGGGGTGCCGGCGCGCTCGCAGCCGGCGCGCTGCTGGGCGCTGGTATCGCGGCGGCGACAACACCCTACTATTATGACGACCCCTACTACTATGGCGGGGGATACCCCTACGGCTATGTCGGCGTCGGCTACGGTCCCTATTACGGCGGTCCCTATTACGCCCGTCCGTATTGGCGCCACCGCTACTACCGCTGGGGTGGCGGTCCCTGGTGGTGAGTTCGGCCGTCCGGTCTGAATGATCCGAGATCCGACCGTCTGCGCATGATCGCGCAGACGGTCGTTGCATTCCAGGGCGCAAGAGCAGCTCGCTGATCGGGGGTGCTTGACCGTCCCAGATGAACCGCCTCAGCGCCACGACGACGAGGCGATCGGCACGAGCGCATTGGCTACGAACAGCGTGGCATCGATGACGAAGATCCTCAGCATCGGCCCCTTCAGCACCGGCCAATACGCCACCCCGACGCGCCCGCCGCGCATGAGCACCGGAAGGTTATAGGCGAACTGGCTGAAGTGACATGCCGCGAAGAACAGGAACAGCGCGAGCTGCGCTTCGCCCGCCTGGAAGAAGGCGGGTCGGACGGTCAGCAGATAGAGCGACAGCAGGCCGATCGGCAGATTCATGCCACCGAGAAACGCCACGCTGGCCGACAAGGTCGGCGCGATCGGATTTCCACGCTCCTCGCGCGGCACCAGGATCTTCAGCGTGTTGTTCTGAGCGAGGCTGAATTGGATGAAGGCCGCACCAAACCAGAGCGCATTCGCCAGCAAGACGAGGTCCGCAACGTGCATGGCTAGTTTCCGTGCAGCAAGGTGAGGCGCGCGGTCGCTGCGTCCAAGCTCCAGCTCAGGATTTTCAGCCCGTTCATCGCCTGCCTGCCCATGCCTCGTTCGTCTCCCTGGAATTGACCGGAAGACTGGCACGGGAATATTCTCACGTCAATAACATTGACTTGAAGACCGATCGGTATTCGCGATTGCGGACATGACCGCCATCCAGGTGGCGGACCCGCTTTCGCCGTGCTGCTGCAACACGACCTGATGTCGAAGCGTTCGGTGGCGCAGCGATCAGCGAGAGTCGGCGGCTAATTAGTCCAGATTTCGAATATCTGCTGTGTGACCTCGCGCACCGCAATCAGGCTCATGCACCAAGGTTCTCACCTTCTCACTGCAGCGCTCAAAGCTTGCGGGCCGGGGCAAATGTTCAGCTTGCTTGCCGGGGCTTAACCCGGCAGCGCCTTGCGCGCCTTGAAAATTCGGCCGATGGTGTTAAGCAGAAGCTGGGCGGCGAGGATCGCCGTTGAACCGGTGTGGTCGTAATCGGGCGCGACCTCGACCAGATCGACGCCGACGATTTCGGCGCGCCTCGCCAAACCCGCGATCAGTTCCAGCACCTCATAATAGATGAAGCCGCCGTGGCTCGGCGTGCCGGTCCCGGGTGCGATCGAGGGATCGAAGCCGTCGATGTCGATCGACAAATAGTAGCGCTTGCCGGCGGGAATGCGCTCGAGCACGGCGTCCACCCCGAGCTTGCGAATCTGGCGAACGGAGAGAATGTCGGATCCTTGCGCGCGGGCATAGTCGTAACCTTCCTTGGCGGTGGAGGATACGTTGCGGATGCCGAGCTGCGTCATGCCCGTCACCCACGGCTTTTCCGAGGCTCGGCGCATCGGGCTGCCGTGGCCAAGGCGCACGCCGTGGCGCTCGTCGACGAAGTCGAGATGGGCGTCGAACTGCACCAGATGGATCGGCTCCTGATCGCTGAAGGCGTTGATGCAGGGAATGTTGATGGAATGGTCGCCGCCGAGTACGACCGGCAGCGCGCCCGCCGTGAGGATCTTGCGCACGCCGAATTCGATATTGGCATGGCTTTGCATCGTGTCGGTGTGAACGATGTCGGCGTCGCCGAGATCGACGATTGTCACCCCTTCCAGGTAGGTAACATCGTCCTCGTGATCGTAGGCGCCGGCATGGCCGAAAGAAAATAATGTGGAGGCTTCACGGATGCCGCGCGGCCCGAAGCGTGCGCCGGAGCGCCACTGCGTGCCGAAGTCGAAGGGGGCGCCGAGGATCGCCACATCGGCGTTGATCGCATCCCAGTTCTCGACATAGGGGCTCTTGGCGAAGGTGGAAATACCGACGAAGGGCAGGTTCAGCCGTCCGCTGTCGTAGCCATGAGCAGCCATGATGTTTTCCTCTCAGGATATCAAAGTGCGCGTTCGCGCCAGGTTTGTAAGAACTGCGAGAGGCGTTCGCTCTTCGGCGCAGCAAACATCGGTTGAGGCGCGCCTTCCTCGACGATCTTGCCGCCGTCCATGAAGACGACGCGGTTGGCGGCATGCGCGGCAAAACCCATTTCGTGAGTGACGATGACCATCGTCATCCCTTCCGCCGCAAGCGCCTTCATGACGGAGAGAACTTCGCCCACCAGTTCGGGATCGAGCGCCGAGGTTGGTTCATCGAACAGCATGGCCTTCGGCTTCACGGCCAGCGCCCGGGCAATGGCGACACGTTGCTTCTGGCCGCCGGAGAGGCTGTCGGGGCGACGATCGGCGAAGGCGGCAAGCCCCACCTTGTCCAGCATAGCGCGACCCGTTTCCTCGGCCTCAGTGCGTGGAACGCCGTGAACGAGCCGCAACGAAAGCGTTACATTGTCGATGACGCTCATATGCGGCCAGAGGTGGAAATGCTGGAAAACCATGCCGAGCGGACGACGAACGTCGGCCAGCTCCTTTGCACTCATCCGTTGGCGCCCGAGCGGCGTTTCCCGCCAGCCGATCATCCGACCGAAGACATGGACATCGCCGCCGTCATAGGCGTCGAGAAATGCGAGCGAACGCAGAAGCGTGCTCTTGCCCGAGCCGGAAGGGCCGATGATGCAGAGAACGTCGCCGTTATGAATGTCGAGATCGATGCCGTTCAGCACGGTCTTTTCACCGAAGCGCTTTTCCAGACCGCGAACGGAAATTGCCGTCGTTCTTGTCGCCATGTCAGTAGCCCTTCACTGCAAGACGGCGTTCGAGATAAAAGCCGAGCCGCGAGAGGCTTTCAACGATCGCCCAGTAGAGCAGGGCAACCGTCAGGTAAGGGGTGACGACTGCGAAGGTGATCGAGCTGATCGTTCCTGCCACCTTTGTCAGTTCGGCCAGCGTAATGACGGAAAGAACGGACGATTCCTTGACGAGATTGATGGCCTGCCCGATCGATGGCGGCAGCGTGAGGCCGAGGGCCTGCGGTAGTTCGATGTGACGGAATGCCTGGCCCGGCGTGAGGCCGAGCATATCCGCCGCCTCGATCTCGCCTTTCGGCACTGCGTTAAAGCCGGCCCGGAAAATCTCCGCGAAGGCGCCCGCACCATAGAGGCCGAGACCGACGACGCCGGCCACATAGGGGTTGAGAACGAGGCCGAATTGCGCGCCGCCGTAATAGATCAGGAACAGCACCAGCATCAGCGGCGCACCGCGGGTGAATTCCACGTAAAGCCGTATCGGAAGGGAAATATAGAGCAGGGGGCTGCGCAGTGCCGCGGCCAGAACGATGCCTGTGCCGACGGAAAGCGCGATGCCCGCAAGCGAAACCGTCAGCGTCGTCAGCAGTCCGGAAGCATAGAGCGGAAGGTCGCTGAGGAACCCGGAGGTCATCGTCCCACGCCTTTCGCGAGACGCCGCTCGATGAGCAGGCCGATGCCGGCGAGCACGGCACCGACAGCGACATAAAGCACGAGTGCGGAGGCATAGGCCTCCAGCGGCCGGAAGGTGGAGGCGGCCACCTGTTGCGCCCGGCGCGCCATGTCCGTGACGGCGATCACCGAAACGAGGGAGGAGTTCTTCACCAGCGCCTGCATTTCGCCGACGAGCGCCGGCAACATGATACGGAAAGCTTGTGGCGCTTCGATCCGCAGGAATGTCTGGCTGGCAGAAAAGCCGAGCATCCTGGCTGCTTCGCGCTCGCCCATCGGAATGGCCTGAAGCCCCGCCCGATAGATCTCGGACTGGAAGGCTGCGGTGTTCAGCGCCAACGCCAGCGTCGCGGCGACGACCGGTTCAAGCTCAAGCCCAAGAAAAGGCAGGAAGTAGAAGACGATCAGCAACTGCACGAGAATGGGCGTGCCGCGCCAGAAGGAGACGTAGAAGGCCGAGGCGCTCCTGAGCAGGCGGCCGCCGCGACCGGCTGCGGCCAGGAGAAGAGCGAGCGGCGCGCCGAGAGGGAGCGCCGACAGGCTGACCGCAACCGTCGTGACCAGGCCGTCGAGAAGAGCCGGCCAGACGACTGCAAGTGAGTTGTCCATGACCGACCCTTTCCGTGCGTTACTCTGCGGCCGGCAGCGCTTCGGGCAGTTCCATCGGTGCGCCAAACCACTTCTTCTGCAGTTCGGCAAGTTTGCCGGACTTGTTGAGCTTGGCGAGTTCACTGTCCATCAGGGCGTTGAGCGCGGCGCTGTCGGAATTGTTGCGGCCGGCCCACGAGAAGTAGGTCTTCGGGCCGAAGGTCGGCAGGACCACCTCGAACACGTCAGGACGCTGGCGCGCCGCTTCCAGAAGGTTCGGCAGGGAGTTGACGACGGCGCGGATGCGGCCTGCACCGAGGTCGGCATAGGCTTCCGAGAAGTCGGTGTAGGTCGAAACTGTCGCCTCGCCCTTGCCGCCCGTCTTCAGTTCGGCGGCGAACTTCTCAAGCGCTCCCAACTGAGCGGAGCCGGCCTGTGAGCCGACGGGCTTGCCGGCGATGTCGTCTGGCTTGGTGATTCCGGCATCGCCTTTGCGCTTCAGGATCGCCATCGTGGCGTCGGCAATCGGCGTGGACAGGTGATAGGCCTTCATGCGCTCGGGCGTCACCGTCACCGAAGTCACGACATAATCGAAACGGCTGGCGGCAAGGCCCGGCAAAATGCCCTGCCAAGGCAGGTCGAGCCGCTTCAATTCGACGCCCGGCAGCGCCTTCATGACCTCATTCATGACGTCCGCGGAATAGCCGACGATCTTGCCGTCCTTGACGAACTCGAAAGGCGCGAAGCGCGCTTCAGTGGCGACGATGAAGACCTTCTCGGCTTTGATCTTTTCGAGCAAGTCCGCGGCGCTTGCGGCGGGTGCGGAGAGAGCGGGAGCAAGCGCTGCGCCCAATAGAAGGACTTTCGCGTTCAGCGTGCGTTTCATGGTTTCGTTCCCCTTGATCAACGATCGCGTGAGAAGAGAAAGCATGGACCAAAGCGCAGAAAAATAGGAAAATGATGTGGTTTATATTAACAAAACTGATGTAAAGACACGGGATGCAGCTCGCCCAGTCCGACCTCCGTTCGCTCGCGGTCTTTCGCGCCGTCGTCGAGCACAAGAGTTTTCTCGGCGCACAGATCGCGCTCGGCCTCAGCCAGTCAGCCATCAGCTTTCACATCAAGGCCCTGGAGGATCGTCTGGGTTTCAAGCTCTGCAGGCGTGGGCGTTCCGGTTTCGATCTGACGGACCGAGGCGCAATCGTGCATGAGCGCTCGAAAGCGTTGTTTCTGGCGCTCAACGCCTTCGAGAGCGACATCGGCACGTTGAAGAACCGCATCACCGGCACGCTGAGGCTCGGTCTGGTGGACAACACCATTACCGATCACGAGTTGCCGATCCACAAAGTGATCGCCCGCATCAGCGAGAAGGCGCCCGAAGCGCGCCTGGAACTGGTCATCGATGCTCCCGACGCCCTGCTTTCGGAAATCGCCAATGGCGGCCTCGACATCGCGCTTCTGCCGGAGACCCAGCCATATCAAGGCTTGAGACTGTCACGTCTCAGGGAAGAGACGCATTCCCTCTATTGCGCCAAGGGCCACCCGCTTTTTGCCGCTCGGAAAGACCAGCTTTCCGTGGAACGCATCGAGGCCTTCGACTTCGTGGTGCGGCCTTATGCCAACATGCGCGAACTGCATTTCTTCCCGAAGGCGCGCGCCCGCGCCGCCGCCTCGAACATGGAAGCGCAGGCCATGTTCGTGATGTCCGGCCACTATCTGGGCTACCTGCCCGATCACTACGCCGAGGACTGGGTTCGCAAGGGGATTTTCCGCCCTCTGATGGCGGAAACGAGCCGCATCCAGTCGGCCTTTGTGATAGCCACGCGGTCCGCGGAAAAACCTTCGACCATACTCGATTTCTTCATCCGCGAGCTTGCAGGCTTCGCGTCAGAGGCGCTTCACAAGCAGAATGCGCGAATGCGGAGGAGTTGAAATGCCTGACAGGTTCGAGAGAGGAGAGGCGCCGTTTTCGGTTCGTGAAGCTGGCGTTCGATCCAGTCTCGGTTGAACAAGTTGGTTTCGTTCAAGATCGTGGAAGCGACGGCGCGGAAACCGTGCGTCGTGGCGCGGCCGTGATACCCCATCCGGTAGAGGGCATAGAGCATGGTGTTGCTGGACATGCAGTCGCCTTTTCCAGGCGAAGGGAAGATGTTGGCACTGCCGCCAGAAAGCGCGCGCAACTCGCGTAATACTGCGACGGCTTGGCGTGACAGAGGCACTAGGTGCTCCAGGCGCATTTTCATGCGTTCGGCCGGAATGCGCCACACAGCGGAATTTTCGGTGGGCCCGGCGGGACTCGAACCTTCAACCAGACCGTCGTGAGCGGCGCGACCGCGGTCGGCTGTTCTGATTTGCGGCTGTTCTGATTTGCCGAGGCGTCGCCACTGCGCGATCACGTCCGTCAGGTGTTTGCGCGATTGCTTCCGGCACAAGACCGGCATGGCCCCGCGCCGTGTCGGCGCCATCACCTCATCTGGACGACGACCTTCCCTTTGGCGCGTCCTTGTTCGAGATAGGCAAGCGCTTCCTTCGCCTGTCCGAACGGAAAGACCTTGTCGATCACCGGCCGGATGCGTCCCGCGTTGAGAAGCTCGCCGATTTCGGCGAGCCGCCGGCCGTCAGGATGCACGAACAGGAACGAATAGGACGCGCGACGCCTGGCGGCGCCGCGAATGATCTTGCGGCTCAGCAGTCCGAACAGGAACACCATCAACACGTTCATGCCTCGGGTGCGGGCGAACGCGGCGTCCGGCGGCCCGACGAGCGACACGATCGTGCTCCCGGGCTTCAGGATCCGAAGCGATCTCTCGATCGCATCGCCCCTGACGGTCCCCAGCACGGCGTCGTAGTCCCGCAGCACCTCCTCGAATTGCTGCTTCTTGTAGTCGATCACCTCGTCGGCTCCGAGGCTCCGCACCAACTCTACGTTTGCGGTGCTTGTCGTCGTCCCGACCTTTGCTCCCAGGTACTTGGCCAGTTGGATCGCGAATGTGCCGATGCCGCCGGAGCCTGCGGGGATGAACACCTTCTGACCCGGCTGCAGACGTGCTCGCTCCTTGAGCGCCTGCCATGAGGTCAGGGCAACCATCGGGACCGAGGCGGCCTGCACGAAGTCGAGATTCGGCGGCTTGAGCGCGGCGGCATCCTCCGGCACGACCGCGAACTCGGCGAGAGCGCCGGTTCCGAGGTCGAAGATGCTGGCGAAGACCGCATCGCCCGGCTTGAAGCGGGTCACGCGGCTTCCCACCTCGACCACGATGCCCGCCAAGTCGCTGCCCAGCGTGGCCGGCAGTTGAAATCGGAGGATGGGCTTGAAAGCCCCTTTCGGAATCATCGTGTCGACCGGATTCAAGCCGGCCGCGTGAACCTCGACCAGAATTTCATTCGGCTTGGGCGTCGGACGCGGAGTCTCGGTCAGCCCGACCTGATCCGGCTTGCCGTAACGCTTGAAGACGAGGGCTCTCATTTTCGATGTCCGAAGGTTGACCGCCGCGGCGGCGAAGGGAAGCGGGGCTTGCATCGGGCGCGCACGCCGTCAGAAGGCTCGGGCGGTGCGGGCAGGCCGCGATGCCACCGGCGCGTCAAGCCGCAGGTCCTTTCGAATCCCGGCGTCCACCAGGCCGGCCGGCGCAAATCTGCGGAGAAACTGCAGCCGCTTCGCGAGCTTCCCTGCCGCGTATCGGAGGTTCGGGCGCGCCGCATTGGCCGCCTTCAGCACGGTGTCGGCCACGACGGCGGGCTGTTCGGCCGTTGCCATCACCTCGCCCACTCTCTGGTTCACGCCGGCGCGAGCGTCGCGATATTCGTCGAGCTTGGCATCCGGCTCCATGAAGTTGGAGTCGAACGGCGTCTTGGTGTACGCGGGCTCGATGACCGTGACGCGGATGCCCCTCGTGCGCAGTTCATGGTCGAGCGATTCCGAGTAGCCTTCGACCGCGTGCTTGGTCGCGGCATAGAGCGCGCCGTAAGGCATCGGCAGAAAGCCGAGCACCGAGCCGATGTTGATGATGCGGCCATGGCCCTGGCGTCGCATGTGAGGCACGACGGCGCGCGTCATCCGGACCAGTCCGAAGAAGTTCGTCTCGAAAATCGCGCGGGCCTGAGCGATCGAGCTCTCTTCAGCTCCGCCGGGGGCAACACCGAAGCCGGCATTGTTCACGAGCAGATCGATGCGGCCGTCGCGGCGGATCACTTCGCTGACCGCGGCTTCGACCGATTCATCGCTGGTCACGTCGAGGGACAGCATCTCGAACGCTTGCTTGCGGGCCTGGGCTCCCCGGCGGCTGGTGCCGTAGACCTTGTAGCCGGCCTGCGCAAGCCGCTCCGCCGTGGCTTCGCCGATCCCCGACGAGGCGCCGGTAACGACCGCGATTTTTCTCTTGATCTTGTCCATGGCTTTCTCCGTTGCCAGCCCCCGGCCTTTTTGATCGCGATCGTAATTATTGATATACATTAGGATCGCAATTATAATTGTCAAGACCCGTGATTCCCGAGGGGACCAGCGACATGCGCGTTTCAAAAGAACAGGCCGCCAAAAATCGTGAACGCATCCTCGAGGCCGCCGCCCGCCTCATGCGGGAGCGCGGCATCGCCGGCGTCGGCGTTGACGCTCTCGCGGAGGCGGCCGGGATGACTCACGGCAGCCTTTACAGTCAGTTCGGCTCCAAGGAGCGGCTCGTGGAGGAAGCGGTAACCTATGCGATCGACGCCAAGGGGCGGGAGTTGCCGGAGGAATTTGTCCTCGGCGACTACGTCTCCGAATATCTCTCCAAGGCGCACCGCGACGAGCCGGGAAGTGGCTGCCCGTTCGCGGCGTTGTGCTCCGAGATACCGCGACAAGGTGCCGCTGTGAGAGAACGATTCACGGCCGGAGTGCGCGGCCTGATCGCCTTGCTGAGCCGCCGAATGGAGTCCGGGCTGAAACCCCGGCAGCGCGAGGACAAGGCGCTCGCAGCCGCCGCCTCGATGGTGGGAGCCCTCGTGCTCGCCCGGGCCGTCGACGATCCCAAGCTGTCCGACGATATTCTGCGCGCGACGAGGAATTCGCTGGCGGGGTGAGGGCGCGTCTCGGCTACTATGGACCGCGCGTCGTGCGGCGGGCCTATTATGTACCTTACGCCTACGCTCC
>Ga0105239_10009325_pt1 | contig 11084 bp, 8 predicted proteins | sample KBSC44metaG_FD_92761 | JGI IMG/M metagenome (GOLD analysis project Ga0105239, IMG submission 92761) | Corn rhizosphere microbial communities from Kellogg Biological Station, Michigan, USA - KBS C4-4 metaG | ecosystem: Host-associated > Plants > Roots > Rhizosphere > Soil | place: Michigan, USA...
CGCGCCGGGTGATGAAGCGGCTGTCGCGGTAGTAGAGATGCTCGTCCTTGTCATAGAGAAAGTCGGTCGTCGCCCAAAACTCCTGGTCAGCATGCGCCAGGTAGCGCTCGTCGCCAGTGGCTCGGGACAGGGCGACCCAGGCGGGAGGCGCCATGAACAAGGCGTCACTCCAACACCACCGCTCCTGGCAATGTGGATGTTTGTCGCTGTCGAATTCCAGTGACACTGTCGATGGTTGGGCCAGCACGGCGTCGAAGCGAGCCCGGGTCGGAGCCAGCTTGGCGGAGTCGTGGATATGTTGGGCTGCCCATATCCAGACCGCACCGGTGGCGTCGGCATCGGCATGACGGGGTCTCTGGTCAAATCCCCAGCCCTCGGCGTTGCCGTGAGCGAGGATGGTGTCGGCATAGCGTCGGTCGTGGGAAGCATCAGCGAATGCGGCCAGTCCGATGTAAAAAGCCGCTTGAATCCAATCCCGCCGCCCTTCGGTATCCTGGCGGAAGGCGGCCTCCGGGATGTAGTCAAAGCGATCCAAATGACTCAACTGCCAGTCCGCGACCCTGGCACCCTCGGCCAGGACGGCCGTGTGGGTTACGGAGCCGGGTGTCTCGCGCGGACTTGCCGCGGCCGTAGCGACAGGCCCCTGCAGGACTACCGAGGCCAGAAACGTTGCCAGAGTACATAGCCGGTACACGTCGGCTTACCCCAACTCGGCCAGGCTCAGAACATCCATGTCGTCGAACTCCAGATTCTCGCCTCCCATCGACCAGACGAAGCGGTAGTCACCCGTGCCGACACCGCTATGCATCGACCAACTCGGTGAGAATACTGCCTCGCCCTCATCCATGAATACCGTTCGGGGCTCCGACGGCTCACCCATGATGTGCATGACTCGTGCCGGCGCGGCGTCGAAATACATGTAGATCTCACTGCGCCGCTGATGTGTGTGCGGGGGCATGGTGTTCCACACATTGCCGATATCCAACTCGGTGAAGCCCATCACAAGCTGGCAGGTGGTGACCAGGCCCGGCCGGATGCTCTGGCGGATCACGCGCCGGTTGGCTGTTTTCTGATCGCCGGCCCGGATCACGCGCGCCTCTTCGAGACGAACCAGGCGACTCGGATGAGCCGCGTGAGCCGGATAGCTGACGAAATAGAACTTCGCGGGCGCATCGGATGAGCGGCTGCCGAATTGCACCGTCTCGACTCCGCGGCCGATATAGAGGCTGTCCAGTCGCGCGAGGTCGTAACGCGTGCCGTCGAGGTCAATCCAACCCGGTGCGCCGATGTTCACCACACCAACTTCGCGGCGCTCGCAAAAATAACGTGCGGCCAGATTGCGGTCGGTGGGGAGCTTGAGGACTGTCTCCAGCGGCATGGCCGAGCCGACGACAGCCCGGTCTACCTCGATATAGGTCATGGACAGCTCGCCGGGGCGGAACAGGTCGCCAATGACGAAGGTGTCCCGAATCTCCCTGGCCGTCATACGACGCAGACCCGCAGCGTCCGTGCTGGCGCGCAATTTCATGTTTTCCGAGCTCACCCTTAGCCTGCTTAGGTATTACCAGTCGAGTGGACAATCCACGAACATAGTTGACCAGTTTCGCCCGGATTTGGCTACCACTGTCACGTCGTGGCAATTTGGTTCCTTAAAATTCAATCAGTTAGCGCGCAACCAAGCTTTCTAATGCCTTACTTACTTGACAAGTTACCCCGACATTGGTCATTTTGGTCTTACCAGTTGGTGCAAATGCACACGACTGGATCGACCAAAATCGGGTGCTGGGAGGGGGGTAAATGAGACGGTTGCAGCGTTTTTTGATGACGTCCGCGGCGATTACGGCTGTTGGCGCGGCGGGCGGTGGGGTGGCCGGCGCGGCTGAAGACCCGCCGGCGGATCAGCCGAATGATTCCACGCAGCTCGAGCAGATCACGGTCACGGCGACCAAGCGCCTCGAACGGCTGCAAGACGTTCCTGTGGCCGTGACGGCGTTGACTTCCGACACCCTGGAGCGCAACAACGTTCGCGAGATCGCCGACCTGGTCAAGCTCTCACCCAGCCTCCAGGTAACTTACGGCTCGCAGCCCGGCAACTTCGTCATCAGCATGCGCGGTATCGGCACCTTCTCCAGCGGTATCGCCGTGGAGTCGGATGTCGCGGTCGTCATCGACGACGTGCCGCTTGCCTACCAGGCCGAGTCCTTCATGGACCTCATCGATGTCGATCGTGTGGAAGTGCTGCGAGGTCCACAGAGTACCCTGTTCGGCAAGAGCGCCATCGCCGGCGTTCTCAACATCACCACCGCCGCGCCGACCGCGGAATTCACCGCGAAGGCCATGGGCTACTACACCGACGACAATGAAGTGCGCGCGGGGTTCTCGCTTTCCGGGCCATTGAGCGATACGTTGCGCTATCGCTTGACTGTGGAAGACAGTCATTACGACGGTAATGTAACCAACATCCACAACGGGCAGAAGATCAACGGCAGCTCCGGCCTCACGGTATCGGGCAAGTTGCAGTGGCTGCCGACGGATAATTTTACGTTCACGGTGTCGCCGCGCTTCAACCGCAACCAGTCAACCTGTTGCTCGAGTCCGATCACCTCGGTGCCGCCCGGTCTGTATTACCAGGGAGCCACCCAGTTGCCGGAAAGCGTGGTACTGAAGGGGATTCCCGTCGGTTCCCACAACCAATACGTCGACATGGACTACCGCAATGGCGGCGGCGACTCGCGCCTGTACGGCGCCACGGCCAAGGCGGACTACAACTTTTCCGATTCCTCGTTCATGAAGGGCTACACCCTTTCGTCGATTACGTCGTACGATCACTGGCGGATGTTCGACTACCAGGACACCGACGGTACTGCCGTACCGTTCCTCCTCTACTACCCGCTGACCAAGCCCTCGGGAATCGACAGCGGTGCCTCTCAGCACGGCTTTTTCCATGCCACCGGGACGACCCAGGAGTTGCGCATCACGTCGCCGGGTGATACCCGGTTCCGCTACGTCGCCGGGCTCTGGTACGCCAAGAACGTGTTGAATCGTTACCTGGCGAAAGGCCCGGTGTTGAACTACGTGGCCTACCTGGGATCGCACGACAATATCAACTACGCGGGCTTCTTCAATGCGACCTTCGATCTCACCGACAAGCTGAGCCTGGTCGGAGGCTATCGCCATAACCTGGAAAAGATCGATTACGTCTTCGACAACTACACCTCCGTCCCGACCCGGCACTTCAGCAAGTCCGACCAGGAATGGTCTAATACCGGTAAGGCCGGCCTGGAGTATAAGTGGACTCCGGACATCATGACCTATGCGACCTTTTCGACCGGTTACAAAGGTCAGGCGTACGACCTGGTCAGCACCTTCGACGCCAAGGAAGCCGCGCAGATGCCGGTGCCGCACGAGACGGCACACAGCTACGAAGTCGGTATCAAGACCAGCCTGTTCGACCGGCGCATGTACCTGAACTTCGATCTGTTCGATACCAACTATCATGGCTTCCAGACCTCGGTGACCTCGGCCCTGCCGGACGGCACCTTCCTGACCTTCCTGCAGAGCGTCGGCCAGTTGCGCACCCGGGGCGCGGAGTTGGATGCGCAGGCGAAGGTGACCGCCAATCTCACCTTCAACGGCTCCTACGCCTACACCCAGGCGACCGTCGTTCAGTTCGCCGATGGTCCCTGTTACAACGGCCAGCCGGCCGGCACCGGTGCGGGTCAGTGTTTCCCGTTTGATGGCGGTAAGGCGCAGAACCTGGCCGGCGCGCGCCTGAACAACGTTCCCATGAACAAGTTCGACCTGGGCGGCGAATACGATCATGCCCTGTGGGGGCTGCCGTTCGGGGGGTTCCTGACCTTCGACTATCGCTGGCAGTCGGCTGTCAACTTCACACTCAGCCAGGATCCGCGCACCATCCAGGGCGCCTATGGCATCGCCAACTTCAGCGCGGGCATCAATGACAACAAGGATCACTACAAGGTGAGCCTGTTCGTCAACAACGCCTTCGACAAGCACTATGCAGCGGGTATTTCCGACACGACTTCGGGTTTCGCGCCCGCGGGCGGCGGCACGGTCGTCGGGGCCTATGGATCGAGCTGGACGCCTGCGCGTGACTCGTTCATGTACTACGGCATTCGAGTCGATCTGAAGTATTAAAAGAGTACGACGCGCTGGTGTCCCCTTGCACCGCGCGTCTACTGGGGTCGTCCGTGATGAGCGGACGGCCCCACATCTTTTAGCGGGGGCGGCTCAAGGCCGCTAGCGGGTAGTGGAGGCCGCGCGCCGCGCGATTTCCTCGCGCTTGGCGGCGAGTCGTGACCGGGTTTGCTCCATCGCTTCCAACTCGGCGGTGTGCATCAGGTTTTCGATCAAGCCGCTCAGGTGAGCCTGCATCGCCGCCCGCGCGGCCTTCGGATCGCGAGTCCGGAGGCTCTCTACAATGGCCTGGTGCTCGTCATTCAGAGGCACGGTGCGTACTTCGCGCGCACGATCCAACATGGTCATGCACAGGCGTGACTTGTAACGCAGGTCCCACGTGCTTTCGACAATCCGTACAATTGCACTATTGCGCGTAGCTTGGGCGATGGCGATGTGAAACTGCCGATCGGCGAGCTCGCTTTGTTCCTTGGTGGCTTCCTTGTTGTTCATTTCCACCACCAGGGTTTCCAGGTAGGTGAGCTCCTCGTCGGTGATCAGGGTAGCGGCCAATGCGGCAACTTCGCCCTCGAACAGACGCCGCGCTTCGGCGTGCTCAAAAGCGCCGATGTCGAGATCCTTCGGAGCGGTCGGTGCTTGCGCCGGCGATGGGCTGCTCTGACGAACATAAACGCCGGAGCCTTGCCGGGCCTCCAGCAATCCGCGCATTTCCAGGGCAATGACGGCCCGCCTTACGGTGGGACGGCTGACGCCGAACTCCTCGGCCAGGTCGCGCTCGGAGGCCAGACGTTGACCCGGTTGATAGCGACCTTCGGCCACGGCTTTTTCGATCGCCGCGGCGACCTGCTGATAACGACGGAGAGAATTGAGAGTGGGAATCGACATCCGGTTTCCGATAGGCGCCCTGGACACCTTGTATCACACGAACAGGGCGCCCCGGAAATGCTCAGCTCGTGGTGGTCCGGGCATCCACGGGCACCGGCAGCAAGCGGTCACACTCTTGAGCTATGCTTTAACTGCCGCTGCAGCATTGGAGACTGCCGTTCATGCGATTCAAGGGGCTGGCGATCTTGGGTGTCGCCGCACTGGTTCTCGGGGCTGGAGCCTGGTTTGCCCACCGCGTGGTGGAGCAGGCGCACATCGGTACGGCCTACGTAGCGAAGCTGACCTGCTCCTGTCTGTTCGTCTCCCATCGTTCGATGCGGTCCTGTGCAACGGACTACGACATGCCGGAAGCCAAATTGCTGACCGAGGAAGTCGGGACCGGGAGTGTCACCGTTTCCGCGCTCGGGCACCTGGTCAGCACGCGTGCCGTGTTTGATCAGGGCTTTGGTTGTCACCTGGTCAACTGACGGTGCCACTCATGTCACGTGTTGGTTGGGTGGCGCTGTTGTGCCTGGTCTCGAGCGCGCATGCGGCCCTGGTGCCGTTGCCTGCTCAGCCCGCCGGAGTTGCCTGGCCCCAGGCGGATTGGCCGATGGGACCCCTCCCGGAGCAGGCGGATGCTGCCGCCTTGCAAGCGGCCATGAAGGATGCGTTCGAGAGCAAAGTGACTACTCTGGGTGAAACGCGCCAGGTGGTCATTATTCACGGCGGCCGGCTGGTGTATGAGCAGTACGCGGCCGGGTACGGCCGTGATATGCGGCTGATTTCCTGGTCCATGGCAAAGTCGGTGACCCAGGCACTGGTGGGTGCGGCGGTGTTGCAGGGCCTGGTGGATATCAACAAGCCCATGGGCAATCCGCGTTGGGCTTCCGATGATCCTCGTGCACGCATTCCCTGGCGTAACTGGCTACAAATGACGGATGGTCTGCGTTACTTCGAGATCGGCGCACCGCTCCAGCGCAGTGATGCGGCCAAGAAGCTGTTTGGCCCGGGACGATTGGACGTGGCTCAGTATTGCGCCGGCCTGCCGCTCATTCATACACCGGGGACGGTCTGGAATTACGACTCCTGTGGCTTTGTGTTGCTGTCGGACGCGTTGACACGTGCCGTCGTGCCCCATCCCGCCTCACCCGAAGCACGGCGTGCCGCGATGTTGAAGTGGATGCGCTCGAGTCTGTTCGATGTCTTAGGGATGGAGGCTCAGCCGGAGTTCGATGCCACCGGCCTGTACTACGGCAGCTCCATGATTTTTGGCACGGCGCGCGATTTTGCGCGGCTGGGCCTGTTGTATCTGCGCGATGGCGTTTGGGATGGGCGTCGTGTTCTGCCCGAAGGGTGGGTCGATTTCGCTCGTACACCGGCACCGGGGACGAACGCGGACATCTACGGCGCCGGGTGGTGGCTCAATCCCCAGCAGGGGAAAGGGCGTCCTTTGCCGGTGTTGATCGATACCGGGCCGCAGCGGGATGCTTTCAGGGCGCAGGGCTTCGAGGGGCAGGTGATCATGGACATTCCCTCGAAAGACCTGGTGATTGTACGGTTGGGGCTCACCCCCGATGCGGATCGGGGGTGGGCTGCCGTGGGCGACTGGCTGGGGCGCGTGGCGCGGGCGTTTCCCGAGGTGTCACACGGTGCGGTTTCGGCGTCCGCGAACGCGCGGTGACCCGCGCATGGCGCGTTACTTCACATTGAACGTGGGCACTCCGCTGCCGTTCTCGATAAACGTGCACTTGCCATCGCTGCAAACCTTCAACTCCATCTCGATACGCTTTAATTGCACGTATTGCTCGGGTGAGAGCCCGATCGCCTGGCGATAGGCGTTATCGGCCGCGGCACGTGACTCCTCGGCCGCCTTGCGCTGATCCTCGGCCAGCTTGATCTGCTTCTCGGTCTGGACACGCTGCTCCTGGGCCGCGGTCTCGATGCGTTGGCTCTTGATGGCATCCGGTGGATTCGCGCGGCCGACGGTCATGGTGATGAGCCGCACCGGGATCTGCTTGTCCTTGATGAATTGAGTGAGATTGGTGCGGATCTCCTCATCAATAGCGTCCAGCGCGGTGGTGCTGATCGCCGTCTCATTCATGCCGCGCCTGCGCACGGCCTGGCGGACGAACTGGCCGAAGGGCTGCTCGATGTTATTTTCATACCAATTCGGGCCGAAATTCCTGACCAGGTCGACCGAGCTGGTGACCTGCAGTGTAATGATGGCGTGAAAGCTGATGGGGACGCCGTCCGACGTCATGGTGTCCGGCAGATTCGCCTCGAAGCGGCGCGGCTGCATTGACACATCCACGCCTTCGGTGGTGATGGCCGTAAACGTACGACCGGTTTTCACCGGCTCGGGATTGACGCCGCCGTGACCGAAAATCAACGGCTTTTCAATCAGGACGACCTCATGCCCGGCATCAGGCGCATAGCTGCTGCATCCAGTCAGCACCAGGGCGAGTGGCAGCGAAAGCCTTTTCATGAATCAACACCTCGTGTGTGATGAGGGTGAGTAACAAGACTCCCCAACAACATTATATGCCTTTGGCGTGTGCGCGGCGATGCAGGCGGTTCGGCCACCCGCCTTATCGTGCTGGCCGTCGTGGCCTGCGGATCCAATCTCGTTTAACCTGTGGTTGCGTTGCGATTAAAAGTCACGACCACATGGACCCATTGTTTGAAATCGACCTCGACCCGGTGGCCAAGGGATCGCGGGATTCCTCACAAAGCCTGTATCGCCAATTGAAGGCGGCGATTCTGGATGGCCGCCTGGCCGCCGGAACCCGGTTACCGCCAACCCGCAAGTCGGCCGCTTTCTTCGGAACCTCCCGTAACACCGCCGTGGAGGTCTACGAAAGACTGCTGAACGAGGGCTATGTCGTCTCCCGACACGGGTCGGGTACTTATGTGGCCGATAAAGTCCCTGAAGCCCCTTCTCGCGCAACCCTCCCGGTGACGCGTGGGGCCAGGGGCGTGAATCAACGCCCGAGCGGCCTCCGTTCACGCGTCCGGGATGAGAGCTTACCGACCCCGCGTCTGAACTCCTTCTGGGTGAGTCCCGAGGTCACCGCAGCGATGGGTTTCTGGCGGGAGGAGCGCGTGCAGCCGGTGACGCGATCCCACACCGCGGCGGTGGATTTCCGTCCCGCGTTGATTGATTCACGGCTGTTTCCTTTCGACATTTTTCGCCGGGTGAGTGCCCAACAGCTCAGGGGCTTGGAAAAGAAGCCCGCGACTTTCAAGAGCGCTCAAGGGAACCAGGGAAACTATCGGCTTCGCGAGGCGATCACCCAACACATCGCGTTGACGCGCGCGGTGGTCTGCCTGGCGGAGGATGTGTTGGTCACCTCCGGTGCCCAACAGGCATTCGATCTCCTGGCGCGAGCGTTGGTGATTCCGGGAGAGACGGTCGTTGCGGTCGAGGATCCGGGCTATCCGCCGATGCGCGTGGCGTTCGCGGCCGCCGGGGCGAAACTCGTGCCGGTCGGAGTCGATGCCGAGGGATTGATGGTCGAGCAACTGCCTCCCGACGTGAATGTCATCTGTGTCTGTCCGTCACACCAATTCCCGTTCGGCGCCACCTTGTCCGCGAGCCGGCGCCAGGCGCTGATCGCATTCGCACGTAGCCGCGGTGCGGTAATCGTGGAGGATGACTACGACGGCGAGTTTCGTTACGACGGGGCTTCCTTGCAGGCACTGCGCTCGGCCGATGCCGCCGATGTCGTGTTTTATGTGGGCACGTTCTCCAAGTGCATGCTGCCGGCGCTGCGATTGGGATTCCTGGTGGCGCCCGAGTGGGCGATGCGGACGTTGATTTCGGTCAAGAACTGCATTGATTGGCATTGCTCAACGCCCGTGCAGTTGGGAGTTGCAGGATTTATTGCGCAGGGCCACCTGGCGCGTCATGTCCGCAAGATGCGTCAGGTCTATCGGCAACGCCGGGACGCACTGCTCACGGCGCTGGCCAGGGAAGTAGGCCAATGGTTGGAGCCCGTGCCGTCCTGCTACGGAATGCACGTGGCGGCCACCGTACGTCATTCGGCAAATCTCGATCTGGAGCTCGTGGCCGAGACACTGCAAAGCCACAATGTCAAAATTCATACTGTGGCGCGCTACTACCTGAATCAACAGGGGAAGCCTGGCCTCATCTTCGGCTGCGGGGTGGTGGGCTTGCCCGAGATTGCGCAGGGCATCGGCGCTCTGCGCAAAGTGTTGATGCGGTTTTAGCGCTGCGACACAGAAATCCACCAGGTTGGATTGCAATATAACTCCCCGCGACAGGAGCCGGGTGCTGCGATAGCTTTGGGGGAGTGGCTCGAGCCGGATTGTGCGCTGCAGTTGTGGCGTGGAGAGCGCAATGAATGCAACCTGCGAGGGTGTGCTTGCAATCGACAATGAGAAAGATCTCGTAGAGGCGCGACGTATGGCCCGTGAGGATTAGACAACGTGCTCGATCCCCAGGCCACCATCCGTTTGCTCCATGCCGAGCTCGACCAGACCAACCGCGAGGTGATGGCGCTGACCCTCGAGTTCGAGCAGCAGGTCGAGTCGCTCCAGGCGGAAATCGCCGAGCGCCAGAGAGCGGAAGCCGAGCGCCAGGCCCAGCTCGAGCGGCTGAATCTTGCGTACGAGGAGTTGCGCCGTACCCAACAGGCCATCACACAACAGGAGCGCCTGCGCGCCCTGGGCCAGATGGCCAGCGGTATCGCTCACGATATCAACAACGCCATTACCCCGATCTCCTTATATACGGACCTGTTGCTGGCGAACGAGTCGGGATTGAGTGCGCGCGGCCGCGGATGCCTGGAAACCATCAGCCGGGCGATCGGCGATGTGGCGAATACCGTGGCGCGCATGCGGGAATTCTATCGGCCGCGCGAGGCGGAGGCCGCGCTCCAGCCGGTGGATCTGAACGAGATGGCACGCCAGGTATTGGATCTGACACGCGCGCGCTGGTTCGATATGGCCCAGCAACGGGGTGTGTTGATCGAAGTCCAGACCCAGTTGGCCCAAGGCCTGCCGAGCGTCGCGGGACTGGCGAGTGAGATTCGTGAGGCGCTCACCAATCTCGTCTTCAACGCCGTCGACGCCATGCCGAGCGGCGGGAAGCTGACTCTACGTACGGCAGCCGGCGCGGGCGAGATCCGTTGCGAAGTCAGTGATACGGGTGTCGGGATGGATGAGGACACCCGGCGGCGCTGCCTCGAGCCCTTTTTTACCACCAAGGGCGAGCGCGGCACTGGCCTGGGGCTGGCGATGGTCTACGGTGTTGCCCAGCGACACCGGGCCCAGGTCGAAATCGACAGTACACCGGGTCAGGGCACGACCATGGCGTTGGTTTTTCCGCGCGCCCCTGCCGTGGCCGAGTCGCAAAAGCTCCCTGAAGCACCCGAAACGCCCGAGACACGGGCGTCCGGCCGCTGACGGAGAGAAATCGGCGAACGTGGATTGCATGCTGAGCAAGCCACCGCAACTGCGTGAGCTTCGGTCGGCGTTACGCGCTCTGACCCGGGACCGATGAGGTCCAATACATGCCGTCCTGGAAACGGACCTCTGCGTCTTCCACGAGTTTGCCGAGGTGCGCCTCGAGCGAGCGCTTCGCCAGCGGGTAGAGAGTCTTCGCGACATCGTCGTAGACGAGCGGCAACAGAGTCTCGAGGGATGCGTGTCCGCCGGCCGTCAGCAGGCCCTGTCTGACCTTCATTTCACGGCCCAGCCGATGCTGGATGAGTCGCCGCGCCTCGGCGTGTGGCTTGCCGATCAGGTGTCCATGTCCGGGGGCCAGGCAGCCGAGCTCGAGAGTGAGTAGTCGCTGCAACGAGTGTATGTAAGCACGCATGTTGCCATCCGGAGGCCAGATGACCACTGTCGAGCCCTGCATGATGTGGTCGCCGGTGAACAACATCCCGGTTTCGGGGAGCAGGAAGCACACATGGTTGGAGGCATGCCCAGGGGTGAACAGTACCCGTACCGGAACTCCACCGATTTCCATCGAGTTCCCTTCCGCGAGCTCACGATCCAACAGCAACCCGACGTTGTGCTCCCCGGCATCGGAC
>Ga0105239_10009326_pt1 | contig 11084 bp, 13 predicted proteins | sample KBSC44metaG_FD_92761 | JGI IMG/M metagenome (GOLD analysis project Ga0105239, IMG submission 92761) | Corn rhizosphere microbial communities from Kellogg Biological Station, Michigan, USA - KBS C4-4 metaG | ecosystem: Host-associated > Plants > Roots > Rhizosphere > Soil | place: Michigan, USA...
GGTATACTTTCCGACAATCCGACACGGAGGTCGCATGTATCGTCTTCTTACGTGGTTCGCGCTGCTCGCCGCCATTCCCACCGTCGCCCTTGCCGACGATATCCCGCTCGCCGACTTCGCGCGCCACGCCCAGTTCCGCGACATCAAGATCTCGCCTGAGGGCGACTACCTCGCGGCGAGCGCGGTCGTCGATGGCAAGGCGGTGCTTTCGCTGATCCGCCTCGCGGACATGAAGGGCGTGAACCTGCGTCCGCGCGAGGACGACGAGATCGCGAGCTTCACCTGGGTCGGTCCGCACCGCGTGTTCTACACCGTGCAACTCAAGGCCGGTGGTTTCGAGGCGCCGTTCGCGACCGGCGAGATCTACACGGTCGACGCCGACGGTAGCCGCCAGGCGCGCCTGATCGGCTATCGCGCGAAGGGCGAGGGCATCAGCGCCGAACTCGTGTGGCCCGTGTCGACGCGCGACAACCGCGTGCTCGTCGCGACGACGCGCTGGAACGGCAGCGCCGACGGCGCCTATCCGGTTGCCGCATGGATCGATGTCGCGACCGGCAAGACGAACGACATCGTGACCGCGCCGATCCGCAACGCGCGCTTCGTCGCCGACAACGATGGCCAGGTCCGCTTCGCGGCGGCGCGTGGCACCGACCAGAAGATGCGCGTCTACTACCGCGCGAAGGAAGGCGCGGAGTGGGAGCTGCTGTTCGACGAATCGCATGACGACCAGATGTTGTATCCGGCCGGGTTCGATCGCGACAACGCGAACGCATATTTCTACTGCGACGGTGCGAAGAAGGTCGGCGGCTTGTGCCGCTGGAATGTCGCCAAGCGCACGCTCGCCACGCTGTGGAGCGGAGAGGAGGCCGGCGTCGACGAGCTCGTGACGAGCTTCGACCAGCGCGACATCGTCGCGGTCCGCTCGATGCCCGGCCGTCCGGCGACGACGCTGATCCAGCACGATGCACCCGAATCGAAGCTGCTCGCGCTGTTGTCGCCGCAGTTCCCGGGCGAGGACGTCTCGCTGCGCAGCAGTACCACCGACGGCGGCAAGGTCGTGTTCCTGGTGTCGAGCGACCGCAATCCCGGCCAGTTCTACCTGTACGACGCGAAGGCGCGCAAGGCGAGCTTCCTGTTCGGGCGGATGCCGTGGATCAAGCCGGACAACATGGCCGCGGTGGAACCGGTTTCGCTGAAGGCGCGCGACGGCCTCGCCCTTCACGGCTACCTCACGCGCCCACCGGGCAAGGCCGAAGCGAAGAACCTGCCGCTGGTCGTGTTCGTGCATGGCGGGCCCTACGGTCCGCGCGACGAATGGCGCTTCGATCCGTATGTGCAGGTCCTCGCGAGTCGTGGCTACGCGGTGCTGCAGGTGAACTATCGCGGCTCCGGCGGCTATGGCCGTGCGTTCGAGCAGGCCGGTTACCGCGAGTGGGGCGGCAAGATGCAGGACGACGTCACCGACGCGACGCGCTGGGCCTTCGCGCAGGGCATCGCCGACCCGAAGCGCACCTGCATCTTCGGCGGCAGCTACGGCGGCTATGCCGCGCTCGAGGGCGCGGTCAAGGAACCCGATCTGTACCGCTGCGCGATCGGCTACGTCGGCGTGTACGACCTGCGCATGATGTACAGCCGCGGCGACATCCAGCAATCGCTGTACGGCGAGAACTACCTCAAGCGCGTGCTCGGCGAGGACGAAACCGAACTGGCCGCTCGCTCGCCGATCGCGCACATCGACCGGATCAAGGCGAAGGTCATGCTCATCGTCGGCGGCCAGGACAAGCGCGTGCCGCCCGGCCATGGCCTCGCGCTGCACTCGGCCCTGAACAAGGCGCACGTCGAGCACGAGTGGCTGTACCAGCGCACCGAGGGGCATGGTTTCTACGACGAGAACAACCTCGCCGACCTGTATTCGAAGGTGCTCGCCTTCCTCGACGGCGCCATCGGAAAGCCGGCAACGAACTGATCGCCCGACCGCGCATCGGGTGGCGGACGACCCGCCCCGATGCGTGACGCGGTTCACGCTTTTCCGGGGGTCGACGCGCCCGTTGTCGCTAATTCACCCACTTCGGCGTTAGGCATATTCAAGCCCCCTGTGGAGTGTCCTGAACGATGCAACCCGTTGCCGAGCTGGAGTACTGGATCACCACGCCCGATGCCGAGCCCCGCCGCGTCGGACGCGCGAATCCGCTGGCGTTCTTCAATCCGGGGGAATGCGGCGCATGGGTCGCGACCCTGCGCGCGTTGCGCGCGTTGCCGAGCACCTCGACCACCCGCTACGCCAGGAACGATGCTTCCGCGGACGAGGCGGACGACGACCCATTGCCGCCGCTCGCGTTCGACCCCAGCGGAGCCTGATTGCGCCCCCAGGGAGTCCCGCGCAGGCCGGCGGGGGCAGGGATGCTTTCACGCGCACGACAGGTTCGGGGAACGCTGCGCGGTCGATCGCGGATGGCGCATCATGCGCCTCCGGTCGCCACGTCGAACTGAAATGATCCGACTCCTGCGATTCCCCGGCGCGATCGCGCGCGATCCCGCCATCGAGGTGTGGATGCGTGCGCATGCGGGCGAGCTCGGCGCGATCGCACAGCACTGGTTCTCGGTCATCCGCGATTGCGGCGACGACGTGCGCGAGCTGCTGCACGACGGACATCCGACCGCGTGCATCGGTGACGCCGCATTCGCCTACGTCAACGCGTTCACCGCGCACGTCAATGTCGGGTTCTTCCGTGGTACCGCGATCGCCGATCCGGCAAACCTGCTGGAAGGCACGGGCCGGTTCATGCGCCATGTCAAACTGCGCCCCGACCGCGAGGTCGATGCTGGCGCGCTGACACGGCTGATCCGCGCCGCGCATGCCGACATGCGCGCGTGCGTGCGGACTGCATGACGCATCGCGCCGCTTCGAGGACGCAGCAAGGGAAGACGCATGGTACGCATCGGCCTCATCTCCGACACGCATGGCCTGCTGCGGCCGGAAGCCGTCGCGTTCCTGCGCGGCTGCGACCATATCGTGCACGCGGGCGACATCGGCGACGAACGCATCCTCGCGGAGCTGTCGCGCCTCGCGCCTGTCGTCGCGGTGCGCGGCAACAACGACCACGGAGCGTGGGCGGAGGCGCTGGCGGAGACCGAAGTCGTACGGTTCGGCGAAGTCGTCGTGTGCGTGATCCACGACCTCGCGCAGCTCGCGCCGGATCCGCGCGCCGCAGGCGTGCGCGTGGTCGTCTCGGGTCATTCGCACAAACCGTCGGTCGAGCGACGCGACGGTGTTCTCCACGTCAACCCCGGCAGCGCGGGCCGGCGGCGCTTCAAGCTGCCGGTTTCGGTGGCGGAGCTGATCATCGGCGGCTCGTCCGTTTCCGCGCGCCTCGTCGAGCTCGACCTGCAACCTTCATCGTAGAAGCGCATGCTGCACGCGCAAGCTGCAAGACCCGCGTATCGTGCAGCCCGGCGGCGCTGCGGATCATCACGGAGACGGCGATGGCGGAAAACAAGACCAAGGCAACGCGGGCGAGCGTCGAAGGCTACATCGCCGCGATCGAAGACGAGGCGAGGCGCACCGACTGCCGCGCGCTGCTGAAACTCATGTCCGATGCGACGAAGGAGAAACCGACGATGTGGGGCACGAGCATCGTCGGCTTCGGCAGCTACCACTACCGCTATGACAGCGGCCGTGAAGGCGACATGTGCATCGTCGGCTTTTCCTCGCGCAAGGGCGATATCAGCCTCTACCTCACCGCAGGCTTCGAAGGACGCGATGCGCTGCTCGCGCGGCTCGGCAAGCACAAGGTCGCGAAGGCGTGCCTGTACGTGCGCAGGATGAGCGACGTCGATCCCAAGGTCCTCAAGCAACTCGTCGCGGCGGCGTTCGAGGACCGGAAGCGTCGCCACGCTTGAGGCGCACCTGAACGCGCACCATGATTCGCCTGTGCGTCGGTACCATCCGGAGAGCCCATGCCCTGGTTGATCGCAAAATACTTCCTTACTGCGGCGGTGGTGGTGCTCGTCTCCGAAGCGGCGAAACGCAGTGACAAGCTCGGGGGATTCATCGCCGCGCTGCCGCTCGTGACCTTGCTCGCGCTCATCTGGCTGCACGTCGAGAAGCAGCCGCAGACAAAGATCGCCAATCACGCCTGGTACACGTTCTGGTACGTCGTGCCCACGTTGCCGATGTTCCTCGTCTTCCCCTTGCTGCTGCCGCGCATCGGATTCTGGCTCACCCTGCTGGCCTGCGTCGGCATCACCGTCGTCTGTTTCGCGTTGTTCGCAGTGGCGGTGCGTTCGTTCGGCATCCAGTTGCTGCCCTAGACGGGCGTCATCGTTCGGTCGCGCGACCATCGCTTCGCATGCGCATTCAAGCCTCGAGCGTCCTCAGGTAACGCAGCAACGCGCGCTCGCTGCGATCGAGCCCCTGCCGTGCGCGCGTCGTGCGCGCGAACACCGCGCGGATGCGCCGGTTTTCCGTCGGGTCGCCCGCTGCCGCAAGGATGGCCGGATGCACGTAGGCGCGCTGGCACACGGCGGGCGTGTTGCCGAGTTCGGCGGCCGCGGCGACCACCGCTTCGCGCGGCGTCGGCCCGTGCTCATCCGGCTTGCCGAACAGTTCGCGCGCGACGATCACGCTCGCCGACCAGGTGCGGAAATCCTTCGCGGTGAATTCCTCGCCCATCGCGTCGCGCAGGTAGGTGTTGACGTCCGATGAAGTGATCCGGCGCGCCTTGCGGCCGTCGCGGTACTGGAACAGGTGCTGGCCGGGCAGGTCGCGGCAGCGACGCACGACGCGCGCGACACGTTCGTCCTGCAGCGCGACCTGCTGGTCGCGTCCCGACTTGCCGCGGAACATGAAACGGATCTCGTCGCCGTTGACGCGCACGTGGCGTGCGCGCAGGGTGCTGAGGCCGAACGAACCATTGACCCGTGCGTACTCCTCGTTGCCGACGCGGATGCGCGTGCGGTCGAGCAGGCGCAGCACCGCCGCGAGCACCTTGTCGCGCGGCATGCCGGGCTCGCGCAGGTCGCGCGCGATGCGCCGGCGCAGGCTCGGCAGGCGTTCGGCGAACGCGACCGTGCGCGCGAACTTGGTGCCGTCGCGTTCGGCGCGCCAGGCCGCGTGGTAGCGGTACTGCTTGCGCTCGCGCGCATCGCGCGCGGTCGCCTGGATGTGGCCGCGTTCGCTCGCGCAGATCCATACGTCGGTATACGCCGGCGGAATCGCCAGCGCACGGATGCGCGCGAGTGTCGCCGCATTCGTGATGCGCCGCCCGCGCGTGTCGAAGTACGCGAAGCCGCGCCCGTTGCGTCGGCGCGCATAGCCGGGTTCCGCGTCGTTGACATGGCGCAGGCGCATGCGCGACGAGAGAGGGCGCGTCAGAATCGCTCGACGAATTCGAGCGCGACCGCGTTGTCGCGCGCCGCCATCTCCACGCACTCGCGCACGCGCGTTGCCGCCTCGTGGCTCTGCGCATGCACCTCGTTGTCGTGGAAGTCGCCGCCCATGTCCTCGTCGAGGCCGGCCGAACTCGAATCGTCGCGCGCATGCACGCCCTGGTCGGCGACCTCCTCGACGCGATCGACCTGGTCCAGCGCATGCACGCTCGCGAGCGTGGCCTGCACGCCGACGGTGTCGCCGGTAAGACGGAATCGTACGGTACGCATGAGCCTGCTCCCGATGGCCGCACGATGTGCGGTCGTCCAAGTTCACGGCACGTAGATGGAATCGGCACTGAACCGATGGCGCGCGCCGCGCCCGACATACGCTGCGCGCGCAGAGTGTTGCGTTACCTTGAAGGGGAGCAGGTATGAGACTGGGGGCTTTGGGCTTCGTGGGGTTGTGGGTGGTCGGTCTGTCCGCGAATCCGCTCGTGGCGAATGCGGCGGATTTCGCCGGTGGCGGTACCGGGGGGATTCCCGACGCCAATGTGGCGGGCATCAATGTCACCTTCAACGTTCGACGCTGATTTCACCGGCGGGCACCGCGCGCATGCTGATATTCGGCAGATCCGGATACTTCGCGGCCACCAGCCCCGGAGTCAGTGCGGATCTGGCAGGGGAGTGCGTGTTCGATGATGACGGAGGGAATCTGTGGGCCGCGATCGCGGGAGCGACGCGAACGGCATCTGGACGCTCATCATCGCCGACGAGGCCGTCACCGATGCCGGCAGCGTCAACTCGGCGCTGCTGAGTCTCGACACGGTGGCCGATCCCGTTTTCGCCGATGGATTCGAGCCGCGTCCCCATTCCGGCGCAGCACCGCTGCCGCCACGCCGTTCGACATCTTCATGGCCAGAACGCGCGATCATTGACGCGGCCATCGGCCACGTCTTTTCATCGGGCGCTCCGCGCGCCGGCTTTTCCCTTCTCCCGCTTCGCCGGCTCCCTCTCCCGCTTGCGGAAGAGGGTAGGGCGATCAGCGCGCAGCGCTCCGCGTCGACCATCGCCGACCACCTTCCAGGCATCGACCGCTGCTTTCCGGTCAAGCGAGGCCGGAATCGTGTTCTTGTCGCGCGCACCGATCGAGGTCAAGGAATGGGCCGAGTTCCCTCCCGTTCACTGACCGATCGACGCCCGCTTGACTCTGGACTACGGTCCAGGGTTTAGCCTTGGCACTCGTTGCATAGGGGGCCCCGGTTCATGGAGAGTTTCACGATTGGCGAGGTCGCCCGCCGCGCACGGGTGGGTATCGACACCGTGCGCTACTACGAGCGCAACCATCTGTTGCCGGAAGCCGCTCGGCGGCTGTCCGGCTACCGTGAATATCACCTCGACGACGTGCACAGGCTGCGATTCATCCGACGCGCGAAGGAGCTCGGCTTCACGCTCGCCGAGATCCGCGGACTTTTGACGTTGTCGAGCGACCGCGAACGCGGCGTGCGTGGCGTGAAAGCGCGGGCGGAGGCACGCGTTGCGGAAATTGAGCGACGCATCCGCGAGCTGCAGCAGGTGCGTCGTGGCCTCAAGCGATTGATCGACGCGTGTCCGGGATACGGCGCGCTGGAGGGCTGCCCCATCCTGAACACGCTAGGCAAGGAGAACCCCTGATGCATTCTCATGGCGAACACGACGGCTCGAGCGAGAAGGTGGTCAAGAGCTGTTGCACGGGTGCACATCCGCCCGCGAGAGTGACGGATGCGCGCGACCCCGTATGCGGGATGACCGTCGATCCGCGCGCCACCACGCATCGCGCCGAACACCACGGGCACACATATCGCTTCTGTTCCGCCGGATGCCGCGAGAAGTTCGTCGCCGAACCGGAGCGTTACCTGGGCGACAGCGTCGCGCCAACGCCGGTTTCCGAAGGAACGCTCTACACCTGTCCGATGCATCCCGAGGTCCAACAGGCAGGGCCGGGCACGTGTCCCAAATGCGGCATGGCGCTTGAGCCGATGATGCCGGCGGCGGACGAAGACGATCGCGAACTCAGGAGCGTGCAGCGTCGCTTCCTGGTTTCGGCGGCCCTTGCCGGGCCGCTGCTCGTGATCGCGATGGGCCCTCATCTGTTCGGCTTGCATGTCGATGAGACGACAGCTCGCATGCTTCGCTGGGCCGAGTTTGCGCTGTCCGCGCCGCTGGTGCTGTGGGCTGCCCTCGACTACTACCGCCGCGGATGGCTCGGCGTCGTGCACCGCTCCCCGAACATGTACACCCTGATAGGCCTGGGCGTCCTGGTTGCCTTCGCCTACAGCGTCGTCGCGACACTGGCGCCATCGCTGTTCCCTGCGCCGATGCATCAGGATCACGGCATGGTGGGTATGTATTTCGAGGCGGCCGGCGTGATCGTGGCGCTCGTGCTGCTGGGTGAATGGCTGGAATTGCGTGCGCGCGGCAAGACGTCGGCTGCGATTCGGCGTCTGCTCGATCTCGCCCCCAAGCAGGCGCGCCGGATCGACGCGGACGGCAGCGAGCACGATGTGCCGCTCGAGACGGTTCGGGTCGGCGACGTCCTGCGCGTGCGTCCCGGCGAGAAAGTGCCGGTCGATGGCGAGGTCCTCGACGGCCGCAGCAGCATCGACGAATCGATGCTGAGCGGCGAACCGATTCCGGTCGAGAAGACCTCCGGTGATCGCCTGACGGGCGGCACGATCAACGGTACGGGCTCGCTCAAGCTTCGTGCTGACCGTGTCGGCCGCGATACGGTGCTGGCACGCATCGTCGAGTTGGTGGCAAGTGCCCAGCGTTCGAAAGCGCCGCTGCAACGCCTGGCCGATAGGGTTTCGGTGTTTTTCGTGCCGGCCGTGGTCGCGATCGCCGTCCTCACATTCTTCACATGGCTGACGATCGGCCCCGAACCACGGCTCGCCTACGCGGTGGTCAACGCGGTCGCCGTGTTGATCATCGCGTGCCCGTGTGCACTGGGTCTCGCCACGCCGATCTCCATCATGGTCGCGAGCGGTCGCGGTGCCGAATCGGGCGTGCTGTTCCGCGATGCGGCCGCGATCGAGCGCCTCGCGCATGTCGACACGCTGGTGGTCGACAAGCCCGGCACATTGACGGAAGGCCTGGCCACTCTGCAGGACATTGGGGCCGCGGCGGGATTTGACGAAGCGAGCGTGTTGCGCTTTGCGGCGAGCCTCGAAGCCGCCAGCGAACATCCGCTTGCGCATGCCGTGGTCGAGGGAGCGAAGACGCGGCAGATCACCCCGGCCAGCGTGGACGCCTTCGCCGCGATAACCGGACAAGGCGTGCGGGGCATCGTCGATGGGAAGGCGGTCGCGCTCGGCAACGCCGCGTTGATGCAGGGCGTGGGTGCCGATCCCGCGACGCTCGCCGGAAGCGCCGATGTCCTGCGTGCCGCGGCAAAGACCGTGATGTTTCTTGCGGTGCAGGGTCGTCTGGCCGGCTTCGTCGCGGCGCAGGATCCGCTCAAGGCGGGCGCGAAGGAAACGCTCGATGCGCTGCGAAACGAGGGATTGCGCATCGTGATGCTCACGGGTGACAGCGAAGCAACGGCACGCGCGGTGGCCCGGGCAGTGGGCGTCGACCAGGTCCACTCGGGGCAGACACCCGAGACCAAGGCGGCGTGGGTCGCCGATGCGCAGCGTTCGGGGGCGCGTGTGGCGATGGCCGGCGACGGCATCAACGACGCACCCGCACTCGCTGCCGCCGATGTCGGCATCGCAATGGGCAACGGGACCGACATCGCGATGGAGAGCGCGCAAATCACGCTCGCGAAGGGAGAACTGGCCGGCATCCTGCGTGCGCGACGCCTGTCCCGGGCGACCGTACGCAACATCCACCAGAACCTCGCCTTCGCATTCCTCTACAACAGTCTCGGCGTCCCGATCGCTGCCGGCCTCCTGTATCCGGTTTTCGGATGGCTGCTGAGTCCGGTGATCGCCGCTGCTGCAATGAGCCTGAGCTCCGTATCGGTCATTTCCAATGCGTTGCGACTGCATCGGCGGCCACTCTGAGACAGCGCGACGGAGTCATGGTCGTGACCGTATCGCTCAGCCCTTCTGCGCCCTCCCGACCCAGAGCCCATAACCCACCACTACGAACAGGACAAAATACCCACCCGCCAACCACCCCACATCGAACGCGGGAACCACCGCGCGCCCCGCCGGCATGTCCTTCAGATAGTTCAGCATGCTGTGCGTGTACGGCAGCACGTAGCCGAACTTCCACGACAGCGCCGCGAGTGCGCCGACCCAGGCGAGGAATCCCACGCCGATCGGCACGAGGAAATTCCTGAACTGCAGGCTCAGCAGGTATTGCGCGGCGATGATCGGCAGGCAGGCGATGAAGTACAGCGCGTCTTGCGTGAGGAAGTCGCGCAGCGGCAGCGGCGCGTGCGGGTACGGGGTTCCGCTGACGAGCAGGTAGGGGATCACGGCCGAGAGGTAGATGCCGACGTTGAACAGCACGATGAACTGCACGAGCATGACGAGGATGACCGCGAGCTTCGCGGTGAAGATCGTCATCGGACTGAGCGGAAGGGTGTGCACCTGCTTCCATGCGTTGTTCCTGACTTCGAGCTGCGTCATGAGGCTCGTCGCGAGGATGGCGGCCATCGGCAGGAAGAAGATCGCCATCGATTCCCACGCGTTCTTCCACAGCAGCGCCCAGAAGTCGTCGGCGGCGTAGAGGGTGCGCAGCGCATCGTGATGCAGCAGGCGCGCGACGATGATGATCGCGGGCGTGAAGAACGCTCCGACCACGACGAGGTAGGACGCGAGGCTGCGGCGTTTCTTCTGCCACTCGCTCTGGAAAGCATGCATGAAATCGGCGCTCATGCTTCCGCTCCCACCATGCCCATGAAGATCGCCTCGAGATCGGTGCGTGCGACGCCGAGGCCGTGCACGCCGACACCCTGTTCGACGAGGCGCCGGTTCACGTGCGCGATGCGCTCATTCGACATCGCGGGCAGGACGATGCCGCCGTCGGCGCAGCGCGCGTCGGGGACCTCGGCGGACAGGAGCTGCAAGGCGCGCCGGTCGTCGTTCGTGCTCAGCGTGACCGCGGCGTCGGCGCGCGTCTGCCGGAGTGCGTCGAGCGTGCCCTGGAACTTCATGCGGCCCTTGTGGATGATGCCGACGTGCGTCGCGAGCTTCTCGATCTCGGGCAACAGGTGACTCGATACCACGATCGTCGTGCCGTGCTCGCGATTGAGCCGGGTCAGCAGCTCGCGCATCTCGACGATGCCGTTCGGATCGAGTCCGTTCGTCGGCTCGTCGAGGATCAGCAGCCGAGGGCGATGCAGCAGCGCGACCGCGAGGCTGAGGCGTTGCTTCATGCCGAGCGAGAACTGGCCGACCTTCTTGCGGCCAGTGCCGGACAGTCCGACGCGTTGAAGTGCGTCGCCGATCCACGCCTTCGGCACCCGGTAGATCGTCCGCAGCAGCGCGAGGTTTTCGGACGCGGTGAGATGGTCGTAGAGGGAAGGGCTTTCGATCAGCGAGCCGATGTTGCGCAGGATCTCGATGCGGTGCGCGTCGAGGCGCTTGCCGAAAATGGAGATCGTGCCCTGCTGTTTCCTCAGCAGGCCGAGGAGCAGGCGCAGCGTGGTCGTCTTGCCGGCGCCATTCGGTCCGAGGAAGCCGTAGATGCTGCCTTCGGGCACGCGCAGGTGGATGTCGTCGAGGACC
>Ga0105239_10009328_pt1 | contig 11083 bp, 10 predicted proteins | sample KBSC44metaG_FD_92761 | JGI IMG/M metagenome (GOLD analysis project Ga0105239, IMG submission 92761) | Corn rhizosphere microbial communities from Kellogg Biological Station, Michigan, USA - KBS C4-4 metaG | ecosystem: Host-associated > Plants > Roots > Rhizosphere > Soil | place: Michigan, USA...
CCCGAGTGGTGCGTGCAGCGCGAGCTCGGCGTGACCTGGTCGAGCGACGAACAGGCGACCTGGGACAACGCCAACGACCTGCTCGTGAAGAGCGCGCTCGCCCAACCGACGGTCGCGATGCACCGCGATTACATGCCGCGCAACCTGATGGTGTGCGTGCCGAACCCCGGCATCCTCGACTTCCAGGACGCGGTCCGCGGCCCGATCAGCTACGACATCGCATCGCTGCTGCGCGATGCGTTCATCTCCTGGGACGAAGAGCAGGAGATCGACTGGGCGGTGCGCTACTGGCAGGCGGCGCGCAAGGCCAGCTTGCCGGTGCCTGACGACTTCGGCGAGTTCTGGCGCCAGATCGAATGGATGGGGCTGCAGCGCCACCTGAAGGTGCTCGGCATCTTCTGCCGACTCAAGCACCGCGACGCGAAGCCGCACTACATCGACGACCTGCCGCGCTTCTTTCACTACGCGCACAAGGTCGCGGCGCGCTACAACCCGCTGCGCCCGCTGTCGCGCTTGCTCGAGCCGCTGATGGGCGCGCAGCGGCTCGACGCGTTCTACTGAGCCGAACGCCAGCGTGCTGCCGCTCAGCCGGTAACCGGCAGCGCCGCGCCTTTGCTCGGCTGCTTGCCGCGCTGCGTCTCGCAGCCGGCCGCGATCAGCCAGGGGTCGCGGTCTTCGCCCCCGAAGGTCTGCACCAGGAAATCGACGAACGCGCGGGTCCGGGCCGGCACGTGCTTGCGCGTCGGCATGCCGGCGTACAGCGTGTTGCTGCGCAGATGCCACTGCGGCAGCACGCGTTCGAGCGCGTGCTCCAGCAGCGCCTCCTCGGCCACGAACGACGGCAGCCCGGTGATGCCCAGGCCGGCCAGCGCGGCCGCGTACATGGTGTCGGTGTGCGTCGTGCTCAGCGCGGGGCGGGCCGGCGCCAGCGTGATCGATTCGCTCTCGGGCTCGTCATCGCCCCAGTGGCCGCGGTACCAGGTCACTTCGCGGATGAAGGTCGGCAGCATCGCGTCGTGCTGGGCCAGGTCGCTCGGGTGCTGCGGCCGGCCTCGCTTGTCGAGGTATTCGGGAGCCGCGCAGGCGATCACCTCGGAGCGCGCCAGGCGGCGTGCGATGAAGCTGCCGTCGAGCGGCCGCCGGCCCTCGACCAGGATCGTCACGTCGAAGTTCTCATCGACCGCTTCGATCGGCCCCGGCGCCGACAGCTCGACAGAGACGCGCGGATACAGCTCGCGAAACTTCGGCAGATGCTTGGCGATCTGGTGCACCGCGAAGGCCGGTGGCGCCAGCACGCGCAGGTGGCCGCGCGGTTCGGCCGTCGCGGCGCTGGCGAGCGCCTCGGCTTCCTCGACCTCGGTCAGCACATGCCGCACCCGCTCGAGATAGAGCTCGCCGGTGTCGGTCAACGAAAGCCTGCGCGTGGTCCGGTTGATCAGGCGGGCTCCGAGATGCTCCTCGAGATCGGCGATCAGCCGTGTCACCACAGCGGGCGACAGATTCAGTTCCCGAGCTGCCGCGGCAAAGCTGCCCGCGTCGATCACCCGAGAGAACACACGCATCGAATGCAGCCTGTCCATAAATCAAGCCCCTCGACTGTTTCTATTTCAGCAATACGCAATTGAACCATAGATGGTTTATTGATGCTTTCGCAACGCCTACAGTTCTGTCCATCGATGAGCCGAAACGAATATCTCCGGCAAGCGCCGCGACTCACCGAGGTTGGACAAGACGGCACAACAACAAGATGCCGCCCTGCCCGGAACGTCAAATCACCAGCACCGAAGGACTCGATCATCATGAATGCCAAGCTTCTTTTCGCCGCGACCGTTGCCGTTTCATTGGCCAGCACGCTGGCGATGGCTGCTGACCAGACCCCGCTGACCCGCGAACAAGTCATCAGCGAACTCAACCAGGCGGCCGCGAACGGCACGCTGCAGAAGACCGACTACGACTACGCACGCGCCGACAGTGCTGCGGTTTCGAGCAAGACCCGCGAACAGGTCCAGAGCGAACTCGCCGCGGCGAAGCGGCCGAATCCGCTGCTGGTCAGCCTGAGCGACAAGAGCCGCACCTACAACCAGTTCGGCACCGAGCTGCTGCGTCCTTCGACCGTCGAGCGCGCACAAGTGAAGGCGGAAGTCGTGCAGGCGCTGCGTGACGGCTCGCTGCCGCGCACCGACTACGAATACGACCAGGCAGCCGTGGCCCGTCGCATCAGCAACCACGCTGCCGCGCCGACGTTCGCGCAACGCAAGACGGCTGCCGCACCGGCCGGTTACTGATTTCTGCAGCGCTCCTTGCGAACTGGCCGCCTTCGGGCGGCCTTTTTGCGTTCAGGCCGCTTCGCAGCGACAATGGCCCATCCCCCCACGCGCATGACGGCGGCACCGGCCACGAGCTGATGCCGCCGAACGCGTTTTCCGTTCGCCTTCTGCCGTTGCCGATGTTCGCCTACTTCGAATCACGCATCCGCCCGACCGAGCTGCCGCGCTCCGCACCCCCTGCCGGCCTGCTCGCCTTCTACTGGCACTTCGTTCGCCAGACCCGCGGCTTGTACCTCGCGATGTTCGCGACCGGCCTGGCGGTTGCGGTGATCGACACGCTGATCCCGGTCTTCATCGGCAAGCTCGTCACGCTGATGCAGGCGGGCGACCGTGCAGCCGCCTTCCATGCGGCCGCCCCGATGCTGCTCGGCATGGCGGCCGTCGTGCTGATCGGCCGCCCGCTCTCGCTGCTGGCGGACAGCCTGGTCCGCAACAACGCCGTCGTCACCGGCGTGACCAGCCTGATCCGCTGGCAGAGCCACTGGCACGTGGTGCGGCAAAGCTGGCCGTTCTTCCAGAACGACTTTGCCGGCCGCATCGCCAACCGTGTGATGCAGACCAGCAATGCGGTGCGCGAATCCGTCGTCAGCAGCATCCGTGCGCTGTGGTACATCGCGATCTACGGCATGTCGTCGCTCGCGTTGATGGCGTCGGCCGACTGGCGCCTGGCCACCCCGACCGTCCTGTGGTTCGCCGGCTACGTGTTCTTCCTGCGCTACTTCGTGCCGCGCATGCGCGACCGCGCGAAGATCAGCTCCGAGCTGCGTTCGATGGTGATGGGCCGGGTCGTCGACAGCTACACCAACATCCTGACGGTCAAGCTGTTTGCCCGCGCGCGCGACGAAGACCAGTACGTGCGCGAAGTGATCGACCAGCACAGCGGCTCGATCGCCCAGCACATGCGCGTGACGACCCGCTTCATGGGCACGCTCGCGGTGATGAACGCGCTGCTGCTGGTCAGCACCGCGGCGATCGGCATCGCACTGTGGGCGAGCGGGCAGGTCGGCGCCGGCATCGTCGCGACCGCGCTGCCGCTCGCGTGGCAGATCGCGAGCGTGGCCGGCTGGGTCAGCTGGGAAGTGACCGGCATCTTCGAGAACGTCGGCGTCGTGCAGGAAGGCATGGAGACAATCGCGGTGCCGCACACGCTGACCGACAAGCCCGGCGCGCGCGAGCTCGATTGCTCGCGCGGCGAGATCCGCATCGAGCACCTGAGCTTCACGTACGGCCGCACCGACGGGAAGCGCGTGCTCGATGACCTCGACCTGACGATCCAGCCCGGCGAGCGGGTTGGGCTGGTCGGCCGCTCCGGCGCCGGCAAGTCGACGCTCGTGAACCTGCTGCTGCGCTTTCACGAGGTCGAGACCGGCAGCATCCGCATCGACGGCCAGGACATCGGCCACGTCACGCAGGAGAGCCTGCGCGCCGCGATCGGCATGGTCACGCAGGACACCTCTTTGCTGCATCGCTCGATCGCCGCGAACATCGGCTTCGGCCGGCCGGGCGCGACGCACGACGAGATCGTCGCTGCCGCGCGCAAGGCGCAGGCGCATGACTTCATCCTCGACCTCGAGGACTGGAAGGGCAGCACCGGCTACGACGCGCACGTCGGCGAGCGCGGCGTCAAGCTCAGCGGCGGGCAGCGCCAACGCATCGCGATCGCGCGCGTCGTGCTGAAGGACGCCCCGATCCTCGTGCTCGACGAAGCAACCTCGGCGCTCGACAGCGAAGTCGAGCTCGCCATCCAGGAACAGCTGCTCGGCCTGATGGAAGGCAAGACCGTGATCGCGATCGCCCACCGGCTCTCGACGATCGCACGCATGGACCGGCTGATCGTGCTCGACCGTGGTCGCATCATCGAGCAGGGAACGCACGACGAGCTGCTCGCGCGCGGCGGCCACTACGCGATGCTCTGGCGCCACCAGTCGGGCGGATTCCTGCCGCATGACGTCGTCGCGACCGAGACCGCCGAAGAGCCGCCGGCCGAAGACGGCGCTCCCGATGAACTGCGCAGCGCAGAGGCGCCCGAACCGCTGGTCAATGACGACCTGCAGCCCGCGCGCACCTGAAGACGCGCGCCGCTGCGCTCAACGCGGCGTCACGTTGACGACGAAGCGCGCGTTGACACTCGAGTCGCCGACCAGCGACACGGACAGCGTGAACTGCCCCGCCGCCGAACCGGTCGCGCCGGCCGTCCGCCACGAACGCGAGGTGACGACCGGCGTTGCGATCGTCACATTGGTCGCGCTGATCGTGAAGACGACCGGCACATCGGAATCGATCTCGAGCGCAACGCCCGGCTCGAGCGAGAGAAAGCCCGTGCCGGTCGGTCGCACGCTGATGCCGCTGTCGGTGCCGCCGACCAGCGCGGTGAGCACGAAGAACGCGAAGAAGAACCCCACGGCGTCGTCGCCGCCGCCACAGGCGCTCAACCCGATCGCTGCGAGCGGGGCCGCGGCAGCGCCGCTCGCGAGTCGGGCAGCGAAGCGGCGCCGCGTCATCGTCGTGTTCATCGTGGCTCCCAGGGCTCGGTCCGGTCGATTCTTGCAGGACGATTGTCCACGCGACAATCGGGATCGCGCTCCCGATCTGTACCGATGCTGAGAATCACCGAACTGCGATTGCCGCTGGACCACCCGGGCGATGCGCTGCGCGCCGCGATCGTCGCGCGCCTGCGCATCGCCGATGCCGACCTCGTCGGCTTCACCGTCTTTCGCCGCGGCTACGACGCGCGCAAGAAGAGCGCGATCGTGCTGAGCTACACGCTCGACTGCGAACTGCGCGACGAAGCGGCCGTGCTCGCGGGGCTCGCGGGCGATCGGCACATCCGCCCCAGCCCCGACACGAGCTACCGATTCGTCGCCCATGCGCCAGCCGAGTTCCGTGCGACCCGGCGCCGCCCGCTCGTGATCGGCTTCGGTCCGTGCGGCCTGTTCGCAGCGCTGATCCTCGCGCAGATGGGCCTCGCGCCGATCGTGCTCGAACGCGGCAAGGCGGTGCGCGAACGCACGAAGGACACCTGGGGTCTGTGGCGCAAGCGCTTGCTCGACCCCGAGTCGAACGTGCAGTTCGGCGAAGGCGGTGCCGGCACCTTCTCCGACGGCAAGCTTTGGAGCCAGATCAGCGACCCGCGCCACCTGACGCGCAAGGTGCTGACCGAGTTCGTGCAGGCCGGCGCGCCCGACGAGATCCTCTACGTCGCCAAGCCGCACATCGGCACGTTCCGGCTCGTCAGCATGATCGAGAGGATGCGCGCGCAGATCGAATCGCTGGGCGGCGAGATACGGTTCGAGCAGAAGGTCGTCGACATCGCGATCGACGACGCACGCGTCCGCGGCGAAGGCAACGAGGCACGCCACGTTCGTGGCGTGGTGCTCGAGTCGGGTGAGCAGATCGAAGCCGACCACATCGTGCTCGCGCTCGGCCACAGCGCACGCGACACCTTCGCGATGCTGCATGAACGCGGCGTGTTCATGGAAGCGAAGCCGTTCTCGATCGGCTTTCGCATCGAGCACCCGCAGTCCGTCGTCGACAAGGCGCGCTTCGGCCCGAACGCCGGCCATCCGATCCTTGGCGCGGCCGACTACAAGCTCGTCCACCACGCGAACAACGGCCGCTCGGTCTACAGCTTCTGCATGTGCCCAGGCGGCACGGTCGTCGCTGCCACCTCCGAGCCGAATCGTGTCGTCACGAACGGCATGAGCCAGTATTCACGCAACGAGCGCAATGCGAACGCCGGCATCGTCGTCGGCATCGCACCGCAGGACTACCGACAGGACGGGCTGGCCGAAGGCCCGGTGAACCCGCTCGACGGCATTGCATTCCAGCGCTTCTGGGAATCGCGTGCATTCGAGCTCGGCGGCGGCGGCTACGAGGCGCCCGGCCAGCTCGTCGGCGATTTCATCAAGGGCCAGCGCTCGACCGCCTTCGGCAACGTGCTGCCGTCGTACAAGCCGGGCGTGCGCCCGACGGACCTCGGTGCGCTCGAACGCAGCAGCCTGCCCGACTACGCGATCGATGCGATCCGCGAAGCGCTGCCTGCGTTCGAACGCCAGATCGCCGGCTTCGCCATGCCCGACGCAGTGCTGACCGGCGTCGAGACCCGCACCTCGTCGCCGCTGCGCATCACGCGCGGGCGCGACTTCCAGAGCCTGAACGTGAAGGGCCTGTACCCGGCCGGCGAAGGCGCCGGGTACGCGGGCGGCATCATGTCGGCCGGCGTCGACGGGATCGAAGTGGCCGAAGCGCTCGCGCGTTCGATGCTCGCGATCAGCTGAGCCGCGCGGCCGCGACCTCGGCGCGGATGCGCGCGCCGATCGCAAAGGCCTCGGCCTCGTACGGATTGCGCCGGTAGCCGCGCCGCGACGCCCACAGATAGCTCCACACCGTCATGCCATCGCGGTACTGGCGCACGTGCACCAGCTCGTGCCCCAGCAGCTCGACGCCGCTCGCGCTGTCGGGGTCGTACGCACCCGGGCGCAGGTAGATGCAAGGGCCGAGGGTCACACCGAGCATGTCGGGACGCAGCCAGAACGGCACGCGGCCGTCGATCACGCGTGCCGCGTCGAGCACGTCGCGGTCGAAGTGCGCGGCGTAGTGCGCGCGTTCGGTCGGCGTCAGCGGCCGGCCGCGGGACCCGCTGTCACGCACACGCCGCCATCACCTGCGCAACCGCCGCGGTCAGCTTCTTGCCGTACGGCACGTGCAGGAACTCGTTCGGGCCGTGCGCATTGCTCTTCGGGCCGAGCACGCCGCAGACCATCATCTGCGCGGCCGGGAAGCCCTTTTGCAGCATGCTCATCAACGGGATCGTGCCGCCCTGCCCGATGTAGCCGCAGGGCGCGCCGAAGTGCGCCTGCGATGCCGCATTCAGCGCCTTCTCGAGCCACGGCGCGAGCGCCGGCGCGTTCCAGCCGGTTGCGCCCTGCGCGCCGACCCGGCCGTCGGCCGCGAAGGTGACCTTCGCGTTGTACGGCGCGTTGTCCTCGAGCAGCGTCTTCAGCTTCGCGGCCGCCTCGTTGCCGTCGATCAGCGGCGGCAGGCGCAGGCTCAGCTTGAAGGCGGTGTACGGGCGCAGTACGTTGCCGGCGTTCTTCAGCTCGGGGAAACCGTCGGCGCCGGTCACGCTCAAGGTCGGCTTCCAGGTACGGTTCAGCAGTGCCTGCAGCGGGTCGGTCGTGGTCGGCAGCGCGGGACCGCCGTCGGCGCCGCAGGCCCACGGGAAGCGCTTCCAGACTTCGTCCCCGAGGATCTGCGCGGTCGCCTTCGCCTGCTCGACGCGATCGGCCGGAATGCTGCAGTGGAAACTCTCGGGCAGCAGCTCGCCGGTCTTGCTGTCTTCGAGCCGGTCGAGCACCTGGCGCAGGATGCGAAAGCTCGACGGCACGAGCCCGCTCGAATCGCCCGAGTGCACGCCTTCGGTCAGGATCTCGACCTTCAGCACGCCGCTGACCATGCCGCGCAGGCTCGTCGTCAACCAGAGCTGGTCGTAGTTGCCGGCGCCGCTGTCGAGACAGACGACGAGGCTCACGTTGCCGAGCCGCGGCTTGAGCAAGTCGATGTAGGCGGGCAGGTCGAACGAGCCGCTTTCTTCGCAGCTTTCGATGATGCCGACGCAGCGCGGGCGCGGGATGCCCTGCTTGTCGAGCGCCATGATCGCGGTCAGCGACGCATACACCGCGTAGCCGTCGTCGGCGCCGCCGCGGCCGTAGAGCAAGCCGTCCTGGTACTTCGGCGTCCACGGGCCGAGGTCGCTGCGCCAGCCGCTGAACTCGGGCTGCTTGTCGAGGTGGCCGTACAGGCAGATCGTGTCCGTGCTGCCCGGCTTCGTCGCCGGCACCTCGAAGAAGATGACCGGGGTGCGCCCCTCGATGCGAACGATCTCGAGCTTCAGCCCGGCAACCTTCTTGCTCTCGACCCAGCTCGCCGCGTCGCGGATCACGCGCTCGATGTAGCCGTTGTTCGCCCAGTCGGCGTCGAACATCGGGCTCTTGGCCGGGATCGCGATGTAGTTCGTGATCGCCGGGACGATCTCGTCGTCCCAGACACGGGCCGCAAATTCACCGAGGGCGCTGGCTTCATCGGGCAGCAGCGGGGCAAGCGGGTCGCGTGCATTCATCGGTTATCCTCGATCGAGACGGTCAAAGTTCGAGTGTAGAACCTGGAGTTCCGATCGGGGAGGCTCAGAACAATCCGCAACGACGGGTTGCAACCGAGGGAGCGTGAATGAAGCGAATTCTTGCCGTTCTGTGCCTGCTTTCGATGCAGGCGGTCGCCACGGCCGCGGAGGGGCCGCACCCCTGGGTCGTGCCTGCGCCCAGGCTCGTGAAGGAAACCTACTTCAGCAACCTGCAGGACGGCGCGTCGATCGAAACACCGTTCCTCCTGAAGTTCGGCCTGACCGGCATGGGCATCGCGCCGATCGTCAAGCCGGTGGCGATGACCGGCCACCATCACCTGCTGGTGAACCGCGAACTGCCGCTGGACTTCAGCAAGCCGCTGCCGTTCAACGAGCAGTACATCCACTTCGGCAAGGGCCAGATGGAAACGGTGCTGACGTTTCCCCCCGGCAAGTACCAGCTGCGGCTCGTGTTGGCCGACGACAAGCACATTCCGAACTTCGTCTACAGCCGGCCGCTCAACATCACGGTGACGAAGAAGAACGACGGTGTCGACCCGAAGAGCCTGGTGAGCAAGGGTGTCGCGATCCAGCTCCCGCGCAATGGCGACAAGCTCAACGCGCCGTTTCGCGTGGTGATGCACGCCTCGGGGATGAACGTCTCGAACACGGCGTTGCGCGAAGCCGGCTCCGGGCACTTCAGGCTGCGCGTCAAGCCCGACAACGGACGCGAAGAGGTGATCGCGCTGGAGAACGGCTTCACCGAGGTCTGGCTGAAACCGCCAGCCGGTGCCTACAGCGCGCGCGTCGAATTCATCGACAACGTCAGCGCCACGCAGGTGCTCGCGAGCTCCGAGCCGGTCGTCTTCAAGGTCGAGCGCTGAGACCTCGTCGGGCCAGCCAGGCCGTGAGCACGCCGAACACCTCGGCCTGTTCCGGCTCGTTGAAGATCTCGTGGAAGAGCGGCTTGAACTCGCGCGTGCTGACCCACTCGCTCGGCGCCGCCGCCGCAAATTCGGCGCTGCCGGCCGGCGCGACGCAGCGATCGCTGCCGGCCCACATCAGCAAGGTCGGCACACGCCAGGCGGATGCCGCGGCACGCACGGCGACGCCGCCGTCGACGATGAATCGCGCGAGGCGCGGCGTCACGCGGTCGTGCACCAGCGGGTCGGCCTGGTAGGCGCGCACGACGGCGGGGTCGTGCGAGAGCCACGCCGGCTTCAGCCCGTTGTTGACCGCGAGGTTCGGGGCGATCGGCCCGAGCACGGCAAGCAGCCCTTTCTGGAACGCGTTCATGCCGGGGTCGAGCGCCGGCGACGACATCACCAGCGCATCGGCGTCGCGCTGCCAGGCGGCGCCCGCCGCGCCGAGCACGAAGCGCGACGCGATCAGGCCGCCCAGGCTGTGGCCGAGCAGCACGAGCGGTCCTGCGCTGCGCGAGCGCGCGATGTCGATCACCGCCGCCAGGTCGGACAGGAAATCGTCGGCCTGGCTCAGCGCGCCGCGCGGGCCCTCGCTCGAGCCATGGCCGCGCTGATCGTGGCCCACCACGGTCCAGCCCTCGGCATTGAGCCGCGCCGCCACATGCGCATGACGGCCGACATGCTCGCCGAGCCCATGCACGATCACGACCGCGCCGCGCGCGTCGGGCACCGGCCACTCGCGCAGTTGCAGCGTCAGCCCGTCGTGCGTGGTCAGCGGCGTGATGTTCATGGCGTGCGAGTGTAGGTGCGCAGGCGGCGGCAGACGCAGTACGCTTGGCCCTTCGCTTCGAGGAGACCCGATGAACGCATTCGAGAACGACTTCTTCCGCCTGAGCGCCGACAACGGCGTCGCCCACCTGCAGCTGAACCGGCCCGAGCGCCTGAACACGATGGCTCCGCCGTTCTTCCCGGCCCTGCGCGACGCGGTGCGCGCGCTGAACGACGAAGGCGAAACCCGCGCGCTCGTGATCTCGTCGACCGGCAAGCACTTCTGCGCCGGCATGGCGCTGGACGTATTCGCCGGCGACGATGCGCTGCTCGTCACCGCGACGGCCCGCGCGCGCCTGAACTTCCAGGAATCGCTGCGCAAGCTGATCGACTGCTTCAGCGCGATCGACGAGGCGCGCTTTCCGGTGGTCGCGGCAATCCAGGGCGGCTGCATCGGCGGCGCACTCGACCTCGCGACGGCATGCGACATCCGCGTCTGCACCAGCGACGCGTTCTTCACGGTGCAGGAGATCCACATCGGCATGATGGCCGACCTCGGCGTGCTGCAGCGACTGGTGAAGATCGTGCCGCAAGGCGTGGCGCGCGAGATGGCCTACACCGGCGAGCGTGTCGGCGCCGAGCGGGCGCTGCAGATCGGGCTCGTCAACGCGGTGCTGCCGGACGCGAACGCGGCGATCGATCACGCGCTCGCGCTGGCGCGCAGCATCGCCGCGAAGTCGCCGCTCGCGATCGCCGGCAGCAAGCTCGCGCTGAACCATGCGCGCGACCACGGCACGGCGGCCGCGCTGCAGCAGATGACGCTGCTGCAAAGCGCGATTTTCGACACCACCGAGATGGCGCTCGCGATCGAGGCGTGGAAGAGCAAGCGCGGCGCGGAGTTCGCGCCGCTCGGGGCGGTCGCTCGGGTCAGCGCGGGCTGAACGCGC
>Ga0105239_10009329_pt1 | contig 11082 bp, 8 predicted proteins | sample KBSC44metaG_FD_92761 | JGI IMG/M metagenome (GOLD analysis project Ga0105239, IMG submission 92761) | Corn rhizosphere microbial communities from Kellogg Biological Station, Michigan, USA - KBS C4-4 metaG | ecosystem: Host-associated > Plants > Roots > Rhizosphere > Soil | place: Michigan, USA...
CGCTGATCTGAGTCAGGGTGTGGTAGTTCGGTACGCCATACACGCTATCCAGATCGAGCTTCCCGGTGTTGACACTGATGGGCGATGTGGCGCTGGTCGCAGCGGTCAGCGCCTGTTTCAGAAGATCCGCGGACACTCCCAACTGCTCGAGCTGAGCCGCGAAGGCGGGATCGGCCTGAGTCTGCGACAACAGTTCCTCCGCCGAGGACAGATCGGTCTGGGTGCGTGTCACGTCGTGATCGACGAACTGCCCCAGAAAGGTGTAGCCGGCCGGCTGCGCGCCCTCGGGTCCGGACTGATTGTCGACGAACGGGCTTTGGCCGACGCCCAGCCTGGGACCGATGATTGAATCCAACAGTGGAGTATCGATCACTGGATTGCAGCTCTGTGTCGGCGGCGCCAGAAACAATGCAGTGCCGGTTCCGCAACTGCCGACGGCACGGCTCGTTGCGCATGCCTCGTAGCAGAAACCGTAGATCGAAGGACTGGGATTGCCGGAGCTGCCGCCGCTCATCAGGTCCGGACCACCGCCGTGTCCGACTGACTTGACCGGCATGATGGACAGGCCCAATTCGAACTGCGCCAGACTCAAAGACGAGGCGGTGTCAGATTTGGCGGTGTTCGCGTTTGGACGAACGGTGCTGATGAACAAGTTGGTGCGAGTGTCGGTGGTCTGGGCGCTCACCTGGCTAGCGGCCAGGCACATTGCCACCACCGCGGTCAGTGAGCGGGCTGTAGTCTCGAGATTGCGTCGCATGGAAATCCCTCCTATCAGGTTACCTGGCCTTGGTGTCGTCTGTTGAAATCGCATCGAGTCATGTTTTAATTTCTCGATGACTTCAACATAACCGCCAGCGGTGCCTGCGAGATAGCACCAAGCTTCTACAGAGATCGTATTGGGAAGCGGTGACCTGCACACACGTGGAGAGAGAAAATAGCACCGGCAGGCGCGCGAGCTCCCCGCGCCTGCCGGCCGCTGCTTCGAACAAAACGCGCTATTGCGCGGTGAGGCCTGCCATGCCCGACAAGGGTGGGAATACGGCAGTCTCCCCCAGAGCCGTCAACTTGCCATTCCTGGGATTTATCCGGAAGGTCGCCACCGTCCCGGCTCCCGTATTGCTGACGTAGAGAAACTGTTGGTCACCTGAGACCTTCACATCAGCCGGCTCGTGGTTCGCCCCGAGATCCGCAGCGATTCCACTGGGCTCCAACAAGGTCAAGGAGCCGTTCCTGCCGAGCGCGAAGCCGCTCAGCGTGTTGGCATTGGTATTGCTGGCATACAGGAAATGATCGGTCCCGTCGACCCAGCAGGTGGCGATCTGGCCGGTCTTGACCAGGGGAGAGATGACCTCGAGCGCGCCGTTTTCCCCGACTTCATACGAGCTCATCGAGGCCGTATCCGCTTCCGTGATCAGAAGGTGGCCGCGGCGATCGAACATGAAGCCGAAAGGCAGGGGCTCCAGGTCATTCGTGACCAGCGGCTTCTGCGCGACAGCTCCATCCCACCCCACCCTGAACATCTGGAGGGTGCCGATGCCGGCCAGGTTCTTGACAGGCACCACCAACCAATCCCCATCGGGTGTGAACTGAACCTGGGTGGGCGTATAGAACGAGTTCGGCTGAGAACCGACATACGGCGTGACGGCATGCAACAGCCGGGTCGAGCCCGGAATAGGATGCAGATGCGCGTCGAAGCCGATCCGGAATCCGGTGATGTTACCGCCCTCGCCGGCGTTTAAAACTTCCAGGACGTCCCCGCGTTGGGCGAGACTCGCCGGATAGCTCCCTCCGGAAGGCACGACATCAGTCAACACCAGGCGATCGCCCTCGATCCGCAGAACCGAAACCTGGTTGCTGCCGGCATCGACCGCAAACAGCCAGTGCCGATCCTGGCTCAATAGAAGCGAATTCTGCGATCCGAGCGCATCGAACGGATCGGCTGTACCCACGCCTGAGCCTTGACCGCCCGTCGAGTAGGTTCCCTTGATTGCCAGCGTTCCGTCAGCGTGCCGACCCAGCACGGCGATCCGATTTTCCGTTGCGCCATTGGACATCGCATAGACATCTCCCCACTGTGACCAGGCCTGAGAGGTGGCACAAAGTGACCCTACCAAAGCCAATAACCGTAGCGTTCTCATACATCCTCCAAGTTGTGTACATCCGGTGAACAGGCGGCCCACCGGTGTTGCGACCGCGCGAGCCGTGTTAGCAGGCGCAGGCTAGGAGAACGCCGCGATGACTGACAGTACGAACTTCGTTAAAGGTAGGTAAGAAAGATCACCGGTCAACGGCGCGTGAAAGCGCTCCAGGCGCGAAGCCTCGCCGGAGGAATCACGTGGCGGGCATGGGTCCTAACCCTTCCGGATTCTTCTCGAATCGCATCAACTCCGGGTGCATCGCGTCCCAAGGCTGCGCGCATTCGGCGTAAATGATCATGGTCGGGCTGAATCGCTCGGGCTGATCGAGGCTACCGGCTCGAACAAACACCGCCCCCGGGATGCCTGAATCCAGTGAGGCGATGGGCGAGCCGCAGTGCGCACAGAAGCCGCGGCTGACCACGTTGCCGCTATCGGCGGTGGAGGACCAGTACTTCAGATTCCCTTGCAGCGTGAAGGCACTCGCCGGGAAAATAATGTTGGAAGCGTGTCCCGTGCCACTCTCACGTTGACACGCACGACACTGGCAATGCGCGGCGGCGAAGGGCTCGGCGGTGCAGTTGTACTGGATACCCCCGCAAGCACAACGGCCTGTGTAAGGTTTCAGTCCGGACATCGGTATTACTCCTTGGTTCTACAAGTCCGATAAAAGCGCTTCAGGCGCCAGGGGGTGATCCATCAAGCTCGAAAAAGCCGAGGCAGACACCGCTTCGAGGTAGCGCCATAATCGATTCGCGACCTGTCCGTGGCGTCCGCCGCGTCTGCGCGCGGCAACGAGTTCGACGCTGCCGCCACGCAGATACGTGCCGGCAATGGAAACCAGGCGACCGCACCGCAGATCCTCGGTGACCAGGTTGATGGGCATATGGCCCCAGGCCAGTCCCTGCAGAATCACCTCGCGCTTGACGAACTGATCCCGCACCGTCAAGGCTCGTGCTCCGGGGACAACATAGTAGTCCCGCGCCGGCCCGCGTCGGGCCGTATCCCTGATGATGCACTGAGTGTAGGGTTTCATGTCATCCGGGGTGATCGAATCAGTAATGGGAAAGGACACAAAATCCGGCGCCAGCACCGGCACCAGGCGCACGGTTCCGAGCTCGATGAACTCGAGCCGCAGATCGGCTTTGTCGACGTGATGAAAGATCAGGTCGGCGTCGTCGTCAAACAGCCGCTCCTGGGGGCCGGAAATCGCTTCAAAATGCAGGTGCAGGTAGGTATTGACCGCATCCTGGAAGAAGTGGCGTAGTACCGCGAGTGTCTCTCGCAGCGGACATAAATCTCCGAGCACAACCCGGAATTCCGCCTCTTCGCCCTTCGCCACCTGTTTGGTGAATTGACGCAGGTCGGCCAACTCGCGCAACAGCACCTTCGCGCGGCGATGAAAGGTTTCCCCGGCATCGGTCAGCGCTACCCGGTAACCGCTGCGATCCAGCAGGCAAAATCCAACCTGTGCCTCCAGATTCTTGACGGCCGTGCAGACGGTCGGATGGGTTCGGTGTAATTTGGCCGCCGCGGCCTGGAAGCTTCCCTCCGTGATGACCGCGTCCAGGCATTGCAACTGATACAAAGTCACTCCGTGCATGTATCGTCTCCTCGTACACGTCCATTCTCCCTGTGCATGTACATTCTCCTTCGGCGCTCGACAACTCCCCGAGCGATGAATCCACATCGCCCTCACGGGAGAGCGATTTCAACTCCGTCCATGACATTCGCCTACGTTGATTCGGCGCCGGTCGGAATCTCCGGCCGCACTGGATGATCAACAATCCCTGTTCGTTGCATTTTTATGACCCAAATGCGGACAGTAGCCCCCGCGCTCAAACAACGCACGGGGCCGGACACGTACTGTGCCGCCCTTTTTCTACCTGTGCGGCATATTCATGACACAAGTTATGTCCATGACGCAACTACCCGCAAGCAAACCCAGCCTCACGAGAGCGTGTCACCGGGTACAGGGGCGGCAGGTTCGGGCACATTCATTCACATGCGAACCACCAGTTTGCCATTCGCCTGGTCGCTCTCCATGAGGCGATGGGCTTCCTGGATCTGCCCGAGCTGGAATACCCGAGCCGGCGCTGCCTTGTAGGCCCCCGTTGCCACGCGATCAAAGATCCGCTGCAGAGGGACGTCGCTCACCGGAAACTGCGGTGCGCCGAACATCAGGCTGGCGAAGAAGCTCAAGTATACCGCGCTCGGCATGTCGCGCGACGGGTCAAATGTGGCTATCGCGGACCGCCCGCCAAGGGAGCCGGCGACGCAAACGTGGCCGCCCCGTCGAACCGCATGGAGTGAGTCTAAGATCGTGCTGTCTCCGATAATGTCCAGCACGGCGTCGACGCCTTCAGGATAGCGCTTACGGATGACCTCCGAGACATTGGAGGTCTCCAGGAGCGGCTGATGCGCCCCGAGGGACTCCAAGGTGACAAATCGCGACTTGTTGCGTGTGGTTGCCAGCACGCGTACTCCGCTTTCCACGGCGATGTTGATGGCAGCCTGGCCCAATGCGGAAGTGCCCCCCCGAATCAGCAGAATCTGCTCGGAGGCAATCTGCAGATTGCGGTGGAGGCAGGTCCACGCGGTCGCAAAAGATTCAGGCACCGCCGCCATTTCCTCCCAGCTCAAGCTTGACTCGATGGGCACCACGTTAGCCGCGGGGGCGCAGGTGTATTCGGCATAACTCCCATTCAGGGTAAAGCCGAGACCGCCCATCAACGCGACAACCATCCGGCCGGAATCGAGCCGGCCCAGCGGGTCACTGCGCACAATTCCGACACATTCGATGCCTCCGATGCGGGCGACCCGGCCCCATAAGCCGCGGCGCATTTCCGTCTCCATCCGGTTCAATCCGAAAGCCTTTACCTCGATCAACACCTGGGAGGCTCCCGGCCGGGGCGGCGGACACTCCTCGACCATGAGATTCTCGGGTCCCCCATACTGTCTTATGACGATGGCACGCACTGGCAATATCCATTTGCTATGTAGGGTGGCTCGACAATAGCCCTCCGGCAGCGCCGCGGTCAGTTCAAAGTTCTTTCAGTGTTGGTATAGCCGGCGTGCCTTCCAGGCCGCGGCATCCCGTCCGCAGCGGGGCATGGTCCTGCGTACCACGCGCCGACCCGATCGAAGAAAATCCGCCGCCTTTCATTCTCTGTCGATTAATCCAACTTTCTTACCTCTGGACACCCGGTCGATCATGTGACCCGCCCAACGCACCCGAGGTAGACGAACATGTATGACGCAATCGTGATCGGCGGAAGAGTCGCAGGCGCGCCCACTGCGATGTTACTCGCGCGGCTGGGGCACCGCGTCCTGTTGGTCGAGCGGACCCGGTTTCCGCGGGATACGCTCTCGACCCATTTCATCTGGCCGCGTGGCGTGTCCTACCTCAACCGGTGGGGCCTGGCCCAACGTGTGTTGGCCGAGACGCCCGGCATGCGCTCCATGGAAGTCAACATCGAGGGCATCAGCCTGAAAGGCTCGGTCCGGCTGCAGGATCTGCGCGAACGATTTACCCACCTGCACGGTGATGACCACGGCGTGACGGACACCTACTGCGGACCGCGACGCTTCTTCCTGGACAATCTGCTGCTGCGGGAGGCGCAAGCTGCCGGCGCGGAGGTTCGCGAGGGATTCAGTGTCGTAGGCCCGATGATCGAGGACGGGGTCGTCGTCGGCATTCACGGCAGGACCGAAGACGGTATCGAGAGGTCGGAGCGCGCGCGGCTGGTGATCGCGGCTGACGGCCGTTTTTCCCGATTCGCCGAGCAGGTTGGCTCGAAAGTCGTGGATTTCCGGGAGAAGTCCACCTTCGCCTACTTCTCGTACTTCCGTGGAATTCCAATGGAAGAGCTGGCGATCCACAAACGGGGCCGCATGGGCACCGCGATCTTTCCCACCATGGAAGGTAAGCACATGGTTCTGGTCTACGGACCAACCCATTGGTGGCGCGAGTTCAGACGGCGTGCGGAAGCGAACTTTCACTGGATATACGACTTCTGCGCTCCCGAGATCGGCGAGTTGATCCGCACGCGGGGCACGCGGGTCGAAGGTTTCTACGGCGCCGGAATCATGTCGGCATTCAAACGTGAGGCAACCGGTCCGGGATGGGTGCTCATCGGCGATGCCGGCAGCTTCAAGGACCAGGTCACCGCGATGGGAATCACCCATGCCTTCAGGGACGCACAGTTGCTCACCGACCACCTGCATCGGGCCTTTACCGGCGAGATGTCGGTCCCGGAAGCTCTGAACCACTTCGTGGCCCGGCGCAGCGTCGACTACGACGAATACTTCGACCTGGTTTGTGGCACAGCAGAGATGAACATCTACACCGAGGAACAGCTCGAGTTGTACGAGGCCCTGCGCGGCAACCAGGATCAGATCGACAGAATGATCTCCTGCTTCGGAGACACCCTGCCGGCTCACCAGTTCGCCTCGGCTGACAACGTCCAGGCGATTGTGTCAGCTCATCGGCGGTTGCCGAAGGTGAACCAGGACTACGACAGTCTCATCGCCGATTACGACCGCAATCCGTTCATCGACGCCGCCCAGACCGCTGCGGCGTGAAGGCCTCGAGTGTCATCACCATTCAACTTCAAAGAGGGTTCAAGACCATGACTTACGATTCATTTCTGATCGATAAATTCTCCCTGACGCTCAAGGATGCTTTTCACAGCGGCGCGTTGAGCGGCAATCAACGTGACTTCTCGGATCTGCGAGGTAACAACGCATTGGCGAGAACGGCCTCGTATCATGACTGGCAGAGTCGGCGTCGGGATGCATTGCTCTGGTCTTATACCAATGCCATTCACAGTCCCGCCGCTCCTTCGCTCACCGTCACCGACTGCCACGGCGATGTGCGCTCAGGTATCAATTACGCCTCTCAGGATTATCTCTCGCTGTCTTCCCATCCGGCCGTCAAGGAAGCCGCCCATGAGGCGATCGAAAAGCACGGCATCCACAGCGCGGGCTCCGCGATTTTCCAGGGCAACACCAGTGTGTCACTGCAGCTCGAGGCGGAGTTGGCCGAGGCGTTGGCGGTCGAGCACGTCCTGTTGTTTCCTACGGGCTGGTCGGCGGGCTACGCGGCTATCAAGGGGCTGATGCGACCCAAGGATCACATCATCCTGGATCGCTTCGCACATAACTGTCTCGCCAACGGCGCATACGCGGCGACCACCCATATTCATAGAGCGAACCACCTGGACGTGGATCACGTGGAGGCGATTCTGAAGGAAATCCGCGCTCGCGACACCGAAAACGCCGTCATGGTCGTTTCCGAGAGCCTCTTCTCGATGGATGCCGATACGCCGAACCTGGCGCGGCTGCAGGAGGTTTGCACGGACTACAACGCCACATTACTGGTAGATATCGCCCATGACTTCGGCTCCATGGGGCCGAATGGCACCGGGGCACTGGGCACTCAGGGGATTCTCGGCCAGGTCGACCTGGTCATGGGAAGCTTCTCGAAGACCTTTGCATCCAACGGCGGCTTCATCGGCACGAATAATGCCGCCGTGAAGCAGTACCTGAGTTGGTTCGCGCCCTCCTTCACCTTTACCAACGCGCTTTCGCCGGTGCAAGCCGCAGTGGTGCAGCAGGCCTTGCGCATTGTCCGCTCCGCGGAAGGCGATCAGCTCCGCACGCGACTGCTGAGCGCAATCCTCAGCCTGCGCAACGCCTTGCAGACACGCGGTATCGAGGTGATGGGCGTTCCCTCGCCGATCGTTCCGGCTCTGCTGGGTCATGAAGGCATCGGCCGGATCGCCACTTCCATCTGCTTCAGGATGGGCCTCTTCACCAACCTGGTGGAGTTTCCGGCGGTGCCGGTCGACAAGGTCCGTTATCGCATGCAGGTCATGGCGAGTCACACCGCCGAGCAAGCGGAGCGCGCCGCCGACATCATCAAGGAGTCGCTGCTCGAAGCGGAGGAGTTATATCACAACTACGAAAAGCTCGGTCGCGCCCGCAGGGAGCGCCTGGAGACCGCCGCCTCACCCGCCTGAGGAGTCAACAGCCGCCGGATGAAGCGCCGTCGCGAAACTCGTCGCCCGCGACGGTGCTCCCCTTCAGTCTCCCGTTGAACCACCCATCGTACGAAGTGATCACTATGCAACTCGCAACCTCCTCCTGTTGGCATGGGTTACCTCGCAGTCTCCTGTTGGGCTTCGGATTGACTCTCTGTGGAGGAGCGCCCGTCCGCGCGCACGTCAAGTGGTTCGTCGACGACGGCGATCCAGCGGTTATGGCGATGGCCCCTCAGAACTACACCCTGACAGAGCCCGCGGTCCTTCTCTGGACGGCAATTGCCCTGAGCACACTGGCACTGGCGTGGTGGCTGCAGCGGCGCGTCGCTGACACATCATCGGACCTGCAACCGTCTCATGAGAGACACGGCATCGTATCTCACGGGGTGACCCTGGCGACCGGGGCATCCGTTCTGGCACTGGCTTACGCGGGGAAACTGTTGGTGCCGTGCATGCCCGCCGAGGTCGGTTTGCTACATTTGATGCTGTATGCTCAAGGCATCGCCGGGGCCCTCCTGGTGGTGGGATTCGGCCTCGGCGCCGGTGCTGCGCTGCTGGTGATGGTTTGGATCTGCCTGACCGTTACAATGGGTGTCGCGGATGCCCTTTCGAGCCTGCATCTGCTTGGACTCGCGGTCTTCGTGTTGTTGAGCCGATCCGGACGGACCGCCCAGGGTCTGTCCATCGCACTCTGGCTGGTGCGCGTCACGCTGGGAATCAGTCTGATCACAGCGGCCCTCACCGAGAAGCTGCTCGATCCACGCGCCGCCCTGGTGTTTCTCCAGCGGTACCCTGGCGTGAACTTCATGCAGGACGTGGGCTGCGACTACTCCAACCGGCTATTCGCGCTTTCGGCGGGAGCCTGTGAAGTGATCTTCGGAGCATTACTCCTCTGCGGCTGGATGACCCGGGCCACCGCCGCGGGACTTCTGACCTTGCTGCTGCTCAGCAATGTTTACTTTGTCGTCGCGGGTTGCCCGCATGAGGCGCTGGTCGAAGCCGTCGGGCACCTGCCCATCATCGGAGCGCTGGCGGTGACGTTGATTCTTGGCAGAGGCTGCTCACTGACGCAGTTGCGCACTCTGATGCCAACAGTTGCCATGGGGCTGCCTGTTGTGCGCACCTGGTGGCGAGTTCGCCGGTTGGAGCGCTAGCTGGAGAAATCAAACCGAGGCCAACCGAGCCGGGCAAACGTACTGCGTGAGCCTCCGAGATCAGTTGGTGCGGACCGAGCCCACAGCACGATCACTCACTTCGAACGCGCTCACGATGGTCTGGTACTTCTGGACGTACCAGCGGTTCTCGTTGTTGTATTTCGGGATGGCCAGTGGACGCGCATCGGTGCCTTCGGTTTTCCAGATACAGGGACACGTCACCGACGCTCCTGCGAGTAGCACTCCCGGACGGTTCAGCTCATCGAGCTTGACCTTCATTCGAGTCAGGACACGGTAGAGCTTCGCGACATTTCGGGATCCGCCGTTGTACGCGGCGACCGGAAAGATGCCCAGCACTTCCGGGTTGGCACGATAGGCGAGGCGAATATCCTCCCGCATGTCCGACAGGTCGAGATCCAGCAGGCAGGCCGCTGCTTTCATCGCGTTCAGCAGATTCGTCGCGCCGCTCTCGAAACTCGGGTCGAGCCTTGCGCCGGCGCAGCGTCTGACCACGAGGGCGTAGGTCCCGTTGCCCTTGCGGTTGGTGAATTGCATGGGCCCTAACGCCTTGGCTCTCGAGACACTGTACCGATACGCCTCCTCCCGCTTCAGCCCGTACTGACTCAATACCTCGTCGAAGGCGAGCGCCTGCTTCTCCATGTAGTCGCCGTCATCGGTCTGCTCGATGACCGCCAGTGTCGTGATGAGCTGTGGAGGAATGACGTCGGCGATCAGCTCGCCGCGAAAAGCCGCGCTCGGTACCTTCGCGGCGCGCAGATCCTCGATCGCCTTACGTGCCGTGGCCAGCAGAAACTCTCTCCCATTGCTGACGAAAGCCGGGTCGAAGGTGTCTTCGGTGAAGGGCAGGTAGGCGATCGGCTTCGCCGTATCGACGACGGCGCGCCACTGCTTATGCTTGATGAGATCGTTGTCGAACACGGGGAACTTGCGTCCGTAGACCTTCAAGGGCTCGCCGTTGCGGGAAAAGGCAAACATCAGCCGCTCGGCGCCCGTGCCGTTCACGTGGCGCGCCTCGATACCCGGGGTGAGCGTGCGAAAAGCCAGGGGCTTGCCACCGGGTTTCCACTTGATCGGCGGACGCGGGAGCTCGATGGTGGCGATACACCACTCCTGCTTCGCTTCGCTCCAGAGCGCAAAGGCGACCGGACGTCCACGGAGCACCTGATTCTTCCCTTTTCCCGTGAAGACGTATTGGAGCTCGACGTCACGGAGGCGTGCCTGTGCTTCGGCCACGAAATCGTGGATCGCCTCATCACGGCTACGGCTGCCTCGGACGATGACCTCCGCGGGAGTGGGAGCCTGGACAGGGTGCTCCGATTCGGCGACCGCAAGGGGAACCTCGCCTTCGACCTGCTTGGAACCTGCGTCCGTCGCGGTCTCTTCGGGAACTGCCGCCGGGGCTGGAGCGGCAGATCCCGAATCGATTACCGGCGGCTCAATTTCGTCCGAGGCGCCCCTCGTCGTCGTGCATCCAGCGAAGAACAGGGAGGCCAATGTGAGCAGAATCAGCGCAGCGGGGTGTCGGGCAGGTGTTTTCATCCCGCAGATATTACTTAACAGCGGCGCTGTGCACGCGTGCTCGCATCAAGAAAATCCAATGTCTTTGAGGTGGCGTGATGCGGTTCACCGAGGAGCCTCTCGGGCGCGGATCGGCCGGGCCGCGCAGGCCGAGCAGGCGAACTTGAGTCCGACAGCTCCTGGGGACCACGTCCCGGGTGCTGCAGACAG
>Ga0105239_10009333_pt1 | contig 11079 bp, 11 predicted proteins | sample KBSC44metaG_FD_92761 | JGI IMG/M metagenome (GOLD analysis project Ga0105239, IMG submission 92761) | Corn rhizosphere microbial communities from Kellogg Biological Station, Michigan, USA - KBS C4-4 metaG | ecosystem: Host-associated > Plants > Roots > Rhizosphere > Soil | place: Michigan, USA...
CCTTGCATGATGATCATTTTCACCATGCAAGGTATTTGCTTGGTCATCTCTCATTTTCGGGCGAAGCGATTTTTCTCATCTTCTCCAGGTAAAACAAACCCGCCAGCATGATCACTAGCACCAGTAAAGGTTCCATCGACGCCGGTATAGAATAACCACTGTTTAATTTGGCAATAAAAGCCGAAATAAGGTTAATTACAAAACCAACATATATCCACTCTCTTACCCGTTGACTCACTTGTGGTATAAGCAGTAAAAAAACACCAATTATTTTGATCCCAATAAGCTCTATTCTGAAATAGTTGGGAAAACCTAAATGTTTAAACTCTTCAGCATTAGTGCTTGCGTAATAAGCACTAAACAACATAAAAAAAATAATACCAGCAGTTATTCTCCAATAAACTACTTTTTGTTTTTTCATCTTTTAAGGTTATTGTTTGCTAATAGGATATTTCGACTGTGGTTTTGATAATAGCCGGGTTATTGACATTGTGGATGATAAAATGCGCCACATCTGCACGGGAGATCTTGAGGCAATCCTTCAGCCAGTCATTTATAGCTGTGCGGTAATGCCCGGTAACTGGCTGGTCGGTAAGTTGAGGGGGTCTGATGATCGTCCATTTGGCATCGCTCGCCTTGATAATGGACTCCATCCGGCGCAGATCGGCATACATATGTTTTAAGAGCTTCTGGATAACATATTTGGCGAGGAATTGAACAAAGCGAGGTATCACCGGGCTTATTTCAATAGCCGAGGCAGATATGAAGAAGGCTCGTTTAACTCCTACAATTTCCATAGCTTGTAAAAGGTTCGCGTTCCCCTCCGAGTACAAAGTAGTAGGTTCATCACCAAACATCCCTCCCTTAACACCAATTGCTGATATAACAGCATCTTTACCTACCAGGTATTTTTCAAGTGTGGCGGGCTTGAGCAGATCGCCCTGAACTACCTCCAGATTTTGATGGATTAATGGCAGATTGGCTGAATTTCGCACCAGGGCGGTAACCCGATGCCCCGCATTCAGAGCCAGCTCTACACACTGCCTGCCTATGCCACCATTCGCGCCTATGATCAGTAATTGATATGTTTGATTTTCCATTCAGGTATTTATTAATGCTTTGATGATCAGTTGAATTTAAATACACTCAAAAAAACGATCACGAAGAAAATGATCAGTTGCACCAGGTAAAACCGGCTGAGACGAGCCCTTATCACAAAGGCTTCGGCGGCCAGTGTGGTGCCTGAGCTTTCAATAACAGTTTTTAATTTAAGGGCCTGCCGTCTGCCAGCCAGTATACCATTGAGGATCAAAACAATCACCAGTCCAAATTTTATCCTGAACCATAACTGCTCGCCAAATGCACCATGGGTTATGGCCATCATGCCGATACCGGTTAATACAAGCAAGGCCGCGCCAATGCCAATAAGCCTCGAAAATTTCGAAGTCGCCTCCATTAACCCGGCAGAACTAGGTTCGCCCCGATCAATTTGTTTCCAAAAGGTTTTAAATACGGAATAATCAACAATGGTGGTACCGGCCATAATCACCAGCCCGGAAAGATGCAGAACAAGCAAAGTTTGAAGAAGGATCTGTAAGTTCATAAAAAATGAGATAAGCTTGAATAATTTGATTAGCAAACAAATACGATCAGTTGAATAGAGCCTTGGGTTATAAATACAACCAAAAGGAAGTATTCATAATCCAAATTTATACCTTTTGGCATCAATAAAGATAATATATTATGCCATTTTTGTGTAAATTTGCTACCAAAAGGAAGTAATTACATTGAACAAAACGGTAGAGCTGGTTAAACTATGGGGTGCCTACGAGGAGCAAAACCCGAATGCTACGTTAGATAATTTTTTCAGGTATCAACTATCCCTGATCCCAAAAACACCCGAAAAAACCGATCAGCAGGAAAAACTGATACCCGATATCAACGGTCGCCTGATGATACTGTTAAGGAGGGTTGCTAAATATCATATTACTTATTCCAACAAGGCCCTGGAGGGCACCGGCTTTGACCAGATCGAAGAATTTGGACTCCTGGTTACTATTTTTAACGAGGGAAACCCTATCAAGTCCGAAGCCATCTACAACAATATCATTGAGCTGTCAAGCGGTACCAATATGCTTAACCGGCTCAAAAAAAGGGGATTGGTAAGCGAGTATGCTGATACAGAGGACAAACGTGTAAAAAGGCTCCAGGTTACCGCAAAAGGCAAAGAAGCCCTTATGATAGCCAAAGATAAGGTGCAACGGGTAGCCAGGATGATGTCGTATGGTTTATCTGATGAAGACAAACAGTTATGCATCCAACTGCTTAGCCCTGTTAACAGCCGCTTTGACGGTATGTTCCAGAAACAAAAGAACAAGTCATTTGACGAAATATTCCGGGAGATGACCTCCTGATATTTCCGGTGCAGCATCGTGGTTTAATCCATATTGTTATTTTGTTTAACTTTATGGCAGTACCACTTAAACCTGAACACCTATGCCCGCCACCACTATTAATGAGGTTATAGACGCCTTACAAATCATTATTACCGAAAGCATTGCCAGCAACAACCGTGTAGGGTATTTTGCCGCTCTGTATTATAAGGTTACCGCCGCCGTTCGCGATGGTATTGCCAAAGGCCAGTTTGAAAATGGCCCCCGGATGGAAAAATTCGATGTCATTTTTGCCAACCGGTATCTGGATGCCCTAACCGCCTGGAAAAACAAGCAGCCCCTCAGCAACTCCTGGCGCGTGGCCTTTGAAACCGCCGAAAGATCATCACCCCTGGTATTACAGCAATTGTTGTTAGGCATGAATGCCCATATCAACCTCGATCTGGGTATCGCCGCTGTTGAAGTATCCAATGGCAATATGGATGGCGTACAAAAAGATTTTGACGCCATTAACACCATCATTTCGGCATTAACTTATGAGGTGATCAGTGAGATCAACCGGATATCACCCTTACTGTCACTACTTGGCCTGCACTCCTCCAATTACTCTATCATCATCCAGTTTAGTATCGGCAATGCCCGTGATGGTGCCTGGTGCTTTGCAGAAGACCTGCTGACCAAACAGGATGCAGCCTATACCGATTGCATCAACGCCCGTGATAAAACCATTGCCCAATTGGCTGGTGGACTTGCCCATGCCACCGGTCTGATGCGCATTACCCTTTGGCTTATTCATGTTTTTGAATGGAAAAAACCGTCAAACATCATCAAAGAACTACATAACTACCAAAAGGAAAAAATAACCATCAATCCTGTTGCAACAGCCCCTGCCGCGTAAATCATTTTGTTTTCATTATAGCAATTCCGTAGTTTCATTTATCCAATTCCAGAACTATCCGGGTTAGTATCCTCATTTGTCGCAAAGCGCCCTTTAATTGTCGGATATACCCATTTAGCAATTGAATGAGCGCCCGTACATTTGGATATAAAATTTACAACGATGAAGAACGCGATCAATAACAAATTCACCCACATCCCATTAATCATTATGGCTATGATGACAGCCAGCAGCGCTACACAAGCCCAAACAACAGAACAAGGCAAATATGCCAATGTGAACGGCATCAAAATGTACTATGAAATTCATGGTACAGGTAAACCCCTGGTATTGATACATGGCGGCGGTTCAACCCTCGCCACTTCTTTTGCCCGTATCATCCCCATATTGTCCAAAACCCATCAGGTAATTGCCGTTGAAATGCAGGCCCATGGCCATACCGGCGACCGTAATGCTCCCGAAACTTTCACCCAGGATGCCGATGATGTTGCCGAATTGTTACGTCAGCTTAACATATCCAAAACCGATGTATTGGGTTTTAGCAATGGCGGCCAAACAACCCTCGAAATAGCTCTAAGGCACCCAAACCTTGTTGACAAGCTCATTGTGGCTTCGGCATTTTATAGCCGCGATGCCGTACCGGCAGGTTTCTGGGAAGGTTTCAAAAACCCCAAATACAGCGATATGCCGCAGATTTACAAGGATGAATACCTGAAAATAGGTAACCAGGCAGGACTCACGAACATGTTTAATAAAGACGTTCAGCGCATGAGCGTGTTTAAAGGCTGGACCAAAGAACAGATCGCTTCTATACAGGCCCCTACCCTGGTGGTCATTGGCGATCATGACCTGCCAACCCCGGAACATGCCGCCGAAATGTCTCGTTTATTGCCTCACGGCCAGCTGGCTATATTGCCCGGTCACCATGGCGAGTACTTTGGCGAGGCCTTTTTCCCGAATGCCAGCAGCAGGAAGGTTGAAAGTTTCAGCCTGATTATTGAGGATTTCCTGGCAACCCCAATCAATTAGTAACCAGCATTATAAATTATAAGAGCATGTCATTCCAAGCATACCTTACCACCATCAAAACCAAAACCGGCAAAGATGCCGCCGACTTCAGAAAACTGGCCGAAGAAAAAGGCTTCACCCAAAACGGCGAGCTGACCGCCACTACCAAAGCCGGCGATATTACCAACTGGCTTAAAACCGATTTTGAGCTGGGCCACGGTCATGCTATGGCTATCTATGCTTTGCTCAAAGGTATCAAGAACGAAAGCAGCCAATAAAACGGCGACCATCATATATGCTACCACCATGCCCGTTTTTCCACGGGCATTTTTTGCTGATGATAATACTTTTTAACCCCCCAATTTTAATACTTTTCTGGCCGAAAACAGGGTAAAAAAGGGTCAAAATTCATTCAAAATCATCGATTTTAACACTTTTTAACAAATTTTAACGTGGTTTTGAGCAGTTTTTAGAACTTTAAAAAGCATTAATTTATTGATTATCAAATAACTATATACAAAATGGTCGGTTTTTGGGCTTTATTTCCCTTAACCAAACAGCCCGGTTTTCTCTTTTTTGGGAGAAAAAACCGGGCTGGAGTATGTATATAAAGATACCGAAAATCCGGGAGAATAACAAGGGCCTTCTCTACTATTAATCAGTCATCCTGAACTTGTTTCAGGATCTCTCAGTACGGTTAGCCATTGCCATGTGCAGCTATGCATGTGGGATGCCGAAACGAGTTCGGCACGACGGGCTTGAACATCGCAGATCGCCTCACCTCGCCTGCGCTTCGCTGGGCTACCCTCTCTTCGGCTACGCCGGAAAGAGGGTGAGAAGATATCATTAATGACAAAGTTTTCATTTTTTCCCCGTCAGCAGATAAGCTTCGGGCGAAAGCGGGCAGAACAATGATGAGCTGTGTGCTTGCAAGGGCATAGCAAGTTTTGCAGAAGAGGTGGAATTGTGGGTGCGAAGCAGGGCAAAGAAGCATTTCTGATGACAGCCTTTTATTCGTTGTTGTTTGTTTCTTTATAGGTACTCATTATCTCGCTCCGCTCGGTCTGGTTACTTTTGTGGCGATAAAAGTAACTGGCCCTCCCGCGGCCAAGATCGGGTATGCGTCATGCAAAGTGGCTCTGTATAGCATAGAGATTGCTTCGTGCCTCGCAATGACGTATTCTTTTACTGACCTCTTTTGGAGAAGGCTGGACTGAATCCCCCATTTTTCCACATCCATTGTAGCAACCGCTTGGTTTATCTAACTTTCGCCCCTCAAATTAATTTTGAGCACCATCCTGTACATGAAAGTTATTATTGCCGAAAAACCATCCGTAGCCCGCGAAATTGCCAAAGTGTTTGGCGCTACCACCAAAAAGGATGGGTATATGGAAGGCAAGGGATATACTTTCACCTGGGCCTTTGGTCACCTTTTACAATTGGCGCCCCCGCAGGAGTATGGTTTTTATGGCTGGAGTGTTCAAAACCTGCCCATGCTGCCACCCAAATTCAAGCTTAGCATCCGCAAGGTTAAAACCAAAGATGGTATTGTGGATGATCCTTCCGTAAAAAAACAACTGGATACTATCAAGGCCCTGTTTGACGAAGCTACCGAGATCATCGTAGCAACGGATGCCGGGCGCGAAGGTGAGCTGATTTTCCGCTATATTTATTATTACCTCAAATGCAAAAAGCCCTTTAAACGGCTCTGGATATCATCGCAAACCGACGAAGCCATCAAAGAAGGTTTCCGTAACCTGAAACCGGGCAGCGATTATGATACACTGTTCAATTCGGCGCATTGCCGGTCACAGTCGGACTGGCTGGTGGGCATGAACGCCACGCAGGCACTCAGCATTTCGGCAGGTACCCGGGCGGTACTTTCATTGGGCAGGGTGCAAACCCCAACCCTGGCCATGATCTGCTCGCGTTACCTCGAAAACAAAAACTTTGTGCCGCAGCTGTATTACCAGGTCAGCATCCAGGTGGATAAGGACGGGCAGGTTTTCCGGGCCATCTCCACCGAAAGCTTTAAAACCACCGAAGAGGCACAAGCCATAGTAGATAAGGTAGAGGACGTACCTTCGGGCTTCCCTAATGGCGGCCATATAGTAAGCGTAGAGGCCAAACCCCGCAAGGAACCGCCGCCGCTATTACATGATCTGAGCAGCTTACAACAGGAGGCCAACAAACGCAAAGGCTTTACGGCAGATCAAACCCTTAGTCTGTTGCAAACCTTGTACGAGGGCAAATTGGTAACCTACCCGCGTACCGGCAGCCGCTATATTGGCGATGATGTATTTGCCACGGTACCCGGATTAATAGAAAAATTTAATGAGCACCCTGAGTTTGGCAAGCAAGCCGCTTTTTTGGCTACGGTAAAGCTCAATAAACGCAGCGTGAACGCTAAAAAAGTGACGGATCACCACGCGATCCTCCCCACCGGCGAAAAACCCTATCAGCTATCCGGCGATCTACAGGCCATTTACGACCTCGTGGCTGCGCGTATGCTGGAAGCTTTTCACCAGGAATGTATCAAGGAGATCACCAAGATCACCGTACAATCGGGCTCCCTGTTTACCGCCAGTGGAACGGTGATCAGTTCGGCCGGCTGGCGTTCGGTATTAAATGATCCCGACGAGGAAAAGAAGGACGAAGAAAACGCGAGCCTACCTAAAGTGCAGCAGGACGAGCGCCTGCCTATCCCAGAAAAGGCACTGCTCGAGAAACAAACCAAGCCCAAGCCACTCTACAACGAAGCCTCACTGCTAAAAGCGCTGGAAACTGCGGGCAAGGAAATTGAGGACGAAGAGCTGCGCTACGCCATGAAGGATAGCGGTCTCGGCACACCCGCCACCCGCGCTTCCATCATTGAAACGTTGATTAAACGCGATTATATCATCCGCGAAAAAAAGAACCTGGTACCTACTCCAACCGGGCTCAGCGTGTACAACGTAGTCAAAGACCAAAAAATAGCCCAGGCCGAATTGACCGGCAACTGGGAAAAACGACTGGAAGAGATCCGCTCGGGTGCTTCGGTTGATGATTTTCAGCAGGAGATCAAAACCTATACCCGCAATATTACCCAGGAGTTGCTGCAAGCCGGCAAAAGCCTGATGGCACAGCGTAAAGAAGCCATTACGGCAGCCCAGCCTACAGTAAAGGCGAGCGAGTAAAAAATCTTTATTCGTTGTCATTTAACCTTGCGCTCGTTGCAAACGAGCACAAGTAGAAAATTTTTAGTTCCCTCCCCACGGGAGGGGTGCGGTGGATCGTGCGGTGGCAGGGAGAGGTTTACAAGCTACAGAATTACCAATCGATGAGACCACTTCCTTCGCTTCTCAAAGGAAGGAATCACACACAATCCTGCTTTTAAAAACTGCAAGAATGCTCAAGACAACAAAACTACCCACGATAACGAAAAAACAACTATTAAAGAACTAATTACCCTTAATTTTAATTTTCTTTGTTTAACGGTCTTTGTATCATTCGTCGTGAGCTATAATTGATCTGTAACAAAACTCGTCCGTTATAAAGTAATCTAAAATGATAACAACTAAACCAATTGGCATTAACAGTACCTTTAAAGATAAAAAATGGATTGGCGTTGTTTTTTTTACCATAGTTATTCTTTTACTTTTACCCAATCTCTTTACTCCTTTAAGGCTAAATACCGATGGCATCAGATACCTGAAAATTATAGAATACCTTGCCGGTAACCTCGACCAAAACAGCGATGCAGCGCATGATTTTTTTCCGCATGGTTACCCCCGATTTTTGTTGGCACTAAGCAGACTACAATTATTAAACCCATTAACCATTACTTTTATAAACATACTATCCATAGTATTGGCTTCTTATCTGCTGGTTGTTCTTTTAAAAATAAAAAACAGCTTATTTTTTATGGGATTAACCATGATTTCGGCCATCAATATAAAGCAATTTACATTACCTATAGCCGATCAGTTTTTCACCTTGTCTTTTTTAACAGGTATTTACCTGTGGACGCTCTTTTTTAAAAGGCGTTCGTTATACATAATTCCCGCCTTAGCAGTAACCATCATCAGTTTATATTTACGTACCGCAGGTATAGCACTTATTGCTGGAGTATTATTGTATGTAGTTTATTTAAATAAACACATATTCCTTAAGCACAAAAAATTACTACTTACAGCTTTAGGGTGCATTATAATTGGTTTTGTCGCTTTCATTTTTAAACTCCCGCAGATCGAAAAACGGGTTACCTACATTAGCCAGTTAAACCTCGGATTAATGATACATCAACCATCCTCGATACCGGAACGACTTGCCATACATCTTAAAGAACTTGGTGAAATACTGATCAATATACCTTACAGTAAGTTATCAACAGTAATCTCTCCAACCATTACCGGCTATTTATTGATTGCGGCAGGCTTAATCATGTGTTTTATTCTTTGCAAGGTAGTTATCAAGCAACAATTATTTCATATGCCCATGTTTTGGATGTTTGCGGCCTACATGATCATGATTTTTTTATGGCCTTTTTATGATACACGCTTTTTAACTCCTTTGGTGCCATTATTGGTTTATTCGTTATTTTATTATTTCGGTACAATGCTTAAACCGGTATACATCAGATATACCTATGGATTTATATTTATGTCATTAGGAATCTTTGCTGTTTTGTACTCTGATGCGCTATCAATAAGCAACAACTTCTTTTTAAAACATTATGGCTTTGACCCTGCCTTAACCGAAAAATACCGGATACACTTTAGCAACCAGGAAAAAAACATATCCAACCTGCCGCGATATGATATCCATACAGATGAAGTTCTGTTTCTATTAGAAAAATACGATCGCAAGCCCTTGATCTCCAAAATCAGTATAAATTAAAAAAACAAAAATTCAAGCTTTATAGCGGGAGTTATCCATATATGGCCAAATAAACGATTGAAAGAACAAGGGTAATAAGCAGGAACGCATTAACTATTTTGCCCGAGGATGAAACCCCTTCCTCCCCTTCCCGAGGGAAGGAATCGCACACACCCTGGCTTTTAAAAATTGTCCAAACGTTCATTGTTGTCATGCCGAACGTGGCTCAGACCATTTTACTTCATTTTAACAACAACTTTTCCTTTAGCCCTTCCGCTTTCAACATAGGCCATCGCTTCTTTGATCGATTCAAATGGGAAAACTTTGTCCACAACCGGTACTATAGTACCAGAATTTATAACAGAAGTAATTTCCTTTAACTGCCCCCCGTTTGCCTTCATAAATAAAAATGAAAAACCCACGTGAAGCCGCTTTGCTTTCTTCCTTACTCCAAAGCTTAATAGGCGCATGATTAATTTCACGAACCAGGGGGCTCCGATTTCTTCCGCAAAGTCCGGATCAGGCGGGCCAGAGATCGAGATGAGTTTTCCACCCGGTTTTAGCACACGCAGTGATTTTTCGAGCGTCTTTGCATCCTGACTATTCAAAACCAGATCGTAACCGTGCAGGACTTTCTCAAAATCATCTTTCTTGTAGTCAATAACAACATCTGCACCAAGGCTTTTCACTAACTCTATATTGGCTGCACTTGTAGTGGTAGCCACGGTAGCCCCCAGATACCTGGCCAGTTGGGTGGCAAATGTGCCTACACCACCAGAACCAGCCTGGATGAAAACTTTTTCCCCTTTCTTCAGGTTTCCTTTTTCGATCAGTGCCTGCCAGGCGGTCAAGCCTACGAGTGGGATGGATGCCGCTTGTTCCATGCTCAGCTTTTTCGGTTTAATGGCCACATCGGCTTCCTTAATCACAATGAAATCAGCAAAGGTTCCAATGCGGTGATCTGCGGGTCGTGCGTAAACCTCGTCTCCAACTTTAAATTGCTGCACACGGGTCCCAACCTTAGTCACAATACCCGCTACGTCATGGCCCAAAATGAATGGTGTCTTATACGGCAAAATGAGTTTAAACTCCCCGTTTCTGATTTTAGAATCCAGCAGGTTTATACCGGCAGCATGTACTTCTACCAATACTTCGTCTGCCTGCGGTTCCGGTAGAGGCATTTGCCCGATGCGTCCGCCATCCTTGCTTTTATATTTGTCTATAATGAAAGCTTTCATTTTTCTATAATTATAATGGTTTTACGAGGCTATTACTTTGTAACTTTTCTTAGGATTAGCTAAATTAAAAGTCATTTTCGGAAAAAGCCGGTTGAGTATATACACTATTTTGGTATCGCCTATACGGATAGTAAGCTGATCCTGCTTAAGGCCTGCAATAAAGGCTTTCACCATATCTGCCGTGGTTATTTTTTTGCCGTTCATATCAGTTGTCATTTCTGTGGCAACAAGCGGAGGTAAAAGTTCAAAAACCTTTACGCTGCTGTTCAAAATTTGCAGGTGCTTTCTAAGCGATTTGGTGTAAAACTGTAAGGCTACTTTGGATGCGGCGTAGGTGGCTTCCAGTAATGACGGAACATAACTGAGTAATGAAGTGGTGTTGATAATCGCGCTTTCTTTTCTTGATTTCAACATATCGATAAACAGGTTGTTAAGCCGGATCACCCCCAGGTAATTGACGTTTATTTCGTACGCCGCGTCCTCAAAATGCTGACCGTTTGCTGTTCCAAGGTTGATCGGGTCAGTTAACACCCCCGCGTTATTATATAAAATATCTATACCGCCCAATTGCTGTACCTGGTTGAAAAGTTTTTGCGCATCACCGGCATCTGATACATCACTTTTAATGGCCGTAATTGCCGGATATAGCTTCCTGGCTTCATTTAATTTTTCCTGGTTTCTGCCG
>Ga0105239_10009335_pt1 | contig 11077 bp, 11 predicted proteins | sample KBSC44metaG_FD_92761 | JGI IMG/M metagenome (GOLD analysis project Ga0105239, IMG submission 92761) | Corn rhizosphere microbial communities from Kellogg Biological Station, Michigan, USA - KBS C4-4 metaG | ecosystem: Host-associated > Plants > Roots > Rhizosphere > Soil | place: Michigan, USA...
GATGTCGGCGCGCAGCGACGAGGAGCTTGAAAGCGTCGGCGACAGAATGGCCGGCCGCAAATTGGCGAACAGGCCCAACTCTTTGCGCAGCGGAAGGAGCGCACCGCGCTCCGGGCGGAGTTCCGCTGGCTCGATCGTGTCATACCGGGGCCCACCGACCGCGCCGAGCAGGACAGCGTCGCTCTCTCTGGCTAACGCCAGCGTCTCCGGCGGCAGAGGATGCCCGGTCGCATCGTACGCCGCCCCGCCCACGAGCGCCTCTTTAAACTTCACTGAGATGGCGAAGTAGTCGTCTACGACGTCAAGCACCTTGATCGCTTCCGCAACGATCTCAGGGCCGATACCGTCTCCTGCCAGTACCGCGATTTTATGCATGTCTCTCAAACTCCATGGTTAGTCTGCTTCTTTATTCTATCGAAGTTATCGCCGTTCAACCCGCTCGCCCGCCGACGAAAAGGCGGCCCGCTTCCTGTAACCCCACACAAGTACGGGTATGTTCGATCCGGTTCACGGCCCGATACTCTAATTCGGGGGAAAGCCGAAATGGCGCGTTTTGGGATTCACACGATCATCGGTATAGTGCCACTGCTTCTCTTTCTCGGGGCATGTCAGGCGCCGTCGGACACGGAGGAGTTTCAGGCGATCCAGGCGGTCTACGACCAGCAGAGCAAAGCCTTCAACGATCGAAGCGTGTCCGGCGTTCTCGCTGTCTGCTCTTCGGGCTACCAGAACGACAACGCCAAGGCACACCGCAGCGAACGGTTTTCGGACTATGCCGACCGTATAGAGTCGTTTCTCCACGATGCCGAGCAGCTACGAACGACGGCAACGATCCGCTCTGCCAAGGTCCACGACAACGAAGCGCAGCTCCAGACCGACTGGCACTTCGAGGCGATGGTCAACGCGACTCCCCCGGACGGGAAGCGTCACCACTTCGTCTCCGACGAGCTTGATGCCGATACCTGGATCAAGGACCCGGCCAAGGGCTGGATAAAACGGCACACCAGTGTCAGCAGCACCGTCTCGACGCTCGACGGCGAAGCCGTCCCGTAAACGCACGGTGCATGCCCTCCCCGGGACAAGCCAGCTTGTCCCGGGGAGGGGCGCCCCGCTATGCGACGGCGTGCCGCGGTTCGGTGATGCGACGGGAGTCGGAGACGGCCTGCTCCTGCCGGCCTGGTTTGCGGGCAAGCAGCTTGTTGAGCGCGTTCAGGTAGGCCTTGGTCGCGGCGACGATGATATCCGTATGGGCGGCATGGCCGGAGTAGACCTCCTCCTCCACGCGGATACGGATCGTTACCTCGGCCTGGGCATCGGTTCCTTCGGTCACCGACTGCATGGAGATCTCGATCAGGTCGTTCGGTACGCGAACGATCCGATTGATCGCGCGGTAGATGGCGTCGACCGGCCCGTTTCCGGTGTCGGCGTCCATCAGGATGGCGCGGTTCTGGTGCCGCAGCTTGACGGTCGCGGTCGGGATCGCCTGGTCGCCGCAGGTCACCTGTAGCTGGACCAGTTCATAGACCTGCTCCACCTGCCGCGCCTCGTCGGTCGCGAGCGCCTCCAGGTCCTCATCGTAGACGACCTTCTTACGGTCCGCGACGGCCAGGAAGCGCTGGTAGACCTTCTCGAACTGGGCATCGTCGCCGAAGGTGTAGCCCAGCTCGGAGAGGCGATGCTTGACGCCGTGCCGGCCGGAGCGCGGCGACAGGATGATCTTGCTGTCCGTAATGCCAACGTCCTTGGGGTCCATGATCTCGTAGGTCGTCCGCTCCTTCAGGACGCCATCCTGATGAATGCCGGACGAGTGCGCGAAGGCGTTGGCGCCGACAATCGCCTTGTTCGGCTGGACCAGGATACCGGTAAGGGTGGAGACGAGGCGGGACGTCTTGTAGATCTCGGTCGTAACTATCCCGGTGCCGACGCCGAACAGGTCCTTGCGGGTCTCCAGGGCCATGACGACCTCCTCCAGGGAGGTGTTCCCGGCCCGCTCGCCGATCCCATTGACCGTGCACTCGACCTGCCGCGCCCCGTTACGAACGGCGGCCAGCGAGTTGGCGGTGGCCATCCCCAGGTCGTTATGGCAGTGGGCGCTGAAGGTCGCCTTATCGCTGTTCGGGACATGCTCCAGGATGCCGCGGAACAGGGCGCCGTACTCCTCCGGCGACGTGTAACCGGTGGTATCCGGGACATTGATCACGGTGGCACCGGCGGCGATCACCGCCTCGATGACCCGGTACAGATACTCCGGATCGGCTCGACCGGCATCCTCGGTGAAGTACTCGATATCGTGGCAGCCGAGCGACTTCGCGTATTTGACCGCGGCGACGCCCATCTCCAGGGCCTCATCGGCGGTCTTGCGCAGCTTGAAGCGCAGGTGGTTCTCGGAGACGCCCAGCCCCGTGTGGATACGCGGCCGCTTTGCGCCCTTCAGGGCATCCCAGGCCACATCGATATCCCCGCGGACGGCGCGGGTCAGGCCGCAGACGGTGGCGTTCTGTACGAGCGCAGCGATCTGCTGCACGGCCTGAAAGTCTCCCGGTGAGGAGATCGGAAAGCCGGCCTCGATGATGTCCACCCCGAGCCGCTCCAGCTGACGGGCGATCTCAAGCTTCTCCGTGATATTGAGAGCCGCTCCCGGCGACTGCTCGCCATCCCGCAGTGTCGTATCAAAAATCTGTACTCGGTCTGACATATCGTCCCACTCCGTTCCCACAAAACCACGGGCCATTCTCCTCAGTGTGAGGGAGAGGCTCCGACGGTCGGCGATGCCGCAATAGCCGCCGATGAAGCGGCGGCGCGCTTCTCCTTCGCCCGTTTGATCCTATCCTGCAGCTGCTCCTGCACCGTCGGCACCGATTCGTCGATCGCCGGCGGGTGAAAGTTCGGCTCGTTGTAATAGTAGATAAACGCCCACACCAGCAGCGTCACCAGGATCAGGCCGCCGGCGATAAGGCAGCCGTAGCAACCGTGTTCCGGCGAGATCGGTGAAACGCCCGGCTGCCGTTCGAAGCGGTGGCGCAAGTTCTCATAGCTGCCCGCACCGTCGGACCCGTTGCGACTGGAGCCATGACCGTTGCGACCGCTGCCATTCCCATTCATGCCGGGTGATCCGGCCACGGTTTACTCTCGTTCTTTCTGTTGCCGTACAGAGACCCGATGGTGCACCGCCGCGCCGCTGCGTTTTGCAGGGGCGCGGCGGCGCAGGACCGAAAGCGGTCCTACTCCTCTTCGGTCTTCGTCTGCTGGATAGCCGGCTTCTGGACCCAGCTCATCATGCTGCGCAGCTGCTTGCCGACCTGCTCGATCGGGTGCTCATCGTCCTGTCGGGCCAGGGCGTTGAACGAGGGTCGGTTGGCGCGGTTCTCCAGGATCCACTCCTTGGCGAACTCGCCGCGCTGGATCTCGCTCAGGATCTTCTTCATCTCCGCCTTCGTCTCCGGGCCGACGATCCGCGGGCCGCGTGTCATATCGCCGAACTGGGCGGTGTCCGAGATGGAGTAGCGCATACCGGCGATGCCCGATTCGTACATCAGGTCGACGATCAGTTTCAGCTCATGCAGGCACTCGAAGTAGGCGATCTCCGGCTGGTAGCCCGCCTCGATCAGGGTCTCGAATCCCGCCTTCACCAGGGCGGTGGTACCGCCGCAGAGGACGGCCTGCTCGCCGAAGAGGTCGGTCTCGGTCTCCTCGCGGAAGGTGGTCTCCAGCACGCCGGCGCGGGTGCCGCCGACGCCCTTCGCCCAGGCGAGCGCCTTCTGCTTGGCGGTACCGGTGGCATCCTGCGCGACAGCGATCAGGCAGGGAACCCCCTTGCCCTCGGTGTAGACGCGGCGCACCAGGTGGCCGGGGCCCTTCGGGGCGACCATAAAGGCATCGACACCCTTCGGCGGAACGACCTGGCCGAAGTGCACATTGAAGCCATGGCCGAAGGCGATGGCATCGCCCTCCTTCAGGTTGTCCTTGATGTGATCGCGGTAGAGATCGCCCTGGAACTCATCGTTGACCAGGATCATAACGACATCGGCGCGCTTCGCCGCTTCGGCTACCGGAAGCACCTCGAAGCCGTCGGCAAGCGCCTTCTGGGTCGACTTACCGGGTCGCAGCCCGATAATGACATTGAGGCCGGAGTCCCGGAGGTTCTGCGCATGCGCATGTCCCTGGCTCCCGTAACCGATCACTGCCAGCGTCTTGCCCTGCAGCACGTCAAGCGAGGCATCGTCCTCGTAATACACCTTCACAGCCATAGTAACTGAATGCTCCTTATGATCGACAGGGCCGGATGGCTCCCGCCGGTTCGCCGTGGACTGAAGTCCCGGCTAGCGGTCTCAAAGCCCGCCTGTGCGGGCTGCAGAGGATTCCCACGAAGTGGGCGTCCAGCGCCCGCAGACGGGCGCGAAATCTATATACGGCTCCCGCTTACGGGTTCCGTGGCGGTGTGACTGCCTCCTCGAACGTACGCGTCGCTCCGCCGCCGCGCAGCGGGCCGACCGGGCCAGGCGTCGCGCTGACCGGCGCGTTCCCCGGCCCCGCTTCCGGTCCGTCATCCGGACTCCTCTGGGGCCATGCCCTCAGGGGAGGCATATCCCCCGGCGGCCCCTCGCTCCCCGTCCGCTTCGCCAATTCCCCCCGCGCAGCCCGGCAGACAGCGTCACTGGCGTGGTCCGCCTCAACTACCGCTGCTGCCAACGCGGCTATCGAATCCATCATGCCCTCTGGCATGATCGTGGTCACCTGGCGCCGCCGCTGCCGGTGCAACAACTCTCGCGCCTCACGCAGGCGCGCCTCACACTGCTCCAATCGCCCGCTAAGCTCGTCCCACATGGCGTCGGCACCTCTGCTTCACGATCACGATATCGCCGGCCAACCCGTTAATCCAGTCGCAGCGCTTCCGTCGAGCGCTGCTGCGACCGTAGAACGACATTCGCAAACACATCGCCGTACTTGCGGCTCACTGCCGCGGAGACCGGACGGAAGCAGCGCGTCCGCCGATCGATCGGGTGCCACAGGGCCGCCCGAGCGCCGCGCCGGAAGTACTCGACAAACGCCCGTGGTCCCTCTTCCTTCTGACGCGCCGGATCCAGCGTCGCCTGCCGCTGCAGCCGGTAGAGATTGGCCGCCTCCCGATGCAGTATCCCGAGACGTAGATACTTCATCCAGGCCGCGCCCCGACCGTAGCCGCAGCGCATATGATCGTTGCGTTCCTCCGGCCAGCGCCGAAACCCGTAATGCGTCACCCGAGCGTCTGCCGAGAATCCGATCGCGTAGCCGGCCAGATCCAGCCGCATCGCGATATCGTGATCATCGCCGCCCCAGAACAGGCTCCCCGGCCCGATACAGGGGTCCCACCCGCCTATCCGGTCGATCGCAGCCCGCTGCAGTCCCAAGCAAGCGCCCATTCCGCTCGTGTTCCGGCCTGGCATCCGGTAGATATCCCGGAGGCGCACCACGCAGGACCCCGCGACCTCGTACGTCGTTATGTACCCCTCGTCCGACGGATGCGGCGCCGCAGTCACGCCGCCGAAGACGCATCCCGTTTGTGGATCTGCCAGCGCCTCGGTCATCGCGGCTGCCCAGTCCGGAGCCGGCTCGCAGTCGTCGTCGGTCAGCAGCAGACAGCGCCCACCCGCCTCCCGGCGGGCTGCATTCAGTGCGTTCGGCTTTCCCGCCCGGCCGAGACGCAGATAGCGCAGCCGATCGTCCTGCCGCTGCAGCGGCGCGATCGCCTCCCGAGTCGCGTCATTGTCACTCTGGTCGACCAGCAGTATCTCCAGGTCGGCGCAGCTGCCGTTCAACACGGCCTCCACGGTCGCCACCGGGTTATCCCGCCGGTTTCGCGTACAGACGATGACCGATGCGATCGGGTTTCGCCTGTCCAGCGCCTCCACTGCCATTCCGCCCGCCCTTCTCCGGAGAAAACAACGGGTAGGGCCTCCGTTCCCTGGCAGCCTGGCCGAGCTGCCGGGACGACGCCGCTCCGCGCCGCTCAGCTTGCTTCTGGTGTCTCCTCTACGGCGGTCGAAACCGCCTCGGTCTCACCGGCGGGGGGCATCGCCGCCGGCGGATCTGGCTCTCTCTCTCCCGAACGGGAATACCGGCGCAGGGAGATCAGCGTATAGGCAGCGCCACTGATCACCCCGACGGCGACGAAGAGGGCGACGTTCCAGACCAGGTTCGTCACCGTCTCCAGCCCGACGCGATCCGTGATCGCGTTATACACCCACCACATCCCGCCGATCAGGAGCAGCGGTCCTCCCCAGAGCATCGCTGCCAGGAGAGGATCGCCCTGGCGGCGCCGTGCGGTCAGTCCTGCCACAGGAGCGACGAGCGCCCCCAGCGCGGCGATCGCCGCGAAGAAGACATCCGCTTGCGCCCGGGTGACCAACTCCTGCATCAGCGTCAGGCGGCCCCTCAGACCGTCCGAGGACCGCGGAACATGGCGATCCGTCCGGTCCGCACCAGCTCGCGGACTCCGAACGGCTCCAGCTGCTTCTCGAAGGCGTCGATCTTATCGCCGCTGCCGGTCACCTCGACGACAAACGTCTTCTCGGCGACATCGATCACGCGTGCTCGAAAGATCTCGACCAGCTGCATCAGCTCGGCGCGCTGTCCCGGTTCCGCATTCACTTTGATCAGCGCCAGCTCGCGCTCCAGCATCGGGGTGTCGAGATAATCGACGACCTTCAGCGTGTCCACCAGCTTGTGCAGCTGCTTGGTGATCTGCTCCAGCGTGTCGGCATCACCGGCGACCACGATGGTCATCCGTGAGACTTCCGGGTCCTGCGTGATCGACACCGTCAGCGACTCGATGTTATAGCCGCGGCGGGCGAAGAGCCCGGACACGCGTGCCAGGACACCCGGCTTATTGTCGACCAGAACCGTTATCGTATGTTGTTGCTGCAATCGCGGCCCTCCTGAAATCGCCGCTGCTGTCGTCGCCATCCTCAGTCCTTTCCTGCCCCGATCCAGGCCACGCGAAGCGAACGCTCACGCGGATGGCCGGTCAGCAGCCGTAGTATCTCATTATTGTCTGTCGCCTCCGCGCAAGCGCGGGCGATCTCAAAATCCAGCACGGCATCGTCGTCCGCTACCGATCGGGCGACCTGCCGTAGCGTCTCGCGTCCGATCTCGCGCTCCACCAGCGCCCCTATCTCGCGCAGAAACGTCTGCCGATGCGCATTCCACTGTCCCGGCGGCGGTACCCCCGCGATCACCTCGCGGCGCACCTCCTCCGGCAGCTGCAACAGCAGCCGCTTCGGCGAGACGATCACCACCGCCTTCCGGCCCCGCTTCTGCGCCTGCCAGCGCCGAAGAAAGGCCGGCAGTCCGGCGGTCACATCCTCCGCGCCCCCTTTCGTGCTCCGCTGCGGCGCATCGAAGACATCGATCCGCCAGCCGCCGAGCGCCCGAAAGAAGGCTAGAAACCAGCCCTCATCGCGCGTCTCCGCCTCCGGCACCAGCGGCGCGAACGCCTTTCGCAGGTACCGAAAGAAGAGCGAGTCTCCATAGAAGAAGAACCGCTCCGGCGGCGGCGCTTCGCCAATGATAATCAGCCGGGCCGTCTCCGGCCGGTACAGCTCACTCGCCAGACGTCGCCTTGCGGCGTTCTCTTCCGTTTCGTCCGTCGCCGCTACCGCTCCGCCTTCTCTTCCGGTTTTCGGTTCTGCGTCGTATAGTACGCCGTTACACCGACAACGGCCGCCGCTACCGCCAGTCCGATCGCCACCTTCGGCAGCGGGTCGGGCGCCGGCAGCGGCAGAAACGACACCCCGTTCTCATCGAACCGCGCCGGCTCGGGCACATAACGACCGTGCTTCGGCGCGCGGAACTCGGCGGCAAACGCCGCCAGTTCGTCCGCCACGCCATCGCCGGTCATCGGTATCCCGTGTCCGGCGCCTATCACGTAAGGCCGCAGCGCCGCCAGCGCTTCCAGGGAGCGCCGTGTCGCCGGCCAGTCGCTCACCGCGGGCGTGATCGGTCGCGAGATCTGCTGTCGCCTGGTCATCATCGCCACGGCATCGTCGGCATTTACCGTTGCCAGGGCATCCCCCGCCAGCAGTGTCCGATCGTTCTCCCGAAAGAGGGCAACATGCCCCGGCGTATGTCCCGGCGTATGAATCCAGCGCCAGACGGGCATCCCCGGTACGCTGCGGTCGTCCGGCAGCGCATGGACATACTCTCCGAGATCCGTTCCGCTTACCGGCAGCAGTCGCGAAGCGAAGGCAAAGAACCCGCCGACGGTCGGATCGAGCGGCGGCAGCTGATCCTTGCCGGTCAGATACGGCAGTTCCATCCGGTGCGCATAGATCGGTACGTTCCAATAGGTCGCCAACTGCAGCGCCGATCCATAATGATCGAAGTGACCGTGCGTCAGAATGATGGCATCCGGCTTCGCCCCGACGCCGAAGACCTCTTCGGCCGCGCTTCGGATCGCCTCAAAGTGGCCCGGAGCGCTCGTATCGACGACCGCCCAGGGTTCCCCGGGCGTCCCGACCAGATAGACGCCCGATATATTGAACCCCAGCCAGGTCACGCCAGGCGCGATCTCTTTGATCATTTTGACCTCTTCCTGTCAGACCCTCACCCCCGCCCCCTCTCCCGCACCCAGGGGGTACCGGGTACCCACGCCTAGCGTGGGTGGGGAGAGGGGAGCCGGATTAACCTCTCCCCCTAGCCCCCTCTCCGAAACGGAGAGGGGGGCCCGGAAGGGGCCAGGTATCTAGCGGGCGACGTCGATCACTTCGTCGGGCTGCGGGAGGCGCTGCTCGTCGGCCTCGATATCGAGGACGGCGGCTTCGGCGCGGGAGGAGAGGCCCGGCGTGAAGTGGCAGGCGCTGGCCGGCTCGTCCTCCGGGTTCACGGGGCGCGTGACGATCATATCGTGGATCGTCTGGCCGGACGGGATCATCGGGAAGACGTTCGTCTCCTTGGCCACCCGGAAGTCGATGACTACCGGTCCTTCGATCGCCATCGCCTGCTGGATCGTCGCCTCGACATCCTCCACCTTCTCGCAGCGCAGACCGACACAGCCGTAGGCCTCCGCCAGCTTGACGAAGTCCGGCGCCTGCTCCAGGTTCACGTGGCTGTAGTGCTTCTGCCAGAACATCTCCTGCCACTGGCGCACCATGCCCAGGAACTGGTTGTTCAGGATGGCGACCCGGATCGGCAGCCGGTAGATGCTGGCGACCATTAGCTCCTGGATACACATCTGGATCGAGCCGTCACCGGAGATGCACCAGACCGGCTTATCGTTGCCCAGCGCGAACTGAGCGCCGATGGCGGCCGGCATGCCGAAGCCCATCGTACCGGCGCCGCCGGAGGTGATGAACTGGCGCGGGGAGCGCATCCCGAAGTGCTGCGCCGCCCACATCTGGTGCTGTCCGACATCCGTGGTGACCACGGCCTTGCGATCGGTCAGGCGCGCGATCTCGCGGATCACGAACTCGCTGTGGATCTGACCGTCCGCGGAGCCGTCCGGCGCCCGCAGCGGGAAATCCTGCTTCCACTTCCCGATCTCCTCGTGCCAGGCGCTCAGGTCGTTCGGCTCCCCGACCAGGGCCAGGATCTCGCGCAGGGCGACGCGGCAGTCGCCGACGATCGCCACATCGGCGCGGCGGACCTTGTTGATCTCGCCCGGGTCGATATCCATATGGATGACCCTGGCATCCGGCGCGAAGGCGGAGACCTTACCGGTGACACGGTCATCGAAGCGCGCACCGACCGCGATCAGCAGATCCGCATTGTGTACCGCGTAGTTAGCATATGCGGTACCGTGCATGCCGAGCATGCCCAGCGACAGCGTGTTATCCTCCGGGAAGGTGCCCAGGCCATGCAGTGTGGTGGTCACCGGGATACCGGTGCGCTCAGCCAGCGCCAGCAGCTCGTCGTTCGCCGCTGCCGCCTTGGCGCCGCCGCCGACATAGAGGACCGGCTTCTTCGCTTCGGCGATCAGTTCGGCCGCGCGCTTGATCTGGAGCGGATGCACCTTGAAATCGGATTTGAACGAGCGGATGCTGACCTTCTGGGCCTCTTCCGGATCGTACTCGACGATCGCGCGACAGACATCCACCGGGATGTCCACCAGCACCGGGCCGGGTCGGCCGGAGCGTGCGATGTGGAAGGCCTCATGCACAATGCGCGGCAGATCGTTGACATCCTTGATCAGCCAGTTGTGCTTGGTGATCGGCATGGTGATGCCGGTGATGTCAGCCTCCTGGAAGGCGTCCTTCCCGATCACCTCGGTGCGCACCTGACCGGTGATCGCGACCATCGGAATCGAGTCCATCATGGCGTCGGCGATCGGTGTAACGAGGTTGGTCGCGCCCGGGCCGCTTGTGGCCAGGCAGACGCCGACCTTGCCGGTCGCGTGAGCATAACCTTCGGCCATATGGCCCGCGCCCTGCTCGTGGCGGACAAGGACATGCCGGATGAATTCGCAGTGGTAGAGCTCGTCATAGAGCGGAATGACTGCGCCGCCCGGATATCCGAAGATCGTGTCCACGCCCTCGCGCCGCAGGCATTCCAGCAGCGCTTTGGCCCCCGTCGTCTTTACTTTCGCCATACGTCAAAACTCCTGTTCGTCACACCGGCGCGCGGCCCACTTGCCGTCGCGCCCCCGGCTTACCCATCGTGTCTCCCGAGGTTATTGAGGCCACCGAAAACCAAAAAGCCCCTCGCCCCGGAAGCGCGTTTGCCTACGCAGACGCGCACATCGGGACGAGAGGCCTCAAAAAAGTCGCTCCCGTGGTACCACCCGAATTGCCGCCTCGCCCGATCGGACCGGAAAAGGTCAGCCACTCGTCGCGCTTTATCGGGCGCACCCGGAGTCCCTACTGATCCACACGGAAGTATGGCCTGGTTCAGGTCCTCTGCTCAGAGGGGAGTTTCCGCTACGTGTCGCTCCCGCCTCACACCAGCCGGCGGGTCTCTGAAAGTCGAATCACGCGCGTACTTGCCTCGTCAACGCATCGTCACAACAGATTGTCCGTTAAGTCTATCACGCGCCTTACGGGCGCGTCAACACGAAATCGCGAACACGCACAAGTTGGTATCGGCGTTTTAGCCGGCGGATAAATCC
>Ga0105239_10009336_pt1 | contig 11075 bp, 10 predicted proteins | sample KBSC44metaG_FD_92761 | JGI IMG/M metagenome (GOLD analysis project Ga0105239, IMG submission 92761) | Corn rhizosphere microbial communities from Kellogg Biological Station, Michigan, USA - KBS C4-4 metaG | ecosystem: Host-associated > Plants > Roots > Rhizosphere > Soil | place: Michigan, USA...
CACCGCCTTGTCGGCGGCGCGCAGCATGGCCAGGTCGGAAAGGGAATCGCTGTAGGCCAGGGCCCAGGGCCGCGGGATGCCGGCCTTGTCGAGATTGCGCACCTTCATGCCTTCGACGTTGTGCACGGTGAAATGCACCCCCAGCGGGCCGCCACGCGTGGACGACGCGATCAGTTCGTAACCGGCCAGGCTCACCTCGTCCAGGATGGACTCGACCATCGTGAGGTCGTTGCCGCTGACGATGACGACCCGGTCGCCCAGGGCGACGTGCCGGCGCAACGTCGCTACCGCATCGCGCAGGAACACGCCGGGGCGCCGCGCATAGACCCTGGCGAACGCACCGACCCGGCGACGGTAACTGGCTTCCCGCCGGCCGAAGGTCACCACGCGCAGGAAGACGCGCCCGAGGAGGCGGCTGCCCGCCACGGTCGGCAGCAGCAAAGGAACGAAGGGCAGCAAAGGCAGGCCGAGCAACAGGCGCCAGCGACCGGCGCCGGAAAGGCACTCGCGGAAATACAACTCGAGCGTCTGGTGGCGCACGATGACGCCATCGAAGTCGAACAGGACGATGCGACGCACGTCGGCGACGGGGCCAGGTGACCCCGTCGTTTCATTCCCCTGGTCCATGCCGCGCCTAGTGCTTGTGCGTCTGGCTGGGCGTGTCGAACAGCTTGCGCAGTTCCGTGCCGGGATCGGCGGCGCGCATGAAGGCCTCGCCAACCAGGAAGCAGTCGATGCCCTTGTCGCGCAGCATCTTGACGTCTTCGCGGTTGTGGATACCGGATTCGGCGACCAGTGTGCCGTCACCGACCAGTTCCTTCAGGCGCAGCGAGGTGCCCAGCGACGTCTCGAACGTGCGCAGGTTGCGGTTGTTGACGCCGATGAGGGGCACGGGGAGTTCGAGTGCGACTTCGAGCTCTTCCTCGTTGTGGACCTCGACCAAGACGTCCAGGTCGAGTTCGGCGGCCAGCATGGATAGCTCGAGCAGGGCATCGTGATCATGGATGACATCGTCGCCCGTCTTGGTGGCGAACGCGGCGACGATCAGCAGGATGCAGTCGGCGCCGATGGTGCGTGCCTCGTACACCTGATATTCGTCGACGATGAAATCCTTGCGCAGGATGGGCAACTTGCAGGCCGCGCGCGCCTGGCGCACGAAGTCCTCGTGGCCCTGGAAGAAATCGGCGTCGGTGAGGACGGAAAGGCAGGCAGCTCCGCCTTGCTCGTAGCTGCGGGCAATCTCCGCCGGATTGAAGTCGGCGCGGATCAGCCCCTTGCTCGGGCTGGCCTTCTTGATCTCGGCGATCACCGCCGGCTGGCCGTCGTGCAGCTTGGCGTCAATGGCCGCCACGAAGCCGCGCGTGGGCTCCAGGTCGGCGATCATTGCGGCGAGGTCATCCAGCGAGCGATGACGCTTGCGTTCGGCTACTTCTTCCGCCTTGCGGGCGAGAATGCGATGGAGAATGTCGGGCATCGAAGCGCTTCCTTGGGTAAGGCCGGGCAGAGGGGGATTCCCGGCGATCTCAGGCACCGAGCCGCCGGGTGGCGGCCACGAACGCATGCATTTTTGCACGAGCCGCGCCACTTGCGATCGTCTGGCGGGCAAGATCGATACCCGCCCGGATCGTGGGCGCCACATCCGCCGTGTACAGGGCGGCACCGGCATTCAGGCAGACGATGTCGTGGGGTACGCCGGGCACGCCGGAGATGGCGTCCACCAGCATCGCCATGGAGCCCTCGGCATCCTCCACCCGCAGGTTGCGACTGGATGCCATGGCCAGCCCGAAATCCTCCGGCTCGATCTCGTATTCGCGGACCACGCCGTCGCGCAGTTCGCCCACCAGGGTGGCGGCACCCAGCGAGATCTCGTCCATGCCGTCGCGGCCCCACACCACCAGGGCGTGCTTCGCGCCCAGGGCCTGCAGCGCGCGGATCTGGATGCCGACCAGGTCAGGATGGAACACGCCCATCAGGATGTTCGGCGCCCCGGCGGGATTGGTCAGCGGACCGAGGATGTTGAAGAGGGTGCGGACACCCATCTCGCGCCGGACCGGGGAGACCACCTTCATCGCGGGATGGTGGTTCGGCGCGAACATGAAGCCGATATCCACCTCGGCCATGCAGACGGCCACCTGGGCCGGCAGCAGGTCGATCCGTGCGCCCAGGGCCTCCAGCACATCGGCGCTGCCGGACTTGGACGACACGCTGCGGCCACCGTGCTTCGCCACCCGCGCACCGGCGGCGGCGGCGACGAACATGGATGCCGTGGAGATATTGAAGGTGGACGCGCCATCGCCGCCCGTACCCACGATATCGACGAAATGCGGGTGGGTGCCAGCGTCCACACGCGCCGAGAGGTCGCGCATCACGCGCGCCGCGCCGGTGATCTCGCCCACCGTTTCCTTCTTCACCCGAAGGCCGGTAAGGATGGCGGCCGTCATCAGCGGGCTGACATCGCCGCGCATGATCTGGTGCATCAGCTCGATCATCTCGTCGTGGAAGATCTCGCGGTGCTCGATCGTGCGCTGCAGCGCCTCGGAGGGGGTCATCGGCATGGCGCGTGAATCCTTGTCGTTACGCGGCGAGCGGCAGCGGCATGCCGAGGAAATTGCGCAACAGGTCGTGACCGTGCTGGGTGAGGATCGACTCCGGATGGAACTGCACGCCCTCGATATCCAGCGTGCGATGGCGCAGGCCCATGATCTCGTCGATCGAACCGTCCTCGCGCTCCGTCCAGGCGGTGACCTCAAGGCAATCGGGCACCGAGCCCTTCTCGACCACCAGCGAGTGGTAGCGCGTGGCCTCGAACGGGTCGGGCAGCCCGGCGAACACGCCCTGCCCCCGATGGCGCACCGGCGAGGTCTTGCCGTGCATGATCTCGCGCGCCCGGATCACCGTGCCGCCGAACACCTGCCCGATGGCCTGGTGGCCGAGGCAGACCCCGAAGATCGGCAACTCGCCGGCCAGCTCCCGCAGGATATCCATGGACACGCCCGAATCGTCCGGCGTGCCCGGGCCCGGCGAGATCATGATACGCGAGGGTGCCAGGGCTCGGATATCCGCGACAGTGAGGGCGTCGTTGCGAACCACCTTGACCTCCTGCCCCAGCTCGCCCAGGTACTGGACGAGGTTGAAGGTGAAGGAGTCGTAGTTGTCGATCATGAGCAGCATATGGACCTGACCGGTTTCGTTCATTGCCGTGGTCGGCCATTGTACGGCACATCGCGAAGACGCTGACCGGGCACGGGTGGTGCCGAATCGCGCACACCTGGTCCAGGTCCAAACCGGCGCACAGCCGCGTCAGCTCACGCCATCCCCGATGCCAGACGGCCGACGCGCAGCGGCGAAGGTGGGCAGCACGCCTTTTCTTCGCAAGGAAATCGCATGGCCTGGGCGAGGATGGCTCACATGCGCAATCTCGACTTCAGTTCATGGCAGGGCCTGCTCTCCACCCTCTTCGGGCTGGCTGTCATCACCCTCATAGGCGTGGGCATCCGTTTGCTGGCCATGCAGACGGTGCAGCAACGCCGAGAACGTGAAAACCGACAGATCAATGAGCGACTGCGCACCCTGATCGCTGCCTACAAGACGTTGGGCGGCTCGTTCACCGGTAATCTCGCGGTCGACCCCACCCATATGCGCGACCTGCGACTTCGTGCCGCCTCAGCTGAAGGCTCTGCGGGTGAGTTCGCTTCGGGCTCGGACCGGGCGCGCCGGGTTCGCGATGCGGTGGAAGCGGCCCTTTCGGACATCATCCTGCTCGGCACCGAAGAACAGGTGGCGCTGGCGGCCCGAGCCGCCACCGAGATGGTCGAGGGACGCCCGGTGCACATGCACGACCTCGTCGTTTCGCTGCGTAACTTCATTCGGAAAGTCCTCGACCTGGAACCGGTGTCGCGGAAGATCGCCATTCCGAACCAGGGGCCCGCGCGCGTGGTGGCGGCGAAGGGAAAGGCCGATGGCGGCGCGAAGGCTGAAGGCGGTGGCGCAGGTAAAGGCAGCGGCGTGGGCGGTGGCATGGGCGGCGGTATGGCGGCCGGCGCAGGGTTGGGCCTCGGCGGCGGGATCGCTGCGGACGATGCGCACGGGCATCACGAGTAGGCCGGCTCGCCTGGGCGCTGCCATCACGTGCGCTTGTCGCATGCTTGCCGCCCACGACACCGACGGAGTGCAGCGCTATGACACCGAAGCAGAGTGCCGAGCCTGAAACAGTGTGGATGCATCGCAACGGCTGGGTGCCTAACAACGAGGCGTATCCCGTTCTCGTCTATAGGAATGTCATTGAGGGCGACGATCTCGCGTCGAACATCGAGGCGACCTTCGCAACCAACGGATGGCCACCGGAATGGCGCGATGGCGTTTTCGACTATCACCACTACCACTCCACGGCGCACGAAGTGCTCGGCTTCGCCACCGGCTGGGCGCGACTCGTTCTGGGCGGACCCGGAGGGCACGATATCGAAGTGAAGGCTGGCGATGTCATCCTGTTGCCGGTGGGCACCGGTCATTGCCGCGTCGATGCTTCCAACGACTTTCTTGTCGTCGGCGCCTATCCCGAGGGGCAGCACTGGGATATCTGCCGTGAGCCGCCAACTGCCGCGATGATCGAACGGATGCGCGCGCTGCCCTTCCCGAAGAGCAACCCTGTCAACGGCGACAAAATATCCCTGCCCCGGCATGAGAAACGCTAGGCAAGCAACTTCGTGAAGCGATCACTATCGCCGAACATCAAGCCGATCCCAGCACTTCCTTTAGGCTGACAGTTGCACCTAACCGAGCACCTTCAACAGCTCGTCCGTGGTGACCGTCTCGCCAATACGCGGGAAGATCGTCTTGACGCTGTTCTCGTGCGCAGCGGCGTTGAGGTCCGTCATGGCATCTGTCACCAGAACGACGTCGTAGCCGAGTTCGCTGGCATAACGCGCCGTGGACTCGATGCCGATGCTGGTGGCGATACCGACCAGCACGATCTGTTTGATGCCCTTGGCACGCAGCTGCGCATCGAGATCGGTGGTCTGGAAGGCACCCCAGCGCTTCTTGCTTACGCGCATGTCGCTGGTCGCGGCTTCGAGCTGCGGTACCAGTTCGGCAAACGATGGGTCGGTCGGGAACGGATGCTTCGGAGCGTCGGTGCGACAGGGAGCGGCCTCCACCACATTGACCAGCACGACAGGGTGGTTCTTCGCGCGGAACGCACGCGCGATCGACGCGGACTTCGCCACTACATCGGCGGCCGGGTGAACCGTCGGCAGGGCGACAATGCCCTTCTGCAGATCGATAACGACAAGGGCGGCCTGGTTGTCGAGTTGGCTAAGCGGCATGGCGTGACCTGTTCATCGAGGTGGTGCGATTGGACATGCCCGAAGGCTAAGGTTGAGCACCCCAACTTACAAGCCAGACGTGCAAGGTTGGCGTCGAGCGTTCTCGCGCAACCGCCGCACCCTGACGCAAAGGGACTTGCGGCCGGCCTGGGCAGAGCCGATGCTTGTTGGTCCCCACAGCAAGGATTCCCCCCATGCAGTCCCTCGGCGCCATCGCTTTCCTCGTCCACGATTACGACGAGGCCATCGCCTTCTTCGTCGATGCGCTGGGCTTCTCACTGGTAGAGGACACGCCCCAGGGCGAGGGCAAGCGCTGGGTCACGGTCGCGCCGCGGGGGTCGGATGGAACGAAGCTTCTGCTGGCCCGCGCCATCGACGACGGGCAGCGCGCCCAGGTCGGCAAGCAGGGGGGCGGCCGCGTGTTCCTGTTCCTGCACACCGACGACTTCGCCGCCGATCACGCGCGTATGCAGGCACACGGCGTACGCTTCCGGGAAACACCGCGCCATGAGCCCTATGGCACGGTCGCGGTGTTCGACGATCTCTACGGCAACGGATGGGACCTGATCCAGCCGGCCGGCTGACAAGGAACATGCATGAATGACCCGATTCGCGTGGCAGTGCTGGATGATTACCAGAAGGTCGCGCGCACCAGCGCCGACTGGTCGTCCGTGGAAGCCAGGGCGGAACTCACCGTCTTCCACGACCACCTGCATGATCACGAGGCGCTGGTGCGTCGGCTGGCCCGCTTCGACGTCATCTGCGTGATGCGCGAGCGCACGCCGATGACGGCCGCCCTGATCGCCGCCCTGCCCCGCCTGCGGCTGATCGCCTCCACCGGGGCGGCCAATGCGTCCATCGACACCGAGGCTGCGGCTGCGCATGGAGTCACCGTGGCGCACACCGGTTATGCGTCTACGCCCACCATCGAATTCACCTGGGCCGCCATCCTCGGGCTGGCGCGCGACATCGCCGGCGAAGCGGCCTCCGTGCGCGCCGGCGGCTGGCAGGTTGGGCTGGGCACCGAACTGCGCGGCAAGACGCTCGGCATCCTTGGCCTGGGCCGGATCGGTTCGGCCGTGGCCAGCATCGGCAAGGCCTTTGGCATGCACGTCATTGCGTGGAGCGAAAATCTCCAGGAAGAAACGGCCAGCGCGCTCGGCGTACAGCGCGTCGACAAGCAGGCGCTGCTCTCGCGTTCCGACTTTCTCACCATCCACACCCGGCTCAGCGAACGGACGCGCGGCCTCATCGGCGCGGCGGAACTGGCGTCCATGAAGCCGACCGCGCGCCTCATCAACAGCTCACGCGGCCCGATCGTGGACGAGGCGGCACTGGTGGATGCGCTGATAGGCGGTCGCATCGCCGGCGCCGCGGTGGACGTGTTCGAGACCGAACCGCTACCCGCCGACCACGCCTTCCGCGACCTGCCGAACGTGCTGGCCACACCGCATATCGGCTATGTCACCGAGGAGATGTACCGGACGTTCTACAGCGATACGGTAAAGAACGTGCTTGCCTGGCTGGACACGCTGCCCTGAGCCGAAGCGGCCCTGCATGCCAAGGGCCGGTGCGGCCGAGGCCAGGCTCGTTAGCGTGACGCCACCTTGCCAGCGTCCTTCGCTACTGCTTTCCCGCCCTTGTCGCCCTTATCGCTGTCCTTGGGCTTGATCGTCATCAGCTCCAGCGGCTTGCCGTCCGGCTGACGTATCGTCCAGCCGCGCTGGAGATCCGCCAGGTCGTTGAGTTGCGGGCAGATCTGGTCGGAACGACGATCCAGCGCCTTCGACCGTTTGTCCATGGCGCCGTCCAGCGATTTTTCGAGCGACTCGGCACGGGCCTGCAGTGCGGCGACCTTGCTGGCATCGCCGGACAGGGCCGCTGTGACGGCGCTGGACGTGACCGAGCCCACCAGTTCGCCCACCGTATCGGAGACCGACCCGCCGACGGTTTCCGCCAGGTGGTCGTTGGACCAATGCCCGGCGCCCACGCCTTCGTCGATCTGGCGCAGGGCCTGCGCCTGTTTGCGCTTGAGTTTTTCCAGCAGGCTGGCGCGTTGCTCACCATCGGCGAAGGACAGCGTGATGGTGGTCATGGCCGAGAAGCCGAGCTGTACACCTTCGCGGGCGATGGCGGCCACCTCGGGAACCAGCTTGCGCACACCGGCCTCGTAGCGCCGTAGCGCGTCGGCATCGGCGGACGACACCGTCGTCTGGCGGCCGTCGATGCGAATGCTGCCGTCGTGCAGGAAGATATCCGCCGGCGTGCCCGCCTTGCGATGGAACGACAGTCCCGCATCCGTGACGTCCACGTCGTAGGGGGTGGCGTAATCGTTCTTGCAGGTGTCGGTGCTGAATTCGATCATGCCGGCGTGGGCTGTCGCGACGGACAGGGCAAGGGCGACGACAAGGCTTGCGGCGATCGAGGAATGGCGCATGAATCCTGCTCCCTGGGTGATGACACCGGCTTGGACGCGCGCGGCTGGCCTTTGGTTTAAACCCCCTCGGTACCCCACGCATGGGCCTGAGGTCACGGGGTGACCTTTGGCAGGGTCAGGAGGCGATACCCCGCTCGCGGGCATATTCGGAGAGGCGGCTGTCGTGATCGAGGCCGAGTTTGCGCATCGCGTCGCGCTTCTGCCGGCTTACCGTCTTGACGCTACGACTGAGGCGTTCGGCAATCTGCGTGATCGACATGCCCCCGACGTACAGCCGGACCACCTCCATCTCGCGCGCGGAAAGCCGCGATGCGTCGCAGGGCGCCTGGACACCGGCGACGTCGAACTGGCGACGAATGGTGTCGCTGAGGTAGGGCCTTCCGGCGGCGGCCTGCCTGACCGCCACCGCGACCTCTTTCAGCGGTGCCCGCTTGTCGCACAGGCCGAGTGCGCCCCGCGCACGCATGGCCTGGAGCACCGCGGCATTGTTGACCATGGTGAGCACGACCACAGGAAGCCGGGGATAACGACGACGCATCAGGTCGATCAGGGCCAGCCCGTCACCGTGGCGTCCACCCGGCATCGAGAAGTCGGTGACCACGACGTCGCAGGGACGGGTGGTCAGCAGGTCGAGCAACTGGTCGCCGTTGGCGGCTTCACCGACCACCTCGATATCCCCCGTGGCCTCGAGCGCGGCACGCGTGCCCATCAGGACCACCGGATGATCGTCGGCAATGATCGTTCGCAGAACCATGTCTTCCCTCGACGGCGGAAACGCGCAGCCGTTTTCCATGCCATGTGTTACATCTCTTCGCACGGCGGAGATTACAGTAAAGCTCCGTGCGTGGTCGAAGGAACGCCATGACGCGCTTGAGAATGTTGGTCAAATTAAGCTGTGCAGCGATCGCATGGCAGGCACCCGTCGGCGCTGCACGCGCGGACGGCCACCCACCGCTGGCGTCGGCATCGCAGTGGCAGGCCGAAACGCATACGACGGACGTCCGCGCGTGGGCGATGCCCTCCTTGCACGACGATGCAGGCCACACGAACACGCCTGCCATCGCCGTGGCGTTGAACGACGACGAGCGGCGCTGGCTGGCGAACCTACCGATACTGCGCATCGGCATCGATCCCACCGCCGCGCCACTGTCGCTCATCGATCGCGATGGCGAAGCCGAAGGCCTGTCGCTCGACTACCTGCAAGCGGCGCTGCAGGCGCTCGGCGTGCGATCGCGCACGGTCGCCACCACGGACTGGCCGGAGACGGTGCGCGCAGCCTCCGCGGGCGACATCGACCTGCTTGCCGCCGCGTCGCCACGAAACGGCGTACTTGGCAGGCACTTCGTGTTTTCACGGGCCTACGCCGAATTCCCCGTGATGATCGTCACGCGTGAGGCGTTCCCCACCATCGGCGACATCCACGACCTGTCCGGGCGACGCATCGCGGCCAACCTGTCGCAAGGCGCGGTGGCAGCCGCGGTGGCGGCGATACCTGGGGCAGTCGCCATCGACGTGAGGACGACGGCGGCGGGACTGCAGGCCGTGGCCGCAGGCGACGCCGATGCCTACGTCGGCGATATCGCTACTGCGGAATTGCAGATCCGACGCGATTATCCGGCGCAGCTCAAGCTCGCCGCTCCCACGAACGAACGTGCCGCCCTCACCATTGGCGTCGCCAACCGCTACGCCCGCTTGGCATCGCTCATCGATCGCGCCCTGGCGCGTATGCCGGAGCGTCGCTCGCAGGCCATCCGCAACACCTGGCTGCGCTCGCAGTACACGTGGGGTGGATCGTGGAAGGAAATCGCGCGCAAGGTGGGACCGGCCGGCGCACTGGTCATGCTGCTGCTACTAGCCGTGTCTTACGCCTACCTGCGGCTTCGCCGTGAAACACGCCTGCGGCTGCGCAGCGAGGCCCAACTGGCCGACGTGACACGGCACATGCCGGCCGTGGTCTATCGCTTCCTGTATCGGCAGGGTGGATCCATCACGTTTGTCTATGTCGGTGGCAATCCCGAACCCATGTTCGGCATCGACGCGGCCACCCTCATGGCCGACGAGCGACGCGCATTCGCACGAGTGGATGAACGCGACCAACCCACCCTGCTCGCGGCCATGGCACACAGCGCGGCAACGCTCCAGCCACTGCACGCGGAGCTGCGTGTGCGCGACAGCGATCCCGAGCGCTGGGTCGCCTCGCATGCGCTGCCGCGTGCGGTCGCCGAAGGCACCGAGTTCACGGGCTACTGGATCGACATCTCCGAGCGCCATCGACAGTCGGCCCAACTGGCGGCAGCAAAGCGCGCGGCCGAAGCGGCGACACAGGCCAAGAGCCTGTTCCTTGCCACGATGAGCCACGAGATCCGCACGCCGATGCATGGGGTACTGGGCACCCTCGAAATACTGGGCCGCACCCCTCTGGAACCCGGGCAGCGACGCCTGCTCGAAACCGCGGAAACCTCGGCCGAGGCACTCCTGCAGATCCTCGACGACATCCTGGATTTCTCGCGGATCGAGGCCGGCCAGGTCGCTATCGATCCCGTTCCCGTCGACCTGCGCGAACTGGTCGCCGGCATCGTGGACCTCTTTGCCTGGCAAGCCGGCCAGAAGGGACTGCGAATCACGGCCCGGGTCGATCCGCGGGTGGCACCGGGCGTGATGGTGGACGGCAGCCGCCTTCGCCAGGTCATCGTCAACCTGGTCAGCAATGCCGTGAAGTTCACGTCGCATGGCAGCGTCGATGTCCATCTGGATGTTATCGAGGCGGACGATAGCTGTCAGCGGTTGCGTTTCAGCGTGAGCGATACCGGCATGGGCATCGCCGATGCGGACATCGCCCGTTTGTTCTCGCCCTTCAGCCAGGCCGAGGCATCGATCACCCGTCGCTTCGGCGGCAGCGGCCTCGGGCTGGCGATCAGCCGGCGCCTCGTCGAGTTGCTGGGTGGATATATCGCCATGACCAGCTCCCCCGGCGTCGGCACGCGGGTCACGGTCGAATGCGCGTTGCCCGTGGCCGTCATGCCTGCGCAGGACACGCCGTCGCCCACCGTCCAGACGGAGAGAACGACCATCGCCCGGAACGTGCTGGTCGCCGAGGACCACCCCATCAATCGCGAACTGGTGGCCGCGCAACTCCAGCGAATCGGCCATCGGTGCCGCATCGCCGGTGACGGCACCGATGCCCTGCTCACTGCCGGCACGTGGCCGGTCGACGTGCTGCTCACCGACCTGCACATGCCCGGCATGGATGGCCACACGCTGATACGCACCCTGCGCGAGCGCGGCGCCACGATGCGCATCGTGGTCATGACCGCGGA
>Ga0105239_10009337_pt1 | contig 11073 bp, 14 predicted proteins | sample KBSC44metaG_FD_92761 | JGI IMG/M metagenome (GOLD analysis project Ga0105239, IMG submission 92761) | Corn rhizosphere microbial communities from Kellogg Biological Station, Michigan, USA - KBS C4-4 metaG | ecosystem: Host-associated > Plants > Roots > Rhizosphere > Soil | place: Michigan, USA...
GGGACGACCCGCGCGGCTGCTCGTCCCGTGGGCGTCGACGTGCATCATCGCCGTGCTTCTCGCGGGACTCTGGCGCGGCGGCGCCGCGGCATCGGCCTTCGACGCGTTCCTGAGTTTCGGCGTCGCACCGCTCGGCTACCTGTTCGCGATCCGTGCGATCGCGCGCGAACCGGTGGGGTCGGATGTCGTGCGACGAAACATCCCTTGGCTCGCCAGCGTCGTTGTCGCGGTCGCAGCCGTGGCACTCACGATCGCGCGCGGCGTGGGCAAGCTGGCCTGAGATTCGACGCCGACGCGCAGGCGCCCCGGATCATGGCGCCGCAACGACGCCCGCACCCGCCGACCCGCGCGACCATCCGAAGTAGGTGCGCCACGCGTATCCCCACGGCACCACCGCCGCGAGCGCCGGCACCGCGAGGAACGACGCGGCGACCTCGCCGGTCGGCGTGTCCCACAACGTGCCTGCCTGCCACAGCGGCCAGGCGATGAACGCGAGCCAGATCGCCTTGTAGCCGATCGTGAAGAACATCAGCGGCAGCCAGCGCAGCGGGCGGAACAGCCCGAAGAACGCGAGCGCGGGATAAGTCGCCCATACCGCGATCGTGACCGCGCGCAGCGGATCCCACGCGCCCGCGTGGGTGAGCAGCGCCTGCCATGCGGTCGGCGTGACGCACACGAGCATGAGCAGGTAGAACAGGCGCAGTCCCCAGAGCTGCATGGGGCGAACGCCGTCGTGGCGCGGATCGGGCGAGAAGAAGCGGACGAGCGCGTGCATCGACATCGGATCATTCCTCGGCAGGCAGGGTGGGATCGCGGGCGATCAGGTCGCCGGGTTGGCATTCCAGCGCGGTGCAGATCGCTTCGAGCGTCGAGAAGCGGATCGCCTTCGCCTTGCCGGTCTTGAGGATCGACAGGTTCGCGAGCGTGATGTCGACGCGCGCGGCGAGTTCGGTCAGCGTCATGCGGCGCGCGTGCAGCAGTTCGTCGAGGCGGACGACGATCGCCATGTCACACCGTCCCTTCGAGGTCCGCGCGCATGCGCGCGCCGTGCGTGAACACGCCGGAGAGCACGAACAGGAGCAGCACCGCGAGCCACGGCGTGAACGAGAACTCGCCGAGTCGTCCCGGCTCCCACACGATCGAGCCGATCGTCATGACGCCGAGGCGCAGCACTTCGAGCGCGAGCACGCTCCAGGCGATCGCATTGAGCCGCTCGGCGTTCTCGAGGATGAACGGGTCGCCGTCGCGCACGGTGTCGACCATCGCGAGCAGCCGGCGCAGGATCGTGTGCACGATCAGCGCGGCGACGAAACCGATGGCGACGATCGCGCGCAGGCCGTTGCCGAGCTGCGGGTGCGTCGACGCGAAATCACCGAGCGGCCGCGTCGGCCAGCCCTCGATGAAGAAGCTGAAGACGAACAATGCGGCGAGGCCGGCGGCGTAGACGAGGTTGAGGACGGTCAGGCCCTTGATGACCGGGCGGGCGAACGCGAGGGCGCGGATGGACGAGCGGGTCATGGTGGCGACTCCACGGCAGATTCATCGTAGAACGATAATAAACGTATCGTTTAACGATAAGAATAGGCCGGAAGACACCCCTCCAGAGAAGGCGGAGCCCTGCGGGCCTGCGCTCAGGGCGAACGGGACGGGGTGCGTGCGGCAGCCGGCGACGCCGTGGCCAGCGCGTCTTCGCCGGTCACGACTTCGCGGAGAGCGCGCTGAGTTCCTCGAGATCGAGGTCGCGTTCGAGTTCGTGCAAGGTGTCGTCGTCGATCTCGCCGGCGCGGTGGAGGCGGATGAGTTCGTCGCGACCGCTCGCGACCGCGGCGAGCACGAGGTCGAAATGCGCGTGCAGCATCGGCGAGTAGTGGTCGGGGCGCGCGGCGTAGTCGACGCTGATCGTGGCTTTGCGCTGGTAGCGGTCGAGCAGGCGCGGATGGATCAGCTGGCCGTCGCCGTCGTAGGCATGGCGCTCGATCGTCGCGAACTGCAGCTGCGCCATCGCGGCCTCGGCCTGGTTCATCGTGAGCGGCGCCTTGTCGGCCGGTGCCTCGACGAGCTTCGCCCACGCGATCACGCGCCCGAGCGTGGTCGCCTGCACGAGCACGGTGCCGAGGATCACGACGAACGCGGCGACGAGGATGAAGTCGCGACCGGGGAACGCGTCGGGCACGCTCAGCGCGAGCGCGAGCGTCACCACGCCGCGCACGCCGGCCCAGCCGAGCACGGTGGTCGCGCGCGCGCCGATCGGCGTGTGGTGGGTGAGGCCGAGGCGCGCACACGCGGCGATCACGCCGTCGGAGGCGAACATCCAGGCGAACCGCGCGAGCACGATCGCGACGAGGATCGCCAGGCTCGGCGCGCCCATCGTCGCGACGATCGAGCCGAAGCCGCCGGCGCGCTCGAGCACGCCGCGCAGCGACAGGCCGATGAGCATGAAGACGCCGGCTTCTATCAGGAAGATCGTGACGTCCCAGAACGAGGAGCCGCGCATGCGCGCGGACGCCGAGATCACCGTGTGCGCGTGCCAGCTGACGATGAGCCCGGTGGTGACGGTCGCGATGACGCCGGACACGTGCACGCGCTCGGCGAGCAGGTAGGCGATCCACGACAGCAGCGAAGTCGCGGCGATGAGAAGGTATTCGTCGTCGAGGCGGCGCGCGAGCTTGACCCACGCGAAGCCGATCACCGTGCCGATCGCCGCGCCACCGACCGCGAGCAGCACGAACTGGCCGGCCGCGGCGGTCGCGCTGAAGCTGCCGGTGAGCCCGGCCGCGATCGCGAAGCGGAACAGCACGAGACCGGTCGCGTCGTTGAGCAGGCTTTCGCCTTCGAGCAGGATTTTCAGCCGCCGTGGCAGCTTCACGCGTTCGAGCACGACGCGCACGGACACGGCATCCGGTGGCGCGACGATCGCGCCGAGCGCGGCGCACGCGGCCCAGGGCAGCGAGGGCAGCAGCAGGTGCGCGACGACCGCGACGACGAGGGTCGTGAACAGCACCGCGCCGATCGCCAGCGCGGCGATGCCGATCGTGTGGCGCTTGAGCTGGCCGAGCGCGATCACCCACGCGCTATCCATCAGCAGCGGCGGCAGGAACAGCACGAGCACGAGTTCGGGGTTGATCGGGAACGTCGGCAGGCCCGGCACGAACGCGAGCGAAGCGCCGCCGACGATCAGGGCGACCGGCGGCGGCAGGCCGGCGCGGTGCGCGAGGTAGTGCAACACGACCATCGCGAACACCATCGCGATGGTCAGCTGGAACAGGTGGACGAAATCCATTGCGGCGGACCCCCGGCGGCGATCGGCGAACTGTGGCCGAAATGGGGTTGCCGCGTCGAGATGCCGGTGTCATGCGTCGTCTCGATGAGCCGCCCGCGGCCGCGCCACGCATCCGTGGCGACGGCCCGCGAGCGTGCCCGGCGTCAGGCTCAGGCGTGGGCGACGGCCGAGCGATGCGACGTCTCGATGAGATCGCCGAGGTCGTAGCCTTCCTGCACTGCCGTGTCGAGGAACGAGCGGCGCGTGGCCGCATCGATCATCGGCGTGCGTGCGAGCAGCCAGAGGTACTTGCGGTTCGGCGAGCCGACGAGTGCGGTGCGATAGGCGTCGTCGACGCGCAGCACCCAGTAGTCGCCCTTGGTGAAGGGGATCCACTTGAGGCCATCGGGCATGAAGCTGACTTCGAGCTTCGCGTTGCCGCTGCCGTCGACGATCGTCGCCTCGCCGACGGCTTGTTCGGGTTCACCCTCGCCGTCGAGGGCGCGGTTGTCGACACGCACGGTACCGTCCGCGTTCAGCGTGTAGGTTGCCGTGATGTCGGTGAAATCGGCGCGCTCGTGGCGCTCGGGCAAGCGCGCGATCTCGTACCAGGTACCGAGATAGCGATGCAGCTCGAGCGAGGGAACGGTGCGCGGTTCGTCGTGGGTATTCATCGAAGGCCTCCTTTACGATGGAGAGCCTTCGTTCTAGCGGCGTCGGCGTGAACCTGCGGAAACCCTGCACGGTTCGACGCGGCCGACATTCAGCGTCCAGTGGGCAGCCGGATGTTCGTTGTCGCCTCCGGTGCGTGTTCCTTCCTGCAAGCCTTCCGCCGAGTGGAGCCCCCGCCATGCTGCGCTGCGTTCAACCTGCCGTATTCGGTGCTGCGGTTCTCATCGCGCCTCCCGCCGCGATGGCGACCGTCTCCCATTGCGTGGGCAATGCCTCGCAGCTGCAAGGCGCATTCACCGCCGCGGCGACGAACGGCGAGGCCGATTTCGTCAAGCTGCGCTCCGGCGTCATCACGCCCGCGACGACGCTCGCCTACCGGAGCAACGTCGCCGGCGCCGACCAGCTCCCGCTGATCGTCGACGGCGGCTACAACAGCGACTGCTCGGCGCGCACGGGCGAGACCTTCATCGACGGCGACGGCGCGCTGCGGCCGTTCCTGTTCGAGTTCGGCGGTGCCGACTTCGCGGTGATCCAGCACCTCACCGTGATGCGCGGCTTCGGCGGCGAGTTCGTCAGCGCTGGCGGCAACATGGCGGTCTACCTGTACGACCAGGGCGGCGGCGCCGACGTCCGCATCGAAGCGGTGCGCTTCCTGCTCGGCCACTCGGAAATCAGCGCCGGCGCGCTCGCGGTCAACGGCTGGGGCACGTTCACCCTGCGCAACAGCCTCTTCAACGGCAACGAAGCGCCGGGCATGGCGGCGCTGTCGATCAACCTCACCGGCGAGATCCACGTCGTCAACAACACGATCGCGCACAACGTGCGGCTCGGCGGGCAGGGCGGCGCGGCGGTCTACTCGAACCCGGTCACCGCGGCGTCGCACGCCGAATTCGCCAACAACATCATCTGGGACAACGACAATGTCGCCTTCGACCTGTACATGCTGAACGGCGATCGCCACACGCTGCTCGACAACGACATCGGTTCGCACACCTCGCTGCCGCCGCAGAACGAAACCGGCGAGCTGTCGATCGATCCCGAGTTCGGCGATTGCGGCGCGCTGTGCGTCGACCTGCCGCTTTCGGCCGGATCGCCGTTGACGAACCAGGGCGAGAACGACCCGACGGCCGGCGTCGGCGCCCAAGACCTGCTCGGCCGACCGCGCATCGCCGCGCAGCGCGTGGACATCGGTGCGTACGAACTCGACCGGTTGTTCGACGACGGGTTCGACTGATGCGAGCGCGGATTCACGGGCCAGCGGGCCTCCAGGTTTTCGTCAGGAATGCGACGCTCGAAAAAGGTCTACTCTGGCGTTGCTTTTCGTGATGCCGGAGCCATGCGTGCCCAAGACCTCATCTGCGAAGACCGCTCGATTCTCCGCCAAGCTGCTCTTCCAGTTCAGAATCGTCGACGACGGCAAGCCTGGCGTGATGCGGCTGTGCGAAGAACGCATTGTCGTTCTCCGCGCGGCGACGTCGCGCAAGGCGCTGACGATGGCGAAGCGGCGCGGCAAGCGCGCCGAGCACTCCTACAGGAATGACCACGGCGGCATGGTCCACTTCGAGTTCGTTGGCATCCTCGATCTCCTGCACCTCGGGGTCGAGTGCGAGGAAGACGAAGTCTGGTACGACATAGCACAGCGGAAGTTGCCGATGGAGCGCGCCGCGGCGATCCTCCCGCCGGAGCACGAGTTGAACGCGATTCGCAATAGTCCAGTCTGACAGCGAATGACCGCGGAGGGTGGACCTCGGCCCACCCGTCTTTCATCCGCGCGTTTCAATCGTCGCTACACCGGCCTCGTCGTACCGAACCACATCGCAAGCGCATCCGTGAGCCCGTCCTGCGTGCCGTCGCCGACCCACGCGACATAGCCATCCGGGCGCACCAGCACGGCCCTCGGCGCCTCCACCGCGCCGAGCGCGGGCAACTCCCATGGCCCTTCGCAACGTGCGTCGACACGCCAGACGCGATCGCTCCATGCGTTGATGTCGATGTCCCCGGGTGCGCCGAAGTTCAGCAGCAGCGGTCGCGCGTCGTGCAGCAAGGTGAACACGCGCAACGGCCCGCCGGCGGTGACGAGGTCGAGGTCGGGCATGCGGCGCCCGAGCAGCGGATGGCCTTCGCCGAACTCGTAGCGGATCGCGAGGCCGGACATCTGTGCGGCGAATCGCCGGCGCGCGTCGTCGGCACCGAGCAGTTCCACCATCACGGCGCTGAGTGCCTTCGTGCGTTCGTCGACGCGACTCAACGCGACCTGCGCCATCGTGTTGCGCAGCACGCGCGCGCCGACCGCGTGGCGTTCGGCGTGGTACGTGTCGAGCAGGCTTTCCGGCGCAGTACGCTTGATCACCTGCGCGAGTTTCCAGCCGAGGTTCACCGCATCCTGCACGCCGAGATTGAGCCCCTGGCCGCCGACCGGCGGGTGCACGTGCGCGGCGTCGCCGGCGAGCAGCACGCGGCGATCGCGGTACGTCGCGGCCTGGCGCGTCATGTCGGTGAAGCGCGAGATCCATATCGGGCTGTGGATGCCGAAGTCGCTGCCGTAGATCGTGACGAGCGCCTCGCTGATGTCGCGCAAGGTCGGCTCGCCGTCGGCATGCAGCTCGCGCTCGGTCAACACCATGCGCACCGCGCCGTCCGTGCCGGACTTGCCGATGCCGTGGGCACCGAACCCGTCTTCGCGGAAACCCCATTGCGGCTCCTCGGCCGTCTCGACTTCGGCGATGAGCCAGCTCTTGGTCGCGTCCCAGCCGGGGAACGCAATGCCGGCCGCCTTGCGGATCGCGCTGCGTCCGCCGTCGCATCCGACGAGGTACTGCGCGCGCAGCGCGGAGCCGTCGGCGAGCCGGACGTCGACGCCGCCGTCGTCCTGCACGAAGCCGGTCGCCTCGCGTTCGCGCAGGATCGGTACCCCGAGTTCGCGCACCCAGTCGGCGAGCGTGCGCTCGGTGTGGTTCTGCCACAGGCCGAGCGTGTACGGATGGCGCGTCGGCGCGTCGCTGATGTCGAGCGCCATCGGATGCACGTGCACGACCGGATGCGGCGTGCCTTGGGCGATGAAGCGTTCGGCGATGCCGCGTTGGTCGAGCACCTCGATCGTGCGCGTGTGCAACCCGCCGCCGCGCGAACCTTCGAGCTCCTGCTTCGCGCGCCGCTCGACGATCGCGACGTCGATGCCGGCGAGCGCGAGCTCGCCCGCGAGCATGAGGCCGGTCGGCCCGCCCCCGGCGATCACGACCGCGTAGTCGTTGCGCACGTGCGGGCGATGGGATGATGACTGCGTGCTCATGGCGCCTCCCGGCTGGTGGAAAGGTCGGCGATTGGGCGCCAGGGACGGGGGCTTGCCGCAAGCCCCCGATGGTTTAAGATATTGAAACGGGGGGAGGACGATTCTCATTCGTCCGAAAGCCTGCACGGCGACACGCCGCGGCCCCACGCCCGACGCCCGGCTCGCGAGGTCCGCGCATGTGGAAGCAGTCCGGGCGCATCTCGCTCTGGCGATACGTGCCGAATGATCGCAACTTCCTCGGATGGCATCTCAACGCGGACGCGGCCGGATGTGAATCGCTGCTCGCTCTGCTCGACGAACTTCCGCACGGGCCGCAGCCGTACCGTACGCTGGCCATCACGGAACCGACGCCGAAGCAATTGAACGTTCCGCGCGCGAATGCATCGTGGGTAGCGCCGAGCCGCCTGCGGCTCGCATGGTCGTCCGGGCCCGCGGCCTGGGAATTTTCGGCCGAACTCGATCCTGCGACGCTCACGTTCGGCGCACACTGGCTGGTACCGCTGCGCAACGGCATCGCCGGCATCTGCAAGGGGCAGGGGGACTACGCGATCGGAACGCGCAAGGGTATCGGCCTTCCTCTCTGGTTCTGGTGGTGAAGCGCAAGATGCCCGCAGGAGCGCGACGCCATGCCGACAGCCGGCGTCGTTGAAGGCCTCGATGGCGCGACGCGCCTCATCGTGAGCGGTGGCTGGTCCGACGCCGCCGTCGCTGCGTTGTCCTCGCGGTCCTTCGATCGGGTCGAATTCCACGGCGGCGAATACGAGGACTTCGGATTTCTCGCGCCCTTCGCGGCGAACATCGTTTCGCTCGCGTTGCCGAGCGGAGCATGGGCGAGCGCCCGTGGTCTCGAAACGCTCACGTCGCTGCGCACGCTCGCCCTCGGTTCGCCGCTCGAAGGCGCGGATTTCTCCCGGCTCGAGAACCTGCGCGGACTGAGCCTGAGCGCCTGGAGCAAGGCGTACGGCAGGAGCCTGTTCGAGTGCCGGCGGCTCGAGTGGCTGCACGTCGAAGGCTTCGCGGACGTCGATTGCACGCGGATCGCGCGGTTGCCCGCACTGGCGAGGCTGTCGCTGGCGAGAGGCAGGCTCGAATCCCTCGCCGGCCTGCGTCACTGCGCTTCGTTGCGCGCGCTGCACCTCGCGCACCTGCGCAGGTTCGCGGATGTCGCGGAGGTCGCGTCCCTGCATGCCTTGCGCGAACTCGAACTCGTCGAGGCCTTGCCGAAGGTCGATGACCTGCAGGCGATCACGCATGCCGAACGCCTTCGCCGGCTCGACCTGCGCGGCGTCGATTGCAGGTTCGACGATCTCGCATGGCTGAAGCGCATGACGCGATTGCACGTGCTCGGCCTGCGCAACGTCGCACGGCCCGATTGGGATTGCCTGTTCGCTTCGCGCGCGTTGAAGAAGGTGGCGATCACCTTCGAGCCGCGACCGCGCCTTTCCGTCGACGACGTGCGCGCTGCGGCGATGGAGCGCGGACTGGACCCGACCAGCATCAAGCCGCTCGGCGTTCCGCAGGCGCCGTCGGGTTTCGTCGTCGAATTCCGTCCGGAAGGAAGCACCGCCAATCTCTGGTTCTGGCGCGATCCGGATGCCCGCGAGCACGTGGTCGACGGGGAATAGGTGCTGATCGCCCGGTCGCGCGGCGCCCGCGAAATGCCATGATTTCGATCCATGATGCCGCGGTGCGAGCCTGCACGACGGATCACGCCCCATGAACAGCCTGCGGCGGGCGATCGTTGCCCTGTGCGTCGTCGCCGGTTTGCTCATGGCGTTCCCTGGCCTCGTCTATCTCACGGGTCTTGCGAAGGTCGACGGCCGCCCCGCCCCTGCCGATCCCGCCCGCTTCAGTCGCGAGGCGATCGTGGCGACCTGGGCTCGCTGCGGTGAACGCGGGCCGGTAGCGGTCGATGCCGTGAATCCGTGGACGTACGCGACCACTCTGCTGTTCGACCCGCTCGCGATCACGCCGGGAAGCATCGCTGCATGGCGCATCGCGGCGCGCCACAATGGGAAGCATCCCATGGGCAACATGCTCTCGTGGCACACGTCGGGCGCCGCGTTGAGCGTGTGGATCAGGCGGCACTGGTCGGCGGAACAGATCGGCGCGACGCTCGTGCGGGATGATCTGTGCAGTCGAGTCAGCGAGGTGGCGGGATGACCGGACGACTTCATCGTGTTCCATTGAACCTCCGCGGCCTGACCGGCCGCGAGGACGTCTTCCGCCTGTCCGGCGCGGTGAAACGCGATCCCGCGGTCGATGCATGGCTGCGCGCGGAACCCGCCGACCTGCGCTCCATCGCGCGGACGTGGTTCGAACGCATGCGCGACTGCGCCGACGACGTGCGCGAGCTCATGCACGACGGCCAGCCGACCGCCTGCGTCGGCGACGCGGCGTTCGCGTACGTCGCGACGTTCAGCGCGCACGTCAACGTCGGCTTCTTCCACGGCGCCGCGCTCGCCGATCCCGAGGGGTTCTTGCACGGGACGGGCAAGGTGATGCGGCACGCCAAGCTGCGGCCGGGGCAAGCGATCGACGAGGTGGCGCTGGCCGACTTGATCCGCGCGGCCCACGCCGACCTGCGCAAACGCATTGCGCGTGGTGCGCGTGGCGATGAATGACGCGGCTGCGATTCACGGACGTAGTCGATCGCGAGATCGACGAGCAGCGTGGACACGCGATCGACTATGCTTTCGTTGATGCCGATGCCTGGGACTGCACGATGATGAAGAGCGTCGTCGCCTTGTTGTTCGCCGCCGCGCTGGGCGGCGGGGTTTCGGTTGCCGCGGAGTCCGTGCACGGTTCGCCGCTGATCGGCCGCTGGTCGGTGGACGTCTCGCGCCTGCCGATGCCGCCGGAGGCGCGGCCGCGGAGCGTCACGATCGCGTTCGCCGAGGTGGACGGGAAGTGGGCGACGACGGTCGACATCGTCGATGCAGGTGGCAATGCGAGCCACGCGACCGGCGCGACCATGCTCGACGGCACGCCGTCCGCGGTCGCCGGCAGCGCCGAAGCCGACGTCGCCGCGATGACGATGCCGCAACCCGGCGTGCTCGTCATGTCGCTCGCGAAGGGCGGCCTGCCGGCGAACACGCGCGTCTACGCGGTCGCCGCGGACGGGCGCACGATGGTCGAAACCGCGGCCTACTTCGGCAGCGACGGCAAGCCGATCATGCGCACGAATTATTTTTCACGCATGCCTTAGAAGCGCCGCCTTCGGTATCCGCCACTTGATCGGGTGCGGAACCATGCCCATGGATGTATCGGGCCAAGCCGTCCTTGCGGTCGAGGTGGATGCGTGAGTGTCGAAGTACCGGCGACCTGTGCGAAATGCGGAGTCCCGCTGCTGCCGCGGCCGATTCATCGGTTCGGATTCGCCCTCGGCATCGAACTGGCGTTCGCGTTGCTGCTCGCGGCAGCGTTCGTTCCCTTCTGGTGGGCGCGCATCGCCTGTGGTTCCGGTGGCATCGCGTTGCTGGCCTATGCGTTCGCGTCGAATAGCGAGCGGCGCGCTGGGCAATGCCCTCGCTGCAAGGCCGACATCGTCACGCGGGGAGGGCGCTGACGCTCGGGCAGTCCCTCGTCCAGCACGAAACCAAGGTCCCGGCGTCGGGCCGCATTCACGAGCCGCGTCGATCATCGAATCGACGATGTCGATCCGCGCGGTGCTCGTTCGTCGCTATGCATGACAAGACCGGAAAGACGTCGTGCCTTCGCCCTCGTGGGTCGGCTCGGCCGAACGTCCGGCAATCTTGGCAACCACCACCCATCGAGGAATCCCGTCATGAAGATCAGCGTCGAAAGCCACGTCAAAGCCCCGGTCGCCGCCGCGTGGCACGCCTACACCACC
>Ga0105239_10009342_pt1 | contig 11067 bp, 7 predicted proteins | sample KBSC44metaG_FD_92761 | JGI IMG/M metagenome (GOLD analysis project Ga0105239, IMG submission 92761) | Corn rhizosphere microbial communities from Kellogg Biological Station, Michigan, USA - KBS C4-4 metaG | ecosystem: Host-associated > Plants > Roots > Rhizosphere > Soil | place: Michigan, USA...
AAAGCGCAAGACCCTGGCTGTCTATGAGCGGTTCCATTTCGCCGGCCATACGCTGAGCGGAAACCAGATGAAGGCAGCGGCGGAAGCCGCCAGCGGCCGCAAGCTGGTATCGAAGGGCGTGCCGTGGATCGCGCTCCGCGCGGCAGCCCTGTTCAGCCCGATGCTGCGCGAAGTCGTCAAGATGTCCTACCTCTGGCGGACGCCGCACGGGCTCAGCGGCGAAAAGCTGGAGCGGGTCGTTGGCAAATTGCCCGCCACCGACCCGGTCGACGCCATCCGGCAGGCGATCGCCGATCTGAAACTCGATGGCGCAGACAGGATGGCAGCCTGAACGAACTGGAGCATGACCCCGAAAAGTGGAGTCCGGTTTTCGGAGAAGATCATGCTCAAACAAAAGATAGAGCCCCCATCCCGATTCCATTGGGATGGAACAGGCTCTGGCATGCCCGTCAGGCACGGCCTGACCTTCAGATCCTGCCCATCAGGAGCAGGATCAGCAGCACCACCAGGATAGCGCCGGCGATCCCCGAAGGGCCATAACCCCAGCTGCGCGAATGCGGCCAGGCCGGCACGGCGCCAATCAGGATCAGGATCAGGATCAGGATCAGGATCAGGACAATGATGAGAAGCTGCTGATCGTCATGGAAACCCTCGCCTTCTGATTGAAATCGAAGGGACAATGCAAAAAGCCGCCCGGTAGTTCCCGGGCGGCTTTTGTCCATGGGCTTATGAAACCGCTTCTATTCCGCTGCTTTCGGGAAGGCCTCCACCGGCCCGGCGCCCGTCTCCGCAACCGGTTCGTCGGTCGAGACCTTGCCCTTGCCGCGCCCGAACAGACGGCTGAGCCAGTTGCGCCGCGCGCCGGGCTTCACCTTGGCACGGGTGAACACCATCAGCATCGACGGCGTCACCACCAGCGTCAGCAAGGTGGCAAAGGACAGGCCGAAGACGATCGCCGAGGACAGCGAAATCCACCATTGCGTCGACGGCGCGTTGATCGTCGTCTCGTGATGGAAGATTTCGAGACCAAGGCCGAAGGCGATCGGCAGCACGCCGAGGATGGCCGACACCGCCGTCAGCACCACAGGACGCGCGCGTTCGCGGCAGGTCTGCAGCACCGCGTCCATCTTGTCCCAGCCTTCCTCGCGCAATCGGTCGTAGGTGTCGATGAGCACGATGTTGTTGTTCACCACCACGCCGGCGAGCGCGATGACGCCGATACCCGACATGACGATGCCGAAGGCCTCGCCCGTCAAAAGCAAGCCGAGAAACACGCCGATCGTCGCCATGACCACGCAGGACAGGACGAGCCACACGCTGGTGAACTTGTTGAACTGCGCAAGCAGCACCAGGAAGATCAGGAAGAGCGCGGCGCCGAAGGCCTTGCCGAGGAACGCACTGGCTTCCGCGCTGTCCTCGTTGGAGCCTGCCAGCTTCCAGCGGATGCCGCTGCCGAGATCCATGTCGGTGACGGCCTTGGTGACCTGCTCCTGCACCGCCGCGACCTGCGTACCAGCACTGACATTGGCCTGCACGACCACGGTGCGCGCGCCGTCGATACGGTTCAGGATGCCGACCGTTGGCTCAGGTTTGCGCACGACGAAGTTCGAGATCGGCACCGACCCTTGCGAGGTCTGCACCCTGAGCTCGTCGAGCGTCGACAGCGTGCGCCGGTCCTCCGGCAGGCGGAGCCGGATGTCGACAGCCTTGTCGGCGCCGGCCGGCCGGTATTCCGAAAGCTTGAGGCCGTTGGTAACCAGTTGCACCACGGTACCAACCGAGGTCGGGCTGATGCCGTATTGCGCCGCCTTGGCGCGGTCGACCTCGAGCGCCCAGTCGACGCCGGGCGGCGGCAGGCCATCCGAGATATCGATGACATTGGGCACCTTGGCGATCCGCGCGGCCACCGCGCGCGCCTTGTCGTCGAGTCCCGCCGGGTCGGCGGCCGACAGCCTAATCTGGATCGGCTTGCCGGTCGGCGGACCGGCCTCCGGCACGCGCACCTCGACATCGACGCCGGGAATGCCGGCCATGACAGTGCGGAGCTCACTCAGGATCTGATTGGCCGATTTGCGCTCGCGCCAGTCTACGAACTCGTACTGGATGACGCCGACCACGTCTTCCGGGATGTCCTGGCCGCCGCCCTGCGTCTTGCCGACGCGCGTATAGACCGACTTAACGCCCGGCCAGCCGAGCAGCCGGTTCTCCGCCGTCTTGGTCGCCGCGTCCATTTCCGCCAGCGAAAGATTGCCACGGGCATGCACATAGAGCAGGCCATAGTCAGGCTCGACGCTGGGGAAGAATTCGACGCCCGCGCCATATTTCGAATAGGCGAAGCCGACGCCGACCAGAAGGGCGACGGTGAGCAGGATGACGGTGATCGGGAAGCGCACCGCCTGCTTCACGATCGCCATGTACCAGCCGTCACGATGATCGTCCTCGTGATGCGCCGGCGCCTTGGCGAAAATGGCGCCGAGCGTCGGCGCAAAGACCAGCGCGTAGAGCATCGAGGCCGACAGCGTCACGATCAGCGTGATCGGCATATACTTCATGAAGTCGCCAATGATGCCGGGCCAGAACAGCAGCGGCGAGAAGGCGGCGATGCGCGTCATCGTCGCAGCGATCACCGGACCAGCCATGCGCTTGGCGGCCAGCGCGAAGGCATCCGCCTTCGGCATGCCCTCGCTCATGCGCCGTTCCGCGAATTCGGTGACGATGATGGCGTCGTCGACCAGCATGCCGACCGCAAGGATCAAGCTGAACAGCACGATCATGTTGATCGTGTAGCCCATCATCGCGAGCAGCAGGATGCCCATCAGGAACGAAGACGGGATGGCAAGCCCGATGAGCAGCGAGGCGCGGCCGGACAGCGCATAAAGGATGACGATGAACACCAGGATTACGGCGATCATCACATGGTTTTGCAGGTCGCCCAACAACTGGTTGACGAAGACCGACTTGTCCTGCGTGTAGGTGACGTGCATGCCTTCCGGCATGGTCTTGATGAAGGCGTCGGACACCTGCCTGACATGGGTCAGCGTGTCGATGAGGTTGGCGCCGATGCGCTTCTTCACTTCGATGGCGATGGCCGGCTTGCCGTCGAGGCGGGTCACCGTCTCGGCGTCCTTGAAGGTCGAGCGGATGGTGGCCACGTCCTTGGCCTGCACCACGGCATTCGGCGTAGCCACCACCGGCAGGTTGGCAACGTCCTCCGGCGTCACGATCAGCGACGGCACCTTGACCGCGTATTTGCCCTCCGAACCTTCGAGATTGCCGGCCGCTACCAGGCTGTTGGAAGCGCCCACACCCTGGATCACTTGGTCGAGCTGCAGCCCGTAGGAGGAAAGCTTCACCGGATCGATGACGACTTCGACCAGGTCGTCGCGCGCGCCCTGGAGCGAGCCCTCCAAGACGCCCGGCACTTCCTCGATACGGTCGCGCAGTTCGCGCGCGGCGGACGTCAGCACACGCTCCGGCACATCGCCGGAAAGCGTCACGACCAGGACCGGAAATTCCGAGACGTTGACCTCGTTGACCGTCGGCTCCTCGGCCGCCTGCGGCAGGTCGGCCTTGGCATCCTGCACCTTGCTGCGCGTATCCTGCAGCGCTGTCGCCAGGTTGGTCTGCGGCTGGAATTCGACCAGCACGTAGCCGCCGCCCTGGAAGGCGGCCGAACGCATTTCCTTGAGCCCTTTGAGGCTCTTGAGCTTGCTTTCCATCGGCCGCAGCAGCAGGCGCTCGGAATCCTCCGGCGAGATGCCCTGGTAGATCAGGCTCACATACATCATCGGAATCGGAACGTCGGGCTCCGCTTCCTTCGGTGTCGACTGATAGGCGACCCAACCTGCGACAAGCAGGAACATCAGCGCCGATATTGTGAGGCGGGCGTTGTTGATGGCGAGTCTGACGATATCCATGACTTCGGCCTGTTATTCTTCGGGCTGCGAACTGGCCGCCGCCGAGCGAAAGCCCAGGCGCGCGGTGTCGTGCTTACTGCGTGCCGGCGGCGGCTTCGCCGATCAGCTTGCTGATGGTCGCCTGATCGGCCTCGACCGGCTTCACCAGGTCGCCTTCCTTCACCAGCTCCTGTCCGGCGACGATGATGCGCGCATCTTGCGGGATGCCGCCCAGCACCAGGCCGTGAGGCGTATCGTCGACGAGGTCGATCGGGAAGAACGCCACTTTGTCGTCCTTGCCGACGGCGCGGATGCCGAGGTCGCCCTTGTCGCCCAGCGTCACCACCGAGCGCGGCAGCATGACCGCATTGGTCGGTTCGGCGCTGAGCGTGATCTCGGCCGTCATGCCGGCGGGGATGGAACCGTCGGCATTGGGGATCGCCACTTCGACCCGGAAGGTGCGGGTCTGCGAGGAGGCATCGCGGCTGATGTAGCGAACCGTGCCGGTGACCTTCTGGTCGTTGACCAGCCGCACATCGGCCTCGTCGCCGATCTTGACGTAGCGCAGATCGCGCTCGCTGATCTCGCCGCGGGCGATGACCGGATCGAGCTTCAGGATCGTCGCCACCTCGCCGCCCTGCATCACCGAGCTGCCGAGCTCCACCGGAATGCGATCGATGACGCCGTCGAACGGTGCCTTGACCTCGTTGCGGTCGAGTTCGGCCTGGGCGGTATCCAGTTGCGATTGCGCCAGGGTCAGGTTGGAGCGGGCGGTGTCGAGCTGCAGCTTGGGCAAATTGCCGGTCTTGGCCAGTTGCTCCGCGGCGTCGAGCTCTGCCTTGCGCTGCACCAGGAGTTGCTTGGCATTGTCCACGTTGGAGATCTTCTCTTCCGCTGCGAGCATCAGCACGAGGTCGCCGGTCTTGACGTGATCACCCTGCTTGACCGGCAGCTTTTCGATGACGCCGTTGACGCGAGTCGCCAGCACGGCGCGCTTGTCGGCCTCGGTCAGGCCGGAGATGCGGATGGCGCGCGCATAGGTCTTGCGCGGCGGCGTCACCACCGCGACGGTGCGCGGTGCGGCCTTCGGCTCAGCTTCTGCCTTGCCTGGCTTAGCGGCCTCGGGCTGCGCTGGCTTGCCGGCGTCAGCTTGCTTATTTGCGGCACTGCCGACGGATGAAAACGCGCCCGTTCCCATCCATGCCGCGAAGCCGATGAGCACGACAATGGCTGCAAGCTTGTGAAACCTGATTTTCGGCATCGTCATTTTTCCGTTGCAGGACCTGGCGAGGTCGGCGCTTCCGACTTCGGGCGCGCGGCCGATATGGGTGCGCGCAGGGTCCAGTTCAATTTGCCGTGATCGGCGAAGCGCGCCTTCTACCTGAAAGTTGCGGCGCAATATAGTCGGAAAAGTTGCGGGATCATTGCGTCATGGAACGCAATACCTCGACAAATACGGGCTTTTCTGCCAGCCCGCTGCCGCTTTTGCGGGCGCGCCGGGAACTTTCCGCACCTTCCCCAGGGTCATTGGCAGTAGCCGTCAGCATGATGCAAAAAATCTTCCATATGCAGCGGCAATTGCCCGGTTGGAGCGCAGTCATGCCCCCGCTATTCTCGGGTTTGAGGCTATCAGGTGATGAGATTCAGCAGCCGGAATATCCGCTCGAAGGTCCTGCCATAAGGCGGTCGCAGCAGGCCGCCGGCGCTGAGCTTCGACTGGATGAAGATCGGCTTCTCCTTGCTGAAGGTGCGAAAGCCCCATTCGCCGTGATAGGCGCCCATGCCGCTGTCGCCGACGCCGCCGAAGGGCTGCCGCTCCTGCACCAGATGCATCATGCAGTCATTCACTGTGACTCCGCCGGCCACGGTTTCCTGCATCACCCTTTGGCGATTGGCGCCGTCGCTGCCGAACCAGTAGAGCGCCAGCGGACGCTCGCCACGGTTCACATGGTCGATGGCCTCGTCCACCGTGCCATACTCGATGATCGGCAGCACCGGTCCGAAAATCTCCTCGCGCATCAGCCGCAGATTCTCCCCGGCGTTGCGGATCAGCACGGGCGCCATCTTGCGGTCGGTGACGCCAAGCGTCTCATTCGCCGGATTGACCTCGATGATGTCGGCGCCGCTGTCGCGCGCTTCGGCGACCATGTCGTTCAGCCGCCGAAGATGCCGCTCGCTGACGATGGCCGTATAGTCGGGATTGTCGGCCAGGCGCGGATAGAGCTTCGCCATGGCGGCCGCGAACTTTGCCGCAGTTGCCGCGCCCTGCCCTTGCGGGACCATGAGATAGTCCGGCGCGATGCAGGTCTGGCCGGCATTGAGCAGCTTGCCATAGGCGACGCTGGCGACCGCCGCGTCGAGATCGCAGGACGGATCGAAGATCGCCGGCGACTTGCCGCCGAGCTCGAGCGTCACCGGTGTCAGATTGGCGGCGGCGGCCAGCGCGACCTGACGACCGACAGCGGTCGAGCCCGTGAACAAGAGGTGGTCGAACGGCAAGGACACGAACGCCTTGCCGACTTCCGCATCGCCGACCACCACGCTCATCTCGTCGGCGGTGAAATATTTCTCGACCAGACTGGCGAGCAGGTCCGAAAACGTCGGCGTCAGCTCCGACGGCTTGATCAGCACGCGGTTGCCGGCCGCGAGTGCCGCAGTCGCTGGCGCGATGGCAAGCTGGAACGGATAATTCCAGGGCGACACGATGCCGACGACGCCGAGCGGTTGCGGCAACAGGCGGTTGCGGCCAGGCATGAACGGCAGGCTGGTGGCGACGCGGCGCTCGCGCATCCAGGCGCGCAAATGCGACAGCGCATGCCTGATGCCGGCGCGCACGACGAACAATTCGGCAAGCCGCGTTTCCTGCGCCGAGCGGGCGGAAAAATCGCTGTCGATCGCCGCGCAGATCTCGGCCTCATGCTTTTCGGTGAGCGCCAGGAGGCGGTTCAGCCGGTCCTTGCGCAGTTCCAGCGTCGGGAACGGCTCTTTCTCGAAGGCCCTGCACTGCGCTTCAAACCTGACCCCGAGAGCGTTCTGTCTGGTCTGCAGCATCGCTACCTCCCCTTTACGTTCAGGTAAGACTACATCGCGCCGCAGGCGTGATCCAGCACCTCACCGGTTCCGCTAGGGAAGATACTGACAGCCGAGACGGACTTGCTGACAGGTCCCAGAGACGCTCTATGCCCGCCGTCGCGCGGATTCCGGCTTGAGGCGCGCGGCGAGGAATTCCTTGACGCGACGCCCCGGCGCCGGACCGCGCAACGGCTTGAAGCCGTCGTCGAGCTCGCCCGAAAGATCGAGCGTCGCCCGCTGGCCGACGGCGTCGTAATTCTCTTCCAGCCAGTCGCTGGCAGCACTTCTGCCGAGGTCGCGCAGATAGGCGATAGATGCCCATTCGGCATTGACCTTGGATGACGCCGAAAGGTCCTTGAAAGCCTCGTCGGCATCGATGCGGTGCATGCGGATGTCACGATATTCGCCATGCGGCAGGCGTCCGGCCGCGATCAGTTCCTTGACGAAGGCGATCGAGCGGAATTCGCGCAGGAGCCCGGCGTTGAAGGTGATCTCGTCGATGCGGTTCTGGATCTCGTTGGCGCTTTTCGGCGTGCCTTCGCGCACAACGGGATTGATCTGCACCAGAAGCACGTCCTCGGTCGCCGCCGTCTTGAAGAACGGAAAGAGCGCCGGGTTGCCGCCATAGCCGCCATCCCAATAGGGCACGCCCTTGATCTCGACCGCCTGGAACAGCTGCGGCAGGCAGGCTGAGGCCATCACGGTATCGAGGTCGATCTCGCCATCGGAGAAGACGCGCAACTGTCCGGTCTCGACGTTGGTCGCCGAGATGAACAATTCCATCGATTTGCAGGCGCGCACATTGTCGAAGTCGATCTCCTTCCCCACGACGTTGCGCAGCGGATTGAGGCCGAGCGGGTTGGCGACATAGGGCGAAAACACCCGCGACATCGTGTCGAAGAAGACATAGCCGGGCGTGTTCTCGATCGACCAATTTCCCCAGGCGACATCCCACGGCATGCGCTGCACCGGGCTGAAGCGGCCCTTCGCCGCCACCGCCCGCCAGAAATCGTCGAGCTTTTTTCGGGCACCCTCCACGCCGCCCCGGACAAAACCGTCGGCCAGCGCCACCGCGTTCATCGCGCCGGCGCTGGTGCCGGATACCGCCATGATCTCCAGCCGCCCGTCTTCCAGCAGCCGGTCGAGCACGCCCCAGGAGAAGGCGCCATGCGAGCCGCCGCCCTGCAGCGCGATGTTGATCTTCTTCTTTTCCTCCGCCTTGCCGTTCTTCGCCATGGCGTTCCTATCCCGATGGGTTGGCCTGCCCCCTGCGTCATCGCTTGGAACAGCTTCCACCTGCCTATGTTGCAGTGCAGCATATAAGGGCAGACCAAGGCAAGAACACGAACACACAAGCGTGATCAGGTGAAATTTCGGTCATAGGAAACTTCTTTCCTCACCCCCGCGCCGCGGGGGGGTGAGGAACCGAGCTTCTCAGGCGACGAGGTCCGGCACCGGCCCGACATAGCGTGACTGCGGCCTAATCAGCCTCCCGGTCGCCTGCTGCTCGCGCGCGTGAGCGACCCAGCCGGCGACGCGGCCGACGGCAAAGACGTTGGAGAATGCCTCTTTCGGGAAGCCCACCGCTTCCAGGAGAAGCGCGGTGTAGAACTCGACATTCGTCTGGATCGAGCGCTGCGGCTTGGCGATCCTGAGCACTTCGAGCGCCGCCTGCTCGACCGTCTCGGCGAAGGCCAGCCGGCTGCCGGTTTCCTGGCGGGCGCTGAGCTGTCGCACCACCGCTTTCAACGCGTCGGCGCGCGGATCGCGCACGCGGTAAATGCGGTGGCCAAAGCCCATGATGCGCCGGCCATGCACGATCTCGTTGCGCAGCCATGCGGTGGCGTCGCCGCTCACCTCGATGGCGTCCAGCATCTCGATCACCGGCCCCGGCGCGCCGCCATGCAGCGGGCCTTTCAGCGCACCGAGCCCGGCCAGGATCGCGGAGGTCAGCCCGGCCTGTGTCGACGCCACCACGCGGGTCGCGAAGGTCGAGGCATTGAGCCCGTGGTCGCAGACCGTCACCAGATAGCTGTCCAGCGCCCTGGCAAGCGCGGGCGAGGCGGTGCCGGCGAGCATCCGCAGCATGTCGCCGGCATGATCGGCTTTTTCGTCGGGAGCGACCGGCATCTCGCCCCGGCCGAGGCGCAGCAGCGCCGGCGTCAGCACCGCCGGCGCCGCGATCAGCCGCAGCGCATCGGCAAGCTCGTCGCCATCCGGCAGAATGGCCATGCCGGCCCGCATGCCGCTGTAGATGTCGAGCGGCGCAAGCTGGGTGAGCATCGGCTGCACGCGGTCGAACACTTCGACGCGCGCCTTGCCGATCGCCTTTTCCAGCTCGCTATCACTTGGAAGCTCATCGAAGAAGCCGTCGAACAGCAATCGCACCACCTGCGCATAGCGCCAGCGGCCGGTCAACTCCATCAGCGAATGACCGCGAATGGTGAGGTGCCCGCGCACACCGTCGACATCGGAAAGCACCGTGTCGGCCGCCACAACATCATCGAGCCCATTCGCCATGATCGTCTCCTTGACCTTTTGTGCATTGCAATTAATGCTGCTCAATCAATGCATCAATCTTGATCAATATAATCAATGTAAGGCGGCAAATGACGGAATGGCTGACGCGGGAGGAGGCGCTGGAGCGGCTGAACGTTCGGCCCCAGACACTCTATGCCTATGTCAGCCGCGGCCGGATCGGCATGAGGCCCGACGACGCCGACCCGCGCCGCAGCCAGTACCGCGCCGACGATATCGCAGCGCTTGCCAACCGGCGGGCGCGCGGAAGGAGCCCGCAGGCGATCGCCGAAAGCGCCATCGCCTGGGGCGAACCGGCGATCGCCACGTCCATCTCGACGGTGATGCACGGCCGCCTTGTCTATCGCGGCAAGGATGCGGTGGCATTTTCATCCGCCTCGACACTGGAGGAAACCGCCACCCTGTTGTGGGCGTCGGGTTCCCCGGTGTCGTTCGCCTCGCTGACCCCTTCGGCTGCCCGGCAAAGCGGCACCCCGACGGCCTTTGCCAGGCTCTCGGCGCTGGCCGCCGAAGGCCGGCCCTCGCTTGGCCGCAGGCCGGCCATGCTGCAGCAAGACGGCGCCGTCGCCACCAGCGCACTGGCCACGGCGCTCGGCGCGACGCCGGGCTCAGAACCCGTGCATGAGAGGCTGGCGCAGGGCTGGTCGGTGGAGGCCGCGGGCACCGATCTCATCCGCAAGGCGCTGGTGCTGCTGGCCGATCACGAGCTCAACGCCTCTACCTTTGCAGCCCGCGTCGCGGCTTCCACCGGCGCGCCGATCGCCGCCTGCCTGCTCGCCGGCCTCGCCACGCTCTCCGGTCCGCGCCACGGTGGAGCGGGCGCGGCCGCAATCGCGCTTGTCGAGGATGCGGAGCGGCTGGGTCCTGACGAGGCGATCGCCCGCTGGCTCGCCCACGACCGGCCGCTGCCGGGCTTCGGCCACCCGCTCTATCCGGAAGGCGATCCGCGCGCCGAGGGCCTGTTCGCCGATTTCAGGATCGACGACAGTCTGGCGCGGCTGCGCAAGGCCGTCCTTGCCGCGACAGGCCTGCATCCGAACATCGATTTCGCCCTGGCCGCGATGACGCGCAGCCTGCGCCTGCCCGCCGATGCGCCGTTCCGCCTGTTCGCGCTCGGCCGCAGCGTCGGCTGGACGGCGCATGCCATCGAGCAGGTGACCAGCAATCGGCTGATCAGGCCGCGCGCCCGTTACGACGGGCCGGTGGAGAGGGAGCGGTGAGCGATGGATGAAGCGCCGTAGGGTGTGCCGAGATTCAGGTCAGGCCGAGTCGAGAACGGTGGCTTCCGAGAACCGGAGCGGAGCGTACTTGAAGTACGTGAGCACCGGAAGCGCAGGAAGCCGTCGTTCGCAGGCCGGCCTCACCTGAATATCGGCACACCCGGTCAGGACATCGTGTCCAGCTTGCGCTGCATAGCCGCAATCTGCGCCTTCAACTCCTGCAGGTCGTCGGACTTCTCTTCCTTCTTCGGCGGCTCGGCCGGGGCCGCGGAATTGCCGCCGGCGGGCGGGAACGGCGTGAACATGCGCATGGCGTTCTGGAACATCTCGACATTGCGGCG
>Ga0105239_10009346_pt1 | contig 11064 bp, 8 predicted proteins | sample KBSC44metaG_FD_92761 | JGI IMG/M metagenome (GOLD analysis project Ga0105239, IMG submission 92761) | Corn rhizosphere microbial communities from Kellogg Biological Station, Michigan, USA - KBS C4-4 metaG | ecosystem: Host-associated > Plants > Roots > Rhizosphere > Soil | place: Michigan, USA...
CTCCCATGCCGACTATACTTACCAAACCAAATATGGTATCCGCGATCATCGCGGTGGCGGTCGTTCATCAGCCCGCGAAACCGCCGCACGCGTTGCTGCAGGGGCCTTAGCTAAGCTTTTACTAAAAAGCCAGGGTATTGAGATAGCGGCCCATGTAAGCAGCGTGGGCACTATCAATGTGCCTAATGTAAGTATCGACAGTGTACAGGAGTTTATTGACGAACGCGAAAAGAACATTGTACGCTGTGCCGACCCGGCAACCGCCGAAGAAATGATCGCATTTATCGATAGTGTACGTAAAGACGGTGACACCGTTGGCGGCAAGATCAGCTGCCATGTAAAAAACTGCCCCGTAGGCCTTGGCGATCCGGTTTTTGATAAACTTCATGCCGATCTGGGTAAAGCTATGTTGAGTATTAATGCTGTTCATGGCTTTGAATTTGGATCAGGCTTTGCAGGTAGCGAAATGCGTGGATCGGAACATAACGACATCTTTGTAAAATCACATTTAGGCGATATCAGCACCATTACTAACTTCTCCGGTGGTATACAAGGCGGTATCAGCAACGGCATGCCTATCGAGTTTAAAGTAGCTTTTAAACCGGTGGCTACCATTATGAAAAACCAGGCTACTATTGACAGCGAAGGCAATGCCGCCGAAATATCGGGCAAAGGCCGTCATGATCCTTGTGTGGTACCACGCGCCGTCCCTATTGTTGAAGCTATGGCCGCACTGGTTTTGGCTGATCACTGGCTCAGGAACCGGAACTCTATTTTAAGCTGAAAATTCAAGGCATAAAGCCTAAAGCCACTTAAATAGTTCAAAAAGCCCGAAGCCGACAAAAAGCTTTGGGCTTTTCGCTTTAAGCTTTCTGCTTATAATTACCTTTGTAAACCTATGTTAACCTCTGTCATCCAATTATACAAACAAGCTTATAGCGGACTATCTAAAAACAGCTGGTACCTGAGCATAGTGATGTTCATCAACCGGAGCGGCACTATGGTGGTGCCGTTTATGAGCATTTATACTATTCAGCAGCTGCATTTTACCATCGTACAATCGGGTTGGGTAATGGCGTTTTTTGGTATAGGAGCCATATCTGGCGCGTTTATAGGTGGCAGGCTAACCGATAAGATCGGCTTTTATGATATCCAGGTGGGCGCCTTGCTTATTGGTGGTATATTATTCCTGGTATTAGGTTATCAGCGTACTTTTTTGAGCGTAAGTATTGGCACTTTTATACTCAGTATTTGTAACGAGTCATTTCGCCCGGCAAACTCCACAGCTATAGCGCATTACAGCAACGATGAGAACAAAACCCGCTCCTACTCCTTAAACCGGCTGGCAACCAATCTTGGCTGGGCCTTTGGCGGTGGATTGGGTGGTTTCCTGGCTTCATTCAATTACCATTTGCTTTTTTGGGTTGATGGCTGTACCAATATTTTTGCCGCGCTTTTACTATTGAAACTGATGCCTCGCGCAACGATCCGGAAAACGGTTAAAGATCTGGCAGATAAATCCATAGCATCCACGTCAGCTTATAAAGACGGTATTTACCTGGTATTTATCTTATTGTGTACTTTGTTCGCCACCTGCTTTTTTCAGTTCTTTATTATGCAGCCGGTGTTTTATAAGATCCAATGGCATTTTAATGAGCGTTTTATAGGCTTTCTGCTGGCTTTAAATGGTATACTCATCGTACTGATCGAGATGGTATTGATCCATAAATTGGAGGGCAAAAGGAACCCGCTTACTTATATTAGTGCTGGTATTATTATAGCCGGTACCAGCTTTGCGCTATTAAATTTATTGCCCCATGCCGCATGGGTAGCCATTTTGGTAGTAGCGATGATCACCTTGGGCGAGATCATGAGTATGCCTTTTATGAATGCCTACTGGATAAACCGTACTACCAACAACAACCGTGGCGAATATGCCGCTTTGTACAGTATGTCGTGGTCGGCGGCGCAGATCATTGCTCCCGCGGTTGGCAGCCAGATCATCGCTCATGGCGGTTTTTCGATGCTCTGGTGGGTATTAGGTTCAGTATGCCTGCTTTCAGCTACCGGTTTCTTTGTGCTGAAAAAACTAACCCCACATAACAAACCAATCATTGTTGAAAAGGCAATTTAACTATTGTTTCTCAATACTTTAGCCGTGACCAAAAGCTGCCCCAGATGCCGCATGGTATGTTCCGCGGCGTGTACATACAATCCCATTACGGTTGATGGCAATTGAGCCCGGCCTACCCCGCGAAACTCTTTCAAGGTTTGCTCATCAATTGTAATCAATTGACTAATAGCTTTATCAACCTCATGATCAAACTGTTCTACCAGATCAATTACAGTTATATTTTCGGACACCTTCCCTTCTGCCGACAGGTAATCCAATTGCTCCGCCGTAAGCGCTTCTCCCCTGGCATAGGCAAAAAGCCTGTTTAGTACCCCTGTCAAATGATGCAGGTGGAAACCCGGGGATGCCATACCTGCCACCTTTTGACCTAATAAACTATCCGGGAAACCAGCCATCAGTTCTTCCAGTTCTTCCCGGGCCTGGAGCAGGGCCTGGGCCACGGGCTGGAGCAGTGCCGGCACATCCTCCAAAGGTCCCCGGAGCCAAACTTCGGTTTTGTTTTTTGCTGTCATCGGTTTTAGAAAATTGGTTCGGTTTTAAGCCTCCAAAAACTTTTTAAACCTTTAATTTTAACAATTTTTTAGTCAAAACAGGATAAAAAAGCGTGATTATTGTCCATTTTAACAAAGTTTTAACGCCGTTTTAACACTTTTTAACAAATTTTTGATGGATTTTGAAAGGTTTAAAAAGTATTAAATTTCTGATATTCAAATAATTATATAAAAATAAGTCAATTTTTGCTCCCTTTTTCCCTTAACTAAATAGCCCGGTTTTCTCTTGAAAAAGAAAACCGGGCTGTTGATATATACAAATATACACATTTAGGTTGGGAGTCTCAAGTTCTGAGTCACTGATTTTAAGGAGGTCAACCCAAGACTTAGAGGTATTCGGAGGGAATAAAAAGGTTGTCATTTCGAACGAGGTACGAGGAGAAATCTTCTGCGATTTGCAACCGAAACCTTGCATCAAGCAGAAGATTTCTCCTCACCCCACCACTTTGTCCATCGCTGTTTGTCGAAATGACAAGCTTTTTTTGATAGATGGGTATTTTTTCTCCCAGCAGTCAATTATTTCGCATCCCCATAACGCAGTTCCATCGGTATGATGCCGCCGTTGCCGTTTTCGGGGGCGTAGAGGATATCCAGCGATGGTTTGCCTTGCTTCGCCAGATATTCGACCCTGATGGTATAAAATCCTTTTTGTAAGGGCAGCAGATACGATTGAATACCTGCCGTTTGTTGGGTAAGTATCAATTGGTTATTGATGTACATTCTTGACTCACCGTCGCCGCGTAGCCCAAAAATGTAATAGCCGGTTTGCGTTATTTCCAACTGTCCGTTAAACACACATGCAAAGTTTTGTTGTTTTAGCAGCTTGTTGAGGTCAAAGTCTTTACCCGCCCAGCCTTTTTTAAGGGGCTTTAACTTTTTAAAATCAGGCAGGGTGTTCCAGCTGCCTTCGTAGTAAGCATAGTTCCAACCGCCGGAGGTAAAGTTCTTGAGTTGGGGGCTGGCGGGCCAAGTATTGCCTATGGTGAAATTCGCACTTGCCTGTTGCTCGTACCCCGGGCGATAAGTAAGCTCTTTGAGATTCAATTGCGTAATATTATTAAGTATCAACTCATTGCCATCCATTTTGGGCGATGCCATGGTAGGCGCACTGCCATCGGTGGTATAATGCAGCTCTTTCACAAAATCGCCCTGAAAACGCATCTTAAAAGGCTTGTCCTTCATCAGTACGCCGCCGCCGGGATAAAAATTTAAACCCGGTTTGTTGTATCCATGATAGGTCAACTTTAGGCCATCATACATCGTGCGGAAGATCATGCTGTTATGTGTTTCGTCATTATACAGCATCAGCTTATAATGGAAACCGGCGGGAGCTGCCTTTTGGATTATCGAATCCATCGTGTTTACCCGCTGTTCTTTAGCCGGCTCTCCCTCGCGCCCGGTAATTAATAAAGTGGTATTGTTTAAGTCGATCTTACCTATGCTATCCCGAACCAGTTTGGGCAGGTAATCCTTATCCCACCAAAAGCTTGGATCGGCCAGCAGGTACGATTGAAAAAGCCGGGGTTCCTTTATCAGCGTATACATACCAAATAACCCGCCTAACGAACCGCCATGATAAGTATTCATGCCGGTAGTGCGGTATTTTTTGTTAATGTAAGGCATCAGCTCGGTTTTTATAAAGGCAATGTAACGGGCAGCCCCGCCAGTTTGCGGGTCGCCGTCTGTCCGGGTGGGCGTCAGGTCGCGTCCGCGCATGTTTTGGCCTTGCAGCATGGTATTGGGCAGGCTCACCATAATATTAGCCGGTATAAACTGGATCTCTAAAAACCGCTCGATATTGCCTACTATCTGGGTATTCCATTCTCCGTCGGTAATATAGATCACATCGTATTTGGTAGCGGCGGTATCACTGTAACCTTCCGGCAGTACAATCTCAATCGCCCGCTTTTCTTTAAGTATATTGGAGTAAATAGTATCGCGGATAATATTTAGCGATTTCAATTGCGCCAAAGCACTGCTTGTTAAACAAACCAACAGGACAGAGAACAGGATAACAGTTTTTTTCATATAGAATATATTAAGGGACAGCTATGAAAGTAGCCATAATTAAGACTATGCCCTGCTACAAAACGTTACAGCTAAAAGAGCATTTAGCTTACTCCTTATCGCAGAAACTTTCCCCCTTTACCGTATCTTTGTATGGAAATATAGAAATGGCGGTTCCAAATGGTACACCTTATGGTTTATACACCCATAAGCATACGCCAGGGTTCTGCCGTTTTGATATAAAACAGCGGTTTTAAAAAATTAATCGTTGTCATTTTGCTTTGTGGTATGGCTATTGCTATCACAAGAATAATTAACTACACTTTTATCATGATTTTTGCCTTCTCAAAAAAGACCTCTGTTTACCTGCTGATATTGGGTCTTTTTGTATCCCTGTTTGCTTTTCAAAGCTGCAAGAAAAAGCATTCAGCCATAGCCGATCAACTTTTTAAAGTAACCCAAAATAAAGTATACGAGGACGTTGACCCCGATACACTGGCTGCGGCGTTGAAAAAAGAGATCGAAAGTCAAAAATCAAAGATCGCGAACGAGCCTGTGATCGAGGCCTTTATAAAGGGTAATGATTACCAACCCGTTTTAGTGATGAACCATTTTTTTAACGGCGACCTGGACATACTGCCCGATTATTTTGACAAGATCACCGAACACGGACTGAGCAAAAAACCCTACCATATTACAGCCATCAGAACCCTTGTAGCCAAATTTCATGACAAAAATGGCATCCTGACAACTGATGAAGCTTACCACGAGCTTGCCCGGCTTGAATTGCTTACCGCAAGCTCGCTCATCAAATACTCCAATGCTATGCAATATGGGGTGGTGAATCCCCGGAAAATATTTTCCCGGTATTTTACTGCAACCAAACGACCGGATAGCATCAGTATGAAAAATGTACTGCTGGTAAAAGATTTAAAAACTTACCTCGATAGTATACAACCAGCCGATCCTCAGTATAAGATCCTGCAAAAGGCTTTCCTGAATGGCACTGTGATAGACGGCCTCTCTGCAGAGGAATCCAAACGGTATTTTCTGGTGAACATGGAACGCCTGCGCTGGAAAAACAAACCTATTGAACAAAAATATGTGATCGTGAACATCCCCGATTTTAAACTGGATGTGATGGAAGGCGGCAAATCGGTTTTAAATATGAAAGTTTGTGTGGGCCAGGGTCGTAACATGGATGCCCACGCCAGCCTGATCTCCTATGTCGACAGTGACCGGTATGACAAACCTTTCCCGCGTGAAACACCGCAGCTGAGCAGCGTGATCCATAGCGTTGAGGTAAACCCAACCTGGAACATCCCGCGGAGTATAGCTACCAAAGAGATCATTATTGAGGCTGCCGAAGACCCCTACTACTTATCAAACAAGAACATAGATGTTTATAAGGACGGGATTAAAATTGAAGATCCGGAGTCGATAGACTGGTCGACTGTGACCGCGGATAACCTGCAATATGATTTTAAACAGCGTCCGGGCGAGGATAATTCGTTAGGGAAAATAAAATTCCTGTTCAAGAATAAAAGCAGCGTATACCTGCATGATACCCCTGCCAAATCGGCCTTCAGAAAAGCTATGCGTGCGGTAAGCCATGGTTGTGTACGCCTGGGCGACCCTCAGGGGCTTGCTAAGAACCTTTTTGGTGAGGGCGAGGACTACGATACCATTGCCAAAGATATGAGCGAGGATAACCCCGAACCCACCAATATCGGCCTGCCTAAAAAAACACCGATATACATCACCTACGTTACCTGCTGGACAGATGATGCCGGTGTATTACAACACCGCCAGGATGTTTACGGACTGGATATTGTACTGTATGATCATTTGAAACCGCTGATGAACGTTAATTAGTATCAAGTATCACGACAGATGCATCTTTTATAACATGCGGAAAAATCTTGATACTTGACACTAACTACTTGATACCTAACTTAAAGTCTGGCTAAATCAAAATTGGTAGAATCTGCAGATATAAAATTCAGCGGGCCGGTTTCGTCAAGATATTTGGAGCTGTAACTATCGTCATTACCATTGATAAACAATACCGTTTTACCTTTGATGGTATTGATCACCTTATCAACAACCCTGGCTGATACTGCCGGACAGCCAAAACTGCGCCCCACATAACCTTTACGGTTAATAGCAGCCTGGCTAACATAGCTGGCTCCGTGAATTACGATATCGCGCATACGGGCGTTGCTGTTAAACCCTTCATCAAGGCCATCTAAATGTAAAGAACGGCCGTGCTTACCCATGTAAACATTGTCGGTAAGGTAAAAACCTAAACTGCTTTGATGCGAGTCGTTCCTGTCAGAAAAACTGGTCGCCATTTCATCGCCACTTCCCTGTCCGTGGGCCACCCAGGTATTGAGTAACAATTGCTTGCTAAACAGATCAATGATCCACATACGTTTTTCACGGCTCGATTTGGTAAAATCGACCACAGTTAATACAGAACTGCTTTGTGGTAATAGATGATTGAGCTTTAAATTGGTATAACCTGTAACCGCTTTTTCAAATACATCAAATGCCAAACCGGTTTGCTGTAAGCTGGCCGTTTGGTATAAACTATTTACGTACTGATTAAATAGTTCCTTTGCATTTAGAGTTGAATTTACTTTTCCATCTGATTTGTTCGCACCTTCGGATCTCCAGCTGATAATTGTTGTAGCTAAAAATAGAACCGAGAATGTGACACACCATAAGTGTTTCCTCATACTTGTGTTGAGTTTAATTTTAAACAATAATTTAAATTAGCAACAGGTTAAGTCGGTAACTGACCGGATTAGGAACCGGCCAATTACAAATGTATAATTTTTTACTTAAGTCAAAATCATTTCAGGATACTTTTTTACTAAAATGAAAATAAATTTAAGATAAAGCAATTAAACACCAATTTATACGGAGAAAAACGATAAAAGGTTAGAGATATTGTTGCGAAGGAGAAAATAATTGGTGGAATGGTAATGCCGAACACTGAATTTTGAGGGCTGGATAATGAAGTCAAGGGTGTCATGCTGAGCCTGTCGAAGCATGGCGGGCAGGCCTCTGCGCTCGCCCTTCGATAGGCTCAGCATGACACCCAATATGGCTTTATTTAACCCAGTTGATCTTTTCGTGAAGCGGGGTGTTTCTTCTTCCTTCGGGGTATTGATCTGCATAGCCCAGGTAAAGTACACCAAGCACATTATCTTCTTCGCGCAGTTGTAAAAACTCCTTCATACCTGGTTTTAAAATAGCACCACCAGTACTCCAGAAGGAGGCAGCGTTAAGGGCCGTTGCACCAAGCAATATGTTTTGGATAGCGCTTGAAACTGCCGCAATCTCTTCAAATGGGGGTATTTTTGGCAGATCGCCACGTTTCATGGTTACGATGATCACATGTGAAACCTTGTCGCCCTGGTGTTGCAGGTTACTGTAGGTAAGCTCATTAAAGCTTTCAGCATCAATGCCTTGCTTATATATTTCTGCATGTTCACGACAAAAATCGACAGGGTTTTCGTATACGATGAAACGCCATGGTTCGGTATAACCATGCGTTGGCGCCCAATCGGCCAATTCCAATAAAGCAGCTACCTGCTCATTGGGTATTTTTTGTCCGTTCATGGCAGCCGGCTTTACAGAACGGCGTGTTTTGATGATGTTTGATATAGTGGTAAATGTTGTTGAATTCATGATGTGTGTATAGAATGGCCGCAAACTTAAATATTTAAGCGCAGAATTGAATGGAGGGGATGAAAAAAGCGTCATTGTGAGGTACGAAGCAATAACCTCACCCAACCCTCTCCAAAGGAGAGGGCCTTAAAATACTTTTTTTGGAGTCTCCCCCTTTGGGGGAGATTTAGAGGGGGTTTCACCAATTAAAAAATCGCTGGGAATTTAGCGGGATTAGCTTCGTTCATCATGGCGTACACTGCTTCGATCACATCATCAACAGATGGTTTGCTGAAGTAATCGCCGTCGGAGCCATAAGGCGGACGATGTTCTTTAGCCGTTAACGTTCTGGGCTGTGCATCAAGGGAGTAGTAACCGTTTTCGGTTTCCACTATCTTTTGAACAATATAGGCTGAAGCAGCTCCCGGCACATCTTCGTCGATTACCAATAATTTGCTGGTCTTTTTTAAAGAAGTACCACAAACGTTGTCGATATCAAAAGGATAAAGGGTTTGCGGATCGATAATTTCGATGTGTATGCCCATTTTTTCGAGCTCAACAGCAGCTTCCTGCACGATACGCAGGGTTGACCCGTAGGAAACAACGGTGATGTCGTCACCTTCTTTCAATATTTCGGCCTTACCCAGCGGAACGGTGAATTCGCCTACGTTTTCAGGAAGTTTTTCTTTTAAACGATAACCATTCAAACTTTCGATCACAATAGCAGGCTCATCCCCTCTTAGCAGCGTGTTATACAAACCTGCAGCCTGGGTCATGTTGCGGGGTACGCAAAGATGAAAACCACGCATCGAGTTCACGATCAATCCCATCGGCGATCCTGAATGCCAGATCCCTTCGAGCCTATGGCCACGTGTACGGATGATCAGTGGCGCTTTTTGGCCGCCTTTGGTACGATAGCTTAAGCTGGCTATATCGTCGCACAAAACGGTCATGGCGTATATGAGGTAATCCAGGTATTGGATCTCGGCAATTGGGCGTAAACCACGCATAGCCAAACCCATACCCTGCCCTATAATGGTAGTTTCACGGATGCCGGTATCGGTAATACGCAGATCACCATACTTGCTTTGCAAACCGGCAAATCCCTGGTTAACATCGCCAATAGCGCCTACATCTTCACCAAAGGCTACAATGCTTTTATCCCGGTCGAAATTGGCATCAAAACAGGCATTCAAGATCTCGCGGCCATCTAACAGGCGTGCATCTTCACTATATATAACAGACACAACAGGCACATTTAAAGGAGATTGTGGTGTTTCTGAAAACAGTTTAGAATCATAGCGCTCCTTATTTTTGATGGTCTCTGCTTTTAGCCAATCTAATAGTACCTGTCTTTCAGTTACGGTTTCATGTACAGTAAGGCGGAGGGCTTTACGCACAGAACCTACTGTATCTTTCCTGCCTGCATCATAGCTTGCACGCAATGCCGAAGCTATCTCGGCCAGCTCTTCCTGAGCGGCTACATTATAAGCCAGGTTATCAATTAAACGGGCAGTTTCTTCCAACTCGTTTTTGATGATATCACCCAGTTCGGCGGCGGCTTCGCGCTGGCACTCCCGCACATATTTTTTGGCTTCGGTTTCCAACTCGTCCAACTCTGCTTCAGTAGCAATAGCCGAAGAAATCATCCACTCACGCATTTTTAGCAAGCAATCGTGTTCCTCTTCCCAGGTCAGGCGATCTTTTGATTTATAACGCTCATGTGAGCCCGAGGTAGAGTGCCCCTGCGGCTGTGTCATCTCCACCACGTGAATCAGCACGGGTACGTGTTGTTCGCGGCAGATGGTAATGGCACGTTCATAAGTTTCGCAAAGGGCGATATAATCCCAGCCCCTTACTTTAAATATCTCATAGCCGTTGGAGCCGTTTTCGCGTTGAAAGCCTTTCAGTATCTCAGAAATATCTTCTTTAGTGGTTTGCAGCTTAGCCGGAACAGAGATGGCATAAGCATCGTCCCAAACCGAAATGGCCATGGGTACCTGCAGCACACCTGCCGCGTTAAAGGTTTCAAAAAATAAACCTTCGGATGTGGAGCCATTACCTATGGTTCCAAAGGCAACCTCGTTACCACCTACAGAAAACTGTTTCAGGTATTCCAGCTCTTTATTCTGGCGATATAATTTTGAAGCGTAAGCCAAACCCAGCAAACGTGGCATATGACCACCAGTAGTTGAAATATCCGATGAGCAGTTCATGGTTTCGGCCTGGTTAACCCAGCTGCCATCGGCATTAACAAAACGGGTGGCATAGTGACAATTCATTTGCCTGCCGCCAGATGCGGGATCTTTTTCAATATCGGGGTTGGCATAAAGCTGGGCAAAAAACTCTTTGAGATTGCTCATACCCGTAGCGAACATAAAAGTTTGATCGCGGTAATATCCGGCGCGCCAGTCGCCTGCGCGGAAAGCTTTGGCCATGGCTAACTGGGCAACTTCCTTACCATCACCAAAAATGCCAAACTTAGCTTTACCCGTTAAAACCTCTCTCCTGCCTATTAAACTTGCCTGTCGACTTTCGTAACCAATACGATAATCGTCAATCACAATTTTCTTGAAATCATCAAAACTCAGTTCTGCAGTATTAAATTTACTGGTTGCACGTAAGGTAGATTCGGGCATATATAATTTCGTTTAGACGGTAAAATTATAAAATTCTATTCTGTATTTTGCATAC
>Ga0105239_10009347_pt1 | contig 11063 bp, 12 predicted proteins | sample KBSC44metaG_FD_92761 | JGI IMG/M metagenome (GOLD analysis project Ga0105239, IMG submission 92761) | Corn rhizosphere microbial communities from Kellogg Biological Station, Michigan, USA - KBS C4-4 metaG | ecosystem: Host-associated > Plants > Roots > Rhizosphere > Soil | place: Michigan, USA...
CGAACTCCGGAAAGCTCCGGAGTGGGTACGGCTGATCAAATGCGCCGACCGGGTCGACAATCTGCGGGACGCCCGCGCGTGGGGCGATCGCGATTTCTGGAGTCGGTACAGCAGCGAGACGATCGGCTGGCACCTGTTCCTGGCGCGCGAAACCGCGCCGATCGCCGAAGTCGCGCTGTTCAAGGCCCTGGTCGAAGGGGAGCGGACCATTCGCGGTCGTTTCCCGATCTGGGTGGATGGGCATATCGTCGATCCGCTCGCCGCCGTGCAGATCCCCGAGCATGTCGCGCGCCGCTATGGCGTCGTCGGTCTGGCCTTGCAGGGGGAGACGCTCTATGTCGGGATGCGCGATGTGGCCGACGCCTCGGTCCTGCGCGACCTGGCCCTGGTGACCCGACAGCGTATTTTGCCCGTTTTGCTTTCCCAGGAGGCGTTGCAGGATGCCCTCGACGCCGGACTCTACAACCCATTGCGCGTAGATTGAACGCCCTGCGCCGGAACCTCGTGCGACAGGGAGACGGAGAACTGAACCCGAAATGAGCGAAGCCGCCCCGCCCGCAGCCTCGGCCGATTCGACCGGCTCTGAGCCTGCCTCGTTGCCTGCCCTATCCGAACCCAACCAGACCCCCTTCTCACCGCAACGCCCGATCGGCGCGCATATGCCCACCGCAGGTGGCCTGCACAAAGCCCTTACCGTGGGCCAGGAGATCGGCTGCACGGCGGTACAGCTCTTCACCGGCAGTCCGCGCCAGTGGAGCCATCCTCCTCTGGAAGCGGAGACGATCGCGAATTTCCATAAGGTGCGCGACGCCTCCACGATCGCCTTCACGGTCGCCCACGATTCGTATCTCATCAACCTCGCCGCGCCTGATTACGACGTTCTGGAGCGCTCCCGCAACGCCTTTCGCGGCGAACTCGATCGCGCGCAGGCGCTGGGCATTCCCTGGGTGGTGACGCATATGGGCGCGCATCTCAACGCCGGGGAAGGGGAGGCAGTGGCGCGTCTGGTCGATAGCCTCAAACGCATTCTGGACGAGACGGATCGCCTGGGCTACACCGTAGGAGTCGCGCTGGAGACGACCGCGGGACAGGGGACCGGGCTGGGCTGGCGCTTTGAACAGATCGGAGAGGTCCTGCGGGGCGTGGGCGCGCATCCGCGCCTCGGCGTCTGTCTGGACACCTGCCATATCTTCGTGGCCGGGTACGATCTGCGGGACGAGACGACCTACGCGGAGACCTGGGCCGGCTTCGAGAAGGAGATCGGGCTCGCGAATCTCAAAGTGATCCACGCCAACGATGCGAAGAAAGCGCTCGGCAGTCGGGTCGATCGCCATGAGCATATCGGCGGCGGGGAGATCGGGGAGGCAGCCTTTGCGCGCCTGATGACCGATCCTGCTCTGGCCCACATTCCTATCGTGGTGGAGACGCCGGATTCGGAGACGATGCACGCCGTGAACCTCGCGCGCCTGAAGCGGCTGGCGACCGGATCGAGTCTGGCGCTTGCGGTCGAGGTGCACCTCTTCGGGCACTATAGCGACTACGTCGGCGGGCAGCCGCTGGCGGTGACGGTGCCCTACGGCGTCAGTCTGAACGATCTTGCGCAGTCGCTCGTCCGTATCGACGAGCGGCTGTCCACGATCGCCCAACACTGCCGCTTTGCGATCGATGAAGACTATGCGGCGCTGGACGCCGTTTTGAAAGAGGACTGTACGGTCGCCGTTTTGCCTCCGATGAGCGGCGGCTAGACGGCGCGGTCCTGGAGTGAGGATTTCATGGCGTATGCCAAAATGGTGCGGGAAGTCATCGACGTTCTCGCCGTTTCCAATCGTGTTTCCGGGATCGCCAATGGCGCTGTCTGTACCTTTGTCGGCCAGGTGCGCGACCACGCGCGGGGTCGCGAAGTCGCCTATCTGGAGTACAACGCCTACATTCCCATGGCGGAGAAGCAGATGCGACAGCTTGCTGAGGAAGCGGAAGCGCGCTGGGGATGCGAAGTCGCAATCGAGCATAGGGTCGGACGCCTGGAACTGGGAGAGGCCAGCGTATTTATCGCGGTGGGATCGCCCCATCGAGCCGCAGCCTTTGAAGCCTGCCGATGGTGTATCGACACGCTGAAAGAGACCGTTCCGATATGGAAGCGTGAAGTCTGCCCGGACGGCGCCTACTGGATCGAAGGAGACGATGCCCTTAAAGTGGATGCCCCCAAAGTGGATGGAGAATGAGTGATCTACGCCACGACGCTGCGCAGGTGCTCTCGCGGATTCAGCGCATTACGGTGATCGTCAATCCAGCCGCGGGACGCGGCAAGGCCCGTAAATGGATCGGAGAACTGGAAGTTCGCCTGGGGCTCGCGATCCAGAACGCGCACCGGATCATCTCCTGGAAGATCGTCGAAACCACCTGCACGGGCGATGGAACCCGGTTGGCACGGGAGGCCGTGGCGGAGGGGGCGGATATCGTGGTCGCCGCCGGAGGAGACGGGACGATCGGGGAGGTCCTCAACGGCCTGGTCGGCACGAACGTGGCGCTTGGGGTGATCCCGATGGGGACCGGCAACGACTTTGTGCGGAGCATTGGCATCGGCGTGGATATCGATAAGGCGATCTACAATCTGCTCGAAGGCGTGCCGATGGCGATCGACGTCGGCAAAACGCAGGGGCGCTATTTCGTCAATGTGGCGGGATGTGGGTTCGATGCCGTAGTCGCCGAGCGTGTCAATCGCGGCTTTCGCAATCTGCACGGCACCGCGGCCTATCTGGCGGCGGTAGTCCAGTGTCTGCTCTCCTACAAGGCGACGCAGATCCGCCTGACCCTGGACAACGAGGTCGTCGAGTCGAAAGCCATGCTGTGCAGTATCGCCAACGCCCGCTACTATGGCGGCGGCATGCGTATCGCGCCGGACGCGATGCTGACCGACGGCCTGTTCGATATCGTGCTGTTGGAGGAGGTCGGCAAACTCGAGTTTTTGTGGACCTTCCCGAAGGTTTTTAAAGGCACGCATACCACGCATCCTGCCGTGCGCATCCGGCGGTCCAAAACGGTCAGAGTAGAGAGTGACCATCCGCTGCCGGTTCTCGTCGATGGCGAAATCCTCGGCACGACCCCGGCAGAGTTCGAAATGCTGGAAGGGGGACTCACCCTCATCGGGCCATATATTCCCCATTAGTGGTTGACAAGCCGTGATGTCCACGCGCATGTTGGGCGAAACCGGAACGAGTTCAGATGCAAAAGCTGGGGCAAACCTTTGTTTTTCTGCTGGTGTTCGTCGGTGTCGGCCTGCTCTGTTACTACCTGGCGGCTCCGCGCGTTCTGCCGCCTGCTTCCGGCATGGGGGGCGCCGTTCCACCGCCCGCGCCTGATCCCACCGCACCGCTGACCGCGCCTCCCTCCACGCCCTCTGCGGCCCCGACCCTCCCTGCCACGCGCATCGCCCCGCCGCGCAGCGCCACACAGCGCGAAGCCGACGACATCGAAGCCCGCCGCGCACCGTACTACCAATGGCTGCACGCCACCTTCGGCGATGTCCTGGCCGCCCAGCAACCCAGTTCCTCCGATCAGGCCACCCTGGACCTCTACACCACTCGCTCCGATTCGACGCTCGTCCTCTCTCTCCTCGGCCGCGCCGTACAACCCTACGCCGACACCTATGGCTTCAATCACGTCCGATTCTTCATGCCGAACCCCGCAGGCAGCGTCGAACGTTACCGCTTCGCCGCCGAAGCCTCTCCCGCCTCCAATGGCACCTGGAACGCCTTCGAAAAGTAGTCTCTCAGCACTCAAGGAGATACCCATGAAAGCACGCATTGTAATTGCAAGGAGCGTTGAATGATCGCTGCTGTCGCGTCGTCGGTTGCCACAGAGACTATACCGGGGCAGATTTTTGTGGCCCATGCAGACCTGACACAGCTTTCGGCGGATGCCGTGGTCTTATCGACCAGCACCAGTCAGGAGTGGGTCGGGATGATGAGCGGAGGGTTTGATCAGGCGTATGGCGTGGCGGCTCTCTGGGAAGAGGCGAAGGAGGGTGGGGCGCGGCTCAACGAGATCGGCGATGTGTGGTGGCTGCCGCTGGAAACGGAGAAAAAGCCAAAGGGCGTCGTGCTGAGTGTTTGTACGGGAACTGCCAGCGTGCTCACGCGGAAGCAGATGCGTAGCCTGCCTGTGAAAGCAGCGATACGAGAAGCGGTCACCCATCTGCGTGCTCTGGGCACAACGGATCGGCTGCTGATCGGCCTGCCATTGATGCGGCTTGGCAAGGGAGGCGACAGTCGGGATCCGCTGGAATCGGTTCGGGATCAGATCGCGGCAGCGCGTACGGCCCTGGACGGGTTGATGCAGAGCGATCTATGGCAGACAGGGTGCGATGTGGTCTTTGCGGCGTTCACATACGATCACTATCAGGTCACGTTGGAGGCCCGCCGTCTGGAAGACCAGCGCCCTCTCCTCCGAACCGTACTTCCGTCGAATTTCGACCTTCTGGTACGCTCCCTGCGCAACGACGAAAGCGTTCTGTTTGTGGGCGCGGGCCTCTCGGCGGGAACGGGGTGTACCACCTATCACGAGTTGATCACGCGGATGGCGCAGAGGTTGGGAGAGGATCTGAGCACCACCGATCAGGGGGCGTATCTCGATCTGGCCCAGTGGTTTCGGGAACAGTGTCCCGGCGAAACGGGCAGACTCATTTTCGAGCTGTTCGGCTCCCATAACACCGCAGTGCGCCCTTCCTTAGCGCACTACCTCCTGATGTCCATGCCCGTGCGCTATGTGCTTACGACCAACTACGACGATCTGCTGGAGCGGGCATTGAGGGCACTTCGGCGCTATACCGAGTGCGTCGTCACCGATACCCAAATTGCGCAGACAGGCCGACGAAACGGAACGTTCGTCGTGAAGATGCATGGGGATGCGGACCACTGCAAGGATCGGGACGACGCGAACGACGGCATCGTCGTCAGTCGCGACGACTACGATCGGTTCTTCGCCGCCAAACCGATGATGGCCTCTCTGCTGGAAGGGCTGCTGCTGAATCGCACCTTCCTGTTTGTGGGCTACAGCCTGCGCGATCCCAACTTTCGGCAGATCCACGCAAAGATCGCGCATACGCTCCGAGAAGCGAAGCAGCCCGCCTTTACCCTGGTCTTCGAGAGCCTCTCTGAACCGGCCCGCAAGCAGTGGAACCGGCAGCAGGTGTTTCCGATCTGTATCGCCGGGAACAACAAAGAAGAGAAGCTCTTTCATCTGGCCTGTCTGCTCGATCATATCGCGGAGAGCGTCGCAGGCGATAGCCATCTCTATCTGGCGCACAAGTCGCGTGCCGAGAAGCAGATCGAATCGTCTCCCTTGCAGCAGAAACTCCGGGAGTTGGGAACGCTGCTCGAATCCGAAATCGACACCACGATCAGCGACGAACAAGCACGTCGTCTCTCCGTCGTGCTGGTCTTCTTGACGGATCTGGGCTGGCGGCCCAAACGTGTGTCCCTGTCTCTGCTATGGGAGCGTCTGGCCGACGCCTTGAACGCTTCCGAGGATCGTCACCACTGCCTGATACGTGCCCTGACTCACGCAGAGCAGGTGGATGTGATTTCACGTTTACGAGCAAGGTTGGAGCAATCTATTTCGTAGAAACTTGGCCGCAAACGGTGACAGGGTATACCCCACGTTGTGGGTTTTTCGGTATGCCATCTAATGTGATTTGAGGTGATAATGGATATGAATTCGCTCAAAGGGCAGGTGCGCGAAATACTCGATCTAGTACCGAGGGAACCTGGAACGCTCTTACCGCAGGGAGCGACCGAACAGGAAATCGCAGAGTTTGAACACGTGATGAGGTTTTCTCTTCCGGTGGAATTGAAGGATTGGTTGAGCAGCTGCAATGGACCTTGCGTTGGTCCCGGCGGCCTCTATGGAATTGCCCCTGCTCCGAGGTGGTTGACGATTGAAGATCATTGGGAGCCGATGCCGGAGTGGAAAGTTCGAGGCTGGATTCCTGTCGCCGGAGATGGAGTCGGCAATCAGTATATCCTCGACAGCCACTCTGGGAGTGGGGATCAGCATCCTATCTACTTTCTGGATCACGAAGCGAGTTTGCTGCAACCTGTCTACATCGTGGCTTCCAATCTGTGGCAATTTCTGAGATTTCTGCTTCAGACGGAGCTGGACCAAGCTCAGGGTAAACGGGCTGTCTGGCCCTTTCAGGAGGCAGTCGTGCTGACTGCGGATCCGGGATTGGAACAGTATCGGAATAGAGTGCCCTTTCCGTGGGAAACGTCGGCTGGAGAGTAAGAACCGTGTTAAATGTGCAATTTGGCTTTACGGAATTTCCGGACCACCCGCGTCTCAATGAGCGTAGTCCCCTGAGCCCAGGCTATATTGTGGTGTCTCAGCACGGCGAGGACGGCCTGGAGGTTGCAGCGCGGTATGATATGATGTGGCTCGTTATGGATCTTCCGGAACTCATGAGCGGCCTGCAAGGCTTTGTCGGCAATTCGAGAACCAAATACTACTCGTTTGCGGCGACTGAGGCGGGGTGTCATATCCAGATAGATCGAAGAAAGCACTCGATGGTACTCCTACAGGTCAATGAAATGCAAGGGCTTCATTCGGAGAGTGAGGTGTTCCAGGCTTTTCAGGAAGGGGTGATGCGTTTTATGAAGGAGGAGTATTCTTTGGTAGATTTCAAGCGCTTGGAGAAGGAAAGCCCTCTGAGTACGGAACGTGTTCTCGACGCAGAGTTCCGTCAATGCTACTGGGATTTTACGGCGTCGCGGCACCCGGCATGACGGATGGGGCACATAGAATGAAGAACGCCGGCTCTACTTCTTGTCCAGGCAACTCCGATGAAGTGGCTCGTGTTGTGCGTCGCTCACAAGTGCTGGCAGCCGTGGCCTGTCGTGGAAATATCGAGTGTGGCGCAGGAGATTCGGAGGCCGAGGAGATACACACCCGGCTCCTGAATTGGCTGACCGGGATGGCTCTCTGGCCCTACGTGGAAGCCGGTGAGAAGACTCTGTTACAAGCGCCTCTTGGTGATTTAGACCGACAGGATGTGATTCGGGCTACCTGGCGGGCAGAAGGATTGGCGATACTGGCATGGGCATCGAAAGAGTTCGAGTTTCCCAGGCACGATCAAAAGGTCGATCCCTCTGCGGTTGCTGAGGCCGTCTGGTTTTTGAACGAAGATGCTGGGGAGTGGGTTACCTTAGCCAAACTGCGTAGTGTGGCACGGCGCAAGGCAGCCAGAGAGGTTTTGTATGCCATCCACGTGCGTTTGAGAGACTTTCTGCGCAATGGAGGAGAGACAGACTTTATGAACTGGGTCCAGCCATTTTGGCTCGACCTTCTTCGTATCGACACCTCCGATCTCATCATCAATGGCGACCTTGCCATTGACGGTAGGCCAATCCGCGAAGTGGAAAACGAGCGAATACAGGAAGTTTCATGGATCACACACCAGCGGCATCAGGCGATTATCTGGTTGGTAGAACGGTATCCCAATTATGCGGAGACACCTGTGGATACCTGATCAGGAGCACTAAAGTGAGCATTGCAGCTTATTGAGTCGCGGGGCTAAAGCCCTGCGCTAGAGGTTGCTTCGCAACCGAATACCCGCTAAAGCGGGCAAACTTCTTCTCTGTAAACAAGATGAATTTTGAGGTTCAGGCAACTTCGTCCGAAGGACGTCCAATTTTCCGAAGGCGCGTAGCGAGGGGTGCTAACCCCTTGACGACCCTGAGACAGATCGAAATATCACCTCTCCTTCATGCTCTTGTAAGCCGCCTTCGCTGAAGAACCATCGCCATATCCTACCGTCTTCCCCGGCTATCTGAATGGAACTGCCTTCACGAACGAAGGGTGCGATGGCTTCGAATAGAATGTAATCATGGCCGAGTTTTTCGCCTTCAAAGCCGATTTCGACGATATTGCCCTCTTCATCGACTTCGGATGACCAGCGCCATGCTCCCAGCGCGTCGGCTAAAGTCTCCGCAATTTGGACCGATTCCTGGGGAACGAAGGCGAAATGCGTATTCCATTGGTGCGTAATGAACTCCCGAGGATCCAGGCGTTTGATAGCATGCAGCGCTGAGGAGTGGTGCTCAGAAGCGATGTAAAAGTCTGAGCGCAACATGAGTATACAGTATCCCAACTGTCTTACCCTTCTGTTTCTGAGGGCGCAAGTTCCCAGGCGAAGCGATCTCGGAACGTCGGAAAGCAGTCGCTGCACACCCAGTATCCCTTGTCCGTCATATAGCCTGCTCGCAGGACGTCGGGGGCATCGATGTCCATGAATTTGGCGTAGCAGAACTCACAGTGATCATGATCCCAACCGGGGCGTGGAGGCCGGTAGGTCTGCCATTGGAGGCGCGCGCCTTGCAGATAGCGCTCTTGACCTTGGGTCAACCAGTCATCTATGTCGGGCATGGGCAAGGCTCCTTCATCTCCGCAGGGTGGGCAAAGGCAAGTGCAGAGGGAATAGGTGCGTGAAAACGTAATGTCAATTGGACTACGAAAAAAAAGATGTGAAAAGTCTCAAAATCTCTCTTGACTCTCACCTCTACTTGAGACTGTACACTGTTCCTATCTGCATAAAAGGAGCGCGCTTGTGATCAAGATCGGGGATTTTGCACGGATGTGTGAGGTGTCTGTTCCGACGATTCGTTATTACGATGAGGTCGGGCTGTTAAAGCCTCTTTCGGTAGACAGCACGTCCGGTTACCGCTACTACTCCGTCTCCCAGATGCCGCGTCTGAACCGAATTATGGCCCTCAAAGATCTGGGCTTTACACTGCAACAGATCGAAAACGTACTGAACGGCGGCCTCACGCTGCACGAACTTCAAGGTATGTTGAAGATGAAGCAGGCGGAGGTCGAGCGACTGATCGCGACCGAGCGGGCCCGACTATGTCGCATCGCCGCGCGTCTCCGGCAGATAGAACAGGAGGATCGTATGTCGGATTTCGATGTCGCTCTCAAGAATGTCTCCCCGACCCTGGTCGCCAGTTGCACTGTGACCATTCCCACGAACGATCAGGTTCCCGAGTATCTGGGACGCGCCTTTTCCGCCGTGTATGGTCACATCGACATGCACGGCGCGAAACCGGTCGGCCCATGCTGTGCGATATGGCATCAAGGGTCGAGCGTGTTGGAGAATGAGGTGGCGGAGGCGATGGTGCCCATTGACCGTGCCACTCCGGAGACGGCGGAGGTAAAGGTGTATGAAGTGCCCGCGATGCAGGTCGCCACGGTGGTGCATCATGGCCCTTTGAGCGCTCTGCCGCTGATGCACAAAGCGCTGCTAAGCTGGATGGAAACCAACCAATACGAGCCGGCCGGCTCCTACCGCGAGGTCTATCACCATACCGAAGACAACCCGGTGACGGAGGTTCAGTACCCGGTTGCGAAGAGTTGACCGCATCCTATGGAGACCGCAAATCAAACTTGTAGTTTGTAGGTGTCCACGAAGGTGGACACTCGGTGCGAAGCACCCCAGCGAAGGAATTCATTCCATCGCAACCCCTGGGGGGCAGTGCTGACTTACCTGATCCGGCTGAATGCTTAGGACCGCCGCCCGTGAAAACTCTGTTGACTCGGGCGGCGAGTTCGTGTTATACTGCTGAGTAGAATTTAGAGCGTCCTTTTAAGGGGTCCTGCGAGGCCGGTAAGGGGCGGACATAGGTGCGGCGGAAGCGTGAAGCAGCGGGAGTCTCTTCCCTGTTACCGTGTCTCTTTGCCTGCCGTGCTTTATTGACGCCTTTACCGTCAGCCTTTCGGGCTGGTTGGGAAGGCGTTTTGTGTTATCACAGGTTTTTCAGGAGTTCAGGCGATGGCTGAGACGGATGGGGCGACGCCGCAACAAGCAAAAGACGAGTCGGGCGTGCAGATCATGGATGCGGACGACATACGGCGGGCGATCACGCGCATCGGCCACGAGATCGTCGAGAAGAACCACGGCGCGGAGAACCTCGCGCTGGTGGGGATCCTGACGCGCGGCGCGCCACTGGCGGATCGGCTGGCGAAACTGCTGCAGGAGATCGAAGGCGTCGAGGTGCCGGTCGGCAGGCTGGACATCGGCCTCTACCGTGACGACTATGGCACGCATCCGACGGGGCGGGTCGCGCCGTTCCCGACCGCCATTCCCTTCGATGTCACGGGCAAGCGGATCGTGCTGGTCGATGAGGTGCTCTTCACGGGGCGCACCGTGCGGGCTGCGCTCTCCGCGCTGCTCGATCTCGGGCGGCCGGCTTCCATCCAACTCGCCGTGCTGCTCGATCGGGGACACCGGGAACTGCCTATTCGCCCCGACTTCGTGGGCAAAAACGTGCCGTCCTCGCGCCAAGAGTATGTCCGGGTCTGCCTGCGCGAAACCGACGGCGACGACCGCGTGCTGATCAGCAAGTCTTGAAACGAACACCCTCCATCACGTCAGGGAGAACTGCTCGCCGATGAAACATCTGCTCACGTTGCGCGAAACGTCCGCAACCGATATACGCTATCTGCTGGATACCGCGACCGCGTTCCACGAGATCCTGAAGCGCCCGGTGAAAAAAGTGCCGACCCTGCGGGGACGGGCGATGATCACGTGCTTCTACGAGAACTCGACCCGCACCCGCACCTCCTTCGAGATGGCCGCGAAGATCATGAGCGCCGAGGCGATCAATATCGCGGTCGCGCAGTCATCCGTCGCGAAGGGCGAGAGCCTGAAGGATACGATGCTGACTTTGCAGGCGCTCAAGGCGGACTGCATCATCATCCGGCATCCGGCATCCGGCGCAGCGCAGTTCGCGGAGCATCTGAATATTCCGGTCGTCAATGCCGGAGACGGGCGGCACGAGCATCCGACCCAGGGACTGCTGGATCTGCTGACGATCCGCCAGATCAAGGGCGAGATCGCAGGCAAGACCGTCGCAATTGTGGGCGACATAATGCACAGTCGGGTGGCGCGCTCCAACATCTGGGGCCTGACGCAGCTCGGCGCGAAGGTCCGCCTCGTCGGCCCGCGCACCCTGATGCCCTACGATGCCGACCGCCTGCCGGTCGAGGTCTTCGACGATCTGCGCGCCGGACTC
>Ga0105239_10009348_pt1 | contig 11063 bp, 11 predicted proteins | sample KBSC44metaG_FD_92761 | JGI IMG/M metagenome (GOLD analysis project Ga0105239, IMG submission 92761) | Corn rhizosphere microbial communities from Kellogg Biological Station, Michigan, USA - KBS C4-4 metaG | ecosystem: Host-associated > Plants > Roots > Rhizosphere > Soil | place: Michigan, USA...
CACGCGAACGCGCGCGCGCTCGAGATGCTGGCGATGACGCTGCCCGCGGGCGTCGATTTCAGCGTGGCGCTGAGCGAGCGCTTCGAGATGACGGACGTGCCGCGGCTGCGCGATCTCGAAGCGGGCCGCGAGGTACGTGTGGACGATTCGACCTTCTGGATTCAGGCGGGCCCCGCCGGTGCATGCGCCGGTGCGGGGGCGGGCGAATCCGTCATCGCCGTGACGGACGTGACGCCGTTCGCGCGCTCGCTCGACGAGCGGGCCATGTCGCTGCGCTTTTTGCTGCACGATCTGCGCTCGCCGCTCAATTCGATCAGCGCGCTCACGCAGCTCGATGCGAGCGACCCCGACGCGTTCGAGCGCTGCGGCGGCATGCAGCAGATCACCTCGCTCGCGCAGTACGTGCTGTCGCTCGGCGAGCAGTTCATCTTCTCGTCGGTGACCGAGCATTTGCAGGCGCGCGACTTCAAACGGTTCGATCTGCGCGCGACGCTGCGCCAGATCATCTCGCAGCTGGAGGTCACCGCCGTCTATTGCGGCGTCGCGCTACACTTGTGGCTGCCCGACAGCGCGCCGCTCTGGGTGAGCGGCATGCGCAACTTCGTGGCGCGCGCCGTCCAGAACGTCATCGACAATGCCGTTCGCGCGTCGCCGCGCGGCGAGGCGGTGACGGTGTCGGTCCGGCAGGCCGACGGTTTCGCCGAGGTGGTCGTCCACGATCGCGCGGGCGGGCTGCCGGGTCTCGTCGAGGGCGATCGGCTGACCGACTTCGAGAAGCTCGGCAAGCGGACGGCAACGGGCTTCGGTCTCGGGCTCAAGCTCGCCGTGCAGATCGTCGGCATGCATGGCGGCGCACTTTACGCCGAGCTCAACGGACAAGGCGGTACCATGTTCGTGCTGCGTCTGCCGTGCCTGAATCCTGTCGCCGCGAAGCCGCACGCGACATCGCTTGTCGATGCCGACCGCGCGTTGCGCGCGGCGGGCCGCGAGTGAGGCGTCAGAGCGCGGCCCGTATTCGTTTGGCACGCGTTGCGCGGACCGGCGCCGGCTCCCGCGCGGCCGTCAGAACCAAGGGTTCACAATGAAATCGCTTGCAGGCAAACCCGTACGCATTCTGTTCGTCGAGGACGACGTCGCGCACCACGCGCTCATCCATTCCTGGCTCAAGAGCGAGGGCTACCACATCGACGCTTTTCACAGCGGGCTCGACGCGCAGCAATTTCTCTCGGAGCAGTGGGCCGATCTCGCGATTCTCGACTGGGACCTGCCGGGCGTTTCCGGCGACAAGCTGCTGCAAAAGATCCGCAGCCGCTCGCAATCGATCATGCCCGTGATTTTTCAGACCGTGCACTCGGCGGAGTCCGACATCGTGCGCATACTCGATGCGGGTGCCGACGACTATCTCGTGAAGCCCTACGACAGGCAGGTGCTGCTCGCGCGCATGCGCGCCCTGCTGCGGCGCTTCGCGCCGATGAACGTGCAGGGCCGCAAGATGTTCGTCGACGACGAATGCGCGCTCGATCAGCAGGCGCGCTCGCTCGTGGTGGCGGGCGTGGCGCACAAGCTCGGCACCAAGGAGTTCGACATTCTCTGGCATCTCGCCCGGCACACGGGCGCCGTCGTGCTGAGGCAGGATCTGATGAGCGTGGTCTGGGGCTGGGATGCGGCCGTGCAAAGCCGCTCCGTCGACATGTACGTGAGCCGCCTGCGCGCGAGCCTGAAGGCGGCCGGCGTCGGCTGGACCGTGCAATCGGTCTATGCGACGGGTTACCGCCTGACCCTCAAGCCGGATGTGGATCAGTCGGGCGCCGGTGCGTCGGGCGCCGATGCGTCGGGCGCCGGTGCGTCGCCGGAAGGCGCCGCATGAGCGCGGCACGAATGCGAGCGCTCGCGCGCGGCGCCGTCGCTGCCTTCGCCTGCGCGGCCGCCGTGCATGCGCAGGCGGCGAGCATGGAGTGGGCCGGCGGCCCCGGCGCCCGCTTCGTCTACGTGACGAACGGCGCGGGCCTCGCGGAGGTCCTGAATGCCTTCGCAGCGGGGCAGCACGTTGCCCTGCGCATCGACGGTCAAGTGGAGGGTGTCGTGAGCGGCCGTTTCGCCATGCCGCCGCAGCGCTTTCTCGATGTCATGAGCCGTTCGTACGGATTCGTCTGGTACTACGACGGTGCGGTCCTGCATGTGTCGCCCGCGAACGAGCAGGCGCATATCGCCATCCGGCCTCACTTCCTTGCTGCGAATGCGCTGCGTGTGTCGCTCGAGCAGGCAGGTCTTGCCGATACGCACTTCCCGTTGGCGGTGGATGCCGCCGCGCAAACGGTGAACGTGCGCGGGCCAGCGACCTACGTGGAGCGTATTCGTGCCGCGGCCGAGCGCTTCGAGCGCGACGCGCAAAAGCGCGTGCGTTTGTCCGTGCGGGTGTTTCGCCTGAGTGCCGCGAATGCCGCCGACGAAACGCGCGTGGTCGATGGCCGCACGCTCGTCGTGCCCGGCGTGGCCACGCTCTTGCGGCGCCGTTTCGAGCGCCCGGCCGTGGCGAGCGGGACCGCCGTTTCCGATGCACCGCGGATCGTCGAGTTCGATGCGGCGTTGCCGGCGATCGAAGCGGATGCGACCACGAATTCCATCCTGATACGCGATCGGGCCGAGCGCATCGACGCCGACGGCGCGCTCGTCGCCAGCCTGGACGTGCGTGCGCAGCTCGTATCGGTCCAAACGTGGGTGGTGGATGTCGACGGCGACGCGCTCGACGCGTTGCGGCCCGCGCTGCCGCCGGCCATGGCCGACGGGGCAGGCGCGGCGCAGGCGACGGCGGACGCGCGCGAGCACCGCGATGCAGGTATCGCGCCCGACGGCGGCCGCGCGCTGCTCGCGCAGCTCAAGGCATTGGCCAGGAGCGGCCGCGCCGAAATCCAGGTGTCGCAAACGGCGCTGACGCACGATCGCTCGCCGGCCGTCATCGACCGCCACGAGGCACGTCTCGCACGCCGCGATGAGGATGACCTGCCCGATGACGGCGCCCGCGATCTCTGGCTCTCGATTGCACCGACGGTCGAAGGCGCCGCGTCGATGCCGCGTATCGGCTTGCGCGTGGAACTGGGGCGCCGCCACGATGCGCGCGGCTATCGGACCGTCGACGAAAGCCTGGCGCCGGGCGAGTGCCTCGTCATCGAGGGACCGGCGCGGCACAGGGGCGATGTCGTGCGTCGCGCGGACGATACCGATTCCGGCGGTGCGGGAGAGGGGGGCATGCGCCGCCGCCTCGTCTTGCTGATACCGCGCGTGGCAGCATAGCGCCGATCGGGCGAGCGCCCGCGATGGCGTGAGTGCGAAGCGACGTGCCGTGTACGAACGGATGCGATGGTTGGCCAGGCATCGATGCGCGCGCGGACGCGCCCCTTGCTTGACGCACGCTTGCGCTCATCGGGCTTACGCCCGTAGCCACATGAAATTGCCCGACGCGATGCCCTCGAACATTTCGTCGGGCGACTCGAGGATGTTGTTTTGCCAGTAGCGGCCGTGTTCGGCGTAGTGCGAGAAGAGATCGGCGAGATAATCGCCGGTGATCGTCGGGCCCATCGGCAGATGGACGAGCAGCACGATGTTGCCCGTATCGGATTCGAGGCACAGTTGCGCCTGGTCCTGCGCGTAGACGAGCAGGTTGGCCTCGAGCATGAGCCGGAAAACGACGAGCGACCGGCCGGGCGTGACGGCGCCGTAATGAAAGCTGACATAGACCGAATCGGGGTCGGTCTCGTGGTGGTCGAGATGGACGTCGAACCCTTCGATCTCGAGCGTTTGCGTCTCGACGACATACTCGGCGTCGGGCAGCCCGACCACCGCGCAAACCTCGTGAATCAACTCGACGAAACGTTCCCTGCTCATGGGCGGCAATCTCCGGCGAAAATAGGGCGGCCCGGTTGCAAAAAAGCGGGGGCACGTAGCCGGAAAGCCGGGCTTTCCGCTTTCGTGCCCCCGCGCGAACGGACTGCGGAAGGCGAGGGGCTTACTGGCCCTTCGCGGCGTCGGCGATGTTCTTCGCGCCGTTGTTGCCGACGGAAGCGAGCGCCGATGTTTCCTGCTGCTGCATGTTGATCTGCATGGCGGCCATCGTCATGGCGTTGTTCTGGTTGGCCATGGCCTGCATCTGGCCGACCATGTCGGCGTTTTGCGTACCGGCTTGCGAGACGCCCGAGCTTCCGATCGATGAAGACATGATGTATTCCCCTTATCAAGAAAGTGATGGAAAAAGCACTGCTGTTGGTTGATGCCTGATGCTTCGGTAAAAGGCCCTTGGCCGTGGTGGCCGCCGGTCCGGACCGGCTGACGCGCAGCCGGATGCTGCAACTGCAAACTGTTCAACCGTCTTCCGTATCGCCGCGGATGCCGTCAAAGCGCCGCGCCACGGGCGCTGTGGCGCTCCTGCAGCGTGAGCACGATGCGGCGCGCCGCGATCATCCCGCGATAGAGCTTTTGCAGATCGAGCCGCTCGCGCTCGTCGGCCGCGGACTGCGTGGCCGTACTGATCCGGCGCGCGGTTTCGTCGAAGGCCGCCGCGATGCGCGCGACCCGTTGCGCGCCGTCGGGCGCCGAGAGCGTGGCATCCAGCGCGTTCAGATCCTGCGCGATGGGAAGCAATGCGTCGTACATGTCGGTTCCTTTGGTGGTCGAGGTCAATTGTTTGCTTCGTCCTTGCTGCCCGCGAACAGATGCTTCGTGCCGTCGGGTGTCTCGATGTAACGCAGCCCGCCCGTGGCGATCACCGCCGTGTACTCGACATCGGGCGCGAGCGCCTGCGCTTCCTTGACATCGACGTCGACGCGCTTGACGTTGTCGCCGAGGTCGGCCCTGACACCTGCTATCAGCGTGCGGAAGGTCGTCATCGACTGCACGCTGCCGCTCACGCGGAAGATGCCGTGGCCCTGGTAACTCACTGCCGCGCCCGTGCCGGCGAGCGACTGCTGGATGTTGTCCACGTCTTGCTGCGCGACGTCGTATTCGCGCCGCACCTTGCCGCGCGCGAGGCTGTCCATGATCCGCTGCGCCTTCGCGCTTTCGTCGGCGCTCGTCACGATGCCGCGCACCGCCACACTGTCCTTGCGTGCGATTGCCTGCAGATCGCCGAGGCCTTCGCGGTGCAGGGCCTCCTGCAACTGCCGTGCGAGTGCGTCGGCGTCGAACCTCACGCTCGCCGCTTCGCTCGACTGCGTGCCCGCGAACATCACACCGGCCACGGCGATGCCACCGATCGCGGCGGTGCAGGCGAGCGCCAGCACGGCCGTGCGCCAGGGCACCTTGGGCGAAGCGGCCGGCGCATGGCCGGCGCCGAGTCCGTCCGCATGGGCCGGGTCCCGATCCGGCGCGTCTCTATCCGCGTCAGCCTCCGCCGCGGTGTCGGCGGCAGGCGGCTCGGCCGTCTTCCAGAGGCCCGCCAGCAAATCGAGATCGCGCGGCCAGGCTTCGCCATCGGGGCCCACGCACAACACGACGTCGCCGAACGGCACGGCCACGAAGTCCGCCACGAGCACCTCATCGCCGTTCGCCGAGCGGATCCGCGCCACACCGTCCTCGCCCACGCAAAGCTCGATGTCCTCGACCGTCCAGTCGCTGATGCAGACATCCGAGTGCTCGGTCGCGCCGATCCGGTAGGTGCCGCTCGTGAGCCGGACCTGGGCTCCGGCGTGGGTGCCGGTCAGTACTCGAAGCGCTTTCATGATCGTGGTATCCGTGTATCCGACGTGGGTCGTGCCGTGGGTCATGCGGTTGCGGTTGCTCTTCCTGGTCGCCGCTCCGGCGTTTCGCTGCTTCGCGCATCGGGCCGCCGGGCCTTGACCGTCAAAATCAGTTTAGGGTTTTGCCGCTGGCGCAGCCGGCGCCATGCGAACTTCGAACTTCTTATCCGAAGCGCCGGCCGTGGGCTTGGCCGCCCCTTGCCGCGCGGCGCCGGTTTGACCACCGATCGCGCCGCCCGTCGCGCCGCCCGTGACGGCGCCACCGGCTGGCGCCCCGCGGGCCGGCAGCGCGGCTTGCGTGTCGAGAATGCGTTGCTTCACTGCCGCGATCGATTGATCGTCGTACGAGTATTCGATGCCCGCGCTCTGGCGCGCGAGCGTGTTGTCGAGCGATACGCCGAGAAGCCCCGCCACCGCGGCGGCCTTGCCCGGGGTCGCCGCGCTTTGCATCAGTGCCGCATGGCGGTGCGCGTGAAGCCGGGCAGCATTGCGTCGGAGCGCCATCGGCGAGCGCATCGCGAGCAGCATCGGCACCGCCAGCAAGGGCCCCAGCTCGATCTGCGCGGCAAGCCGCAGCACCTCCTTCGCGCACGCCGCCGCGAGTTCGGCCGGCAAGTCCGGCGCACCGAGCCGTTGCCTCGCAAGCAGCTGCATCGTGGCCGCGAGCGGCTGGCTGCGCGCGGCGGCCTTGGCCCGGCCCGCCTTGCCGATCGCGAACTTGCGCGGTTTGTCGCGGCCCTCGCCGGACTGACGGCCGTCGCGCCGAGGCTGCCCGTCGCGCGGCGCACTCTGCTGCGGCTGCCCCTGCCCCTGTCCCTGCTCTTCGCCATGCGGATTCGAGCCGCGATCGTGCCCATGGCCGTTGCGATGCTGTTGCTGCCCGTCGCCGTGTTGCTGATCGCGCTCGCGCTTTTGCTGCTGTCCGTGCTTTTGCTGCCGACCCTGCTCGTGCTCGCGTTCGTGCTCGTGCGGGTGTTCGTGCTCATGCTCGTGCCTGGGCTCGAGCGCGTGCTGGCCGTCCGGCCGCTCGTGAGCCGATGCCTCTTTGCCTTGCGCCTTCGCCGAGCCCGCCGGCCGCGGCCGTTGGCCGAGCTGGCGCATCAGCTTTTGCGCGGAAGGGGGCGGCGGCTTGTGCATGCCTTCGGCAAAACGCTTGCCGCGGTAGAAAGCGGCGGCGAGCATCTTGTTGTGCTGCATGCGCGCGCGCTGCATCTTCGTGTGCTGCACCTTCACGCCCGTGAAGCCGCGCGCCTGGGTCAGCTGCCCCATGTGCTCGGCGCCGGCCTGCGTCTGCTGCACGAGATCGGCGGCGTGGTGGCCGTGGTTGTTGCGGATCGGCGAATTCATGACGGCACCGCGAGCGTGACGATCTGATTGGCGAAGCGCAGGATCGCGGCGGCGCCCCAGGCGCCGGTCATGAGCACGGTGGCCACGACGGCCACGAGCTTCACCGCGTACGAGATGCTTTGGTCCTGCATCGACGTGATGGCCTGCACGAACGAAATCGCGAGGCCGGAGAGCGCGGCGACGGCCACCACCGGCATCGAGACGGACAGGCAGAGCAGCAGGCCCTGCGAGGTGATGCGAACGAGCGTATCGGTTTCCATGGTGCGTGCCTCAGCGATAGGTCATGACAAGACCGTGAATCAATGTGGACCAGCCGCTCATGACGACGAACAAGAGCAGCTTGAACGGAATCGCGACGTTCGTCGGCTGGACCTGGTTCAGGCCCATCGCCATCAGCACGTTGGCGATGACGAGATCGACGACGATGAATGCGATATACAGCAGAAAGCCGATCTTGAAGGCGTCGGCCATCTCGGTCAGCGTGAAGGCCGGGGCGAGGACGATGAGGTCGTCCTCACGGACCTTCGCCGCCATGTCCTTCGGCCAGACCACGGTTGCCGAGCGCACGAAGAACCGCTTTTCGCGCTCGTGCGCGTGCTTCTTCAGAAAGGCGCGAAACGGCTCCTTTGCCGCATCGAAGGCATCGAGCACGACGAGCGACGTGTCGCTGCCGGGGGTACGGTGCATCGTCTGCATGGTTTGCATGGCCTGCATGCCGATCGGCGCCATCACGTAAGCGGAGACGAGGACCGCGATGCCGTTGAGCACCATGTTCGGCGGCACCTGCTGCACGCCGAGCGCGTTGCGCAACAGCCCGAGCACGACCACGATCTTCGCGTACGAAGTCGCGACCATGGCGACGAACGGGATCAGGCTGATCGCGACGACGGTGATCAGCAGCCCGGTGAGATCGCTAAACTGAACCATGGCCGCGCGACAGCTGAACGAGACGCACGCCGAGATGATCGCCGACGCTCACGAGTTCGCCGAAGCCGATCGTCTGCCCGTAGGTGACGAGCCGCACGCGTGCATCGGGCAGCGCGGTGGGAAGCTCGAGCACGTAGCCCGCGCGCAGCGCCGAGAGCTGGGCGACCGGCATCGAAACCGTGTCGATCTCGAGCTTCAGCGGCAGGTCCAGCTGGCTGATGTCGACGGGCGTGTCGATCGAATCGGTAAGCGGCGCATTGAACTGCGTGTCATGGCTCATGGTTGGGTCCTCGCTCAAGGTCATCAGATGGTGGGTGACGTCTGCCACGGCGCGCAGTTGCCGCGTCCCGTAGCGGCCCCAGACGACTGGCATCGGGGCGGATGGGCGCTCGCTCGCGAAGAGCGCGCGAGTGGCTTCGGGTACGGCACGCAAGATGACGTCCCCCGCGCGCAGCGAATCGAGCGTCGTCACGTTCATCGTTTTCTCGCCGATCTGCAGCCGGCCGGGAACGGCGATCTCGCTGACGTGCGTGGCGAACGGCGTGCATTGGCGGCCCACGAGTGCCTCGAGGGCGTCGAGCCAGCCACCGTCGATGTGCTCGATGGCTGCGTCGAAGCGTGCGTCGCCCACGCGGAACGTGAACGCGCAGCAAGGCGCACGCAGCGTCTGCGGCGCGGCGCGTTCGAGCGAGAGCACGTCCACGCCGTCGAACCCGAGCGCCTGCAGCGCGCGTCGCACCGGATCGAGCAGAATGGCGCACACGGCCTGGCGCAGCGGCTCGTTGGCGGGCTCGTCCGATGCGACCACGCTCGCGAGCCCCGCGTGCTGTCCGACGTCGATGCGCACCGCTGCCATTTCGATGCCCCAGCGCAGGCGCACGATGGCGGCGCGCGCCGGGTCCACGAGATCGCGCGCGCCGACGCCGAAGGCAGAGACGCCGAGCGTGTGCTTGAGAAGCGCGCTCAAGCGCTCGTCGACGGCGAGCCGATGCTGGCGCGCGGTGGCGGCCGCAAGCGCGGGCAGCCGTGCGGGATCGAGCGAAACGGCAACCGCGTGCGGTTGGCCGCCTGCGGGAACGTCGTTGGTCGGTAGCGTTCGTGTGGTGTCCATATTGGCTTTACGTGACGATGATTTCGACGCCGCGCGTGCCGTCGAAGCGGCTTTGCATCACTTCATCGAGGCTTTCGCGCAACGTCGTCGCATGTTGTGAGATTAGTTCGCGCGACCGTTCGTCCGTGGTGTCGAAGCGAAGCGTCAATTGGAAATGCGAAAGCACGAGGTTCAACGTACAGCCCGGCAGCAGCGCCGGATCGATGGGAATCGTCAGTTGCCAGTCGCCGCTTTCGAGGACGATCGGGTTGGCGCAGAAGTCGGACACTTCGGCGACGATCGAGTCGACGAACCGGTTCATGTCCTGGCCCGCTCGCGCCGGTGCCGCGATGGCCGCCACGACGCGCGGGCCGCCGACTTGCCGGCTTGGCGTCTCACTGGCGGCCTGCGCTCGGGGCACGGTAGGTACGGTGAGCGCTGATGTCGGCACCGGTCCTTTCGGCGGCATCGGCAACGAAGGCGGCGTCGCGCCGCGCATCGAGGTCGAAGTCGAAAGCGAAGGTGAAGTCGGCGTTGTCGGACGCGTCGGCACGTCCATGGGCGGGTGCATGGATGAACGGACCGCCAAATGCGTCGAAAAATGCATGAATGGATGAATCTGCGCGGATACTGACATGGCCGATCCGGCGTGCGCGTCAGGCTCGTCGTGTTCGTTGCCGGCACCGGCCGGTGCATCGTCGTCACGTTCGCCGCCGCCGGCATTGTCGCGATCTTCGTCGGCGGCGAGACCGGCGATCGGGTAAGCCGCATCGGCCGGACTGGCGGGCTGCGGTTCGGCGGGCGCGGAGCAGGGTTGCTCGTCGCCGTCCGTTTCCGATGCGTGGGCGCGGGCGCCTTCGCGCAGGCGCTGAAACAGCGCGGCCTGGCGGCTCAATTGCGCGGCCGGCATGTCGGGTGCCGGCTCGTCATGCTTCGTCGGCGCGGCGATGATGCGTGCGCGATGAGGGGCGGAGGTGTGCATGGCGCGGCTCGCTCGATCACATCGCCAGGCGGCCGACTGGCTGGAGATCGACGTGAGCGCCGAGCTCCTGGTACGAGTAGACGGGCAGCCAGGGCAGCCGCGCCTCGATCATGCGCTTGATGTAGCGCCGGATATCCATCGAGGCGACGAGCGCGAGTGGCTGGCGTGGCGTGTCGCCGACGATCTCCGCGATTTTGCCGACGAGTCCGGCGATCTCGTCGGGCGGCAGCGCGAGGAAGTTGCCCGTGGGCGTCTGCTTGATCGACTGCCGGATGTGCTGCTCCAACTGAACGTCCACGAGCAGGACGGGCAGATCCCGTGGGCCGCCCGTCGCGCGATAGGCGATGAGCCGGCCGAGCTCCATGCGGATGTATTCGGTCAACATCAGCATGTCCTTCTCCTTCGGCCCCCAGACGATCAGGCTTTCGGTAATGCTGCGGATGTTGCGCACGGGCACGTCCTCCTCCAGCAGCCGGCGCAGCACGTCCGCCATCTTCTGCAGCGGCAGCGCCTTTTGCACCTCGGCGACGAGACCTGGATAGTCCTCGTTGAGCTGATCGAGCATCCACTGCGCTTCCTGTATGCCGAGAAAGAGATGGGCATTGCGCCGCAGCAGGTCGATCGTGTGGCGAGCGATCAATCCCTCGGGCGTGGCCGCAGCCGCATCGGGCTTCGCGTCGCCCGTGTGGGCCGCTGCGTGTACGGCGCGTGTTTCGGCGAGTGTGGACCGCCCTTGGGGCACGTCGAAGATGAGCACTTCGTAACTGTCCTCGGGCAGCTTGCCGTCGGTCCACATCATGATGCCCGGGAACGGCAGGCCGACTTCCGACTGCAGCGCATGGCGCTGCACATCGAACGCGCGGTCGAGCGCGTCGGCCGCGAGCCGGGCGCTGACGTCGGGCGCGAGCCGCACGCCGAGCGGGCAGGTGAACTGCGGCGGGCGCGGCAGGATCGAGGGCGCGTCGCCCCTGGCGCCGGCACGCTGCAG
>Ga0105239_10009355_pt1 | contig 11061 bp, 1 predicted proteins | sample KBSC44metaG_FD_92761 | JGI IMG/M metagenome (GOLD analysis project Ga0105239, IMG submission 92761) | Corn rhizosphere microbial communities from Kellogg Biological Station, Michigan, USA - KBS C4-4 metaG | ecosystem: Host-associated > Plants > Roots > Rhizosphere > Soil | place: Michigan, USA...
TGGGAAGCGCCCCGAGATGCCGACGATGGCGATCGGGTCGGGACTCTGCGATGCGCTGGCAGGCGTTGGGTCGGATGTCTGAGTGAGTTCGGAGGTCTGCGCCGGGTCCAGGATTGTGCGCAACGCGTCCCTGGCCTCGATCACCGACATGCGGCGCTCTTTCACCGCCAGCAGAATCGCTCTCTTGTCCGTGTCCATGAATTCCGCCCTGTCAGGTTCCGCAGTAGTCGGGCAGATCGTCCAGAAACTCCGCGATCCGCTCCAGATCCTCGATCGTGGCGATGGGCCGATGTCCGCGGTCCACATACACCGCATCCGATCCCCCGCCGTCCAACACCTTCGGAAAGCATGGTGTTGGATCGATCAGTATCCGCAACGCCACGCAAGCCGCTGCTTCCATGACGGCGGATAGGCCGTCGATGAGCGACTTGGCCTCCCCATACAGGCTGTCCTGCACCAGCTCGGTGAGCCTGCTGGCGCCGAGCACCGCATCCATTTCCATGATGACCACGTGTCCGGGACGCCGCGCCTGCACGGCCTTCGCCCGATAGACCGCCTCGCACACCCGGCCGGGAACCCGACACAACAGGTGATAGCCGATCTGGAACAGGCGCACGAGGCCGGGGTCCTGCTCCAGGAGCTCATTGACGCGCTCGGCGTCGAGGCCTGGCTGCGTCGACGGACCTAACACGTAAGTCGCACCCAGATTCGCCGTCGCGATCGCCATCCTTGCGGCTTGCGTCTCGCTGAAGCCCTTTCCCTGAACTTCCGCGCCGGAGATCAGGACGTTCGACAGATAGGCCAGCTCGCCGATCCTGCGGGATGCGACGTCCGGCCGCGCCGCGGCGAGCGCGGCGAGCGCAGTTTCTACCCACTCCGAGCGTGCCGGACCGGTCCGCTGATCCGTCAACAAGGGCGTGGACTGGGGCGGGGGCTCCAGGATGCCCGCATCCCGCAACAGCGAGTCGAGCTCCGCGAAATCCGGCATCTCGCCGGGCGCCGGCTCATCCACTGCAGCAGTCTGTGTCGAGCCACCTTCACTCAGTGGCGGCTCGGGGTGATGAGTCGCCTCGTTCTGCGCTGTCCGGGTAACGAGCCGCTGTTGCTTTCCAAGGTACTCCGCGGTATTGGCGTCATAAGTTTTCTGTTGGAACAACTCGCGCAACGGCGTGGTTTTCGCGGTCATCAGGAAGACCGAGGCCTGGATCGGATCGACATAGCCGGCGCCGGCCCGTTGTGCGGAGCGCTCGGCGGCGATGTCCTCGTAGAGAGTGCCCGTGGCCGCGGTCTCTGAGGCATCATCGTTCAGGATACTGCGCACAAAACTGCACCGACGCAGCAACCCCAGCGTGAAGTCCGGTTCGTGATGCCACAGGGTCGTCAGCGCATCGACGACTTTGTGCCAATGCTTCTCCTGCCTGGGGAGGATCAGGTAATGGCCGATTTCAACGCCTTCGCTGTCTTGCAGTCCCTCGGTCGTGCGGTCGACTGCGGTGAGTAGACGGGCGAAGCACATCACCGTGAAATCCGCTCCGAGCTCGAGCACGCGCTGCACCAGGGTCCGCTCGCCATCCTCCATCCAGACCCCGAGCCAACGCATGAACTGGTCCAGGTCCAGAATCTCCTCTCGACCCGGCCGGCCTCCAGTCCACAGCGCCGTCGAGAGAACCTGGCGCAACTGCTCCGGTGTCACAAAAGCGAGGATCTCCTGGCTATCCTCGAGACCGACATCATCGATGAGCCGCGTGAGCGCCGGGGCGGGCAGTTGCCTGATGTAGGTGGGCAGATTCGCATTGCCCGAGAGCTTGCGCAGCAGACTGCCCGCATCGCGGGTCTGCACGCGCTCGAGGCGAGTCGACTTGGAACGGGCGGTGGGCTTGGAACGGGCCATGAGTCAGTATTCCTCTACGCGAGACGGGCGGTGGTCATGGCATCGGTCTCGATGAACTCGATCAGCCTGGCGTTGAACCACTCGCGATTCTGAAGTGGGATGCAGTGCCCGCCGTGTGGCAGCTCCAGGCCGCTCGAGCGACGGATCGACTGCTGCATGAGCCTGGAATGCTCCGGTTGGGCGAGGCGGTCATCGGCGCCCGACACGATCAAAGTCCTGACATCGTCCAGGCGCGCTAGCTGACTTCGATAGTCGAAATCCGCCAGGCTCTGCCGATAGCGATGCAGAACGTAGGGCACGTAGCTCGCCTTGAAGAACTCGAGTCGCCTGGCATTGGTGTCCGCCAGCCCCTGGGGAACATTCGCGGCAAAGTCGGCCAGCAGCCGCGGGATGATGTCGGCAATGTCGCTGCCGGTGAGCGAGCTTCCCAAGCGTGTCGCGGTGTTGACCAGTGTCAGGGTATGGACCCGCCGGGGCTGTGAGGCTGCCATGAGCTGTGCCACGAAGGAGCCCATCGACCAGCCGACCAGGTCGCACTCGTCGCAACCGAGCCCATCGAGACAGTCGAACGCCAGCTTCGCGATGCTTTCGAATCCGGCGAGGTGGGAGGCGTACTCGCTACGGCCACATCCCGGGTAATTGAGGGTCACCACGCGATAACGGTTGGAGAGCTCGTTGACCTGGTGCATCCAGGCGCTGGCGAGTACCGCCCAGGGCGGCAGCAACAGAACCGTTCGCCCCCGGCCCGCCGTAATGACTTCCATGTTGATCCCTTGGGAAGTTTGCAACAGGCAGTTCCGCAGGGACTGGGCGGAAGCGAACGCCTTGCGCTGGCGCTCCAGGAAGGTTCCTGCGTGGGCACGCTGCAACTCGTTGATATCGGCATCCTCGAGCTGCGTCTCGTCACCGGCAAAGCCGGGGGGCGGTACGGGGTTGGAAGGCAACTCCGGCGCCACAATGCCCGGGGCCGGCACAGGGGTGCGCGAGAGTTTGTCCGCGTGCCGGGTGACCAGGTATTCGCAGAATCCGGGGATGCCGGGATACTCCAGGAACACGGCAGGATCCAGGTTCAGCTCGTACTGCGCGTTCAGCCGCAGGGTGAACTCGGTCAGTGACACCGAGTCGAAGCCGACATCCGCAAAATCGCCTGTCATGTCGATGTCGGTCACGTCGACCTTGAGCCAGCTCGCCAGAGCCTGGCGGAGACTATCGATGACTTCATCGAGGGCTGCCGTGGTCGCGGGTCCAGCATGAGTGCCCTCGTGCCGCCGCCGCGGTTCAACTGGCGCGGGAGGCTGTTGTGTCAGTCGGTCGCGCTGGCCGTGAACAATGACGACCTGGAATTCGTCCTGGCTCAGGCCGTGATACAACTCCTGGATTCCGGCATTCGTCGGCAGCGGCACGATGCCGTAAGCGCGCGTGAAGTGCGCCTGCAGCGCCTCACTCACGCTCATGCCGCCCTCCGCCCACAGGGGCCAGTCCACCGACAGGCACTTGCCCGCTCGCCTTCCCATCGCTACGAGCTCACGGCGGTGCTCGATGTAGCGGTCCATGAATGCGTTGCCCGCCGCGTAGTCGGCCTGGCCGGGACTGCCGAAGACGCCGGCCACGGACGCGAAGGCAACAAAGAAATCCAGCTCCAGGGCGGCCGTCGCCTCATCCAGATTGACGATCCCATCGACCTTTGGAGCGAGTACTCGTTCCGCGTCCGTGTCCGATTTGTTGACGATGTGCTTGTCGAGGATCACACCGGCGCTGTGGATGACGCCGGTGAGCTTACCGTGTCGGCGCTGCATCGATTCGATGAGATCCCGTATCGCACCGGAGTCCGCCACATCCACTGGCGAATACTCGACGGACCCCTGCCTCTGCAGCGCTTCCAGGACGCCGCGCCGCGACTCACTCAACTGCGAGCGGCCGCACAGCATGACCCGTGCGCCCGGGACTCTCGTCAGGATCTCTCGCGCGAAGACCAGCCCCAGTCCTCCCAGCCCTCCGGTAATCAAGTAAACGCCATCCTCCCGCCAAGGGGCATTGGCGGGAACCGGTGTATTCGGGGCAGAGAGCTCCACGAGCTCCCGAACCTCGCGCACACCCTGGCGGTAGCGGATTTCCTGGTCCTTCGCCTGCATCGCGTTGGACAGCAGCCATGCCTCGAGCGCAGGGCCGGAGAGGGACTCGTCGGTCATGATGCACTGGCCCGTTACGCGAGGATTTTCCGCGCCGGCCGTCTTCAGAAGCGCAGCAAGGCCCTCCATACCAGGGGCCGCATCCGTTGCGGTCGTACGCATCACCAGTTGGATCAGTAGCGACCGTCGAACGTCTGATCGTAGAGCCTCCCGGAGCTGCCGCAGAATCTCGACGACGTAAGAACGATATCGGCCCGCGAGCCCCTTCCCCTGCGCCGCAAGTACGCGATATCGGATCGCGTCGGTGTCTGGTATCACCGGAACATCGTTTTCGGCCAATCCCTCGAGCAGCAGCACGAGCCGATCCATAGCGATGTCAGGCGAATGCGAATGGGGCGGAATCTCACGAACGCGCCAACGCGGGACCAGCCTGAGGGTCCATCCGTCTTTCTCGGCGGGCAACACCTGTGAGCTCGGTCCGGCGGAGCCGGCTGGATCGACCCAGTAGCTCTCCTGGGCGAAGGGATATGTAGGCAAGTGGATCCGGCGCGGCGGGGTTGCATGCAGCGTGCGCCACTCCAACTCCAAACCCTGCACCCACGACTCGACGAGAGAGTCATACCGCCCGCGTTGCACCCACTTGTCGACGACCTCCTGGAGCTCCTCGCTGTCCCTGAACAAGGCCAGGGCGCCCTTGCGCCCTTTGACCTGGCCGCGATACACACCCGGAGGAAGAGTCCTTGCCTGGAGATAACTTTCCAGGGCGGCCACGAGCGTTTGCATGTCGCTCGCCAGCAGGCCCAACCGCTCGGCCATCGCATCCCGCCCCACCTGCAGCGTATAGGCAATACTTGCAAGATCCGGGTCCCCATACCCGCGGCTGCGGATCGCCCGGAGCAGATTGCGAGCCTGCTGCTGAAGCTGCTTTTCGGTGCGCGCGGAGAGAACGATGATGTGTGGCCTACCAGTGTCATGCGGCGTGGCCGGCTCGGTCCGTGCGTAGTACTCCTGCAGCACCAGGTGGGCATTGACTCCGCTCGCGCCAAACGAGCTGACACCGGCGCGCCGGGGGAGCGGATTTCCCGCTGGGTCACGCGGTACGTCCCAGGGGCGCTCGCGGTCGAGCAGGTAAAACGGACTGCCCTCCAACTCGATCAACGGGTTTACGTTCTGACAATGTAGAGTCCGGACGAGCGTGCGATGCTGCATCTGGAGCAACACTTTGATCACTCCGGCTACGCCGGCGGCCAGCTCCAGATGTCCGATGTTGCTTTTGACCGACGCCAGTGCGCAACGCGTTGACGGCAAGGGACTGTCGGGCGTTGCTGCATACAGTGCGTTGAATGCGCTTTTGAGTCCATTGATCTCCACGGGGTCGCCCAGGCGTGTGCCGGTGCCGTGAGTCTCGATGTACGTGATCGTGCGCGGGTCGATACGTGCCTCTGAATAAACCGACCGCACGAGCTCAGCCTGTGCTTTCGCGTTGGGAGCGGTGGCTGAGGCGGCTCTTCCCCCGTGATTCTCACCGCTGTGCAGGATCACCCCGCGGATGGGGTCACCTGCCGATTCTGCGTCCTCGAGTCGCTTCAACAGGAGCAGCCCGATTCCTTCACCGCGCGCGTAGCCATTCGCATCGGCAGAGAACGTCTTGCAGCGTCCCTCGGGACTCAACATCCCGAGCTTCGAGAGGGCAATATGGGCCGTGGGTGTCACGATCGCATTCACTCCGCCCGCGATCGCGAGATCACACTGCCGCGCCCGCAGCGTGTTCACGGCGCGGTGAATCGCCACCAGCGAGCTCGAGCACGCGGTCTCGATCGGCTCACTGGGCCCATGCAGGTCGAGTTGGAAGCTCACGCGAGTTGGGCCGACCGAAGGGGACAGCCCCACGGTCGAGGACCCATCCAACTTGCCTGCCGCCAAGGCAAGACTGCTGTATCCCGTCTCCCCGATGCCTACATAGATCGCGGTACGACTGCCCGCGAGGCTGGAAGGCGCATACCCGGCGTCCTCGATGACCTGCCAGGCGTGCGTCAGCAGCAGCCGCCGCTGCGGGTCCATGAGCTCTGCTTCACGAGGTTGAATTCCGAAGAACAGCGGATCGAACTCTTGCAGGGAATCCACGAATCCGCCCCATTTCACCAGTGTTTTGTGGCCGCCCTCGGCGGACTCGCCATAGAAGGCGCGCCAGTCCCACCGGTCCGGGGGAATTTCTCGGATACAGTCTCTGCCCTCCTTCAACGCCTCCCAGAAGCTCTCGATATCGGGCGCCTGCGGGAAACAGCCGCTCATGCCAATGACCGCAACAGGCTCGTACACCTGTTCCGCGCGCTCGGGCAAGACGCTTACGGGTGGCCGCGGGGTTGGATGGGCCGTGCGTGTGACAGCCATGGGCGTGACGGCCATGGGTGTGACGGCCATGGGTGCCACCGGCCGGGCAATTTGCAGAGCGGCGGACATGCGATCCGCATGCTCCTCGGCCAGATACGCCGCAAAGCTGTCCAGCGTCGAGTGCTCGAAGAAGATCGTCGGCGACAATGACACGTCGCATCGGGCCTGCAGACGATTGCTGAGCTCGGTGAGGTTGAGGGAATCGAAGCCATATTCACTGAGCTGTCGGTGCGGATCGATATCACTGGGCCCGATCTGCAGCAGCTCGCACACCATGTCCGCGAGCATCGATTGCACCCGTCGCAGCAGAGCCTTCGGATCCTCGCGCTCGACGCCCGCATTGACAAACACGACCACCTGCGGCCCGAGGTCTGTCGAGCGGAGGCAGCGGCTCAACACAGCCAGGCCATGCTCTGTTGCCATGGGAACCATGCCCAACTTCCTGACGCGGGAGAGCACTACCGGATCTACCTGCATACCGCCGTGCTCCCACAGCGGCCAGTTGATCGAAAGCGTTCTGCCCTTGCGCCGCCCCTGCGCGACGAGTTGGTTCCGATACTCGGCATAGGCATCCATGAATCCGTTGGCTGCCGCATAGTCAGCCTGCCCGGGGTTCCCTACAACTCCCACAGCCGACGAGAACAGCGCAAAGACATCCAGGTCGAGCTCGCGCGTCGCCTCGTCGAGGTGAATCAAGCCGGATACTTTCGGCGCGAGCACCTGCTGCATCTCCTGCACACTCTTGTGCACGATGTAGCTGTCACGAATGACGCCAGCGCTATGCAACACTCCGGAGAGACTCCCGTACGTGTGTGTAATGTGCCCGATGAGCTCGTGAACCGATGAGGGCTCGGAAACATCCAGCGCGCGGTACTCTACCGAAGCGCCCAGCGCTCTCAGATCCGAGAGAGCCGCACGCCCGCGTGCCCCGGCTTCCGATCGGCCGACCAGGATCAGTCGAGGATTGCGCGTTTGTGCGGCGATCGAACGGGCGATGATCAAACCCAGCCCGCCGAGCCCACCCGTGATGAGATAGATGCCCTGATCCCGCCAGCGTGCTCTTTCGGCCGCGCAGGACTGGGGGTCCCCGCGAAGCGTACCGACCGGCCGCAAGGACCGCACTTCCCGCCGGCCTGAGCGAAAACGGATCTCGCTATCCGCTGACCGCTGCACCTGCGCGCGCAGCAACTCACCCAGGGAGCTTGCATCGAGCTCGCTGTCAGGTTGGATGCACTGTGTGAGTAAGTTCGGGTTCTCCAGCGTGGCGGTCTTCAAAAGGGGCGCCAACGCGGCAAGCCCGTGCTGGGCCTCGGTGTTGGCCGCGATCACCACCTGGAGCAGGGTTGGGCGTTTGGGCTTATCGCGCAGAATCTTTTGCACGAGCTGAAATGTGGCAATCGCTGTCAGCTCGAAGACGGGGCGACTTGCGGCACCGTCCAGCGTGATCTGCTCGCAGTGCGCCTCCGGCAAAGTTTGCTGCAACCGGGACTGCATCCCCTGTGGAAAGCTCCCGACCAACAGAATCCAATGGTCACCCGGCTCGGTGGCCGGCGCCGCGGTTGAATCGGCGCCGGCCTCCGAGGGGGCCCAGCCAGGAACCCACAGCGAGGCTACGGGCTGCGCCGTCGGCTCATTGGCCGGAATGCTGGCGGTGGCCGGAGCGCTCGCGGTAGCCGGGGCGCTCATCGTTGCCGAAGCGCTGGCAGTGAGCGGTTTTCCCTGAGCCGGTGCTAGCGTGCGCCAGGTGAATCCCACCAAGTCGACTAGCACCCGACCGGTCTCATCACACAGGCTGACATCGAGCTTGCGTGCCGCGGGGCCCGCCGCTGCACCCTCGCTATCTCTGACCCAAACCCACACACTCGACGGGCACCGGTCATACATGTCGAGGCGCTCGACTCCGAACGGCACTCCCGGGCTACCCGCTTCCTGGCCGCTCGTCGAGTCATCCGTCAGCGGCACATTCAGTCCCATGCAGGCCTGTAAGGCTCCGTCGAGAAGGCTTGGATGAAGCCCGAATACCTGCGACGACGGCTCGAGCGCCGCGGGTAACTTCAATTCCGCAACGACCTGGCGGCGACCTCGGGCATCCTGCCCGATATGCAACACCTGGACGGCCTGATGCGCGGGGCCGTAGTGCATTCCGAGGTCTGAAAACACTGCGTAAATCGTCTCGCTCGAAAGCAGGCGGTCCTGGCATCTGGATAAAGCATCCTGCAAAGCAACTGTCCGGGCGGGCGCTCGCTCGCTGAACAATCGCAGCGCTCCACGGCTGTAGACGCAGGTGCTATCCGGGTCCGCAGTAATCTGGAAGGCCAACTCTCTATCGCCTCGGGGCGCGAGGCGCACCGACAATGCCAGGGCGCCATCGTGTACTTCGGCCGGTCGCACCCACACGACGTTCAGAAGTTGTATCGAGGCCGTTCCTGGGGAGACTGTCCGGACGGCCGCATGCACCGCTTCCAGGTGGGCGACCCCGGGCAGGATCCGGCGCCCCTGGATCTGGTGATCGCGCAGGAAAAACTCCTCGCCCGTGAACCGGCTGCTGAAGGCGATTTCGGGCAAGGTTGAAGTATTCTGATGCAACAGGGGATGTCGTGTTGCGGACGGTGCCGGTGTCTGCGCATTGGGCTCCTCCGCCCAGTAGCGCTTGCGGTCGAGCGGGTATGGCGGCAGCGGGACGCGAACATAGCCTCCGTCATCGAACAGTGGCCGGAAGTCGAGCGCATAGCCCTGGACAAACAGTTCCGCGGCAACGCCCAGCCGCTCGAGATACCCGCCCTGCGCGGGATCCTGCGCGCACTCGATCAAACACTGATTGCCATAGCGCGCCAGCGCGGCTTGCGGTTGGCGCTGGCGTTCGGCGCAATGTCCCGCGTACACCTGAGGGCATTGCCCGACCTTGCACCACTTCGAGAGTCGGTCGATGAGCTCCTGTGTATCCCTGGCGATGGTTGCAAGGCGGTACTCGAGCGGTTTCCGGCCAACTCCCAGCGTGAAGCTCAGATCGCCGGCATCGGGCGTTGCCGGCGCCCGGCAAACCTCGATCAGACGCACGGCTTGTTCGCGCAACTGCGCCTCGGTCCTGGCTGACAACACAATCAGATGAGCCGGTCTGGGCGTACGCTGCCGCTGCTGCGCCGGCGCCTCTTCGATCACGACATGCGCATTGGTGCCGCTGAAACCGAAGGAGCTGACCGCCGCCATGCGCGCGCCTCCATCTGCCGGCGCCGGCCAGTCCCGCAGACGGGTGTTGATATAAAACGGGCTCCCTTCGAGGTCGATAGCCGGGTTGCACTGATCGAAGTGGATCGAAGGCGGAATCTGACGGTGGCGTAACGCGAGCAGCAGCTTGAACAGCCCGGCCATCCCTGCGGCAGTGGTCGCATGTCCGATGTTGCTCTTCACCGATCCGATGCTGCAGTACCCTTTGTCTGGCGTGTAGCGGCGGAACGCGCGCGTCAGCGCCTGGAATTCGATCGGGTCGCCCAGCTCAGTGCCGGTCCCGTGGGCCTCGACCACCTGGATGCGGCGGGGATCGATCGAGAACGTCTCGTAAACCGTATGCTCCAACTGCTCCTGGGATAGAGCGCTGGGGGCCGTGATGCCATTCGTGGCGCCGTCCTGGTTGATACCGCTGCCGCGAATCACAGCGTGGATGTGGTCGCCGTCGTTCACTGCATCATCCAGCCGACGCAGTATGACGGCACCCAACCCTTCGCCCGGTACGAACCCGTCAGCGCGCGCATCGAAGGTGTGGCAATGGCCGGTCGGCGACAGCATTCCGCTGCGGCCCGCCAGGAGATAGAAGTTTGGCGTCGACTGCACGAAGACACCGCCCGCGAGAGCGAGATCGGTCTCTGCGAGCCACAAACTCTGACAGGCCAGATGGATTGCCACGAGTGAGCTGGAACAGGCTGTGTCGACCGCGACGGCCGGTCCCTTCAGATCGAGGTAATAGGCGATTCTCGCGGCCAGCACTGAAGCGGCATTTCCCCAAAACGCCTGTGGAGGACCGGCGCTGCGCAGAAGCTGCGCGTAGTCTCCGGGACCCACACCGACATACACGCCGCAGCGCCTGCCCGCGATTTCTGCACCGGCGTAACCGGCATTCTCCAGCGCTTTCCAGGCTTCCTCGAGAAACAGCCGCTGCTGCGGATCCATGAACCGGGCCTCGAGGCCGGAGATATTGAAGAACGAGGCATCGAACCGATCGATGTCGCTCAGAAAACTGCCATGACGGCAATACGCTTTCTGTCCGGAGGCGAAGCCGCTGTCGCGCTCGGCCAGGTTCCAGCGCGAGACTTCCTCGACGAGGTCGTCGCCGTTGGCCAGGTGCTGCCAGAACTCTTCGAGCGATTCGGATCGGGCGAATCGGCCGCTCAGACCGACGATGGCAATCGGTCCTCGGACGGCTTGCACCGTGAGGACGGCTTGCACTGTTGGCAGAACCGAGCCGACAACGGGAGCGGGGACGGGCTGCGAGTCAGCGCGCGGCACGTCGCTTTTGACGATCCGGAGCGCTGGGGCGCCAGCCTGCCGGACATTGGGTGCCGGCAGGAGGGTAACGATGTGTGCGGCGAGTTTGTCGAGCGTGGGATGATCAAACAGGCTGGTCGTCTCGAGCTCGACGCCCAGCTCGCGGTTGAA
>Ga0105239_10009357_pt1 | contig 11059 bp, 9 predicted proteins | sample KBSC44metaG_FD_92761 | JGI IMG/M metagenome (GOLD analysis project Ga0105239, IMG submission 92761) | Corn rhizosphere microbial communities from Kellogg Biological Station, Michigan, USA - KBS C4-4 metaG | ecosystem: Host-associated > Plants > Roots > Rhizosphere > Soil | place: Michigan, USA...
ACGACGAAGGCCTCGGTGGTCTCACCGAAGTTCCACCCCGCCTTGAACGCCGTGATGTTGGCGTCGCGGATGTCGGGGGCCCTGGCGAACCGCGCGGTGAGGAAGTCGATCGTGGTCTCGGTCGGGCGGCCGTACATCCACGACAGCAGGCCGAGCGCGAACATGTTCTTCGCGCGCGCGGCGTCCTTGCGCGAGAGGCCGAACTCCTTGACCGCCTCGACGGTCATCCCGGTGAGGTCCAGGACGGAGAGGTTGAAGGTCTGGGCCAGCGCGTCCGCGCCGTCCTCGTCGAGCGGGTTGCTGGAGTAGCCGGCCTTGGCGAGGTTGCGGTCGGTGAAGTCGTGGGAGTCCACGATGATCGCGGTGCCGGGCGCCATGTCGGACAGGTTGGCCTTCAGCGCGGCGGGGTTCATCGCGACCAGCACGTCCGGGGCGTCACCGGCGGTGAGGATGTCGTGGTCGGCGAAGTGCACCTGGAACGACGACACCCCGGGCAGCGTGCCCTGGGGTGCGCGGATCTCCGCCGGGAAGTTCGGGAAGGTAGCGAGGTCGTTGCCGAACGCCGCCGACTCCTGGGTGAACCGGTCACCCGTCAACTGCATCCCGTCACCGGAGTCCCCCGCGAAACGGATGATCACCCGATCGACCTGCTTGACCTGCTTGTTCCCTGTGGTGGCGAACGCGGCTGCGCCTTGGGGCCCTAACCCGTGCTCCACGTCAGCGAGTCGCCGAGGGGCGGGTGCGTATGCACGACCGGTCGATTTGAGTGATCGACTTTCGACCTAGTAGCGCCATCGTCCGTTCGAGCTCCAGTGCTAGGAGGTCTATGACGTGGGCCACTCCGGCTTCGCCACCGGCACCCAGGCCGAAGTGGTAGGGACGTCCGATCATGCAGGCGCGAGCCCCGAGTGCAACCGCCTTAGCGATGTGCGCGCCGCGCCGAATTCCACCATCGACAACAAGTTCGGCCCTGTCTCCGATCACGTCGGCGATCTGCTGAAGCTCCGAGAGCGCGGCGGGCAGCCCATCCAATTGTCGCCCGCCGTGGTTCGAGACCATCACCACATCTGCCCCATGCTCGATCGCTCGTTCTGCGTCTGCCGCACTCATCACGCCTTTCACCGCGAAAGGGCCGTCCCACAGGTTGCGTACGCGGCGGACGTCGTCCCAGGTTGCCGCGGGGTTGCTCAGGCGCCCTCCGAATGGGGCTATCGAGGGCACAATCGGCAGCAGTCTGCGTCGAGTCTCTGCGCCTTCAACAGAGCGCGGTGCGATCTTGTGAGCGCTGCGTAGCCAGCCCAGGCCCCATCTGGGATGGGTCAGTCCGTCCAGCACGTTCCGTGCCGAGTAGCGCGGCGGAAATGCCACACCCCTCCGAAGTTCACGCTCTCGTCGACCACTGACGGGGGTGTCAGCCATGTACACGAGCAGGCCATAGTTGCTTCGCTGTGCTCGTGCGATCAGCGAGTCCCTCAACGGCTCGTCCCTAGCGGGACCGGTCTCGAACCATAGGTCAGCACCCGAGTCAGCCAGCTCTTCTATCGTGAACGTCGAGAAGGCGCCGATGACGTAGGGGATCCGCTTCGCTGCTGCAGCCCGAGCAACTGCGAGCTCACCATCAGGATGCACGACACGAGTGAGCCCGGCTGGCGCGAGGATGAGAGGCAGTGAAACACTCAGGCCCGCTACAGTGCTCGCCGTTTCGAGCCCGGTGGTGCCGACCATCAACTCGGGGATGAACTCAACTGCGTCGAACGCCCGCCGGTTGGCTTGAAGGGTCAGTTCGTCTTCGGCTCCGCCGTCAATAAAGTCGAAGATCATGCGAGGCAGGCGCCGACGTGCAATGTTGCGTACGTCGTCAACGTTGACCGCGTGCTCGAGTCGCATTAGTTCTCTCCGGTACAGCTGGGCGGGCTACAGCCAGGGTTATCGCGGCCCGCACGTTGTCTACGTCCACCCTAGTGAGCGGAATCGTGAGGCGGCAGGGACCAAGTCCCGATGGTCGGAACACCTCTCTTGTCGGGCGAACACGCGCCGCTAGAGTCGTGAGCACGGGCCGCGAAGGCTCGACGCAATCTCGACGCAATGCAGTCGGCACAGTCGTCTCGAAGCGTCTCTTGGGTTTCAGCCACGGCGCGGAGCGAGCATTGCGCATGACACTGAGAGCGAGGACTAGTGGTGCTTCTCGACGGTCGTGTGGCGGTCGTGTCCGGGGTAGGCCCCGGGCTCGGCAAGCACATCGCCTTGGACCTGGCACACGAAGGGTGCCAGGTCGTGGTGAGTGCGAGGAGTGATTCCACTATCGCCTCGGTCGCGGGAGAGATCGAGATGTCCGGAGGCCGGGCACTGGCCGTACCAGCGGACGTTACCGTTCGATCTGATTGCGACGAGCTCGCGAAGAAGGCACGAGAACAGTTCGGCAGGATTGACGTACTCGTCGTTAACGGATATATCGGTACCGGCCGAATGGATGACTTCGAAAGCGCAGATCCCGAATCGTGGCGTCAGGTGTTCGATGTCAACGTGTGGGGCGCGATGAATCTCATCCAGGCGCACATTCCCCATCTTCGAGAAAGCACGAGTGGGAGGATCATCATCACATCAGCGATGGCGACGAGAGTCACCACCGCCCGTGGACGTACGGCATATGCTGCCTCTAAGGCTGTGCTCAACCAGTTCATTCAGAACTTGGCCTACGAACTTGGCCCTGATGGCATTCGGGTCAACGGCGTAGCCCCTGGATGGATGGCCGGGCCAACGGTCGACGCACTCTTAGCAGGGGACGACGACGACGAAATGGCGATTCGGGTGAGACGCGCTCTCGAGGATATTCCGCTGGGATACATGCCTCCTTCGAGCGAGGTGGCGAAGACATTTGTGTACCTCGCCTCAGACCTCGCGCTCCCCATCACTGGACAGTGTATCGACGCCAACGGCGGTCACTTCATGCAGTCGTAACGGGCGCGATCGGGTCGCAATCAGGTGTGTCGATTGCTTTCCACGACGAAGATGCTGGTGTTACGCCTAGACATAAACTCCGTTCCCAGCGACATGAACGCGGTCCGCAAGAATGCAAATTGCTTGCGAACGTCTACGTTGTCGTCGAAGTCCAGCGCGAGGAAGATTCCATCCGTCGCGGCTAGGCAGAACACGCCGAGCTCGTCGGCGAAACTCCGAACGTTGGGGTCGTCAGCTCCGGTGAAGATTTCGGAGAAGGCTTTTCGAAAACCCCCTGCCGCACTTTGTCGGACTCGCCGGACCGTGTTCATGACTTCCTGCGATCCGGAGTTCTCGAGCGCCAGGAGCATGATTACCCGGCGAAAGACTTGATCGTTGAGTGAGACCGTGGCATGTTCGACAAGTTCAGAGAGCCTCTCGACCGGAGACCCAGAGAGGGATTCCCACCGCGGTAAAGCGGCGAGCCAACTATTTGCGCTGTACTCCACCACCGACAACAGCAGCGATTCCTTGCTACCGAAGTGCCAATAGGTGGAACTGGCGGGCATGCCGGAGCGTTCGGTGATCATTGACATCGTGGTGCCGGCATAGCCGTGCTCGACCATCAGTTCCATAGCCGCAGTCAGGATTCGCTGTCGCGAGTCTTCGGTGCTGCGCCGACCGCCATTTGACTCGGACCGAGTGCTGTCGCCCACACGCGAAACTCTAGCCGCTGGCTTGTGCCGCTTGGTCATGTATACACCCCGTGCCTCGACATGCCGGCTCGGTTCGCCCCACGGGCGTCGAGCTCAAGAATCGGACTCAACGTCTCGGCCCAGGTAGAGATTCCGGATCAAATCAGGGTCGTCGCGTACCTCCACGGCGCTGCCGGTCAGCGCGAGGCGTCCTCGCTGAAGGACGATGCACCGATCGGCAATGGGCAGACACTTGTGGACTTGCTGCTCAACCATCACCACCGCTAGACCCTGATCTCGGCAGGCCCGCACCAAGGTATCCAGAATCCGATCAACGATCTGTGGCGCCAACCCTAGCGACAGCTCATCTGCCAACAGCACGCGAGGAGATCGTGCGATCGCTCGCCCGACCGCGAGCATTTGCTGTTGGCCACCGGAGAGGAGCCCGACGCGTCGACGAAGGTGGCTCTTCAGTTCGGGAAAGTACTCCAGCGCAATCTCCTCGTCGCAGCCTCCAACCCGGAGATTGTCGCGCAGAGTCAGACCCATAAACACGCATCTCTCTTGCGTCAGGAGCGCCAAGCCTTGCCGAGCGCGTACGTAGAGAGGCGAAGTCACTGTTCTTGACTCAAAGGAGACCTGGCCACCCATGGGCTTCAAGACGCCAGCAACACCCAGGAGCGTGGTCGTCTTGCCAGCGCCATTGGCTCCGAGCAGCGCCAGGATCTCGCCACGACGGAGGTCGAAACTCACGTCGTGAACGCAGGCGACCCGTCCGTAGCCGACGGAGAGGTCGCGCACGGATAGGGCGACGGCGCCCGGCCTGTCCTGGTGTCCTCCTAAGAGGATGTCGCCGGAAGTCATCACCTGGCCTCCATCTCGGTTCGCGCCGTTCCCAGGTAAGCATGAATGACCTTGGGCTCTGACTGCACCTCTCTGGGCGTACCGGCGGCGATCACCTCGCCGAAGTCCAGTGCCGTGACCCAGTCGCTCACCTCCATCACGAGACCCACGTCGTGCTCGATCAATAGGATCCCGACTCCGTGTTCTGAGGCGATTCGTCTGATCAAAACGCGCAGGTGATCGAGTTCGTCAAGATCAAGCCCAGCCGCTGGCTCGTCGAGGAGCAGCACGCGAGACTGAGTAGCGAGCGCCCGCGCGATCGCCACAAGGTGGCGGTCTCCGTAGGTAAGTTCCCGGACTTGGCGGTCGAGGATCCCCTCAAGACTCAACAGCGCGATGGCTTCGGCGCCGGATGGGCTCAATGACGCCAAACGCGGCCGAACCATGTCGATCGCTAGATTGCCCGCGCGGTTGCGCGCGAGCAAAGCGTCGGAGGCTACCCGGATGTTGTCGAGCACCGTGAGGTCCTCGAATAGTTCAAGGCTCTGGAACGAGCGGCCCACGCCGGCTCTAGCTCGCTTCCAACTCGGCGTTCCGTCCAGGACGTCGTCACCCAGGCGTACCGACCCACGGCTTGGGGCCACGTCGCCGCAGATCACGTCCAGCAGCGTGGTCTTTCCGGCTCCATTCGGCCCGATCAGTCCGTGGACCTGACCGGGCAACACTTGGATGGAGACGTCCTTCAGGACCACGACGCCACCGAATGCCATGTCGACGTTCGACACAGCGAGGACGCTGCCGTCACGCGATGCCGATACCGTACGTGCTTCCGCTGGCTCGGCCACTGCGGGAGTGGTCGGCGTCTTGCGCCGACGTGGAACAGCTTTTGTCACCTGGGCCACGATCCCGTCAGGGTTCTGCAGGATGGTGATTACCAGGACGACGGCGCCGACGAGCGGCAGGTAACGGAATTGATCGGTGTAAAGCGAGTTGACTAGCTCATTGCCGATTCCACCGCTGACGAACCCCATGCCAAGCAGGGGACCGACAATGAATCCGACTCCACCGATCACGGTCCAGCCCAGCTGGTTGACCGATGAGAGTGTGTCGAAGTTTGAATATACGACGGCGGTTGACCGTAAGGCGATCAGGACGCCACCTACGCCAGCGATGAACGACGAGATGAGGAAGGCTGAGGTCTTGGCCCCATTCACGTGGATTCCCACGGATGCCGCCGCACGTTCGTTCGCGCGCATCGCGATGAAGATGCGGCCGGTCCGGCTCCGGCGAATGTTTGCGACCGCCAAGGCAAGCAACACGAACACGGCGAGTGTCACAAGCAAGTAGCGCCGAGGGTCGACGATGGATGTGAGGTCGATTCCAAACAACGAAGCCGGCGGAACGGTTTCGACATCGGAACTGCTGAACAGTGTTTGGTAGAGCAGGACGTTGAAGCCAAAAGTGATAATCGCGAAGCTAGCTCCCCGCATCGTTCGCGCAGCCAACGAAAGTGCGTATCCGGCCGGGAGGGCCACTAGTCCCCCTGCGAGGAGTAGCACCACGAATGGGAGCTCATAATTCTGACTGAGACGTGTTGCAGTTACGGCGCCCAACCCCGCGATTGCGAACTGCGCGAAAGACACCTGACCCGCGTATCCAGTGATCACAACCACTGACAGCATAGGGATAGCTACTAACATGCTGGTGAGTACCGCTTGGTTCCAGTTGGCCGGAAGGACGAACCAGATCAGTCCTGTGGCAGCGACCAGCGAAAGCAAGACTGCCAGCGGATTGATCCGACCCGTTCCCAGGGAAGGCAGCCGCACCCCTCCTGAGCTTCGCGAGGGAACGGCGCCGCCGCGCAGGAGCATGACGAGCACCAGTAGGCCGAACGTGGCAATCGCAGCACCACCTGAGATGTCGGTGCGCGAGATTGTGAGCGATTGGATTATCCCGATGGCGAGCCCACCAGCCATCGTGAGCGGGATGGACGATAAACCGCCGGCAAGGGATGCGGCGAATACTGCCATAAGCAATGGCAGAAACAGCTCGAGGTTCAATCCGCTGACGGGCGCGATCAGGGCTCCAGCCAAACCAGCCAGGCTGCCCCCGACGAACCAGTTCGCGATGGCATATCGTGTGGGGCTGTGCCCTAGCGCGGAGGCCGAAACCTGGTTCTCCGCGACTGCGGCGGTCACCACGCCGAAGTTTGTGAACTTGTATAGGCTCCAGATCGCGAGTGCAACTGCCAGGGCGATGAGGACGATGAAAATCCGGTCGACACCGATCTGGCGATCGGACCACAGGTCGATGCGAGTGGTCGGAAGAAGCGAAGGAACATTCTTGGGACCGGCGCCATACCTGAGGAACAGCACGGCTTGGAGGACGAGCAGGGTGCCGCCTGAAGCAATGATCCGTGTAAGAGAAGAAGACGCGGCTAACGGTCGCATCACCACAATCTCAATAGCGACACCAATCACGCCTGCCACCGCGACGCCAGCCGCGAGCGCCACTCCTAGGGGTAATCCACGGTTCGCAAAATCGAGGTACGCATACGCGCCCACGGTCGCCAAGGACACCTGGGCGAAGTTCAGCACGTTGGTTCCGCGGTACACGATCACTAGCCCGATGGCAAGCAGGCCGACGATCGCCCCTGAAGCCGAGCCTGCAAGCCCGTAATAGAGTGCGCTTTCCATCGTTCTCGCGATCCTCCTAGGCCGAATTGGCTTTCAAACTCATGTGCACGGGGAATGGCCAAAGTTCGACCCCACAAACCCTGACGGCAATGAACAGGAAACGAGTGCATCTCGTTTCCTGTTCACTGCCGAACAGAGCCGACCTCAGTCATAGATCGCGCCCTGCCCCACCCGCTTCGCTATGATCCGAAGGGATCAAACGTGCCATCAGAGACGTACTGGCCATCTTTAATGTGGCTAGTGAATACGGTCGTGATCGCCGGGACAATGCGCGGGTAACTGGAAAGAGGGCCATCTTCATCGTACGACAACGACTTGACCCACATGAAGTCGAAGTCGTGGAGCTTGCTGAACTCGTTCATCACAGACTCGCGGGTGATATTGCCATCGACCATGCTTGCGACGTCTGCGAAGAGGTGTACCGAGGCCCAAGCACGAAGTCCGAGCGCGGTGTATGTCTTCTCGTCAGGCGCGTACTTCTTCATCTCCGCGATGTAGGCCTTGCCCCACTCGTTGTCTTCGTTGGCGGCGGGCACTCCGCTAAGGACGTAGTTGCCCTCGGCTCCCGCGCCCGCCTGCTTGACGATGTCGGGGGTCGTGCTCGAGTCACTGCCGAGCGTGTGTAGATCGCCCGTCAAAGACTTCCAAACTCCCAGTGTCACAGACGGGGAAAGGACGGTGACCAGTGCCTGAGCACCTGCGCTCTCAGCTTGTGCCACGTAGGGCGAGAAGTCGACAGCATCCGCCGCAACCGTCACGTTCTTGACAATACTAACGTGGGCCGCGTCTGCGCCCGCCTCAAAGAACTTCAGCTGGTCGCTCGCCGAAGGGTTGTTGTCGGCGTGAACGGTAGCCACCTTTGTAGCTCCTAGGTATTCCTTCGCGGCGGCCGGCATCGCACTAAGCGTCCCAGGGATACCAGCGTCGAGGAGGAAGCTCGTAGGCGAGACGACGTCTCCCGGCGTGATGGCGTCCGCACCGATGTTTGGCATCTTCGCGGCCTCGAGGATTGGATTGAACTGAGCTGCGTAGTTGGTCACCCCGCCGACCAATGCGACCGTGTTCTTATCCTGAACCGCTCGCTGGACGCACGTGACCGCCTGGTTCGGGTCGTTCTTCTCGTTGCAACTCGAGATTTCGAGTTGACGCCCACCGACTCCTCCCGCAGCGTTGACCGCCTTGACGGCTGCCTCAACTGATGACTGGACGAATGGTAGAGATGCGATCGGCGCGTCGATGAGTGCGACCTGAGCGAGCTTGATCGGCGCCTTCGACGACGATCCGTCGCTCTTGCTGTTGTCGGTGCCGCACGCCGCGAGGCTCACGCTCGCCACAAGCGCAACGACAAGGAAAGACACCCGCCCGGTACGGGTGGGCAGGGTCACCGATCGCGCGCTCCTACGAATGGGGATCGGCCGCTTCTCCAGCCTCCGCAACGATTTCTTGAACTTCACTTCCTACCTCCAGATTCGCCGACTGTGCCCGCGAGATTGGAGCCAGTGGATCAGGGGATGAGCTCGCTTGAACACCACACGATCCCGAACAACGGAACGTCGACCTGATGGGAACGGGCGGACAAGTAGCGCCTCTCGCGAAGCCGCCAACTGCGGTTCGATCCGGCCGAAGATCCACGTCGGCTCAACCCGGAAGATCCACGGGTCGACCGGATGCTACGGGGCGAGCCCGCGACAGGCAGCTCAGCGCAACATGGCGCTTGTCGACGTTGGGACACAAGCCGCCCGGCTTGGGATCAGATGGGATCCCAGGAGAAGTAGTCAGCCGAGGTTTCCAAAGGGTAGAGGAACGGCTTGACTGCGGGCTTGAGCACTCCAGTCAAGGTCGACATGTCCCAACCGTCGGAGTGGTGAAAACCTCGTACCGGGCGGGCTTGGCTCATGAGGAAGACCTCGTGGTTGCGAACGACAAAGACCTGGCCGGTGATCTCCTGAGAGTCCTCCGCACAGAGAAAGGCAACGATGGGCGCGACGGTGTCCGCACCGATGGACATCAAGCGACGTACGCGGTCACTGACTTCCGCTCCGTCTGCTCCTAGCGAGGCAGTCATCCGGGTGGCGGCGAACGGCGCGACGATGTTCGACCGCACCCCGAAGCGATGCATGTCGATGGCGACACTTCGCGAAAGTCCGACCAATCCGGCCTTCGCGGCGGAGTAGTTGGCCTGTCCTACGGCACCGATGAGTCCGCTCGTGGAGGACATAAAGACGTAACTGCCCGAGAGTTGCTCGCGAAAGATCGGCGCTGCGGCGCGTGCCACGTTGAACCCGCCGAGTAGGTGTACTCCGAGGACTGTTTCGAAGTCTGTCGGGGTCATCTTGTGGAAGATCGTGTCCCTCAAGATTCCAGCACAGTGCACAACGAAGTCGAGCCTGCCGAAAGTGGATCGGGCAGCCTCGACCATCTGTTCGGCATCGGCGAACGATCGGACGTCTCCCGAATCCGCCAAGGCGACTCCTCCCGCGGCGACAATGTCATTGGCGACTTCCGCCGACACGCTGACACCATCGTCGGTGTGCTGTCCCCCTGGGCTGGCTCCATAGTCCGATACGACCACACTCGCACCTAAGGTTGCCGCGTACCGAGACACGGCCGCCCCGATGCCGCGACCTCCACCGGTCACGATTCCCACGCATCCGTCTAGGGGCCGGGTGGGCTGATCGCTGCTGGTGCGGTCGTCGTCGAGGGATTCTCTGGCTGGCAGGTTCATAATCGGCATCCGTTCGTGTGATGTCGCTCGTTCAAAGTCCGCGCTCACTGAGCCAATTGGCAAACTCGAGGACGGAATAGGGGTCGGTCGTCGCGCCACAGTCGGTCCGCGCCCCCAGTTCCATGAGGTGACTCGCGACCGCTTCCTGTTGTGCCCTTGTCGTTTCGCAGGCGCGAAGGCTCACCAAGAGGCCCTCGCTGCGCTGGCGTCGTGGTTCCCAGCCGTCGATGTGAGTCAGCCTGCCGTCGACCAGGAGTGCGCCCCCCAGGAGCTCCGGCACGAGTGATACGAGTGCCAGAGCGATCGTCGCGCCTTGCCCGATGCCAAATACGATCGGTGGTGGACACTGCCGACAGATGCCTTGGTACAGGTCGAGAAGGAGGGCTTCGATGTCTGTCAAGCTGCGTCCGAAGCTGGCTGGCTCTGGTCCGCTTTCACCCGGCCACTCAAGGAACCACTGTCGGCTCTTTAGGGCCATCAAGCCGCCGTAGACGCCGTAGAAACCTGATGGTGCAATTAGCAGCCGGTCGTCCTTCAGACCAGCGCCAAAGTGATCGAGTTCGCCTGTGCCCCCGCCGGTGTCGTGGAGGAGGAGCACGGGGCGCTTGGACCCGGGCCTGCCCATCTGAAGGTATTCGAGGTGACTTCGCGCGAGGCTCGTCGGCTGCGTCGTCATGGCGTTGGTTCCGCCAACGCCGCAGCTTCGCCGGCCAAGGTGCCGAACACGATGGCTGGACCTAGGGTGCTCCCGCCGCCGGGATACGCGGCGCCGAAGATTCCCGCGGCACAGTTGCCCACGGCGAAGAGGCCCGGGACCGCGGTGCCGTCGCTTCGAAGCACTCTCCCATCCACGTCAGTGCGTGGGCCGCCGCAGGTCTCGAAGGCAGCTGAGGTCAGTATCGTTGCGTAGTACGGGCCTTTCGACAGCGGGTGCATCAGCGGGTTCGACAGCCCGCTCTGCGCACCAGGCGCCACCTGGTCAAGCTCGACTGGAGTCCTGCCCCGACCGAAGTCCTCATCGGTGCCGGCTTGCGCGAACTTGTTGTAGCGCGCCACCTCGACCTCGAGATTCTTCGCAGCGTCTGGGTCCATTCGCACCCGACCGGTGGTAGTGGACATGGGTCTCGTCTCCCACAGTTGCTGGAGTCGAGCGTCGAGCGCAT
>Ga0105239_10009359_pt1 | contig 11057 bp, 9 predicted proteins | sample KBSC44metaG_FD_92761 | JGI IMG/M metagenome (GOLD analysis project Ga0105239, IMG submission 92761) | Corn rhizosphere microbial communities from Kellogg Biological Station, Michigan, USA - KBS C4-4 metaG | ecosystem: Host-associated > Plants > Roots > Rhizosphere > Soil | place: Michigan, USA...
AAGGATCGCTGGCCGGTGCATTGTCGATCCGGATCGAGCTGCCGTCGGGAAAGATGATCCGCTGCCACACCACCAGCGCGCGGCGTTGCCCGAACGCGACCACCGAATCATATTTGCCGATCAGTCGCGCGCCTTGCGGGATGAGCTCAACACTGCCCGTCGCGCTGTCGAACACGCTTTGCGTGACTTGGGCGATGACCATCCCTGGCAAGTCGGACCGTAAGCCCGTAATTAGGCTCGCGGCAACCACACTGCCCGCCGATAGCGTATAGGGCGACGGCAAAGGTGCGATGCGGTTGGGATTGACGCCATTATCCCTGCCGCCGGTCGCGAGGAAGTCGGCTTTGCGCTGCTGATCGTTCGGATCGCGCTCCGGATCGAGTGCCAGTTTGGCGTTTGTATCGCTCGTCGACGCCGCGGCTGGGGCGACAGCGCTCCCCGCCGCCGGCGCGGGCGTGGGGCTCTTTGTCTGCACCAGCAGTCCCGACGATCGCGCGGTGGCGAGTTCCTGCAACCGGCGTTGCCGCGCTTCGGCAGCGAGTCGTGCTCTATCGACTTCGGTCGCGCGCGCGGGTGGCATCGGCATGGCCGCGAGTTGGCGCTGCCGATCGAGGATCGGCCTGCCGAGATCGCCGGGTAGCGGCGGTCCGAGTTTGGGAGCATCGCGATAGCTATTGGGCAAGGCGCTCAGCGTGTCCGAGGGCGGCTTGATGCCTGGCTGCTGGTCGTCTGGATTGGCGGCGAGGTGGAGCGCGCGCGGTTCGAGCGCGAACCATGAGGTCACCACCACGCCGCCCGCCGCCAACGCGGCCAGAGAGACGACCGCGCCGCGGCGGAAGCGGATAGCGCGAGCGGGCGTGGCACGCAGCGCCATGGTTTCGGGGTCGACCTTCGGAGGAGAGGCTTGGGCCTCTTCGATCGGTACTGCCTCGGTCATGCCGCCCTCCCCTGACCATGACGACGGGCCGTTTCACGCGAGATACGCACCACCTTCTGACGCTTGGTCCCGAGCCGCATTTCGGCGACATTGAACAATCGGTCGACGACGTAGTAGCGGCCGCGCAACCGATAATTGACGAGCTCGGCGGCGCCCTTGTCGCCGATCACGAACAGCGGCGGCGCATCGGTCGCCGCCAGCCCCGCAGGCATTTCGATATAGGTTTGACGCCCGTCATCGAACGCGCGCAACGGCCGCCAGTCGACGCGGTCGCCGGTGATGGCATAGGCGAAATGAAGCTGGTCAACATCGAGCGCGGACGCGACCGGCGCTGCCGCCAATGCCGCGTCGGAAGACCGCTTCAGAGCGAGCATCGTGTCTTGAGGGTAGGACCAGCTGATCGCCGACATGGCCGGGCCAGCGGCGCTGGTCAGCGTCAGATGATAGGTGCGCCGGTCCGTGGTGATGACGAGATTGGTCGCGAGCCCAGGACCGATCGGTTTGACCAGAACGTGAGCACGCTTGTCCACGCCCGTGCCGCTCGTCGTATCGCCGATCACCCAGCGAGCAGTATCGCCGGCCGCGACCGAGCCAAGCGCCTCGCCCGGCTGCAGCACGATGTCGGTGATCGCCTCGGGAGCGGTCAGCACGTGATAGATCTGACCATCGACGAATGGGGGCACGGCGCTGGCGGCGATGAACGTAGCGTCCGCGGGCTCGACAGTGCCGGCCGCATTGGCTGCCGCGACCGCGCGCGCCGGCACTGTGCGCGCTGTGGCTTGAGGCCTGGTCGCGGCCCAGCAGGGTGCACCGGCCGTCAAAGCGAGCAGCGGCAAAAGATGAAGTCTCGTCATCACTGATTCTCCAGGGTCGGGGATGTGGGGGATCGGACGAGGCCCGGAGCGAGCGGCGAGCCCGTCGGGACGGTCGGATCGGCGGCCTTTGCGTTGGACGTCGTCGATGCCGCCGGACCACTTGCGGGTTCGAGTTCACGGCTCCAGTCGATCGCGTCGACATAGACGCCGAGCGGGTTCTTGCGCAGCGTGTCGGCCGTGGCCGGCGGGATCAGCTTCACCGTCAGGATGCCCGTCCAGTGGCTCGTACCGGTTTGCGCACCGCGGTCGAACGCGGTCTCGATCCACTTGACCTGATAGGATTGGTCGGACGCGCGCACGACGCTGGTCACCTGCACGGACACCGTCTTCTCGCCGAGGGCGCCGAACGGATTCGCCGCGCGCGCATAGTCGCCGAGCGTAACCGCGCCGCGTTTGGTCACGAAGTCATAGGCGCTGAGCCAGTTGCGGCGCATCAGCACGGGATCGAGCGATATCGAGCGGACATTCTCGATGAAGCGCGCAAGGTGCCAGGCGATCTGCGGCTCGGTCGGCCGATAGCCGGCTTCGGCCTCGCTGACCGCGCGCGCCTCGCCGAGCCGATCGACCTCGACAACATAAGGCGTGACGTGGCTCTGCAGCGATTGCCAGATCACGGCGCAGGACATGGCTGTGGTAAGACCGAGCGTGCCGAATGCCATCATCCGCCAGTTACTGGCCTGGACGCGCGCCGACCCGATCCGGTCGTCCCACATCTGGCTCGCGCGCTGATACGGCGTCACCGGCTCGGGCGTCTGCCCGTAACGCTGGACGGATCGTTTGAAGATCATCGGGTCAATCCTCCTTCTCTGAAATGTCGGGGGTGGCGGACGCGCCGCCGCGGTCGCCTTCCTTCAGGGTATGCGCGACGATCTGGCGGTGATGGCGGGCTGCCTGATCGCGCTTGAGCGCCTGCGCCCAGCCGGGCATGGCGCCCTCGCCGCTTCCCGATGGCGTCTCGGCTGACCTGGGCGTGCGGTTGGTGAGCGCATCGAACGCGGCCTGACGGCCTGATGCGGCGGCCTCGCCGATGCCGAGCGAACCGGCGGCTTCCGCAGCCTTCGCGCGCAAGGCACCGGCGCCGGCTTGAGCGACGCCCGACAGTCCCGCGCCGACGCTCGCCGACTGCGCGCCTTCCTGGCCAAGTTTATAGGCGGTCGACGCGGCCGACCCCATCGCGGTGCCGGCGCGCACCGCGCCGAGCGCGGCGCTGCCGACCACGCCTGCCCCGGCGGCAACCGCGCCGCCGCCGACCGCGAGGACACCGGCGGCGCCAAGCGTGGTGCCGACCGCGGCGCCCGCGCCGAGTTGCGGCGCACCGGAAACGAGCCCGGACGCAATGCCGGGACCGAAGATACCCAGCCCGAAAAAGGTCAGCGCAGCGAGGACGAGCGTGAGCGCCTTGACGATATCGGGCGTGTTTCCATCGAGCGCGCTGGCATATTGGTGGAAGAAGTTCGTGCCGATGCCGATGACGACGGCGAGCACCATGATCTTGATGCCGGCGCTGACGACATTGCCGAGCACGCGCTCGGCAAGAAAACTGGTCCGGTTCCACAACGCGAACGGTACCAGCACGAAGCCGGCGAGCGTCGTCAGCTTGAATTCGACGATGGTCACGAAGACCTGGATCGCGAGAATGAAGAAGGCGAGCACGACCAACGCCCAGGCGATCAGCAGGATGATGATCGATCCGAAATTGGTGAAGAACCCGACCGGCCCGGTGAGGCCATTGATCTGTTGCAGGAGCGGCCACGCCGCTTCCCAGCCAGACTCCGCCAGCGTGCCGGGCTTGAGCAGGTCGCTCGTACTGATCGTCCCGGCGCTGGCGGTTACGCCGGCGGCGGCGAACGATCGGAAGATGATCCCGGCGAGCGTCGAGAAGCTGCCGATGATATAGGCAAAGGCGCCGACATAGAGGATCTTCTTGATGAAGCGCCCCATTACGTCCTGATCGCCGCCGAGCGCCCAGAACAGGCCGGCGAGCGTCACATCGATGCCGATCAGCGTGGCCGCGAGAAAGTGAACGTCGCCGCCCAAGAGCCCGAAGCCGTTGTCGATATATTGCGTGAACGCGGCCACGAACCGATCGATGACGCTGAAGTCTTCCATGCTTGTGCTCCAGTCGGCGGGAATGGGTCCCCGCGAGACGTGCGGCGCGGAGCGGGCCGCACGCCTCGGCGGGGTGTGACAGCGGACCTTCGGGAGCGGGCGTCCGCAGCCACCATCGGCACACGACGAAGGCTATTGCGGCGAATAGGCCTTGCCGTTGCCGATGAACTTTTGCGCCGCGGCGCGGCCTTCCGCCTCGGCTTGCGCGCGGTTCGCCGCCTCGAGCGTCTGGGCGCGATATTGCGCGGCCATCAGCTGCGAGATTTCGAGCTGCTGCTTGGCGACCAATGCGAGCAGCTGGTTGGTCGCCTGGCTCGCCTGGAGCTGGCCTTGCGCGCTCTGGCTGCGCGCCGTGATCGCGGCGAGCGTATTGGCGTCGCTGGCGATCGCGCCGACGATGCCCGCCTGGACATCGACCGTGTTGGTGTAGGCGGCCATCGCCGCGTCGTAGCGCGACTTGGCCGCAGCAAGGCGTGCGTCGGTGGTGAGCGCCCCGCTCAGGCCCTGCGGGAAAAGCTGGTTGAACTGGCTACCGGCATTCTCGACGCGAAAGCTGATGCCGTTGGCCTGGTTCATCAGCTGGTCGATCTGACTGACCGTCCGGGTAATCGCCTGCACCTCGGGGAAGTCGAGCCGCATCAGGTTCTTGGCCTGATTGGTCAGCATCGTCGCCTGATTCTGGAGCTGCTGGATCTGGTTGTCGATCTGCTGCAGCTCGCGCGCGGCGGTGAGCAGATTCTGCGAATAATTGCTTGGGTCGAAAACCGTGAACTGCGCGCGTGCCGGCGACGTGGCGAGCAGCGCCGGCCCCGCCAGCAACACCGGGGCGAGGCCGGAGAGAAGATAACGGACAATGTGCCGAGACATGGGATTTCCTTTCTGTTGGGAGTCAGCGACGGGAGGTGGATTCGTCGAGCAACAGGGCTGCCCAGCCGATCCCGGAAGCGGTGAGGAAGCGTGCGGCGAAATCGCCCCGGCCGTCGGCGAGAAGCGCATCGATGCGCTGCTGCGCGGCGGGATCGGAGGCGCCGCACAATGCGAGCGCGATGGGACCGAGACCCAGTTCGAACAATCGGTTACCGCGTGCCGACTGAAGGTAATAATGACGTTTGGGTGTCGCCCGCGCGACGAGCTCGATCTGGCGGTCGTTCAGTCCGAAACGCTCATAGGCAGCCTTGCCCTGGGGCTCGATCGCGCGCTCATTGGGCAGCAGGATGCGCTGCGGGCAGCTTTCGATGATCGCCGGCGCGATCGCGCTGTCGGCGATATCGGCAAGGCTCTGGGTCGCGAACAGGACAGCGACGTTCTTCTTCCGGAGCGTCTTCAGCCATTCGCGGATACGCGCCGCGAACAGCGGATGGTCGAGGAAGATCCAGGCCTCGTCGAGGATGAGCAGGGTCGGGCGACCGTCGAACCGCTCCTCGAGCCGGTGGAACAGATAGGTCAGGACCGGCGCGACCACGCCCGCCTCGGCCATCAGCGCCTCTGTCTCGAAACACTCGACAGAGGATAGCGTCAGATGTTGCTCTGCCGCGTCGAGCAGGCGGCCATAAGGCCCTTCGAGCGTATAGGCGCCGAGCGCCAGGCGCAGCGCGCTCGATTGGAGCAGCAGGGTCAATCCGGTAAGGGTGCGCTCCTCGACCGGCGCGGTCGCGAGACTGGTGAGCGCCGACCAGACGGAATCCTTGACCTCGGGTGTGACCGGGACCTTTTCGTGCGCGAGCAAGGCCGCGATCCATTCGGCCGCCCAGCTGCGCTCGTCATGCAGGTCGATCCGCGCGAGCGGCTGGAAGGCAAGCGTCTGGCGGTCGCCACCCGACAGGCCGAGCGCATGGTGCGCGCCGCCCATCGCCAGCACCGCGGCGCGCGCCGAATAGCCCTTGTCGAAGATATAGATCTGGGCGTCCGGATAGCGCCGGAACTGCAGCGCGATCAAAGCGAGCAAGACCGACTTGCCCGCGCCGGTCGGCCCCACGGCGAGCATGTGCCCGACATCGCCGACATGAGTGGAGAGCCGGAACGGAGTCGATCCCGAGGTCTGCGCCTGGAGCAAGGGCGGGCCGCCCAGATGCGCGTTCGCGACCGGCCCGGCCCAGATCGCCGAGAGCGGCATGAGATGCGCGAGATTGAGCGTGTGGACGATCGGTTGACGGACATTGGCATAGACGTGGCCGGGGAGCGACGAGAGCCACGCCTCCACCGCATTCACGCCTTCGCGCTTCACCGTGAAGCCGAGGCCGTTGACGATCCGCTCGACCGCGCGAAGCTTGGCCTCGACCCGGGCGCGATCCACGTCGCTGACCGTGATCGTCGTCGTGAGATAGCCGAACGCGACATAATCGGCACCGAGCGCCTGCAGCGCCTGGTCGGCGTCGACCACCTTGTTGTCGGCGTCGCTGTCGAGCAGTTGCGCGGGCTGATTGTACATGACCTCACGCAGCAGCGCGGAGATCGACTTGCGCTTGTTGAACCATTGCCGGCGGATGCGCGTCAGCGCCCTGGTCGCATCGGCGCGGTCGAGCGCGATGAAGCGCGTCATCCAGCGGAACCCGAAATCGGCGGCGTTGAGCCCATCGAGGATGCCGGGCCGGCTCATATTGGGGAAGCCGAGCAAGGTGATGGTGCGCAGATGCCGATCGCCGAGCCGCGGCTCGAGCCCGCCGGTCAATGGCGTGTCGACCAGCAGCGCGTCGAGATAGATCGGCGTCTCGGGCACCGCGACGATCTGCCGGTGCGGCGAGATGCAATTGTGGAGATAGGTCAGCGTCTCCTGGCAAGAGAGCGCGCGGATCTCGGGCATGAAGCCCGCGAACAGGTCGAGCACGCGCTCGGTCTCGGCGACGAACACGGCCAGGCTCGCCCGCCAATCGCGCACGGTCGGCGCCTCGCTTTCGACGAGCTTGCGTCCCGCCGCCTCGCTCGCATCCGCCGGGGGCAGAAACACGAGAGTCAGAAAATAATGGCTTTCGTAATGGGCGCCTTCGGCCTCGAACGCCGCACGGCGTTCCTCGTCGACCAGCGCGGAGACGCGATCGGGAAAGTCCCCTGCCGGATAGTGCAGCGCCTCGACGCGCTCGGATTCGAAGAACAGGGCCCAACCGGTGCCGAAGCGCTTGAGGACATTGTTGGCGCGCGCGCAGGCGCCGACCAGTTCGGCCTCGGTCGCGCTTTCGAGATCGGGACCCCGGAACGCCAGGGTCCGCTGGAAACTGCCGTCCTTGTTGAGGACGACGCCCGGTGCGACCAGGGCCGCCCATGGAAGATGATCGGCGAGCCGGTCGGCGCGCTGGCGATATTCGTGAAGCGCTAGCATGAAAAATGACTCCGCTGACGCAGATGGCGCAGGAGGATCGGCGCGAAATCGGGGTCCCGCCTGGCGGCCGCGACAGCGATGCTGTGGCCGATCGCCCAGAGGACGAGCCCGGCCAACCATTGCTGCAGACCAAGCCCGACCGCGGCAGCGACCGTGCCATTGACGATCGCAAGACCGCGCGGCGCGCCACCCAACAGGATCGGCTGACCGAGGCTCACGTGGATCGGCGCCTCGAATCCGTCGATATGATGCCCGGTGCCGAGCATCAGACCAAAGCTCCGCCACCGAAGCTGAAGAAGGACAGGAAGAAGGACGAGGCGGCGAACGCGATCGACAGGCCGAAGACGATCTGGATCAGCCGCCGGAACCCGCCCGATGTTTCGCCGAAGGCAAGCGACAGGCCGGTAGTGATGATCACCATCACCGCGATGATCTTGGCGACCGGCCCCTGAACCGACTCCAGTACCTGCTGGAGCGGCTGTTCCCACGGCATGCCGGAACCACTGGCGAATGCCGGCGAGGCGAGGCCTATGCCGAGGCCGAATACAAGGCAGGTCAAGGCGCGCCGGGGACGAATGCAGGCAGGGAACGGGGTCATGGTCATGCTCCTTTTGGGGGTGCGAAAGGGTGCGAGAGGTCGATCACGGCGTAGCCGCCTTGCGCGTCGAGCCCGGCGACGCGCGCAATCGTCTCGACGCGGCGCGATGCGCCGCGCCCTGCGATAAACACGACCATGTCGATCGCATCGGCGATCAGGCGGCGCGGCACGGTCACGACGGCTTCCTGGATCAGCTGTTCGACCCTGAGCAGCGCGGAAGCGGCGCTATTGGCATGGACGGTCGCGATGCCGCCGGGATGGCCGGTGTTCCACGCTTTGAGCATGTCGAGCGCCTCACCGCCGCGCACTTCGCCGACGATGATGCGGTCTGGCCGCAACCGCAGCGTCGAGCGGACGAGATCGGCCATGGTCACGCTGCCGGGACGCGTGCGCAGCGCGACCGTATCGGCCGCCGGCGATTGCAGCTCGCGCGTATCCTCGATCAGGAGGATGCGCTCGTCGAGATGCGCCATCTCGGCCAGCAGCGCATTGGCGAGCGTGGTCTTGCCCGAGCTGGTGCCGCCCGCCACCAGGATGTTGCGGCGCTCGACGACGGCGAGCGACAGCAATCGCGCGGCGTCCGCCGACATGATGCCGTCGGTCACATAGTCCATCAGCGTGTAGAGGCGCGTCGCCGGCTTGCGGATCGAAAAGCAGGGCGCGAGGCTGACGGGCGGCAGCACGCCTTCGAACCGCTCGCCCGCCCCCTGCCCATGCGGCGGCAGCTCGGCCGAGACGATCGGCGCGCCGGCATGGACTTCGGCCCGCGCATGGCTGGCGACAAGCCGGATGATGCGCTCGACCTGGGCAGGGTCGAATCGCATTCCGGTATCGCTGCGGCCCTCGCCCAGTCGGTCGAGCCGGAGCGCGCCATCGGGGTTGATCATCACCTCGATGACGAGCGGATCGGCGAGCGCGGCGGCGATCGCCGGCCCCATCGCCGTGCGCAGCATCGCGCGGCGCCGGCCTTCCGATACAGAGTTGGCGGCGGCGCTCACGACGCGTCCTCCTGAGGATCGTTCCTTCCGAACGTCCGCTTGCCGCTGGCGACCTGGCGCGACAGCTGCCCGATGAATTGCTCGAACCGCGCCATGCCGACCGCGAAGGCGGCGGTGTCGGCCTCGGGCAACGGCGCGGTGACGAGCAGCTGGTAGCAGACGAACAAGGCGACGCTTTCGAGCAGCACATGGAGATCGCGCCGGACGAGCCCGAGCTCGCGCGACAGACGGTCGAGCCGCGCCTTGAACAGGTCGTCGATCTCCTTGGTGCCCTGGCGCGCGAGCCAGGCGCGAACCGCGTCGTTGACCAGCCGCGACTTGTTGCCGCCCGGGCGCGAGGCGAGCGATTCGAGCGCGTCGCTCAACTCGCGGTCGATATACAGGTTCTGACGGACCTTCATGATCCCAGGCCCGGAATGAGGTCGCGGTCCGCCCCCTCGGCGACCCCGTAGCCGCGCACGGCCGGCGCCAGGGCGCGGGCCTGGTCCATGGCGCGACTGTCGGCCGGGACATTGTCCTCGTCGTCGAGCGCGACCTGGACGGCGGGATCGGCGTCGCTGGGCCGTCGTGGTGCCTCCTCGGCGAGACCGGGGTGGCGCTGCTGCTGCATGCCGCCATCCTCCTCACTGCCTGTCACGTCCTCGGCGCGCTCGAGCCGGGCGTCGGGCTGCCGCGCGAAGCGTCCCCAACCGTTTGAGCGCGGCGCCGGCCGATCGGCATAGCCGTCATCCGCGAGCGCCGGCGGCGGCGCGACGCGGTCGCGGAAATTGCGGTCCTCGAAATAGCGCAGCTTGGTCGCGCGGATCGGCGGCAGGCCGGAGACCAGCACCAGCTCGTCGCTCGCCGGAAGCTGCATCACCTCGCCCGGGGTCAACAGCGCGCGTGCGGTCTCCTGGCGGCTGACCATGACATGGGCGAGCCAGGGCGCGAGCCGATGCCCGGCATAGTTGCGCATCGCGCGCTGCTCGGTGGCGGTGCCGAGCGCGTCCGAGATGCGCTTCGCGGTGCGCTCGTCATTGGTCGCGAACGCGACGCGGACATGGCAATTGTCGAGGATCGCATTGTGCTCGCCATACGCCTTCTCGATCTGGTTGAGCGACTGCGCGATCAGGAAAGCGCGGATGCCGTAGCCGGCCATGAAGGCGAGACTTGTCTCGAAGAAATCGAGCCGGCCGAGCGCCGGGAACTCGTCGAGCATCAGCAGCAGCTGGTGGCGGCGCGTGCCTTCCCGGCCCGAATCGAGCCGCTCGGTCAGTCGACGGCCGATCTGGTTGAGGACGAGGCGCACCAGCGGCTTGGTCCGGCTGATGTCCGACGGCGGAATGACGAGATAGAGCGAGACAGGGCGCTTGCCCTCGATCAGGTCGGCGATCCGCCAATCGCAGCGGGACGTGACGTCGGCGACGGTCGGATCGCGGTATAGCCCCAGAAACGACATCGCGGTCGACAGCACGCCGGAGCGTTCGTTCTCGCTCTTGTTGAGCAGTTCGCGCGCGGCCGACGCGACAACCGGATGAACTCTCGGTGCGTCGACCGTGCCGAGATGATTGGTCGACATCATCCGGCGAAGCGTCGCGACGAAGCTGCGCTGCGGATCGGACAAGAAGGTCGCGACGCGGGCGAGCGTCTTCTCTTCTTCCGCGTACAAGATGTGAAGGATCGCGCCTACCAATAGGGAATGGCTGGTCTTTTCCCAATGATTGCGGCGTTCGAGGGCGCCTTCGGGATCGACCAGGATATCGGCGATGTTCTGGACATCGCGCACTTCATCGGCGCCGCGACGTACCTCGAGCAGCGGATTGTAGCGCGCCGAGCGCGGGTCTGTCGGGTTGAACAGCAGGCAATGCGAGAAGCGTGAGCGCCAACCGGCGGTCAGCGTCCAATTCTCGCCCTTGATGTCGTGGATGACGGCCGAGCCGGTCCAGGACAAAAGCGTTGGTACGACCAGGCCGACGCCCTTGCCCGAGCGGGTCGGTGCGAACGCCATAACATGCTCGGGACCGTCATGGCGCAGATAGCGCCCGCCAAGCCGCCCGAGCAGCACGCCGCGGTCGCGGTGCAGCCCTGCCCGCTCGATTTCGTGTGCACTCGCCCAGCGCGCCGAGCCATAAGTGGTGACATTGCCGCGCTGACGCGCGCGCCACAGCGAACCGAGCACCGCCGCTCCGCACCCAAGGAACCCCGAGGCGCCAGCCAGCATGCCTGCCTTGTCGAAGACGTGTGGCGC